>Ga0247727_10004493_pt1 | contig 29521 bp, 35 predicted proteins | sample WisWelCaveWW1625_FD_202498 | JGI IMG/M metagenome (GOLD analysis project Ga0247727, IMG submission 202498) | Biofilm microbial communities from Wishing Well Cave, Virginia, United States - WW16-25 | ecosystem: Environmental > Aquatic > Deep subsurface > Groundwater > Cave microbial mat | place...
GAAGACGCGAATTCTCCGACCTGGCAAAATATGATTCAGGGTCATATCAACCTGCGCGAGGCGATTGCGGGCACGATCGCATTCACGAGCCCCGAAGGCAAGCCATACAAGCTGAACGAGCAAACCGTAACATTAATGTTGCGGCCACGCGGCTGGCATCTCGACGAGAAGCACGTACACGTCGATGGGCAGCCGATGTCCGGCTCGCTGTTTGATTTTGGCCTCTACTTTTTTCACAATGCCCGCCAACTCCTCGACAAAGGCACGGGGCCTTATTTTTATCTTCCAAAATTAGAGAGCCATCTCGAAGCGCGATTGTGGAATGACGTTTTTGTGATGGCACAAAATGAGTTGGGCCTCCCAGCCGGCACGATCAAAGCCACGGTATTGATTGAAACGATTCTGGCGGCTTTTGAGATGGAAGAGATTTTATATGAGCTGCGCGATCATATCGCCGGCCTCAACGCCGGGCGGTGGGATTATATTTTTAGCATCATTAAAAAGTTTCGCCAGCAACCGGACCTGGTGTTGCCGGATCGCGCGCAGCTCACGATGACGGCGCCGTTCATGCGCGCTTACACCGAGCTGCTGGTGCAGACTTGCCATCGCCGCGGCGCGCACGCCATCGGCGGCATGGCGGCGTTTATTCCGAGCCGCAAAGACGCCGAGGTCAACGCGCGCGCGCTGGCAAAAGTTCGCGAAGACAAAGAGCGCGAGTCCGGTGACGGCTTCGACGGCACCTGGGTGGCGCATCCGGATTTGGTGGCGATCGCGCGCGCGCCCTTTGACAAAATGCTCGGCAATAAACCGCATCAAAAAGAACGGTTGCGCGAAGAGGTGGAAGCCGGCGCGAAGGATTTGCTTAATTTCGAGATCCCCGGCGGCCAAATTACCGAAGCCGGGCTGCGCAGCAACATCAATGTCGCGATACAATATTTGGACTCGTGGCTGCGCGGCGCCGGGGCGGTGGGCATTTATAATTTGATGGAAGACGCGGCCACCGCGGAAATTTCGCGCTCGCAGGTGTGGCAATGGCTGCATCATGCGCACGCCGCGCTCAACGACGGGCGCAGGATCACGATGGAATTGTATCGCACGCTGTTGTCCGAAGAGATGGAGAAAATCAAATCGCTGGCGGGAGAAAAACGCTTTGCGGCGGGAAAGTTTGAATTAGCGAAACAGCTTTTTGATCAACTCGTGACGGAGAAGAGTTTTGCCGAGTTTCTAACGCTGCCGGCGTATGAATATTTGGATTAGATCAATCGCCGGCTTCGTGGTTATTTTTCGTCGTGATAATTGCCAACCTTGAAAGCGCCGTATAAAATAACAAAATAAAAAAACCGCTATCAGCTTAATTGGCTCATAGCGGCTTTTCTCATTTTGCCGCATGCTTCACCTCTTTTCGGTAATGCGCGCGGCCTTTCCTTTTAACTCCCGGAGATAATACAAACGGGCGCGGCGCACTTTGCCTTTGCGGAGATGGTCGATTTTCTCGATGTTCGGCGAGTGCAGCGGGAAGATGCGCTCGACGCCGATGCCGTCGGAAATTTTGCGCACGGTAAACGATTCGCCGATGCCGCTGCCGCGCCGTTGCATCACCACGCCTTCAAAAATCTGGGTGCGTTCTTTGTCGCCTTCAATCACTTTGCAGTGGACGGCCACCGTATCGCCCGGGCCAAAATCGGGCAAATTCTCTTTGAGCTGGCCGGCCGTCAAAGCCTCTAGTCGGTTCATGGGTTGATCCTCCTTGTAATATTCAACTAATTTTCTAAATCAATGGGAAAATTTTTAGTTTTTCAAGATTCCAACAAATCCGCCCGCCGTTCCCGGGTGCGCGCTTCGGCTTGCTCGCGCCGCCATCGGGCAATTTTCGCATGATGGCCGGAGAGCAAAATATCCGGCACCCGCCAGCCGCGAAATTCTTCCGGTCGCGTGTAATGCGGATAATCCAGCAAACTGGTTTGAAACGAATCGCCCGTCGCCGAGTCGAGATCGCCGAGCACGCCGGGCAGCAGGCGCACGATCGCGTCGGTCATCACCAGCGCCGGCAACTCGCCGCAGGTCAAAACATAATCACCGATCGATAATTCTTCCGTGGCGAGATGTTGATGCACCCGCTCGTCGAGGCCTTTGTAATGGCCGCAGAGAAAAATCAGCGCCGCTTCCTGCGCCAATTCGTTTGCCTTCGCTTGCGAAAATTTTTCGCCGGTTGGCGAGGTTAAAATCACCCGCACCGCGGAAAGTTGGTGCACCGCGCGAACATGCTCGACCGCCGCAAAAAACGGTTCCGGTTTCATGATCATCCCGGGACCGCCGCCGTACGGATAATCATCGACGCTGCGATGTTTGTCCGTCGTAAAATCGCGCAGATCGTAGATCAAAAATTCAACGATGCCGCGCTGGCTCGCCCGCTTCATCATACTCTCGCCGAGCGGGCCGTCAAAAAAACGTGGGAAGGCGGTGATGATATGAATTTTCATTTCGTAGTCCCCGCCTGCCGCAGTGGCGGGATGGCGGCTTTTAAAAAATGGGGTTGTTTTTCTCAATAGCGCCCCACAAGGGGCGGGACTACTCTTCCAACAATCCCGGCAACGGCGTGATGACGATACGCCGGTTTGGCAAATCGACTTTTTGAATCACGGTGTCAATCGCCGGAATGAGTTTTTCCGCTTCGCCGTGGCGAATGACCCACACATCATTCGCCGGGTAATGCAGAATATCGGCTAACTCGCCGAGCGGCTCATTATCGGCGGTAAAAACCCGCAGTCCGATGAGATCGAAATGATAAAATTGATCCGGCGCCGCCAACTCACACGCGGCGCGTGGAATAATCAACTCCGCTCCGCGCAAGCGCTCGGCCTGATCGCGATCGTTCACTTCGCGAAACTTGACAAAGAAGCCGCCATTTCCGGCTTGCACTTTCTCGATCACATATTCGCCAAGCATTTGCTCGCCGCGTTGCAGCAGCACCTGGCGCAGTTGCAAAAACTGGTCTGCCGCATCGGGGATAATGCGAACCTTCACGGCGCCGCGCAAAGCATGAGAACGAAGCACCTGGCCGATGACGACGAACTGCGGCGTTTGCTGGCTCATTCGCGTTATTCGAGAATTTCTAACACCGCGCGTTTGCCGGCTTTGGCCGCGGCGGCCGCCAGCAACGTGCGGATCGATTTGGCGGTTTTGCCGTGTTTGCCGATCACTTTGCCCATGTCGCCCTGGCCGACGCGCAACTCGTAAACCACCGTGCGCTCACCATCGATTTCGTTGACGACCACCTCATGGGGCTTATCGACGAGGTGTTTGACCATGATCTCGAGGAATTCCTTCATCATAATCCTCCTTAATCGGGAATCGGGTTCGTAGCAGAAAATTTGGCAAATCGACGTTGGCTCCGGAAATCGGAGAATCAGTCAATTATTCCGAATTTCGTCAACCAAACGTGCGTAACGATTTAACGGTTGCATTTGCCAGGCTTCTGCCCCGCCTCTCTACTCTTCACTAACCATCTCCAAGCGCGTTTAACCATGACGAAAAACGCCTTCACGGCAGCAAAACGTCTTCCATCGTCTGCCACCATCACCCAAGCTTGAACCCACCGTCAGGGAATTTCCAAAGTTTAAGCAGCCGCTGCGCTCTTCGTGGCTTCGGCGACCTTTTTCGCTTTACGTTGTTGCTTCTTTTGCTCGCGCCGCGCCTCCTGGCGTTTTTGTTTATCCACCTGTTGCGCTTCCCACTTTGCCGTCTCCTCGCCGATTTTGGCTGCGTCCAGCCCGAGTTTCTGCATGTGCCAGCGCAACATAATGCCCTGTTGCCGCAACAGATTGTGCACAGTATCCGAAGGCTTCGCGCCTTTGGAAAGCCAATAGAAAGCGCGGTCGTTGTTAATCATAACTGCCGCCGGCTCCGAGCGTGGGTTGTAGGTACCGAGATTCTCGAGATATTTTCCGTCACGGGCAACACGCGAATCGATCGCCACGATGCGATAGAAGGGCTGCTTCTTTTTGCCCATTCGGCTAAGACGAAGATGAACTGCCAAAACGACTCCTTTCGGGTTTTAAATTTTTGAGACGTAACGGCAAAAATTCTGAAATTCTTGCCGCTTTCAAACAAAGCATTAGCCAACGGATTAAAAGACGACCAACGGATTAAGTATTTTTATTCTCAAAATTATAAAAATTACACGGAGTCTTATCCGTTGGTCGTTTTTCCATCCGTTGGGATAATTTTTTAAACTTCCTATTTCAAGCTAAAAAAACTTCGGCAAACCGCGCCTCCCTTTGCGCCCGACTTGTTTCATCATTTTTCGCATCATCTCATATTGCTTGAGCAAACGATTCAACTCCTGCACCGAAGTGCCGCTGCCCTTGGCAATACGCAAGCGCCGGCTGCCATTGATGATATTGGGCCGGCGGCGCTCGTCCGGCGTCATCGAAAGAATCATCGCTTCGATGGCGAACAGACCTTTTTCGTCGACCTCCGCATCCTGCGGAATCTGGCCACCCAAGCCCGGAATCATGTTGATGATTTGGCTCAGCGGTCCCATTTTTTTCAAACTCTGCAACTGATCATAAAAATCTTCCAGCGAAAACTCGGCCTGGCGCAGTTTCTTTTCCAACTCGCGCGCTTTCTGCGCGTCAACAACTTGTGTGGCTTTCTCGACCAGAGTCAGCACGTCGCCCATGCCGAGAATGCGCGAGGCCATGCGATCCGGATGAAACTTTTCCAGCGCGTCGGCTTTTTCGCCGGTGCCGATAAATTTGATCGGCTTGCCGGTGACGGTTTTGATCGAAAGCGCCGCGCCGCCGCGGGCATCGCCATCCATCTTGGTCAACACGACGCCGGAGAAATCAAGCCGCTGCGCAAAGGCTTGCGCCGTATTCACCGCATCCTGTCCGGTCATGCCGTCGGCGACGAACAAAATCTCGTTCGGCTTCGTCGCCTGCTTGATCTCTTCCAACTCCTGCATCAACTCCTCGTTGACATGCAAACGGCCGGCGGTATCGAGAATGACCGTATCCAGTGTGCGCTGCCGCGCCGCGCCAATCGAAGCGCGGCAAACTTCCAGCGGCGTCGAATCGGGTTGCGAAAAAAATTCTGCGCCGGCGGCTTGCGAAACCACGCGCAATTGCTCAACCGCGGCGGGGCGCTGCAAATCCGCCGCAACGAGCAGCGCGCGCCGATTGCGCGTTTTCAAAAAGCGCGCGAGCTTGCCACAGAACGTCGTTTTCCCCGAACCCTGCAAACCGATCACCATGATCACCGTCGGCGGCAGATTCGCTTCGCGCAACGGGTTGTCAGTGCCGCCCAGCAACTGCACCAACTCATCATAAATAATCTTGATGACTTGCTGGCCGGGCGTAATGCTTTGCAGAACTTCCGCGCCCACCGCTTTCTGCTCGACGGCGGTGATGAACTCTTTCGCCACTTTGAAATTAACATCGGCTTCCAACAACACGCGCCGCACTTCGCGCATCGTTTCTGCGATGTTTTCCGAAGTCAGCTTGCCGTGCCCCTTCAGCTTGCGAAAGATGTTTTCAAACCGGCCAGTGAGTTCTTGAAACATGTATTCTCAAAACAGGCAGGCTGCTGACGTAATATCTCAGTTACCGGTGGTGATGAATGTCATCCGAAGGAATCCTGTTTCAATCCAACACGACTCGACTGAGCTCGCCGAAGTCTGTGCTTGGTCTTAACAGGATGCTTCCAGCATGACAGGTCAATTATCCACCAAGAACTGAAGCACTACCTACCAGCCTGTCATCAAAAGTTCTCTTCATTTCAAAGCACGACAGGCGGGCCGCCTGTCCCACAATTGAATCGGGCAAAAAATTATCCGCGCGAGGCGGATTGCTTTCTCGGGCAAACCTCTTACGTTTGCGGCCAAGAAAATAAATTTAGCAAAATTTTTGCCAGTATGCAAGCTAAAAGTTTGCCGTACCACGACTTATTTGAGATTTACGACTTCCCGCCGGGCCGCCGAATCCAGCATTGCCCAAACGACTTGCTGATCGGTGAAACATTGTTCAGCCGTACTTGGAAACGTTTTGTTATGGCGAACGGCGTCATAAAAAGCCACCCACTCATTATAAAAGCCATTGTCAAAATTCGGGTAGCGCCGAATTTCCGGGGTCGTGTCCAAATTCGGATTGAACCAACTCAACTCGCCGTGGGTAATCTCGAGGCTACCCGCGGAGCCGAAGAGACGCACGCGCGTCAGATGCTGCGGCGCTTTCGCTGTGTATGTCGCCGAATATTGTCCGATCGCGCCGTTGGCAAATTCGAGCGTGGCCACGATATTGTCTTCGGCGCGAATCACCGGATGAATATTTTTTGTAAACGCCTGCACCGCGCTAATCTCGCCGCCGAGCAGCCGTAGCACGGCCGCGTGATGCACGCCGGCATCACTTACAAAACCGCCGCGATGCGCCGGCACTTGCCGCCACGGCGTCGCGCCATAATTTTTAGTGTGATCGACCTCGCCGCTCATCTCATATAAGATGAGGAAAATTTCGCCGATGCGGCCTTCGGCAATCAGCTTTTTCGCGTCATTGAAATCATCGCGATAATAGTAATTTTCACCGACGAGCAACACCGGTGAAGCTTGTTGGGAAAAATCCCGCAACTGCTGCGCTGCCGCGAGCGTATGCGCCAGCGGTTTTTCACAAAGCACAGGTTTGCCCGCGGCCAAACAATTTTGCACAACGGGCGCATTTTGATCGATCGGTAGCGCCACGAGAATCGCCTCGAGGTCACGCCGGTCGAGAAGTTTACGATACTCGATCTCGACAGGCGCGATCGCGCCTGTCGAGATCCCAACCATTTGCGCAAACTCGCGCGCTTTTTCCGGCGTGCGATTACAAACGGCGACGATTTGAAATTTATCCGGCATTTTGCGCAGCGCGGGCCAATGCAAATTCTTTGTCGCCAGCCCGCAGCCGATTACACCGAGACGAATCGGGAGCATAAAAAGATAAAAGGCAAAGAAGATAAAAGGATGATCAACTGCATCAAGTTTTCAGGAGAACTAAAAATTGAAGTTTCGCCGCGGCGAGGCAACACAAAAAAGCTTTAGGCAGAATGATTTCACGGCAAAATCATTCTGCCGTTAAATCATTCTGCCATAAAGCTTTTTAAATTTTATTCCAACTTTTGCAATAGTAACAAATTTTAAACTTAAAATTCACACTGATGTTTCACTATGACTCTGGCCAGTCGCGGCAAAACTCCAGCAGCAACCGCACGCCGTAGCCGCTGCCGCCTTTGGGCACCAGCGGTTTGTCTTCGCGCGGATGCGCCATCGCCGCAATGTCGAGATGCGCCCATTTGCAGCCTTCGGCGAAAGTCGCGAGAAACGCCGCGCCTTTGCTCGCGCCGCCGCCGCTCGGCTTCGAAGCGATGTTGCGAATATCGGCAACGTCGCTTTTCATGTATTCAAAAAATTCCGGAAACAGCGGCAATTCCCACACGCGCTCGCCCGTGTACGCCGCCGCGTTTTTAAGGCGCGCGGTTAAATCGGCGTCATTGCTAAACAGACCAGCGGCGGTTTCACCGAGAACAACGTAAATCGCGCCAGTAAGCGTCGCGAGGTCGATGATCGCTTGCGGCTTGAAACGCTGCGCATACGCTAACGCGTCCGCGAGAATCAAGCGACCCTCGGCATCGGTATCGGCCACTTCAATCGTTTTACCGTTGCACGTGCGCACGATATCGCCGGGACGCTGCGCCGAGCCGCTCGGCATATTTTCCGCCATCGGCAGCAACCCGATCACATGCAGCGGCGATTGCAATTCCGCCAACGCGCCGAGCGTGGCCAGCACCACCGCGGCGCCGGACATGTCGTGTTTCATCAAATCCATGTTGTCCGCGGGTTTGATCGAGATGCCGCCCGTGTCAAACGTGATCCCTTTGCCGACGAACACCAACGGCGCCTCATTGGCGCGCGGCGCACTCTGCGGTTTGTATTCGAGCACGACGAAACGCGGCGGATTCACACTGCCCTGCCCCACGCCCAGCAACGCGCCCATGCCCAACTCGCGAATGCTCTTTTCGTCATGCACCGTGCAAGCGATCTTCAACGCCGCGGCTTGCTCAGCGGCAATCGCCGCGAGCCGGGCCGGCGGCAAATCATTGGACGGCGTGTTCTGCAAATCGCGCGCAAAGCAACTCCACTTCCCGATCATTTCTCCGGCGCGCAATCCTTCTCGTGCCTCGACGATCTGCTGTTCATCATTGATCAACAGCGTCATTTTTTGCAACAGTTTTTCTTTGTCGGGAATCGTCGATTGGTATTTTTGAAAACGATAATTGGCCAGCCACAAAGCCTCAGCGGCGTACTGCGCCACGAGTCGATAACCAAACTTTTCAACGACGCGTTCATCCAGCGCGAGTTGCAATTCAGTGATTGCAAACTTGCGGGCCGCTTGCACGGCGTGGCCAATCGCATTTTGAAAATTTTGCCGCGCTTCGTTTTCTTTAATTTGGTTATTCCACTCGCCAAGCCCGACGAGCAACAGCCGCTCGGCGCCTTCGGGAGGGTAAAGCCAAATGGTCTCTTCTAATTTTCCAGAAAAATCCTTTTGGCGGTAGACACGTGTAATAACAGAAGAATAAGGTAACTGTAAAGTTGAAGGCGTTGTTTCTTGTGGCAAAAATAACGCTAATGCCGAGCTTTTCGCTGTCGCCAAATGGGCCGCGCGAATTTGAATTTCCATCGTTGCCTCACACGTTGTGGGTTCAATGTTGTCCATGCTTTTGTCTTGCCATAAAAACATACAAAATCTTAAATTCATTGCCAATAAAAAACTTTTTTAACGGCACTGCCCGAGCGCTTTAAAAGCGCCGGCGCCGTTATTCCGGGAAAACTCAGCTTGACTTTTAGGCTGATTTTTCATATACTTTTGATCGCATAGACGCATCGCTTTCAAATATGTGATCAAAAGTTACCATATTAATCCACGCTTTAAATTTTACGTTTTAGCTTTTACGCTTTAAATTTAATGTCCCGCGAGTTCAAAAACTATATCGACGGTCAATGGTGCGATGCAGTGAGCGGCAAGCGCTTTGAGAATCGTAACCCGGCAAATTGGGATGAAGTTCTCGGCACATTTCCGAATTCCGATGCAAGTGATATTGACCGTGCCGTGCAATCGGCAGCGGCGGCGTATGATTCGTGGCGGCTCACGCCCGCGCCGAAACGCGGCGACATCATTAAGCGTGCGGGTGATTTGCTCGTCAAACACAAAGAAGAAATTGCTCGTGAGATGACACGCGAGATGGGCAAGGTTCGGCTCGAAACCCGCGGCGACGTGCAGGAAGGCATTGATACTGCCTATTATGCCGCGACCGAAGGCCGCCGGTTGTTCGGGCACACCGCGCCCTCGGAGTTGCCGGACAAATTCAACATGTCGATCCGCCAGCCGCTGGGCGTCGCCGGCATCATTTCGCCGTGGAATTTTCCGCTGGCGATTCCAACGTGGAAAATTTTTCCGGCGCTGGTTTGCGGCAACACCGTCGTTTTTAAACCAGCAGAGGACACGCCCGCCACTGCAACGCGCTTCGTTGAAATTTTGCTCGAAGCCGGTTTGCCGGAAAAAGTGATCCAACTCGTCAACGGCTTCGGCCCGTCCGCGGGAATGCCACTGGTCGAGCATCCAAATGTGAAATTAATTTCATTCACCGGCTCGACGCAGGTCGGCAAATTGATTTCCGCGGCAGCATCGCGCGATTTGAAGCGCGTGTCATTGGAGCTCGGCGGCAAAAATGCGCAGATCGTCATGCCCGACGCGGATTTGGAGCTGGCGCTCGAAGGCGTGTTGTGGGGCGCCTTCGGCACCGCAGGCCAACGCTGCACCGCCACGAGCCGCTTGATTTTGCACGAAGCGATTCACGACCAATTTCTGGCGATGCTGATCAAGCGCGCCGAAAAACTTCGCCTCGGCAACGGTCTCGAGCCGACGACGGACGTCGGCCCCGTCATCAACCAAAAACAACTCGACAGAATTTTAAGCTACATCCAAATCGGCAAAAGTGAAGGCGCGAGATTGGAAACCGGCGGCGAGCGTTACACCGAGGGCGCCTGTCGCAACGGCTTTTTTATCCGCCCGACGATCTTCTCGAACGTCGCGCCGGAAATGCGAATCGCGCGCGAGGAAATTTTCGGCCCGGTGCTGGCGGTGATCAAAATCAAATCGCTCGACGAAGCCATTCGCGTACTCAACAACACCAAGTATGGTTTGAGTTCTTCATTATATACGCGCGACGTGAACGCCGCTTTCAAAGCGATCCGCGATATTGAAGCGGGCATCACTTATATCAACGGCCCGACCATCGGCGCGGAAGCCCACATGCCCTTCGGCGGTGTGAAAGAAACCGGCAACGGCCACCGCGAAGGCGGCTGGCCGGTATTCGAATTTTTTACGGAGATCAAAACCGTTTTTGTGGATTATTCGGGCAGGCTGCAGCGGGCGCAGATTGATAATCAGTAGAGGGGCATATGACTGAGCCAATCAAAGAAAAAGCTGTTTTGATCAGTAAGGTCGCCGCAAAGTTTCTGACGCTGCTTTTGGCGACACTCTTTGTTTTATATCACAGTCAAGAGTTTTTTGGCATTGGCTCGACCGGAAGCTTTTTTGATCGTATTTTACTCGTGCCGCCGCTCGTATTTATTCTGCGAGCAGGCATTGTAATTTTTCTTGCGATTGCTTTTGGCTTTTTGGTAACAATCTTATTTAGAGATATCGAAGGCTTAAAGGTCGGCGGGCTGGAGATACGGCTTTCCAACAAAGCCTTGATGAACGCAAAAGCAAAAATAAGCGAGCTTGTGCAGGCAAACAGCAAATTGCGCAAAGAATTTGAAGTGCTCAAATTAGAGCGGGACAGCCTGCGCAAAACTTTAAGCCAGATACGTAAAATGCGAGGTGATAAAAATGAATCCTGAAAAAACGGCTCAAGAATACAATGATATGCTTGCAGAAGACTATATTCAGCGGGCACGGAGAGAAGGAAGAAGTGAAGAAGATGGGTTTGACGATTATCTGGAGAAAGAGCTCGGCATCAGACGCCCGGAGAAAACGGATGAAGTATTAAGAGAAATCGCCGAGATGGAAAGGCGGAGCACCGAAAAATTTCTCAACGGTTTGACTGCTATTGTTACCGAGGCGGCGGCCTCGGCTCCGGCTTTTCTCCCCATCGCTTTTAAATTTGCCGGTCACTATGCCGACGCGTTGATCCAAAAAGTGGAAAGCAGCGACAACCCCAAAATGAAACCGGCGCAGAAATGGCTGCGAACACATAAGGATGATTTATTGGCCGAGTTGCAGTATTGACATCAAAGCAGAAGGCTAAATTGTTGGCATGAACCCGGCAACGGCCATCGCGAAGGCGGCTGGCCGGTATTCGAATTTTTTACGGAGATCAAAACGGTTTTTGTGGATTATTCGGGCAGGCTGCAGCGGGCGCAGATTGATAACCAGTAGAAGCGAGGGTGTTACATGAAGTTCTTTATAAGAGTTGGCGAAACTTTTATCGGCGTTAAAATCGACCGTTCGGGAGTCGAAATCAAAAACCTGAGCGAAATAAAAGCAAAGATCGACGCTGATATGGCGGCGAAAGATGAGGTAATCACGGCATTGGAAACGGAAGCCGAAACCCTGAAGAGAGAAAGAAAATTTTTTCTTGAAATATCGGACATCGTCTCTGCCCAACGAGCCGATGAAGAGAAAAGCCCGGCCAAAAGATTTGATCGGGACATTGCCGAGGCATATATTAAAAAAGCCGTGCGTGATGGCCGCACGGAAGACGATGGTAATAATGATTATTTAGAAACGCTTGGAATTCGCCGCCCCGGAACAAGAGATGCCCATTTGAACAAGATTCATGAATGGGATTGCGAGCTTAGTAAAAGACTCAAACGAAATCTTGATGAATTTCGAATGACCACAAGCGCAGCATAAAAACAACAGGCCTATTAAAATTTACTTGTTTTTAAAAGGCAAGCGCCATGAAACTGGCAGGAACGGTGGGCAAAAGCATCATTCCGGTTTTGGCTGTTGCAGCCATTGTTTGGTTTTACGCCGATCTATCGAGCGTCCCCGCAAGCGGGAGCTTGCTGGAAAAGTTGATTATTACCAAACCGGTCGTTTTGGCGATTCGCATTTCTTTGCTCTTTGTTGCACTCGGCGTTGCCGGTTTAATTGTTTTGATTTTTTGGAAGCAGATCACCGTTGTTAAAATCAGCAGCTCGGGCATCGAGTTCGGCAAATTTGATGAAATTTCCGATAAAACACAAACTGAGCTTGCAGGATTGGCTGCAAGAGTCAAAGAACTCGAAACAGAAAATGAACTTTTGCGAAAGCAAAAAAAGGAACTGCAAAAGCGTATCAATGCTATGTACACCCGTAAAAAGGGAGCTTAAAAATGAATGCCCAAAAAGATTTATCGGAAGGTTTTGATTGGGACGTTGTGCATGAATACATAGACAGAGCCATTCACGAAGGCCGTACCGAAGATGACGGCTGGTGGGACTATCTCGAAACCATCGGCATTACTCGTCCAGAAGAAGATGAGGCGTTCTTGCAAAACTTTCGTGAAGAAAATCGCAAGAGTATCGAGCGAATTATGGGTTATCTCGAAGAGATCAAACAGCTCGCCCGCGCCGCGCAAAAAAAATACGCCGGTGTCTAACCGTGGCCGGCAAACTTTACTTGGTTGCCACGCCGATCGGCAACTTGCAGGACATGACGTTTCGCGCGGTGGAGACGCTGCGCCATGTCGATCTCATCGCCGCGGAAGACACGCGCCATGCGGCGATTCTGCTGCGGCATTATGAAATTCACCAGCCGGTGACGAGCTACCACGATTTCAACGAGCGCAAAGTCGCGCCGCAGCTCGTGGCGCAAATGCTGGACGGCAAAAATATCGCGCTGATCACCGACGCGGGTTCGCCTGGAATTTCCGATCCCGGTTTTTTCCTCGTGCGCGCGGCAGTGGCGGAAAATATCGTCGTCGAAGCGATCCCCGGCGCGTCGGCGGTGGTGACGGCGGTGACGATGTCAGGATTGCCGTGCGACCGTTTCGTGTTCGAAGGCTTTCCGCCGGCGAAAAAAGGACGGCAAACTTTTTTTCAAAATCTGGCGGGCGAGCCACGGACGATCGTGTTGTATGAAGCGCCGCAGCGGGTGGCTCGAACGTTGCAGGATATTTTAACTTATTGGGGCGATCGGCGCGTGGCGCTGGCGCGCGAATTGACCAAAATCCACGAGGAGGTGCGTCGCGGCAAGGTTTCGGAGATCCTCGCCGGTTTGCAGGAGCAGACATTACGGGGAGAATGTGTGTTGGTCGTCGCAGGGCGGCCGAAATCCAAAGCAACTGTTGTTTCAGAACCCGGCGAGCCCATTTAATCCGAAACCATATTCATCTTTATGGAAAGAACCTTGTCACTCAAAGTCAACATCCTACCCGACGGCATCAAAAATTGGTATCTCAATTTGATTACGCCGGTCGTCAATTTTTTCATCACCCGCGCGGTCAATCCCAATCTCTTCACGACGTTGGGATTTTTAGTGAGCATCATCAGCGCCGCGCTGTTTGTGATGGGCTATCCGCGCTGGGGCGGCGCGCTCGTGCTGCTCTCCGGCACGTTCGACATTATGGACGGCAAACTCGCGCGCGCCACCAACCGCGTCACCAAATTCGGCGCGCTGTACGACTCGACGCTCGACCGTTACGCCGAAGTCGTGGTGTTTTTCGGGCTGGCCTATTTTTTTGATCGCGGGCACATTGATTTTCTTAAAGAGTTGGATTCGCGCTGGCGCATGGTCGCGGTCATCGCCGTCTCGGTGGCGTTGGGCGGCTCGATGATGGTGAGCTACGTTCGCGCCCGCGCCGAAGGTTTGGGCTTGCAGTGTAAAGTCGGCATTATGCAAAGGCCCGAGCGTATCGTGCTGCTCGGTATCGGCGCGTTGATTCATGAAGTCGTGCTGTTGATCGCCGTCGGCCTCATCGCCGTGCTCTCGAATTTTACGGCGTTTCAGCGCTTGATGCACGTGCGCAACGAGGAGCGGCGATTGCAGGGCGCGCAATAAATTGCATTGCAGAATCATGGCGGCAAGATGAATTAAAAACAAAGCGCCAACAAATTCTGAAAGTTTCCGTTACTCTCGAACAAAGCACGGGCCAACGGATGAAAAGCGACCAACGGATTTAAGATCAGTGTTTTTACTTAAGTTTTATCAAATGAAAATGTGCTTCATCCGTTGGCCGTTTTTTAATCCGTTGGGCAATTTTTCTTGAATCAAACAAAACACTAACTTCATGACACTCCGCAGAGAGGGAGATTACAGTGACCAAAGCACCTGTTGAAATCAAAGCCCCGCAAGGGAAGCTCGGCATTCTCATTCCCGGCATGGGCGCGGTGACGAGCACGTTCATCGCCGGCGTCGAGGCCGTGAAACGCGGCATCTCGCAGCCCATCGGCTCGCTCACGCAAATGGGCAGGATCCGTCTCGGCAAGCGCACGGATAAACACTCGCCGCTCATCAAGGATTTTGTGCCGCTCGCCAAAATAGAAGATCTCGTGTTCGGCGGCTGGGATATTTTTGAAGACGACTGCTACGCCGCGGCGATGAAAGCCGGCGTGCTGGAGCCGCGCCTGCTCGAGCAGGTGAAAGAGCCGATGCAGGCGATCAAGCCGTGGAAAGCCGTGTTCGATCAAAATTACGTGAAGCGCCTCAACGGCCCGAACGTGAAAAGCGGCAAAACCAAAATGGATCTCGCGCAGATGGTGCGCGAGGACATGCAGAATTTCAAACAAAAAAACAATCTCACCCGCATGGTGATGATCTGGTGCGGCAGCACGGAAACGTTCATGCCCCCGAACGATCCCGCGTACAACACCGTCGAGTCGTTTGAAAAAGCCCTGCGCGAAAATAATCCGGCGATTGCGCCGAGCATGATCTACGCGTATGCGGCGCTGCAGGAAGGCATTCCGTTCGCCAACGGCGCGCCGAATCTCACCGCGGATATTCCGGCGATGCTCGAGCTCGCCAAACGCAACGGCTCGCCGCTCACCGGCAAAGATTACAAAACCGGCCAGACGTGGATGAAAACCGTGGTCGCGCCCGGCCTCAAAGCGCGTCTGCTCGGCCTCGCGGGATGGTACTCCACCAACATTCTCGGCAATCGCGACGGCGAAGTGTTGGACGATCCCGAATCGTTCCGCACCAAAGAAGAGAGCAAGCTGTCGGTGCTCGATTACATTTTGCAGCCGGAGTTGTATCCCGAATTGTACAAAGATTATTATCACAAAGTGCGCATCAATTATTATCCGCCGCGCGGCGATAATAAGGAAGGCTGGGACAACATCGACATCTTCGGCTGGCTCGGCTATCCGATGCAAATCAAAATCGATTTTCTCTGCCGCGACAGCATTCTCGCCGCGCCGATCGTGCTCGACGTCGTGCTCTTCCTCGATCTCGCGCAGCGCAGCGGCATGAAAGGCATTCAGGAATGGCTCTCGTTTTATTTCAAGAGTCCGATGACCGCGCCGGAGCTTTATCCCGAGCACGATCTTTTTATTCAATTGATGAAATTGAAAAACACGTTGCGTTATCTGCGGGGCGAGGAGCTTATCACTCATCTTGGGCTCGAATATTATGACTGAGCCCCGGCGAGTCAATTGAGAGGGTTAACTTTGTCCCATTCGAGTGCGGACACGAATTCAGCCGTGCCGCTACAAGGCGCTGAAACACCGCCGCTAAAAAAAGCAGAAGCATCGCCACTGAAGGGCGCTGAAGCATCGCCGCTCAAAAGCCTGCTGCGAACGGCGCTGCCGGCAGTGATCGATCTCGCTTCGCAGACGATCATGTGGACGATCGAAGCCATTCTCATCGGCAAGATTAGCGCCGCGGCGTTCGGCGGCGTCGGCATGGCCCTGCAGGTGGTCATCGTCTGCATCACCGTTCTCCTCACGTTCATCGTCGGCAGCACGCTCATCGTCACGCGCCATCTCGGCGCCGGCGAGAAAAATGAAGCCAATCACATTCTCAGTCAGGCCATGATTCTCGGCGCGGTCATGGCCTGCCTGCTGGCGGTGTTTTGGTATTTCGGCGCAACCAACATTTTCAAGCTGATCAAAGGCAATGAGGGCGCGGCCGCGGAACAGGCCGGTGTGACGTATTTGCGAACGCTGGCCGTTTTCGCGCCGTTTATTATTACGAATTTCCTCGCCGTGGGAATCATTCGCGGGGCGGGCGATACGCATTACTCCATGCTGATCAATCTCAGCATCAACGGCTTAAATTTGATACTGGCGCCGCTGTTGATTTTTGGCGGACTCGGCGTGCCGAATTTGGGCGTGCGCGGCGCGGCACTCGCAGCGGGCATTTGTCATACGCTCGGTTTTTTCGGCACGCTGTATTTGCTGCGCAGCCGCAAGTCCGTGCTCTATCTTTCGTTTCGCGAAATGGCGCAGCCGAATTTGCAAACGTTCAAACGGCTGTTCAACACCGGCCTGCCGACGACGATCGAGCAACTGGTGTGGGCGTTCAGTCAGCTCGTCGTCACCGGCTTCGTGGCGCAGCTCGGCGTCGAAATGCTGGCATCGCATCAGGTTTTTCTGCGCATCCAGGCGATTCTGTCGATGCTGTACATGGGCTTCGGCATGGGCGCGATGACGCTGATGGGAAAAAATCTCGGCGCCGCCAATCGCCCGCTGGCGCAACACACCGCCGAAATTTCCAGCGCTGTGATGTTTGGCACGGTGGTCGTGATCGGCGCGATTCTCTTTATCTATGCGCGGCCGCTGATGAGCCTGTTCACGAATGATCCGGAAGTCATTCACTTCGGCAGTTTTGCAATGCTGATGTTTGCGTTGACGCAGGTGCCGAAAGCGATCAACAATGTCGTCGTCGGCAATCTGCGCGGCGCCGGCGATTTGCGTTGGCTGATGTGGATGACCATCGTCGCCGCGTTCGTCATCGAGATCGGCCTGAACTGGGTGATCGTCTTTGGATTTTTGCAGGGCGCGCTGCGCGCCAATCTGGGGCTGCTTTGTGTGTGGGCCGTTCAGCTTTTTGATGAAACCATTCGCTTCGCCCTCTATTATTTGCGCTTCAAAGGCGGCAAGTGGAAATTTCTGCACATATAAAAATTTTGGAGATTCGCCATGAGCTTTCGTGAAATGTTGTTGCCTGAGTTCGATCAAGAGATGGCGAACACCCGCAAAACGTTCGAACGCGTTCCCGATGACAAATTCGGATGGAAGCCCCATGCCAAATCCATGGCGCTGGGCGATCTGGCGACGAGCTTTTTCTTAAACCGTGGTCGTTCCTCATCGGCGGCAACCTCATCTTTACGATTTCGACGATCGCGACAATTCGGACGTGGGTGATGAACCACACGATTCATCACCGCGCCCGGCTTGGCGTTTATCTGCGGCTCAATGATATCCCCGTGCCCGGCGTTTACGGCCCGACCGCGGATGAAGGAGGGATGTAACAGCCTATGCGGATTTTTATGCTGTGGCCTCGACCAAAGGGATTGCTTTTTATCATGTTTTAAAGTATTTTATATCAGCTTGTCAGTTATCTCGAGGTTCACTTTATGCAAGGTCTTAAAAAATGGCTATCGCAATCACTTTATCTTTGCCCGAAAACTTGATTGAGCAAGCTAAACATTTTGGTTGGGCGACACAGCGCGATGCCGAAGTCGTCATCGCGGAAGCTTTGGAAATGATGTGGCCGACGCTTGGCAGTTTGCCCGACGACATTCTTCGTCCGTCCGTATCAAATCTTTCCGATGCAGACGTGTTGGCGCTCGCCGACGCGAAAATGAATCTCATTCAAAACCGGCGTTTGGGCGAGTTGCAGGCAAAGGGAAAAGCGAGCGGTTTGGCGATGGACGAACGCTGTGAATTGATGGCGCTCATGCAAATTTGCCAACTCGGACAACTGCGAAAATCCGAAGCGCTCGCGGAAGCGGTTCGGCGTGGATTAAGAACGCCACTACCCGGATGACGCATCTTTCTGAAAGCACTCGTCAACACGTACGGCAACGTGCAGGCAATCGTTGTGAGTACTGTCTTTGCCATCAAGATTATGTCATGGGTTGGCTGCAAGTTGATCATGTAATCCCCACCGTGAAAGACGGCACCGATTCCGATGATAATCTTTGTCTGGCGTGCGAATTCTGCAATCAGTATAAATGGGCGAAGACAGAGGGCATAGACCCTCAAAGCGGCCAGATCGTTTTTCTATTCAATCCAAGACGGCAAAAATGGAGCGATCATTTTGCTTGGAGTGATGACGGCGCTAAGATTATCGGTCTCACGGCTTGTGGACGCGCCACTGTCGTTGCGCTCAATTTGAATAATGCGTTGGCCGTTACTGTTCGCAAAAACTGGATTATTGCGGGTTGGCATCCGCCCGTAAGTGCGTAATGAAAAATTAGACCATGTCCGGCATCTTCATCTCCTTCGAAGGCATCGATTCCTCCGGCAAAACCGAGCAGGCGCGCCGGTTGTTTGAAACGCTGCGTGCCGCCAATTACGACGCCGAACTTCTGCGCGAGCCCGGCGGCGTGGAGATTGCCGAAGCCATTCGCAATATTGTGCTCGACGCCAAACACGGCAGCATGACGGAGCGCACCGAGATTTTGCTCTACTCTGCGGCGCGCGCGCAAATTACCAGAGAAAAAATTCAACCACTGCTCGCCGCCGGAAAAATCATTATCGCCGACCGCTTCGTCGATTCCACCACGGCGTTTCAGGGCTTTGGCCGGCAGATCGATCTGGATTTCGTGCGCCGCGTCAATCGCTTTGCGACGTGGGACATTTTGCCGAATGTCACTTTCTTATTGAACATCTCACTCGCGGTTGCCGCTGCGCGCCAACACTTGAGCGGCAAACCGCTGGATCGCCTCGAGCGCGAAGACCACGGATTTCATGAACGCGTGCTGCAGGGTTATTTGGAATTGGCACAAGCCGAACCCGCGCGTTTCGTCGTCTTAGATGGTACGTTGAGTATGAATGCGGTTTCGCAGGAGATTAATGCAACTTTGCGGCAACGGTGGGGTTTGAAGATATAGCATCAGGTTTGAACAATGCGCAAGTGGACGGTTCAAGATAGATACGGCAACACGATTTATTTAACCGAAGAACGGTGGCAGCATATTTTGGAATCGCGCCCTGAGATGGAACTGTTTTTCGAACAATTCCTCGAGACGATACGTTCGGGGCGACGTAGACAAGAAGCGCTCATACCAAATGAATATCGTTATTACAAGCAGTTCGACGAGTTATTGCCAGAAAACAATCACCTTATCGCCAAAGTGGTTTTCAAAACTCAAATAGACGAGACTGGCAAGTACGTTCCAAATAATTTTGTGGTCACGGGGTGGCCAAAGTATATTATTCCGAAACGGTGAAACTATGAGTGAGTTAAAATTGCATCGAAGCGAAATAATAACCGCAAATGGTGAAAAAATCCGGCTGGTTTATGACGAGGGCGAAGACATGCTTGACATTTTTTTCGGCGAGAATGAGCCGGCAACCGGTGTTGAGTTGACGGATCACATTCTTTTGCGAGTCAATCAGCAGACCGGACGCGCCGTTAGTTTGACGATCTGTCATTTAGCGATACTCACGGAGCGAACCGAGTATGGGCCGCGCAGTTTTCCGCTCGATAATCTTGAGGAGTTGCCGGAAAGTTTAAGAGAATTGGCTATTCGTTTGATGACGGCAGCGCCCGTCAATCAATTTTTAAAACTATCGAATTTTCAAGCATCCCCCACCAAACGTGTTCCGCTCACTTATGTCGAGCCGCATCATTTCGCTTCCGCGGCTTAAGGTGGTGATCAAATTTAATTTTTAGGCATGAAGAGCAGCAATAAAAATGAAAAACTTTTCGGAGAAAACATCATGTTGAAAAAACGCAACGCCATTCTCGTCGTGTTCAGCGCCGCCGCGCTCACCGTTGCTGGATGGACTTTTAATTGGGGCGTCAGCGTCAGCGCCGACTACGTGCATGAAATTCGCAAGAACATGGAAGTGTTCGGCTTGATCTATCAGGAAATTTCGCGCAAGTACGTCGATCCGGTCGATCCCGACAAATTCATGAAGGCCGGCATCAACGGCATGCTGGAGACACTCGATCCGTACACGGTGTTGATCGAGAAGGAAGACAACACGCAACTGCAGATCATCACGCACGGCAAATACGGCGGCCTCGGTATGGTGATCAGCACGCGCGACGGCTGGCCGACCGTTGTCGAGCAACCGTCGGATGGCACGCCCGCATTGAAATCCGGCATTCGCGAGGGCGATCGCATCGTCGAAGTGGACGGCACGACGACCAAAGGCATGAAAGTCGATGAAGTCGCGAATCGCTTGCGCGGCGAAATCGGCACGCCGGTGACGCTCAAAATCGGCCGTGAGGGCGAGCCGCAGCCGCTGGAGTTTCACCTGGTGCGCGCCGAGATCACCGTGCATGACGTGACGTATTCCGGCATCATTCGCGACGGCATTGGCTACATCAAATTGTCGCGCTTCTCCAAAAATGCGGGCTACGAAGTGAGTCAGGCGATTCGCGATCTCAAAGCACAGGGCTTGAAATCGTTGGTTTTGGATTTGCGCAACAATCCCGGCGGCCTGCTCGAAGCCGCGGTGGAAGTCTCCGAAAATTTTATTAAAAAAGGCGAGTTGATCGTTTCCACGAAAGGCCGCTCCGATGGCAGCGACAAGGAGTATCGCTCCGACAAAGACCCGCAGATCGGCGCGTTGCCGCTGGTGGTGCTGGTGAATGGCAACAGCGCCTCCGCTTCGGAAATCGTTGCGGGCGCGGTGCAAGATCTGGATCGCGGCGTGCTCATTGGCGAGACCACGTACGGCAAAGGGCTGGTGCAAACCGTGGTTTCGCTCAATCGCGACGCGGCACTGAAAATCACCACGGCGAAATATTATAATCCGAGCGGCCGCTGCATTCAAAAAGATCGCCCGCGGACGGAGAACGTCGACGAGTTGCTCGCCGACGTTGCGGAGACGGATTTAGCTGACGGCAAAGCCCCAAAAGATGAAAAGACCGAACCGGCGCCGCAACCGGCGTTTCGCACGAAGAACGGCCGCATCGTTTATGGCGGCGGCGGCATCAAGCCGGACGTCGAAGTGATTGCCGATAAATTGTCGCGCTTCGAAGCCGCCTTGCGCTACAAATCTGCGGCGTTTAATTATGCCGTCGCTTATGCCAGCAAACATCCGAATTTAAAACAACGCGACTTTGTGATTGATGAAAACATGCTCGGCGAATTTCGCCAATTCACGCGTGACAAAAAATTCTCTTACACTTCGCAAAGCGAGATGCAACTGGCGGAATTGAAAAAAACCGCGGAGAAGGAAGGTTATCTGCAAGACATTCAGGGCAGCCTCACCGCACTGGAGCAGGCGCTGCAGCGCGAGAAAGAAGAGGATTTCACCAAAAGCGGAAGCTTCATCCGCCGCGAGTTGGAGCAGGAAATCGCGGCCAAGCTGTTCGGCTCGCGTTCGCAGGTCGAAGTCACTTTTGACGACGATCCGGTGATCAAAAAAACGGTGGAAGTGTTGTCGAATGCGGCGGAATATGCGGGGATTTTAAGCAGCGAAAAAAATAAACAATAACAAGAGCTCGTTGTGGTAAATTGGGGACTACTGACCGGTCGCTCGCAGCGACCGGTCAGTTTTTATTTTCAACGGGCAGGAACATTATTTTGAGGAGCAACATCAGATGGCAGTTGTCAAAACCAAAGCGAAGTCAGGCAAAAAAATCGCGGTGAAAAAAGGAAGTATGTCCCGCAACGGCAAGCTCGCGACGAAATACGTTTACACGTTTGGCGGCGGCAAAGCCGAAGGCCGCGCCGAGATGAAAAATTTGCTCGGCGGCAAAGGCGCGAATTTGCACGAAATGGCAAGCCTCGGTTTGCCAGTGCCGGCGGGCATGACCATCACCACGGAAGTTTGCACCTATTTTTATGCGAACCAACGGGCGTATCCCAAATCGCTGCGCACCGACATCGCGCAAGCCATACAGCACATTGAAAAGATCATGGGCGCAAAATTCGGCGATGCGAAAAATCCGCTGCTGCTTTCCGTGCGCTCCGGCGCGCGCGTCTCGATGCCCGGCATGATGGACACCGTGCTCAATCTCGGCTTGAATGACACCACCGTGCAAGGCGTCGTCGCGCGAACCGGCAACGAACGATTTGCTTATGATTGTTACCGCCGGTTCGTGCAAATGTATGGCGACGTTGTGCTCGGCCTCAAGCCGGTCCACAAAGATGAGATCGATCCATTCGAAGAAATTCTCGAAGCGAAGAAACATGCCGCGGGCGTAAATTTTGACAATGAGCTTTCCGCCGAGGCTTTGAAAGAGCTGGTGGCCGAATTTAAAGTCGCGATCAAAACGCGCACAGGCCACGATTTTCCCGATGATCCGATGGAACAACTCTGGGGCGCGGTCGGCGCGGTGTTCAGCTCGTGGATGAACGAGCGGGCGATTGCGTATCGCAAATTGTACGACATTCCCGAAAGCTGGGGCACCGCGGTCAACGTGCAGTCGATGGTGTTCGGCAATATGGGCGATGATTGCGGCACCGGCGTCGCCTTCACGCGCGATCCTTCCACCGGCGAAAATATTTTTTACGGCGAGTATCTCATCAACGCCCAGGGCGAAGACGTTGTGGCCGGCACGCGCACGCCGGAACCGATCTCGCGTTTGGAGCAGGATATGCCGGCGGTTTACAAACAACTGCTCGGCATTCGCCAAAAACTCGAGCGCCATTATCGTGACATGCAGGACGTCGAGTTCACCGTGCAAAATGGTAAACTGTGGATGCTGCAAACGCGCAACGGCAAGCGCACCGGTTTTGCGGCGTTCAAGATTGCGCACGATATGGTGAAAGAGAAACTCATTAAGAAAGAAGAAGGCTTGCGCCGTCTCGATCCGAGCGCGCTCAATCAATTGTTGCGTCCCATTTTTGACGCGAAAGAAAAAGAAGCCGCGGTTGATGCCGGACACGTGCTGGCGAAGGGCTTGAACGCCGGCCCCGGCGCGGCGAGCGGTCGTATCGTTTTCAACGCGCCCGATGCGGTGGATTGGAAAAAGAACGGCGAGAAAGTGATTCTCGTGCGCATCGAAACTTCGCCGGAAGATATCAAAGGCATGGATGCCGCCGAAGGCATTCTCACCGCGCGCGGCGGCATGACCTCGCACGCGGCTCTCGTCGCCAGACAAATGGGCAAAGTTTGCGTCGCCGGTTGCAGCACACTGGAAATTGATTATCGCGCCCGCACGATGACGGCAAAAGGCCAAACGCGGCGCGAAGGCGATTGGATTTCCATCGACGGCACGACGGGTGAAGTCATTGCCGGTCAAATTAAAACGAAGCCCTCGGAAATTCTGCAGGTGCTCATTGACAAAACCATGCACGCCGAAGATTCCGAGACCTATCGGATTTATTCGACGATCATGAGCTGGGCGGACAGCATTCGCAAAATGAACGTGCGCACGAATGCCGATCAGCCCGATCAAGCCGCGAATGCGATTGCATTCGGCGCGGAAGGCATCGGCCTCTGCCGCACCGAGCACATGTTCTTCGGTGGCGACCGCATTGATGCGGTGCGCGAAATGATTCTCGCCGATGATAAAAATGGCCGCGAACGCGCCCTCGCCAAATTGCTGCCGATTCAGCGGCAGGATTTTGCCGGCATCTTCGAGGCGATGGCTGGTTATCCGGTGACGATTCGCACGCTCGATCCGCCGTTGCATGAATTTCTCCCGCATACGGAGCACGAGCAAGCCGATCTCGCGAATAAAATCGGGGTGTCTGCCGAGCGAATCAAAACGAAAGTCGAAGCGCTGCACGAGTTCAATCCGATGCTCGGCCATCGCGGCTGCCGTCTCGGCATTGTGTATCCGGAAATTACCGAAATGCAGGCGCGCGCGATTCTCGAAGCCGCTTGCGACGTGGCGAAGTCCGGCAAGAAAGTATTGCCTGAAATCATGATTCCGCTCGTCGGCCATATCAACGAGCTGAAGTTGCAAGCGCAAGTCGTGCGCGAAACCGCCGCCAAAGTTTTCGCGGAAAAAGGCATGAAGGTCGACTACATGGTCGGTACGATGATCGAATTGCCGCGCGCCGCTGTCGTTGCTGATCAAATCGCGAAAGAAGCCGAGTTCTTTAGTTTCGGCACCAACGATTTGACGCAAACCGTGTTCGGCCTCTCGCGCGATGACGCCGGCCGCTTCCTGCCGTTTTATGTCGAGCACGAAATTCTCGACAACGATCCGTTCGATACACTCGATCAGGAAGGCGTCGGCGTTCTCATGAAATGGGCCGTCGAACGCGGCCGCACCACTCGTCCGAAACTCAAAGTCGGCATCTGCGGCGAACACGGCGGCGATCCAGCCACCGTCAAGTTCTGCCACAAGATCGGCCAGAATTACGTAAGCTGCTCGCCGTTCCGCGTGCCGATTGCAAGATTGGCCGCGGCGCAGGCGGTGTTGGAGGAAGCAGAGAAGGATTAAGCCGAATTGTAAATTTTTAATTGAAAAATTTCAATTTAAAATCGGTTTGAAAAAAATCGCCCACTTGGTCTGCTGACCGGTGGGCGATTTTATTTTTTTCTTGTTGCTGAAAGATTTTGTCAATATATTAGTAAGCAAAAGTTACGGAGGCATTATGGCCACAGTTCGAGTTAAGTCCGGCAAGTCGCCCAAGTCAAACAAAAAAGTTTCATTTGAGTTGAAAATAAAGGGCGAACTCAATATCACAGCGTTCAGCGCTCGTCAACAAGTGAATTATTACCTCATCGTACATGTTGGCAACTTGCTGCACGCCGGTGAACCCAATCTTTTGGTTGGCGACAATGGCTTGGCGCAATGGGACGTTCCCGTTATTTACTCATTGCCTCGTCGTGGAACTTTGGGTACGATAGGGCATCTTTGCGTTGATGCGCAGAACGGCGATATAAAATTCAACGCTTCCACTTCCAAAGAAGAATTGCAAGCCAATGCCAAGCGTCTTTATCAGCAAACCTCACCACAAGCAACAGCTTGACGCGAGTTGTCTGCCGGCGTGCGCCAAAATGATGTTGGATTTTGTTGGCAACCCCATTGAAGAAAGCACTTTGCGCGACTTGCTTGCAACAGATGACTGGGGCACGCCTGCGCTCAACATATTGATGCTCAACGCCTCGCTTCCCGATACAAAAGCCGAGTTGCATATTTGGTTGCTGAAGGATTTAATAAATTATTTGGAGGACAAGCGGCAGCCTTGCATTGTTACCGTAATAACAACAGCCTTACCGTATTGGGACGAAGACGACCTCTCGCATGCCGTCGTCGTTTGCGGATTTGATGAGGAAAACATTTTCGTTAATGACCCCGATTTCGATGAGGAAGAATTTGTCGTGCCGATCGAGGCATTTTTGACGGCTTGGGCAGAGGCAAAAAATATTGCGATAACCATCGAACGACGTTGAGAATGGAGAAATGTTATGGCTACGGTTCGAATAAAATCCAAACGAGTTCCCAAGTCCAAAAAGAAAGTTCAATTCAAAGTTGAAGTCAAAGGCGAACTCAATATTACTGAATTCATTGCCTGCCAGCAAGTGAATCAATATTTATTTACACATATCGGCAACATGCTGCACGCCGGTGATCCCGATCTGCTGGTTGGCGACGGTTTTCTGCAATGGGATGTCCCTGTCGTTTACTCTTTGCCCGATCGTGGCGAGTTAGGCACGGTAGGGCACATCTTGGTAGATGCACAGAATGGTGATTTGAAACTCACAGATTCCACTTCAAAGGAAGATTTACGCGCCAATGGCAAGCGTCTTTATCAAAAAGCCGCATCACAAACAGGAGCCTAAGTGGAGTTGTCTTCCAGCTTGCTCCAAAATGCTGCTGAGTTTTCTTGGAAACACATTCAAGGAGGGAATTCTGCGCAGTTTGCTTGGAACCGACGAAAATGGCACGTCGGCGCTCAACATTCTCATGCTCAACGCCTCACTCTCCAATACAAAAGCCGAACTACATCATTGGTTATTGATTAATTTAAAAGAGTATAATGAGCTTTTCTTATTGGCTTGGTCAGAAACGGGAAAAATTGCAATAACCATCGAAGGGCGTTAAAAATTTAGTTGCTATCTTTAAAACAAAAACCATGAAAACACACGATCCCCAAATCAATACAATTTTCGTCGTCCTTGGATTTCTGGACGACTACATGGGCCGCATCGTAAGGCAGGGCAAAAACTTAATTGAAGAGTTTTATCCTTCAGAGAACGAGATTGCCGATAAATTTGAAAAACATCTGCACAATCTGATAGCCGAACAAAATCTAAAAACAACCATAAATATGCCTGTTAATATGTTGCATGGAAAGTCTATCCGTGCAATATACCGGTTGGACACGCAATTGCATTTGAACCAAGTGAAGAATTGGCGAAATTCCTGGGAATATCACGGACGGAAAAATAGCGTGAGTTGTATGCTCGTATACGCCCCAATAAAGCTTTTTAATTGTTTTGCACAAAATGCAGCAGGGCAGGCATTTTGTCTTTCATAATTTAATAATTACAAAAAGTCACCTTACGCCATGACCAGAACGATTCAGTTTATCGCCGGGATTATTCTCCTCATCGGCATTGAGATTCTTCGTGTGTACTTCATCATGCCTTTCCCAGGAAGCCAGCGCTCCGCAACGATTGGCCTGGCCTATTTTCTCCAAAACAATATCATCTACTTTCGGATCATTGGCTTGCTCCTGCTCGTTTTTCCGGTTTTGCACTACGTCCGTTTTGGCAGCAGGAAAGCGAAATGGAGCATTGGCATTTCCCTGGCATTCTTTGCGTTTGTTTTTTACCTGTTCAATTTCCGCTTTCTGGCGGACAAGATGTTCTATCAACCGGAGCACAAGATTTTTGCCGATCCATCGTCCAACCAAATTCCTGCAAAGAACCTGGTGCTGGGCGTGAGCCTCAACGGCGAGTCGAAAGCCTATCCCCTTGAAATCATCGGCTATCACCACCAGGTCCGCGATACCATCGGCGGCACGCCGGCGATGATCACTTACTGCACCGTTTGCCGCTCGGGTCGTGTTTTCAGTCCTCTCATTGAGGGCAAGCCCGAAAATTTTCGTTTAGTCGGAATGGATCAGTTCAATGCCATGTTCGAAGATGCTGGCACAAAAAGCTGGTGGCGACAGGTGAATGGCGCCGCCATTGCCGGCCCGTTGAAAGGAAAAACGTTGGCCGAAATTCCCGCCGCGCAAATGAGTCTCGCGGCGTGGATCGATCGGCACCCCAATACGCGCATCATGCAAGCTGATAGCACTTTTAAAGAAGAATATGAAGGTTTGCGGAATTACGATGAGGGCAAGAGCAAAGGCACTTTAACGCGCGCCGATTCACTTTCATGGAAAGATAAATCCTGGATCGTTGGGGTGCAGCTTGGCAGCCACGCCCGCGCGTACGATTGGAATGATTTGCTCGCGCGCCGAGTGTTCAATGACACACTGGCCGGAGCGGCTTTGGTTGTGGCTGTTGAAAGTGACAGCGCCTCCTTCCACGTTTGGCGGCGCGACTCGCTGAGCTTTGCCTTTGATTCTTCCGCGGGCTTGCTCAAAGATCAACAAACGCAATCTTTATGGAATTGGCGGGGAGAGTGTATCGAAGGAACTTTGCAGGCAAGCCGGTTGCCGGTCATTCAATCCTACCAGGAGTTCTGGCATTCGTGGCGAACCTTTCATCCGCAGACGACGCAGTACGGCATATCCAATTAAAGGCTCATGAAAAATGATGCGAAGTCGGACTTGCGCTCGACGAGTTTTCTGAATCAGCAAAATTCGTTAGCGCAAGTCCGACTTCATTTTTTCCAGAGTGTTTTGGGCTTGCCGATTAGGAATTTTGTTGTTATCTTTTGAAATAAAATTCACGGAGGCATTATGCCCAACAAAGTTCGAATCAAGGCCGCCAGCGTCCCCAAATCAAAAAAGAAAGTCCAATTTAAAGTGGAAGTCAAAGGGGAACTCAACTTCACCGCGTTTGTTGCTCGGCAACGAGTAAATCATTATTTGGTTATGTATGTGGGGAATTTGCTTCGTGCCGGAGAGCCTGATTTACTGGTTAGCGAAGAGACTCTGCAATGGGATGTTCCGGTTCTTTATTCATTGCCTGATTATGGCGCTTTGGGCCAAGTCGGACACCTTTTGGTTGATGTCCAAAATGGCGATTTGAAACTTAACGACTCTACTCCTGTGAAGGAAATGAAAGACAATGCCAGCCGTCTCTATCAAAAAGCCGCATCACACGCAAGAGCTTAGCATGAGTTGTCTACCGGCATGCACGAAGATGATGCTGAACTTTCTCGGCAATGAGATTGAAGAACCGGCCCTGCGTAATCTGCTTGCAACAACAGATGATGGTACGGCTGTCATCTCTATGCTTGTGCTTGATACCTTGGTGCCTGATCTGAAGGTAAAGATACATCAATGGTCATTGGCTCATTTGCAAAAACATTTGGAGACCAAGCGGCATCCCTGCATCGTTACAGTTGAAACACGTCATTTGCCATATTGGAATGGGGTTTCTTGCTTTCATGCAATCGTTATCCACGGCTTTGATGATAAGCACATTTTTATCAACGATCCTTTTTATAAGCCTCGAGAATTTCGTGTTACCATGGGTGAATTTCTGCTCGCGTGGTCTGAGATGCAATATATTGCGATAACCATCGAGAGGCGCTAAACTTGCTCATCTTCACCGACTTCGACGGCACCCTCGCGCAAAATGACGTGGGCGACGCGCTCATTAAAACCTTTGGCGATTGGCCGGAGTGCGAGAAAGCCGTGCAACGCTGGCTGCGCGGCGAGATTTCCTCGCGCGAGTATTATGAAGTAGCCGCTTTAACCGTGCGCGTGAGCCAAAAACAGCTCAACGATTTTTGCGACGCCCAGCCGCTCGCGCCCGGCTTTCTGAAATTTGCCGCTTTTTGCCGCCAACAAAATTGGCCGCTGATGGTGTTGAGCGACGGCCTTGATTACTACATTCAGCGCGTGCTGGCGCGGCACGGGTTTGAGCTGCCGGTTTTGGCCAATCATCTTGAGTTTTCGCCGCCAGACAGAATCGAGATTAGCTTTCCTTATTTTAAGCATAGCTGCGGTAAGTGCGCCAATTGTAAAGGTTATCACGTTCGCCAACTCGCGAAGCCGAAAGAGAAAATCGTTTACATCGGCGACGGCTATTCCGACCGTTGCGGCGCGCAGGAAGCGGATATTATTTTCGCGAAAGGCGATTTGGCCAAGTGGTGCGAAGAGAAAGCGCGGGAATATTTTCGTTTGGAGAATTTCGAAAATATTTTAAATTGGCTTAAAACGGAGGAAAGAAAATGGTTAAAAATGTTATGACAAAACCACGCCATGTTCAGGGCTTTCCTGAAGATCCATCAGAACCGGAATTTCGTGCTTTCAGAAAAATGTTGCCGAGGCTTTTGAAACG
>Ga0247727_10004494_pt1 | contig 29521 bp, 22 predicted proteins | sample WisWelCaveWW1625_FD_202498 | JGI IMG/M metagenome (GOLD analysis project Ga0247727, IMG submission 202498) | Biofilm microbial communities from Wishing Well Cave, Virginia, United States - WW16-25 | ecosystem: Environmental > Aquatic > Deep subsurface > Groundwater > Cave microbial mat | place...
CTCCCGCTCGTGGTACACCTCGCTGAAAGCGACCCAGTACCAGCCCGAGGCCGGGCTGCGCGTGATCGCCTCGGTGAAGTCGCGATCGGCGGTCGCGAGCAGAGCATCGAGCACGGCGTCGGGCGCCCGCTCGGCAACCCGGCCTCGGTACACCTGCAGAACCGCCTGGCCGGCGTACCAGAGCTGCGCCGCGCGGCGGCCATCCGCGGCCGCCCGGTGGAGCGCCGGATACGCCTCCGAGAAGCGGCCCTCGGCGAACGCCCGCCGACCCGCGGCGTGCGCCGGTGCTCGACCGATCGCCGCCGCTGCGCGCAGGCCGTACCACGCGACGAGGCTGACGGCGATGAAGCCGGCCAGGAGCCTGTGGCGGCTCACGGGGACCTCGCCGGTTCGTCCACCTCTGCGATCGCGAGCGCGGCGAGCACGACGAACAGGAGCGCGTTCGCCGGAATCTGATGATTGAAGTCCACGAGCGCGTGCGCGGCCAGTGTGGCGAGGCCGACCGCGAGGCCGAGCGCCGCCGTGTCGCTTCGGCGCCGTGCGCGTCCGACCGCGCGTCCGGCGCGCCGGAGATAGCCGACGACGAGCCACGCGAGCAGCACCGTTCCGACCGCGCCTCCCGAGATCGCGGCCTCGAGAAAGTCGTTGTGCATCTGCTCCCAGCGGAGCTGCTCGCCGCTTGGCAGATACGCGGGGAAGACGTCGGCGAACCCGCCGTAGCCACAGCCGGCGATGCCGAAGTCCCGCAGCATCGGGAGTGCCGCCCCCCAGGCCACGATCCGGTCGACCTGTCGCGGATCGCCACCGCTCGTGGCCACGAGCTCGTCGAGCCGGTCGCCGACCCGCAGGAAGCGGACGCCGACGACGGCGATCGCCGCAACGACGACGATGGTCCCGATCCACAGGAGCCGGGCACGCCGGGTACGGGACGTGAGGAGCGCGAGCGCGGCGAGCGACGCCCCGAGGAGCACTGGTGCCGCCTTGCTCGCCGTGGCCAGTCCGGCCACGACCGAGAGCACGGCCGCAGCCACGAGGAGCGGCGCGCGGCTCGCGGCCCAGCCGTGCCGCCGAGCCCGGATCCAGGCGTCGATTGCCGCGCCCGCGAGCCAAGGGACCGCGAGCTCCATCACACCCGCGAAGTGCGCCGGGTTGACGTAAGGCGTGAAGGGGCGGGAAGGCTCGATCGGGCGCCGGCCCCAGTACAGGGTCCCATCCGACGTCGCAGCGTGCACCAGACCGAACACGGCGAGCGCGCAGAACAGACCGAACAGCACGCGCCGGTACAACGCCCCGACGCCTGGACGCGCGGCGCTCCTGCGAACGACGACGAACGTGAGCAGTAGCGCGAGATACCAGTGCACGCGCTCCCACCCGGCTTCGGGCACGAGGGAGAGCGCACGGGGGCCGGACCAGGTTCCAGCGGGCTCGCCGAGCGGGACATCCCCCGCTCGCTCGGAGAACGGCACGTCCTGAAGCTCCGGGACCTGAGCGAGCGCAAGCTCCTCGATCGCCGCTCGCGTCGGGGCGTCTGCGATCCCCGCACGATCGGGAAACGTCGCCCGATGGATCGCGGCGGCGGCCGGGCTCAGCGTGGCGATCGCTCCACCCGGCAGCGGCACGAGCTGGAGAACCGCCCAAACGGCGAGCAGCGCCCCCGGGATGAGCCAGCGTGTGCGACGCTCGATCCCCACACCGGCCCAGCCCGCTCGGAGCAGCGAGAGCGCCGCGGCCCCGACCAGAACCACGGAGGCCGTCCGGAACGCCCACGGCGCCACCCCGCCGTAGGCCCACGGAAGCAGGACCGCCGCCCCGAGGACCAGCCGGTCTTCGATCACGAGATCGGACCGGGCGCCGCGCGTCCGCTCGGTCACAGCAGGTCCGTCCGGCCTCTCTGCCGCAGCGCGTCGACGACGCGACGCACCTTCTCCGAGCTCCGGCGCGAAACGACGAGCAGCGCGTCGGCGGTCTCGACGACCACGAGCCCCGGGGCGTCGACGAGCGCCACGACGCGTCCCTCCCCGAAGACGACGCTTCCCGGGCTGTCGACGAGGACCGTGCCCGGCGAGGCGAGCTCGGCCTCCTCGCGCAGGCGTGCCGCGGCGTCCCACGAGCCGACGTCGTCCCAGCCCGCATCGAGCGCCACGACGCGAACGCCGCGCGCGCGCTCCATGACGGCATAGTCGACCGATCGCCGGGTCGCCGTGCCCCATGCGCCGCGGCGTCCGGCGACGTGCCCGTCCACGGCGCGGCGAATCGTCGGGGCGGTCCGTCCGAGCTCCTCGAGGAACCGGTCGGCGCGCCACACGAACATCCCCGCGTTCCACAGGTGACGCCCTGTGCGCACGAAGCGTCGCGCTCGCGCGAGATCCGGCTTTTCGACGAATCGCTCGACCGGGATCGCGGCCGTAGCCCTGGCACGTACCGAGCACTCGAGATACCCGAACCCGGTGGCCGGACGATCCGGCCGAACACCGAGGCACACGAGCGCGCCCGTTCGAGCGCTCGCGATCGCGACGCGGACCGCGCGACCGAACGCCGCGTCGTCCTGCACGACGTGGTCCGTGGGGAAGATCCCGACGATCGCCTGGCGATCCCTGGCGGCCACGGTCGCGCAGGCGAGGGCCACCGCCGGTCCCGTGTCTCGGGCGCTCGGCTCGACGATCCAGTTGCGTGCCGGCAGTTCGGGGAGCATCCGGCGAATGCCCGCACCGAGCGCCCGCGGCGCGACGATCCACGTGCGATCCGGCGGCGCGAGACGACGCAGGCGGCGCCACGTTTCGACGAGCAACGGGCGAGCCCCCGCGAGGGCCAGGAACTGCTTGGGCGTGCGCGCGCGGCTCAGCGGCCAGAATCGGGTGCCGCTGCCGCCGGCCAGGAGGACCGCATGGAACGGGCCGGATGGCACGTCAATAGGCCTCGATCGTGCGTCGTAGCCCCTCCGGGAGCGCCACTTCCGGCCGGAACCCGATCCGCTCCCGGGCCGCGTCGATCGCCGCGAGCGAGTGCCGGATGTCCCCGGGCCGCGGGGCGACGTGCTCGGCCGCGAGGGTACGACCCGTGAGACGGCCGATCTCTTCGAGCAGCGCGTTCAGCGAGATCCGCCCGCCGCAGGCGATGTTGTAGGCGCGTCCGAGCGCGTCGGGGCCCGCCGTGCACGCGTTCAGATTCGCCCGGACGACGTCGGCGACGAACGTGAAGTCGCGGCTCTGCTCCCCGTCGCCGTAGATCGTCGGACGGCCGCCGCCGAGGGCCGCCGTGATGAACCGGGGAATGACCGCGGAGTACTCGCTCGTCGGATCCTGGCGTGGCCCGAACACGTTGAAGTAGCGCAAGGCGACCGTCGGCACGCCGAACATCCGGTGGTACAGCAGACAGTAGGTTTCGGCGGCGAGCTTCTGCAGGCCGTACGGCGAGATCGGCGCCGGCGGCATCGTCTCGACCTTCGGCAGCACCTCGCTCTCGCCGTAGACCGAAGAGGACGACGCGAAGACGAACCGTCGGACACCCGCCTCCCGCGCGGTCTCGAGCAGGTTCAGCGTGCCGGTCACGTTGACCGCGTGCGTGTTGCGCGGATCCTGCACCGAACGCTGGACCGACGGGATCGCCGCCTGATGCAGCACGAAGTCGGCGCCGGCGATGACCGCGCGGCACGTGGCGAAGTCGCGGATGTCCCCCTCGCACAGCTCGAACCGCGATCGGCCCTCGGCGGCCCATGCCGCCGCCGCATCGAGGTTCGTGCGCCGCCCGGTCGAGAAGTCGTCGAGCACGCGAACGTCGTGCCCCTGGCGCAGCAGCCCCTCGGTCAGGTTCGATCCGATGAACCCGCCCCCGCCCGTGACGACCGCCTGTGCCATTTCAGCGCCCCACGCCGGTGTAGTGGAACCCCTTGCCTCGGACGATGTGTGGCTCGTACACGTTTCGCAGATCGACCACTGCCGGACGGGCCATGCACGTGTGGAGCCGATCGAGGTCGAGGCCGCGGAACTGGTTCCACTCGGTGGCCACGACGAGCGCGTCCGCGCCCTCTGCGGCGTCGTACTCGTCCTCACAGTAGGTCACGCCGGCCCGTGGCTCCTTCTTGACGATCGGGAGCGCCACCGGATCGTACACCCGCACCTTGGCCCCGCCGTCGACGAGTCCCGCGAGGATCGCCATCGCCGGCGACTCCCGCAGATCGTCCGTGTTCGGCTTGAAGGTCAGGCCGAGCTGACCGATCGTGCGCCCGGCCAGCTCGCCCCCCACCGCCGCACGCACCTTGGCGAGCATCCGCGGCACACGCGCATCGTTGACCTCGATGACGGCGCGCACGATACGAAGGTCGAGGCCCTGCTCGCGCGCGATCTCGACCGCGGCCCGCGTGTCCTTGGGGAAGCACGAGCCACCGTACCCCGGCCCGGGGTGCAGGAACTTGGACCCGATCCGCCGATCGAGCCCCATCCCCTTGGCCACGCCGTGCACGTCGGCGCCCAAGGCCTCGCACAGGTCGGCGATCTCGTTGATGAACGAGATCTTGGTCGCGAGGAACGCGTTCGACGCGTACTTGATCAGCTCCGCTGTGACGACGTCCGTCTTCACGACGGGCGTCTCGATCAGGTACAGCGGACGGTACAGGTCGGACAGGATCGCCGCGGCCATCGGATCCTCGGTCCCGAAGACCACCCGGTTCGGCCGCAGGAAGTCCTCGATCGCCGAGCCCTCGCGCAGGAACTCCGGATTCGACGCGACGCTGAACGGCTGCGCTTCGACCGAGTCGCGCTCGATGATCTCGCGAATCCGCCGCCCGGTCCCCGCAGGCACGGTGCTCTTGGTCACGATGACCTTGTAGCCGGTGAGGTTGCGGGCGATCGTCGAGGCGACCTCGTGGACGTAGCTCAGATCGGCGCGCCCGTCGGTCCCCTGCGGCGTCCCGACGGCGATGAACACGACGAGCGCCTCGCGAACCGCGACGGCCGCGTCGTCCTCGAACCGCAGGCGGCCGGCCTTGACGTTGCGCGCGATGATGTCCTCGAGGCCGGGCTCGTAGATCGGCATGCGCCCGGCGCGCAGAGCCTCAATCTTCTGCGCATCGCGATCGACGCAGACGACGACGTTGCCGAACTCGGCGAAGCACGCCCCGGTCACCAGCCCGACGTATCCGGTCCCGACCACGCACACGTTCATTCTGGACTCCGCGGGCCGCGCTCAGCGGCCCGTGCGCGAGGGTACACCTCGGTGCGGAACCACTCGAGGAACTGCGCGAGACCTCGCTCGATCGGCACGCTCGGCGACCAGTCCAGATCCTCCCGGGCGCGCGTGATGTCGGCCCACGTCCTCTCGACATCCCCCGGCTGGCGCGGCCGGGGACGGACCCGCGCCGGCACGCCGAGCCCCGCCGCGATCCGCTCGATCAGCTCGCCCAGGGTCACCGTGTGGGAGCCGCCGAGGTTCCAGACATGGTAGGCCGACGAGCGGTCGAGCGCGCGCAGGACGCCATCGACGATGTCCGACACGTACGTGTAGTCGCGCGCAGTGTCCGCGCCGCCGTAGCGCTCGATCTCGCTCCCGTCGGCCAGGAGTCGCGCGAACTTGTGGATCGCCATCTCCGGCCGTTGGCGGGGTCCGTACACCGTGAAGAACCGCAGACACGCCACGCGCATCCCGAACAGATGATGATAGGCGTGGCACAGCACTTCCCCGCCCTTCTTCGTCGCCGCGTACGGCGAGATCGGGTGATCGACCGGATCGTCCTCGGCGAATGGGACCTTGCGATTGTCGCCGTACACCGACGAGGAGGAGCCGAACAGGAACGTGCGCACGCCGTGTCGCCGACAAGCCTCGAGCAGCGTGGCCGTGCCGGCGAGGTTCACGGACACGTAGAGCTCGGGCTCCGCGATCGACGGGCGGACGCCGGCTTTGGCCGCGAGGTGGATCACCTCCGAGAACCGCTCGCCGCCCAGGACGCGGTCCATCGCCGCCGCGTCGCGGATGTCGTCCTCGACGAGCCGGTAGGCCGGGTGCGCGAGTGCCCGCGCCACGTTCCGCCGCTTGATCTCCGGGTCGTAGAACGGATCGAAGTTGTCGACCACGACGACGCGCCGACCCTCGTCGAGCAGGCGTTCGGTCACGTGGGAGCCGATGAATCCCGCGCCGCCCGTGATCAGGACCGGCCCCGGCGGGCCGCCCGCGGTGCTAGAGCTTGTGGACATTCGATCGCCGCGGGCGCAGGGCTCGCGTGGCGTTGCGTGTGTCGAGGACGAGCTTGGCGTGACGCACGACGAAGCCGTAGTCCACACTCGCGTGGTCCGTGACGATCAGCACGAGATCGGCGCGGGACAGCGTGGCCGCGGTCAGCCGGCTCCCCCGCAGCACGCGGCCCCCGGTGAGGCGGATGCTCGCACTGTACGGATCGTGGAACCCCACGACCGCCCCCTGCTCCTCGAGCAGACGCAAGATGTCGAGGGCGGGCGACTCCCGCACATCGCTCGTGTCCCGCTTGTACGACACGCCGAGGACGAGGACGCGCGAGCCCTTCACGCTCTTGCGCCGGTCGTTCAACAGCTCGCCCGCGCGGCGCACGACGACGTGCGGCATGTTTCCGTTGATCTCTGACGCCAGCTCGATGAAGCGGGCCGAGTAGTTCAGCGTCTTGAGCTTCCACGAGAGGTAATGCGGATCGAGCGGGATACAGTGGCCGCCGATCCCGGGGCCTGGATAGAAGCGCATGAATCCGAACGGCTTGGTGGCCGCGCCGTCGATCACCTCCCACACGTCGAGCTGGAGCTTCTCGCACATGAGCGCGATCTCGTTGACCAGCGCGATGTTGACCGCCCGGAACGTGTTCTCGAGCAGCTTGACCATCTCGGCCACCTGCGTCGAAGACACCGGAACCACGCGGTCGACCGCCTGGCGGTACAGGTGCGCGGCGACGTCCGTGCACGCGCGCGTCGTGCCACCCACGACCTTCGGCGTGTTGCGGGTCTGGAACTGCTGGTTGCTCGGGTCGACTCGCTCGGGCGAGAAGGCGAGGAAGAAATCCCGACCGGCACGGAGGCCGCCGGCCTCGAGGCGGGGTCTCAGCACCTCCTCGGTCGTGCCCGGATAGGTCGTCGACTCGAGGATCACGATCTGCCCACGACGCAGCTCGCGCGCGAGCTCTTCGAGCGCGGCGAGGATGTACGAGATGTCGGGATCTTTCGTCTTGCGTAGCGGCGTCGGTACGCAGATCAAGAGCGCGTCGAGCTTGCCGCAGCCTCGATAGTCGCCCTGGGCGTGCAAGCGCTTCGAGCGCACGAGCGGCGCCACGGCGGCGGTCGGGACGTCCTCGATGTATGACTTGCCCGCTCGGAGAGCCGAAATCTTCCGCGGGTCGACATCGATCCCGGTCACTTCGAATCCGGCCTGCGCGAACTCGACCGCGAGCGGCAGGCCGACGTAGCCGAGCCCGATGACACCGATCCGGGCGTCGCGCCGGTCGATCTTGCGCTTCAAGGTCGAGGCCAGTTGCTCCATGAGGGTCTCGTACTCCTTCGTTCGTTTTCATCCGCCGAGCAGCGTGGCGGGAGGGGGGAAATATAGGAATTACGGTTCGGAACCGCCAGGGGCGAGAGCGAACGTCGCGGCGAGCGTCACGGCCCGGATGGCGCTTCCTCGGGGTTTGGATCCGGTTCCTCGGCCTCGACCTCGTCGGCCGCGGCCTCGTCCGTCAGCTCGATCCCCTTCTTCCGATAGCGCCGTAGGAGCCAGCGCGCGAACTTGCTGTCGTTCACACCCGCCACCACGTTCTCGAGCCCGTCGTGCACCGTCCGCTCGTTCACCAGGGCACCGAGGGTCCCTTCGCCCCGATTGATCTTCTCCAGGATCTCCGCGGTGTTCCCGGTGATCCGCTCGAGGTCGTTCGTGATCCGGCGCGAGTACTCGGGATCGGCCAGGAGCCGGCCGAAGAGCGAGTCCGAGGACTCGAGCCGCTCGGTCAGCCGCTTGAGCCCGGCGCTCGCGTCGCGCAGGTTGTCGATCGCCTGCTCGCCCGATCCGCCCTCGGCGGTCAGAGCGCCGAGCGCACCCTCGTCCCTGCGCAGCGACTGCAGGACTTCGGCCACGTTCCCGACCGCGGCACCGAGGTCGTCGAAGCGCTCGGCGAGGGCGTCGTCGGTCAAGAGTCGTCCGGCGAACCCATCCCCCTGCCGGAGCCGCGTCGTGAGCGCCTCCAGGTTGTTCAGGGTCCGCCCGAGAGCTTCCAGTCCCGCCTCACCGAACTCCGGGTCGTGGATCATCTTGCCGATCAGCCCGTCGCCGCGCTCGAGCACGCCGAGGATGTTGCGCAAGGAGACGGTGATCTCGCTGAGGTTCTCGGCTGTCTCGGCGGCCTGTTCGAGGATCTCCTGGGGCTGCGCGACCGGGATCTCGCCGCCGGCCCGGAGCTGCGGGCTCGTGGGCGCGCCCGGCGTGATCTCGACGAACTTCTCGCCGGACAGGAGCTGCAGGATCCGCAACGCCCCCCGGGAATCCTCGCGCACCCGCTGCGCGAACGACCGGTCGACACCGACCGCGACGCGGATTCCAGGGTGGGTCGGATCGGTCGACAGCTGGATGTCCGTGACCGTCCCGATCACGACCCCGGCCATCTTGGCCGGCGAGCCGACGACGAGCCCTTCGACCGTCCGGAACGTCAGCACGTACGGCGTCTTGTTCGAGAACAACCAGGATTCGCCGCCGACCGCCATCGCCGCGACGGCCACGACCGCCAGGGCCAAGGAGACCATCGACCCCACGGCCAGGTTGCTCGTCCGTCGGTCAGCCATAGCCCCCTCCCTGGAGAAACGCGCGCAGGACGGGCTCCCGGGTCGATCGCGCGTCGTCGACCGCTCCGTCGAACACGATCCGCCCATCGAGCAGGAACGCGATCCGATCCCCGACCGTGAACGCGGAATGAAGATCGTGCGTGACCACGATCGACGTCACCCCGAGCCGCTGCTGCAGGCTGCGGATCAGCTTGTTGATCGTCGTTGCGGTGATCGGATCGAGACCGGTCGTCGGCTCGTCGTACAGGATCCCGCGGGGCGCGAGCGCGATCGCTCGCGCGAGCGAGACGCGCTTGCGCATCCCGCCCGACAGGTCGGCTGGCATTCGATCGGCCACGGCCGACTCGAGCTCGACGAGCCCCAGAACCTCCCGGACCCGCTCGAGCACGCGCGGCTCGTCCCAGTCGGTGTGCTCGCGCAGGGCGTAGGCGATGTTCCCCTCGACGGTCATCGAGTCGAACAGCGCGCCGGCCTGGAACAGCATCCCGACCTTCTTGCGCGGCTCGATCAGCTCGTCCTCGGCGAGATTCGTGATGTCCGTCCCGTCGACCCATACCGCGCCGCGGTCGGGCTGGACTAGGCCGATCGTGTGGCGCAGCAGCACGGATTTGCCCGAGCCCGATCCGCCGAGGACGACCACGGTCTCTCCGTGCGCGACGACGAGATCGACGCCCCGCAGCACCTCGCGCCCGCCGAACGACTTGTAGAGGCCGGCGTAGCGGATGAACGGCTCGCTCTCGCTCACAGCAGCACGATGAACAGCTTCGTCAGGAAGAAGTCCGAGACGATCACGGCGATCGACGACACGACCACCGTGTTCGTCGTCGCCCGGCCCACTCCGTCCGCGCCGCCCGAGGCGTGGAGCCCGTTGTAGCACGCGATCACGCCGATCAGGATCGCGAAGAACACCGTCTTGCCGACGCCGCTCACGAGATCCTGGACCGTCAGGGCGAGGATCACGTGGTTCAAGAAGTACGCCCGGTTCTGGCCGATCTCGAACACCGCCATGAGCATCGCACCGAACAGCGCGACGACGATGGCGAGGATCGTCAGGATGGGCAGAACCAACACGAGCGCACCCACGCGCGGGACGACGAGCTTCTTCACCGGGCTCGTGGCGAGCGCTCGCAGCGCGTCGACCTGCTCGGTGACCGCCATCGAGCCCAGCTCCGCCGTGATGCCCGCGCCGACGCGCCCGGCGACCATCAGCGCCGTCAAAACCGGGCCGAGCTCGCGCACGACGGACAGCGCCACGATGTCCCCGACGAACGACTTGCCGCCGTACGCGGCGAGCGAGTAGCCGGTCTGGAGCGCGAGGACCATCCCGGTGAACAAGAGCGTCACGTTCGTGATCGTGAGTGACCGGTTGCCCAGCTCGTAGAGCTGGTCGAGCCACAGCTGACGCTCGAACGGCGGGCGCAGCGCCAGGCGCGCCGCGCCCCAGCCGAGACGAGCCATGCCTCCGAGCGGCTCGAGATACATCCGGGCCAGTCTCACGTCCGTCTCGTCGGCGGCGCGGCGCGTGCGCTCCGCGCCGCTCGGATGGAGGCCGACGCAAAGAATAGAAGCCTCGCCGCCGCGGGGTCAAGCGCGCCCGTGGCGCGGCGCGGGTTGCTATACTCGCCGCTTTCGCGGAGCCGTGGATCCCGATGCTGCGCGGAGTCTGGGTCGCGCTCGTCCTCGTGCTGGCCACGATCGCCGCCGGGATCCCGGCGATCGTCCTCGGCGCCCTGTGGCCGCGACGCGATTACGTCCAGCACGCCGCGCGCGCGTGGTCCCGCGCGATGCTCGCAGCGACGGGCGCACGGGTCGAATGGGTCGGCGTCGCGCGCACCCGCGACGAGACACCCAAGGTGTACATCGCGAATCACCAGTCGTTCGTCGACGTGTGGGCGCTCTTGCGGATCCTGCCGTCCCGGACACGGTTCGTCGCGAAGCAGGAGCTGCGGCACGTTCCCGTGCTGGGGTGGGCCATGGCGGCCGGCGGGTTCATTTTCGTCGACCGCTCGAACCGCTCGCGCGCGATCCACAGCCTGCGCGCCGCGGCCGAGACGATCCGCGCCGGCCGCTCGGTGCTGATGTTCGCCGAGGGGACGCGGACCCGCGACGGCCGGCTCCAGCCGTTCAAGCGCGGACCGTTCCACCTGGCCCTCGAGGCCCGCGTCCCGGTCGTCCCGGTCGCGATCACGGGCTCGTGGCTCATCCTCCCGCCCGACTCGTGGCGGGTCCGGCCGGGGCCGGTGCGCGTCGAGTTCCTCGAGCCGATCGACGTCCTGGCCCATCTCCCGGACGACATCTCGGGATTGCTCGAACGCGTGCACGCGGCGCTCCGCGCGCGGGTCGAGGCCGCGCCGGTCGAGCCCGCGGGCTAGGCTAGGCTCGCGGGCCGAGCCCGAGGATCTGGAGCACGTCCGCGCGCCGTGGAAGGCCGACGTGGGTCCACAGGCCCGTGCGCCAGCGCGTCGCGAGCCACAGAATCACGTTCTGCGACGCGATCCCGAGCGACGACGCGGCGGCCACACCGACGACGCCCCAGGCCTGCACGGCGAGCCAGCACCCGAGCGCGGTCGCGGCGCCGCAGGCCAGGTTGATCGTCATCAGGAGCGTCTGGTGCCCGGTCATGCTCATGGTCACCCCGCACGATCCGGTGACCACGTTCACGAGGCGACCGAAACTCAAGAGCGCCAGCACCACCGCGCCGGCGCGGTACTCCTCGCCGGCCAGGCCGAGGATCGGGCCACCGAACGCGACGTACGCGCCGAGGACGACAAGCGCCGGAAGGCCGGCGAGGCTCGCCGTCTGCCGCAGCACGCGCTCGAGGCGAGCCCGCTCTCCGCGCGCGTACAGCTCGGCGATGAACGGCGGCACGACGAGGTTCACGAGGATCAGCCAGGTGGACACGAGGATCACGAGCCGCTGCACGATCGTGTACACGCCGAGGTCGTGTTTCGACAGGTAGACCCCGACGAGCCACAGGTCAACCTGACCGAGGGCGAACGCGGTCAACCCGTTGATCCACAGCGGCACGGCGATCGCGGCCACGACGCCCACGGGCGGGGGTGCACCGCGGGGCAGCTCGCGGAGTCGGCGGCGCAGCGCGAGCAGGCCGAGCGCCAGGCTCACCGCGGTCGCGGCGGCCGCGACCGCCAGAACGTGCGTCAGCTCGAGCGAGCCCCACACCACCCACGCCACGCCGAGCGCCGCCGTCGCTCCGACCCAGCTGATCACGCCGCCATACAGCGTGGCCCGGCGCAGATCCTGGATGCCACGGAACGTCTCGGACGTCATGACCTGGAAGCTCGCCACGCAGGTCCACGCGACGAGGAGACCGATCGATCCGCCGAGCGCCGGGGCGTCGACCCAGCGCGCAAGCAGGGCGCCACCGCCGGCCAGGAGGAGCGCCCCGACCACGAGGTTGCCCGCCGCCGCGCCGCGAAATGCGAGCCCCACCGCCCCGCGCGCCCGATCGGACCGTCCGAGCCCGACCGACTCGGCGACGAGGCGGACCACCGCCTGGTGCAGGCCGAGCTGACCGGCCATCGCCGCGATCGTCACCAAGCTGAACGCGAGCCCGTACAGTCCGACCTCGCTCGGCTCGAGAACCCGCGCGAGGAGAAAGGTCAGCAGCAGCGTGGACGAGGCCGTGGCGATCTTGCCCGCGACGACCCAGGCACCGCCGGCGACGAGGCGCTGTCTAAGCGGCGTGGACACGGTCCATGCCGGCGGCGACAGGATCGACCCCGAACTCGCGCAGGACGCGCAGCGCGAGTCGGCGCGACGCCGCACCCGCGCCCGCACCGGGCGAGAACCCCGCGTCGATCCACTCCGTGACGGGAATCGAGAACCCGCTCTTCGGGCGGCTCCACAGCGTCTCCGGCAGCTCGGGCGCCGCAAGCCGCACGACCGCGACCTTGCCCTGGCTCCTCGCCGGGTCATGCCCCGCCGCCGCAACCGACGCGAGCAGCCACGCGTCGACGAGCGGAACGCGCAGCTCGAGCGAGTGGGCCATCGACGCCCAGTCGCTGTCGCGCAGGAGCTGGTTGCGCATGAACTGCGCCGACTCCATGCGGTGCACCGCGCACCAGGCCGCCGCCGGATCCGTGGCAGACGCTCCGGACGCCATGCCCCGGGCCGCATCTTGCACCGGGTCGTAGGACCGGAGCCCCTCCTCTGCGAGGTGACGACCGAGGAGCCCGGACAGCTCGTCGGGCAGGAACACGGCGCGGCGCAGGAAGTACGCTCCGGCGAGGCTGGTCGCCGTCTGGAGGAGCCCGGCGAGCTTCGGCTGGCGTGGGCGGAACCGACGAGCCAGGGCGGGCCACGCGGCGCGCAGACCCGGCACGCTGCCGAACCGCCGGGCCCACGCGGCCCAGCGCGGCACGTCCCGAAACGAGTCGTAGCCACCGAACAGCTCGTCCCCGCCGAGCCCCGACAGCACGACCTTGAGCCCGGCCTCGCGGGCCAGGCGGCTGACGACGAACGTGTTGAACCCGTCGACGCTCGGCTGGTCCATCGCCAGGAGCGCCTGCGGCCAGAGGTCGAGGAACTCCTCGCGCCGCACGCGTCGCTCGACGTGCCGCGTGCCGAGCGCGCGGGCGACCTCGGCGGCGAGCGGCGCCTCGTCCGCCGCGGTTCCGGCGTAGGCCTCGAACGCCAGCGTGAAGGTCCGCGGCGGCTCGGGGAGGATGCGCCGCGCGAGTGCCGCGAGGAGGCCCGAGTCGAGGCCCGCCGACAGGAACACGCCGACCGGCACGTCCGAGACGAGGTGCGCGCGGACCGTGTCCTCGAGCGCAGCGCCGACGTGCAACGTCTCGATGCCCGCGGGTTCGTCGAGGGTCCGGAACGCGCACGGGGCCTCGACGCGCCCGTCGCGCGCGACGACGAAGTGCCCAGCCGGGAGCGCGCGCACGGCGCGCCGCCACGTGAACGGCTCGGGGACCGAGCCCCACAGCAGGAAGCCGACGACCGCCGCGGGCTCGATCCCGTGCGAGATCGTGCCGCCCGCTTCGAGCGCCTTGACCTGCGACGCGAAGCGCAACGCTCCGCCGCCGACCGCGTAGTACAAGGGCTTGATCCCGTACGCGTCGCGCGCCAGGAGCAGCGTGCGCTCCCGGGAGTCCCACAGGGCGAGCGCGAACATGCCTCGCAGGCGCCTGAGCATCGCCGGGCCCTCTTGGGCGTAGAGCGCGAGCAGCACCTCGGTGTCGGTCTCGGTCGTGAACCTCTCACCGCGCGCCGCGAGATCCTGCCGTAGCTCGCGGAAGTTGTAGATCTCGCCGTTGAACACGATCGACAGTCGCCCGTCCCGACTCGCCATCGGCTGCAGGCCGGCATCGGAGAGATCGAGGATCGCGAGCCGGCGGTGTCCGAGGCCGACCCTGGAATCGGGCGCGATCCAGACACCCGATCCGTCGGGCCCGCGCGTCGTCATCGCATCGCGCACGCGGACGACCTCGTCGCGATCGACCGGCGGTGCGCCGGGATCGAGCACCAGGATCCCGTTGATCCCGCACATCGCCGGTCAGCCCCTCGCCGGGGACGGCGCGCGCGGGCCGGCAAGCCACGCGCGCAGCTCCCCCGCGAGATCGGGCGGTGCCGCGAACAGCCCGGGCAGGATCGGCCGCGGCAGATTGAATCGTACGCCGCCGCCGTCCGGGAGCCAGGCCTCGCCCCCTCCCGCGCCGACGAGGCCGACCCCCGCCGCCACGTCCCACTCGTGGCGCGGCTCGAGCGTCCACGTCGCGTCCGCGAGCCCGGCGGCGACGAGCGCGAGCTTGGCGGCAATCGAGCCGTGCGGGCGCACGGAGAACGGCGCCCCGCGGTAGCGCTCCCAGCTCCCGCGCTCGTGCTCGCTGCGGCTCACGAGGATCTCGGCTCGCGCGAGGGACACGTTGCGGCGCACGCCGACGCGCTCGCCGTTGGCGCGCACGCCCAGCCCCTCGGCGCCGACGATCGTCAGGTCGCGCCCCGGGAGCATCACGCCGCCGGCTACGGCGCGGCCCGCCTCGACCAGGCCGATCGACACCGACCACTCGGGCAGGCCATCGAAAAAGTGACGGGTCCCGTCGATCGGATCGACGATCCACACTCGTCGCCGCGCGAGGCGATCCGGGTCGTCGCGGGTCTCCTCGGACAGCCAGCCCTCACCTGCCTGCGGGAGGAAACGGGCGAGAGCCGCGTCGACGGCGAGATCGGCAGCGGTGACGAGTCCGCCGACCTCCTTCACCCGTCCCTCGACCGCTCCGGGGACGAACTCTCGGAGGACGTCGCGCGCCAGCGCGAGCGCCGCCTCGATCCGCTCGAGATCGGCCGATCGCTCGCTCATGCTCCGCTGCTCCCCTGCGCCTCGTACCAGCGGATCGTGCGCGCCAGGCCGTCTTCGAGCGAGGTCCGCGCGACCCACCCGAAGCGCTCGCGGGCCAGGGACGTGTCCAGGCAGCGCCGCGGCTGGCCGTCGGGCTTTTGGGGGTCGAACGTCAGCTTGCCAGCGAACCCGGCGAGCGCAGCGATCTGGCGCGCCAGATCGGCGATCGAGATCTCGCGGCCCGTGCCCACGTTGGTCGGCTCGGGCTCGTCGTACCGCTCGGCCGCGAGCACGATCGCCTCCGCGCAGTCGTCGACGTACAGGAACTCGCGCGTGGCGCGGCCCGTGCCCCACACCTCGACCGTCGCCGCGCCCGCCCGGCTCGCCTCGACGCATTTGCGCACGAGCGCAGGGATCACGTGCGAGGTCTGCGGATCGAAGTGGTCGCCCGGCCCGTACAGGTTCGCCGGCAAGAGGTAGGCCGAGCGCAGCCCGTACTGGGCACGATACGCCTGAAGCTGAACGAGGAGCGCCTTCTTCGCCACGCCGTACGGCGCGTTCGTCTCCTCGGGGTAGCCGGCCCACAACTCGGCCTCGCGGAACGGCACCGCCGTGTGCTTCGGATACGAGCACACGGTGCCGACGCACACGATCTTGCCGACGCCCGCGGCCCGGCACGCCTCGACGACGTGCGTCCCGATCAGCAGATTGTCGTGGAAGTACCGGCCCGGGTTCTCGCGGTTCGCCCCGATGCCCCCGACCACGGCCGCGAGGTGGATCACGACCTCCGGTCGCGCGTCGGCAACGAACCGGCGGGTGTCGGCCTCGCGTCTGAGGTCGTAGTCGCGACTCCGCGGAACGAACGGCTCGATGCCGGCTCGCGCGGCGAGCCGCGCGACGACGGCGCGGCCGAGAAACCCTGCGCCGCCCGTGACCGCGATCCTCCGCCCGTGCAGGATGCCGCTCTCCACGCCGCGCCGCGGCTAGTCGCCGATCCGCCCGACGCCGGCTCGCTTCTCGGCCTCCGCGAGCGCGAGGTCCGCGTCCACCATCATGCGCACGAGTTCGGCGAACCGCACGCGCGGGGCCCACCCGAGTCGGGCGCGGGCCATCGAGGCGTCGCCGCACAACGTCTCGACCTCGGTCGGGCGGAAGTAGCGCGGGTCGATCTCGACATGGTGCCGCCAGTCCAGGCCAAGCTGGCCGAACGCGGCGTCGAGGAACTCGCGGACCGAGTGGCTTTCCCCGGTCGCCACGACGAAGTCGTCGGGCTCGTCGGCCTGGAGCATCCGCCACATGGCATCGACGTAATCGCCGGCGAACCCCCAGTCGCGCCGTGCGTCCAGGTTCCCCAGGTACAGCTTGTCCTGCGTCCCGACCCGGATCCGCGCCGCCGCCCGCGTGATCTTGCGCGTGACGAAGGTTTCGCCACGGCGCGGCGACTCGTGGTTGAACAGGATTCCGTTGCACGCGAACAGGCCGTACGCCTCGCGGTAGGTCCGGGTGATCCAGAGCGCGTAGGCCTTTGCGGCAGCGTACGGGCTTCGCGGGCGGATCGGTGTGGTCTCGATTTGCGGCGACTCGTCGGCCTGGCCGAACACCTCGCTCGACGACGCCTGGTAGAACCGCGGCGCGAGACCGACCTCGCGGATCGCCTCGAGCAACCGGACCGCCCCGAGCGCCGTGACTTCCCCCGTGTACTCCGGAATGTCGAACGAGACGCGGACGTGGCTCTGGGCCCCGAGGTTGTAGATCTCGTCCGGCTGCACGAGGCGCAGGATCCGGTTGAGCGACGAGGCGTCGTCGAGATCGCCGTGGATCAGTTGCAGCCGGACTCCGCCCTCGTGGGGATCGCGATAGAGATGGTCGATGCGTCGGGTGTTGAACGTCGAGGAGCGACGGATCACTCCGTGCACCTCGTACCCCTTGTCGAGCAATAACTCCGCGAGGTACGAGCCGTCCTGCCCGGTGATCCCGGTGATCAGGGCGACGCGGCGTTCGCGGGATGGGATCGATTCAGGCATCGCGGGTTCGTCCGTGGAGAGGCTCGGCGAAACGGGGAGGTGTGTCAACCCGAGCGTGACGTCCGGCCCGCCCGGACGACCTGGCTTCCGATCCCGCGCGGAGCGCTGACACGGTGCGCGGTCAGCCCGGACCGGGAACGGATCGTGCCGCCCAGTAAGCGATCTGACGTTCGACCTCGCCGAGCGCCGCCTCGACGGCATGCGGTCCGACGCGCAGCTCGGTCTGCTCGCGCCACGTGGCGCGGAATCGGGCCTCGATCGCCGCGCGGTCGAGCGCCGCTCCTCCGGATGCCCGGGCGCCGGCCGCGGGCTCGAGCTCGGGCCACAGGGCGAGTGTCGCGCGATCGAGCGCCAGACGCGCGTGCCGGACGCGGCGCAGTCGGACCGGATCCCCGGTGGCGCGGCGCTCGGCGTCGTCGAATCGTCGGTGGCTCTCCCGGACGAAGGGCCCATCGAGATACAGGTAGTCCTGCGGGCGCGGACGATAACGCAGCTCGGCCGGGTGCCGGCGCGCCGCGCGCGCAAGGCCGCGGAGGTACTCGCGCACCGGTCGAGCGGCCGGACCGTAGTATTCGGTCGTGAACCCGCGTACGAGCGCGGGCACGTCGCGATCCGGGTCTTCGAGCAGCTGCGACAGGACCCAGATCTTCAGATCCCACAGGTCACTACCGACCGGATCCTCCTGCTGCACGAACACGCCCTCGATCCCGAGCCCGCGGTACCAGCGCAGGTCGGCCGCGACCACCTCGAGATTCGGGAACGGCAGCTCCCCCTCGTCGCCGAACAGCACCGTGTAGTCCCAGATCCTCGTGTGGCGGGATCGCTCGCGCCAGATCTCGATCGCTTGCGCCGACGTGCGATTCGCCGGGTGGGTGAGCGGCCTCGCGAAGTCGCGCTGATGGAGCGCCGAGACACGAACGACGATCCCGCCGTGCAGTCGCAGCGTTCGCGGGGGCTCGAACGTGTGTTGGTACGCGAGCGTGTCGATGCGGATCCCCGGCAGCTCGACCGCGGCCCAGTCGGCCAATCGGTTCAGGAACCGGACCCACAGGGCGGCGGGCGTCCCCTCGCGCTCGATCTCGGCCGCGCAGCGCGCGCAGCGGCAGGAGCGGCCCCAATCGTTCTGCGAGAAGTCGAACAGCGTCGGGGCCGGCTCGCCGGTCCGCTCCGCCTCCGCCTGCGCCGCGGCCACGAAGCCGCGAAGTCGGTCGCGCACGAGGTCGAACACCGCCTCCTCGCTCAGGCAGAGCTGTCCGTCGCCGCCGTAGCGCAGGCCGCCGATCTCCGTGAAGTACTCCGGATGCTCGTCGAAGTGCTCCTCGGGAGAGACGTACGCGAACGCGGTGTGCACCTGACCCGGCGGGCCGTACGCCTCCCGCCCGCCCCAGGCCCACGGCAGCCACGACTCGAAGCCGTTGTGCCGGCGCCGCGCTCGGTACGGCAGCGGCCCGTCGATCCCGCTCACGTCGCGATATCCGAACGCCGGCTCGCCGGTCCGATCGATCGGCCCCACCGACAGCCGCGAGCGGGACGGAACGAGCTCCTCCCACGGGGTCCAGAACCGGACGCCGACCTCGTCCTCGAGAAAGTGGTACACGGCGTACAGGACGCCGCGCGGCCGGCCGCCGTAGAGGTACAGCCGGCGGCCGTCGCTGCGGATCCCCCATCGCTCGGCGGCGAGCCCGGTCGCCTCGGGAAGGACGGCGCGCGCGCTGCTCGTCGGACCGACCTCGATCGTGGCTTCCGCTTCGGCCGCGTCCGCTTCGTCGACGACCCGGAACTCCGCGCCGGTCACGCGCCCGAGGTACGTCGCGAGCTCCCGCGCGGCGGTCTGCTCGGCCGGGATCGCGTCGGAGGCGATGCGAATGGCGACCGCGGCTCGACCTCCGGCGGCGAGCAGCAACTCGCCGGCCGACACGCTTCCACCGAGGAGACTCGTCGCCACGACGCAGACGAGCGTCCGCTCGAGCGGCGTCAAGGCCGATCCTCGACCACTCGAACCATCCGGTCCAGGGAGCGTCCAGGTGCGAACCGGTCGTCGTGCGCCAGACGAGCCCGCTGCCCGTCCGCGCGGCGGCGCTCCGGATCGTCCGCATACGCACGAATCGCGTCGGCCAGCGCGGCCGCGTCCCCCGGCTCGATCCGAATTCCGCATCGCGCGCCCGCGATCAGCGCCCCGACCTCGCTCTCGGCGGGGCCGACGTACAGCGTCGGCCGAGCCGCGGCCAGGGTTCCGTAGATCTTCGATGGCACGAGCAGCCCGGCGAGCTCGGCGCGCAGCGTGACGAGATGCACGTCCCCCGCGGCGAGCCCCTCGGCGAGCCGCTCGCGCGGGATCGGCTCGCGGAACTCGACGTTGGCGAGCGCACGCCGGCGCACGTCCGCCTCGACCTCCGCGCGCCGGGGCCCACTGCCGACAAACGCGAACCGGATGTCCGAGCGGTCCCGCAGTCGCTCGGCGGCGCGAATCGCGGTGTCGAACTCGTAGGCCAACCCCAGGTTGCCGGAGTACAGCACGACCAGCTGGTCGGTCCAGCCCCACTCGGCGCGGAGCGCCGTCGCGTCGGTGTCGGGCGCGATCGGCTCTCCGGCGACCCAGTTCGGCACGACCTCCACGGGGTCGGCTCCATGCGCCCGCAGCGCCTCGGCCATCAGGTCTCCGAGCGCGATGACTCGGTTCGCGTTGCAGAGCGCGTACCGCGCGAGCCGTGTCAGCACCCGTCCGGCAAGCGATCGCGCCCCGAGAACGCCGAGCGCGAACGCGACCTCCGGGTACACGTCCATGACCCAGTACACGGACCGCGCGCGCCGAGCGCGTGCCCACGCGACCGCCGCGGTCGCCAGCATCGGCGGCGTGGACAGCGTCACCACGACGTCCGGTCGGCGGCCGAGTCCGAGACGCGCCGTCGCGCCTGCCAGGAACGTTCCGTAGTCGAGCAGGCGGCCGGCTGCCCCCGCGCGACCGAACCCGGTCGTGCGGACCCGCCGCACGCGTACGCCGCGGCGCTCCTCGCTTCGCGCGAACGAGCGGCGCGGGTCCTCGTACGCCCGCCGGGAGGCGATCACCGTCACGTCGTGCCCCCGGGAGGCGAGCCGTTCGGCAAGGTCGGCGACGAGCAGGCCGGTCGGCGCGTCGCTCGGCGGGTAGTACTGGTTCAGCAGCACGACGACGAGCGGGCGCAGGCTCGCTCGCACGGGCTCGCGTGCGCTCGCGGCGGAAGCGATCGGCGCGGCACGCTCCATGAGGCCGAGGATACGGCGGTCCCCGGAGCGTCGGCCAGTCGTGCTCAGGCGTGGCTCGGCCGGCGCGTGCAGTAGACGTTGTCCGCCGCCCAGTCCTCGGGCACCGTTCGCGGATCGATCGCGGGCCCGGGACTGCCGTGCCGCAGCGGGAACGCGCGGTACCCGAGGTCGCCGAGCGAGCGCAGGAGCGATCGGCTCGTGAACCCGCCGGAGCGCAGGTCCACCGGATCGACCTCCACGAGAAGCTCGGGGGAGAAGCGCTCGAGCGTCGCCCGGGCGCCTTCGAGCACGAGCGGTTCCGCGCCCTGGACGTCCAGCTTGATCCAGTCGATGCGCTCGACCTGCCGCTCTTCCACGAAATCGTCGAGTCGCATCGTTCGAACCTCGCAGCGCTTGCAGAGACTCGGATGATCGTCCATGACGAGCGACCCCATGCCCTGATTCGGGATCGCCGCCTCGGCGAAGTGGAAGGTCGCGGCGCCGGTCGCGTTCGACAGCGCGACCGGGTGCATCTCGACCCGCGCGTCGAGGCCGTTCGCCGCGACGTGGCGCGCGAGCCGCTCGCGCACGTGCGGGAGCGGCTCGAACGACAGGACGCGCCCGCGCGGACCGACGAGCGCCGCCATGTGCACGGTCACCTGACCGAGGTTCGCGCCGACGTCGAAGCACACGGCGCCGGGACGCAGGCGCTCGTGGAGAAACCGCAGCAGCGGCAGATCGTAGCCCCCGAACGCCAGAATGCTGCGGTCGATCCAGTAGTACGGATGGAGCTCGAAGCGGAACCCCCAGCGATCCCGGTGCCAGCGGAACGACCGGGCGCTCGGTGGCGCGTCGCCGTACGCCTGGCCCGCGAGCCAGTGGTACAGCCGTCGTGGCCGAACGCCGCCAAACCGTGCCCCGACGAGACACAGTCCGCGAAACGCGATCTCCGCGATCGCTGGCGGGATCAATACGCGCCCGTGGGACCGTCCGCTCGATCCGTGCCGACGGCAACGACGAGGAAGTACTCGTCCCCGGGGCCGGCTGCGTAGTCGAACGTCGTCTCGCTCGAATTGGCGACGAGGGCGAACGGCGGATCCACCGGAAACTGGCCTGGCGGAAGCACCGCCCGCGCCGTGGGCGCCGCATAGATCCGGTACGAAGGCGACCCGGTCTCGAGGCAGGCATCCGTGACGTCGTCCCACACGAGCCGCAGGACGCCGCCCGGTTGCGCCTCGACCACCAGGTTCGAAACCTCGGTGACGACCTTGCAGCCGAAGGTCGCCGTGAACGTCGTGTCCACGGCCGGCGCCGCGATCTCGTGCTCTCGCGCACCGCCATCGGACCAGCCGATCCAGCTCCAGGTGCGACCCAGCGCAACTTGCCCGTTCGGGGCTCCGATCGTGCGGATCAAGCCGGCCACGCCCGCGAGCGTCAGCGGCGCCGGAGCGGCGGCGAAGTCGAGCTCGACGGCGAAGTCCGGATGGGGCGCCGTCTCGAACGTGATCGTCGCCAGAACGGGTTGAACGTCGATCGACTGCACGTGGGTCAGCTCCGCCGCCGCGCCGAGCGGCTGGCCCGAGTCCTTCACGCCCAGGCGAACCTCGTACCACACGTTCGATTCGGTCTCGCCACGCGCCGCAGTCGCGAAGCTCCCTCCGCAGCCCCCCTGGATCGGACCGAGGTGAGGATGGGCGTGGACGTTGTGGTGGAACAGGATCTGCCAGGTGAAGTTCGCGCAGGCCAGGTTTCCATCCTCGGGGTCGGATCCCGTGCCGAAGTAGGAGATCGTCTCCCCCGCGATGTACGTCGCGCCGGGGCCGGGCGTGACGATCGTCGCCGTGGGGCGCCGGTTCCCGGCGACGACGCGCACGGGCGCGCTCACAGCCGACGCCGCGGCGGCGTCGGTGACGGTGACCCGCGCTTCGTAGACCCCCGCGGCGTATGCATGGGCCCCCGCGGCCTCCGTCGAGCCGGACGAGTCGCCGAAGTCCCAGGAGTAGCTGAGCGATCCGCCGTCGGGATCGTACGACCCCGCCGCGTCGAGGACGACCGACAGCGGCGCCAGGCCGGAGTCGGGCGTGCCCGTGGCGATGGCGACGGGCGGGCGATTCGCGCTCCCGTCGTACGCGATGCGCCACACACCCGGCGTGCCCGTCCGTGCCGTGTAATACAGAGCACCATCGGGACCGAATCGTAGGTCGGTGAGGTGCCTCGCGCCCGTGGCAAACCGGGTCACAGTGACGGGCTGCAGGCTCTCGTCGAGCACCATGCGGTGGATCTCGTCGCGCGCCCAGTCGCCGAAGAAGTAGTTGCCCTCGTACTCGGGGGCGAAGTCGCCGGCCCTGGCGAAGTCGCCGCCGATGATCGCCGCCCCGGTGCCGTCGGTGAGCCGACTGGGGTAGGCGTAGATCGGGTACGTGAGGCCGGGCAGCCCCGAGTTGTGGAAGCCCTCGGCCGAGGCCCAGCCGAAGTTCGCGCCACGCAGCCCGAGATTGATCTCCTCCCAGCGGAACGACCCGACATCGGTGAGCAGCAGCGTGCCGGAGCCGGGCTCGACCCGGCAGCGATACGGGTTGCGCAGACCGATCGCCCACACGCGCGGATCCCCCGAGCCGCCCTGCCACGGGTTGTCGGCCACGGGGCTGCCGTCGCGGTTGAGAAGGAGCAGCTTCCCCCTCACCTCGTGGGGGTCCTGGGCGAACGCGGTTCCGCCGGAGTCCTCGCCCATTCCGAGGAACAGCGTCTCGTCGGGCGCGAACGTCAGGCAGCCGCCGTTGTGGATTAGGGCCTGCACCGCCGGCCCTTCGACGATCGTCACTTCGCTCGTGAGCGCACCGCTCGCGAAGGTGAAACGCGACAGCCGGTTGCGCGACGGCGGTCCCGGCGCGGTGTAGTAGACCCACACGTGACCGTTCGACGCGAAGTCCGGATCGATCTCGATCGAATGGATCCCGCGCTCGCCCGTTTCGTCCGTGGGCAGTGTGAGCGCGAGGCGGAGCAGCCCGTCGAACGTGTAGATTCGACCGACCGTGCCGCCTGTGTGCTGCGAGATCCACAAACGGCCGCTCGGGTCGAACGCGATCGAGCCCGGTGCCGTGAGCAGGACGTGCAGGGTCTCGTTGAAGCCGGCCGGGAGATCGGCGGCACGCCCGGCTGTCGCTCCGACAACTGCCAAGCCGACGATCGCGGCCGCGAGCCGGGTTGTCCTCACACTCCGCCTCTCCAGCAGCCTGTCGACGAGCGAAACTCGCGGGAGCGGGGAATGTACCGCTCTGGCGGACCCCGTGCCATCGGACCCACGGCCCATCGCGGCCGGCACAGCACGGATGCTACGATCCGCCACCGCGGGGCACCGACCCGGCCCGACCGACGGCGCTCCCGAGCCTGCTCGACGTGGCCGGGACGAGGACAGCTGCCTGCACCGCGAATGGCCAAGCCCACCGTTCTGTTGATCGCGGACTACTTCGCTCCGGCCTACAAGGCGGGCGGACCGATCCGGTCGCTCGGGAATCTGGTGGCGTGTCTCGGCAACGAGATCGAGTTTCACGTCCTGACGCGCAACCGCGACCTCGGCGATCCCAGGCCGTTTTCCGGGATCGAGCCGGACGTGTGGCTCGCGTGCGACGGGTATCGCGCGTGCTACCTCGCGCCGACGCGCAACCTGCCCGGAGCGGTCCGTCGCGCCGCAGGCGCGGTGCGTTTCGATCTCGTCTACCTGAACAGCTTCTTCTCGCCGTTGAGCATCGCGTGGCTCGGCCTTCGCCGGTTCGGTCTCGTCCGCCGGACCCCGGTCGTGCTGACCCCCCGCGGAGAGCTGGCCGACGGTGCACTGCGACTGAAGGCGCCGAAGAAGCGTGCGTACATGCTCGTCGCACGCGCGCTCGGACTGCACCGCGACATCGTCTGGCAGGCGACGTCTCCCATCGAGCGCGCCGACATCGCGCGCGTGACGCGCCGTCCGATCCGGATCGCGGCGAACATCCCCGACCGGCCGGTCGCAGGACCGATGCCGAGCGGGCACCGTCCGCCGAAGCGGGCCGGGGCGGCGCGCTTCGTGTTCCTCGGCAGGATCGCGCGGAACAAGAACGTCGAGTACGCGCTGCGCATGCTGGCGCGTCTGCAAGGCGACTGTACGTTCGATGTGTACGGCACGAGCGAGGATCCGGCCTACCTCGCAGAGCTGCGGGCGTTGGCCGCCGGGCTTCCGTCGAACGTGCGGTACGCATTCCCGGGCCCCGTCGCGCCCGACGACGTGCACCGCACGCTCGCGGCGTATCATTTTTTCCTCTTTCCATCGTTCCACGAGAGCTTCGGTCACGGGATCCTCGAAGCGATGCTCGTCGGGCTGCCGGTGATGGTCGGCGACGGCACGTTCTGGACCGGCCTCGCGGCGCAAGGCGCTGGCTTCGACGTCGCCCTCACAGACGAAGACACCTTCGCGACGCGGCTGCAGGAACTCGTCGATCTCGACGCGGCGGCCTACGAGCGGCTATCCGCCAGTACCGCTCGCTTCGCCGTCAGGCAAGTCGAGCGCTCGACCGCGGCCGACGACCACCGGCGACTGATCCGCGAGGTGCTCGAGGGACAACCGTGAGCAAGCCGCGCGCGCGCGTGCTGGCACTCGTGTCGGACGCCTGGGGCGGGGAGGGCGGGATCGCTCAGTTCAACCGGAACCTGCTCGAGGCGCTCGCGCTGCGCGGAGACCTCGCGATCGAAGCGATCGGCCTGTCGGGCCGGGCCGACCACGCCTCGCCGGACGGCGTGCGCTTTCGCGTTCCGAGCCCCGGAAACAAGATCGGCTTCGCGTTCGCCGCGCTCGCGCGCGCGCTGGCCGCCCGACCGGCCCTCGTGCTCTCCGGCCTCTCCGGGTTCGGCCCGCTGTCGTTGCCCCTGGCGCGGCTCGCACGCGCCCGCCTGTGGACGTTGAGCCACGGGGTGGAGATCTGGCAGCCCGGTCCCTCGCTCGACAATGCGGGCTTGCGACGCTCGGATCTCGTGACGACCGTTAGCCGATTCTCGCGCGAGCGCCTGCTGGAATGGAGCGGCCTGCCTCCCGATCGCGTCGAAGTCCTGCACAACACCGTGGATCTCGAGCGGTGGCGCCCCGGTCCGCGCCCCGAGGAATTGGTTCGCAAGTACGACGTCGCCGGCAAACGCGTGCTCTTGACCGTCGCCCGGCTCGCCAGCGCCGAGCGGTACAAGGGACACGATCGTGTGCTCTCGGTCCTGCGGGATGTCGAGCGCCGCGCCGGCCCCGTGCGATACGTCGTGGTCGGACGCGGAGACGACCTACCGCGGCTCGAGCGGCTGGCGCGCGATCTCGGCGTCACGGATCTCGTCACGTTCGCCGGCTTCGTTCCCGACGTCGCGCTCGAGGCGCATTACCGTCTCGCGGACGTGTTCGTGATGCCGAGCACCGGTGAGGGGTTCGGCATCGTGTTCCTCGAAGCGATGGCCTGCGGTTGTCCGGTAGTCGCCGGGAACCGTGACGGAAGCGTCGATGCCCTCGCCGACGGAGAGATCGGACGGCTGGTGGACCCGGACCGACCGGCAGAGATCGCGGACGCGCTCGCAGCCACCCTGATCGCCGGGCGGAGTCACACCGAGGCCATCCCGGGGGTCGAGCGGTTCTCGATCCCACGGTTCCGCCGTCGCGCGTCGGAACTCGTGGAGCGCGCCCTCGGCCCGAGGATCGCGACCGCCAACCGCGATCGCTAGCCCGGACGATTCGGGAACGGCCTATATTCGGAGCGGCGATGGACGCCGATGCTATCGTGAGCCATCTTCGGAGCGGCGGATCGTGGATTACACAACCGAAAAGCTCGGGTTCCGGATCCGCAAGGCCTTGCGCTACACGCACCTGTATGGACCGCGACGAACCGTGGCCAAGGTCCGCGGTCAGTACCACATGCGGCGACGCTTCGACTCGCTGCCCGCCGTCACGAGCCCGACGCCTCAGGGCGGCCACGTGGCGCTCATGGGTTGCGGGAACTTCGCCTACGCGACGATCGCCTACTACCTGCGCCGCGGTTTCGGTCCGGTCCTGCGGGCGGCAATGGACGCCGACGTGCATCGCGCGGCGTCGCTGTACGCGTCGTACGGCCTGCGCTACTACACGGACGACGCGCGGCGGATCGTCGAGGATCCGGAGATCGATCTCCTGTTCATCGCCTCGAACCACGCGTCGCACGCCGAGTACGCGATCGACGGGCTCCGCGCCGGAAAGCACGTCCACGTCGAAAAGCCGCACGTCGTGAACGAGGACCAGTTGATCCGCCTCTGCCGCGCCATGCGCACGAGCCGGGCCCAGGTCGCGCTCGGGTTCAATCGGCCGGGTAGCCGCCTCGGAACGATCGTTCGCGAGCGGCTCGCCGCCGAGACCGGCCCGGCGATGCTCAACTGGTTCATCGCCGGCCACGAGCTGCCGCCGGACCACTGGTATTTCCGCCCCGAGGAGGGCGGGCGGGTCCTGGGCAACCTGTGCCACTGGACCGACTTCGTGCTGCAGCTCGTGCCGCGGGAGGTACGCTACCCGATCGAGATCCATCCGACGCGCTGGGACAAGTCGGATTGCGACATCGCGGTCGCGTACGTGTTCGGCGAAGGCACGATCGCGGCGCTGACGTTCTCGGCCAAGGGGCACACGTTCGAGGGCGTGCGCGAGCTGTTCGCCGCGCACCGGGGCAACGTGCTCCTGTCGCTGCGCGACTTCCAGGAGCTCGTCGTCGAGACCGGAGCGCGCAAGGAGCGTTGGCGCCTGCCGTTTCGCGACCATGGACACCGCGCCCGCGTCGAGGACAGCTACCGGCTCGCGCGACCGGTGGCAACCGCGGGCGGTGGGGTGTCGATCGAATACGTCTGGGAGACCGGGGAGCTGTTCCTGCGCACGCGCGATGCGCTCGAGCAGAATCGGAGCCTCACCGTCGCGCCGTTCGACCCGGGACGGCTCGACGCGCCGGGCCTCCACGCGACCGGAGCCGCGCACGCCGAGCGGCCGGGGTGACCCCTCGGCGAGCGTTCGTCGACGAGAAGCGACCCTAGGATGCGCCAGCTTCTCCAGCACCTGCGTTCCGGCGAGATGGAAGTGGCCGAGCTTCCGGCGCCGGCGGTCCGTCCCGGCGCGGTGCTGATCCGGTCCCGTGTCTCGCTGATCTCGGCGGGCACCGAGCGGATGCTGATCGAGTTCAGCCGCGCGAACCTGATCCAGAAGGCGCGCCGAGAGCCCGAGCGCGTGCAGCAGGTTCTGGACAAGATCCGGGCCGATGGGCTCCTGCCGACCCTCGACACCGTGTTCCGGAAGCTCGACCAGCCGCTGCCGCTCGGCTACAGCAACGCGGGCGTCGTGCTCGAGACGGGCACCGGCGTCACGGATCTCCGGCCGGGCGATCGCGTGGCGAGCAACGGCGCGCATGCGGAGATCGTGTGCGTGCCACGTCACCTGTGCGCCCGCGTTCCGGACGGGGTCACGGACGAGGATGCCTCGTTCACCGTGCTCGGGTCGATCGCGCTGCAGGGCCTGCGCCTCGTCGCGCCGACCCTCGGCGAGACGTTCGCCGTGTTCGGCGTCGGCCTGCTCGGGCTGCTCACCGTGCAGCTACTGCGGGCGAACGGCTGCGCGGTGCTGGCGATCGATCCGAACCGCGCCCGTCTCGATCTCGCCGAGCGCTTCGGCGCGCGCGCGGTCGACCTCGCGGTGGGAGCGGACCCGATCGCGGACGCTCTCGCCGCGACCGGCGGCCGCGGAGTCGACGGGGCGCTGATCACGGCCTCCGCCGAGGGCGACGAGATCGTGCACCAGGCGGCGCAGGCCTGTCGGCGGCGCGGGCGCATCGTGCTCGTCGGCGTCGTCGGACTGCAGCTGCGCCGCAGCGATTTCTTCGAGAAGGAGCTGTCGTTCCAGGTGTCGTGCTCCTACGGACCCGGCCGGTACGACGAGGCCTACGAGCAGCTCGGGCGCGACTACCCGTACGGCCACGTGCGCTGGACCGAGGGGCGCAACTTCGAGGCCGTGCTCGACGCGATGCGTCAGGGACGGGTCGCTCCCCGATCGCTCGTGACGCACCGCTTCCCGCTGGCCGATGCGCCGCGAGCTTACGAGGCGGTCCGGACCGACCCCCACGCGCTCGGCGTGCTCCTCGAGCACGTCGCCGAGCCCATCCGCTCACCGACCGTCGTGACCCGTGACGCCGGGAACGCATCCCCGACCGGCGCGGTCGTCGGTCTCGTCGGGGCAGGCGCGTTCGCCCGCGCCGTGCTCCTGCCGGCGCTCGCTCGTACACCTGCGCGCCTGGCCTACGTCGCGAATCGCGAGCCCGTGGCGGCACGACACGCCGCCCGGCGCTTCGGCGCCGAGAAGGCGGTCACCGACTACCGGCTCGTCCTGGACGATCCGCGGGTCGATGCGGTGCTCGTCGCGACACGCCACGACCTCCACGCCCAGCTCGTGTGCGAGGCCCTCGCCGCAGGCAAGCACGTGTTCGTCGAGAAGCCGCTGGCCCTGTCGGTCGAGGAGCTGGACCGTGTGTCCGCCGCGGTCGCCGCGGCTCCCGATCGGCAGCTGGTCGTCGGCTACAACCGCCGTTTCAGCCCGCACACCGCCGCGTTGCGCCGCGGCCTCGCCGGACGCAGCGGCCCCCTGTGCATGAACATGACCGTCAACGCGGGAGAGATCCCGGCCGAGCATTGGCTGAACGACCCGGCGCGGGGGGGCGGCCGGATCGTCGGCGAGGGCTGCCACTTCCTCGATCTGCTCGCGTGGCTCGCCGACAGCCCGATCACGACCGTGTCCGCGGCGGCCGTCGGCCCCGATTCGCCCCGCGAGGACCACGTATCGATCGCGCTGACCTTCGCCGACGGGTCTGTCGGAGCGATCCAGTACTTCGCCAACGGCTCCAAGGCGTACCCGAAGGAGATGCTCGAGGTGTTCTCGAACGGTCGAGTCCTGCGCCTCGAGAACTTCCGCCGCACGCGCGCGTTCGGCGCACGCGGGTTCCCGACTCTACGCACGTTCCGCCAGGACAAGGGCCACGCGGCCGAGATCGCGGCGTTCATCGACCGCATCGCCCGGGGCGGCGTTCCCCTGATGTCGTTCGACCGGCTGCGCAACATCAGTCTGGCCAGCTTCGCCGCGGTCCACGCGGTCCGCGAGCGTCAGGTGATCCGCGTCGCCGAGCTGGCCGCTCGATGCCCCG
>Ga0247727_10004495_pt1 | contig 29512 bp, 26 predicted proteins | sample WisWelCaveWW1625_FD_202498 | JGI IMG/M metagenome (GOLD analysis project Ga0247727, IMG submission 202498) | Biofilm microbial communities from Wishing Well Cave, Virginia, United States - WW16-25 | ecosystem: Environmental > Aquatic > Deep subsurface > Groundwater > Cave microbial mat | place...
CCATCTGTCCCACCAGGCCAGCGCCTCTTGCAAGAATCCAATCGCCGGCCCCGGCACGCCGTCATGCGGATACACGTGTGCCCACGGTCCCACCAGGCCGCGCCGCGGAACGTGCAGATTCTCAACCAGCCGGCCGACTGCATTCGCGTAGGCGTCGGTCCAACCTCCAACGGCAAACACCGGGCACGCGATGCGATCGAGCGTGTCGCGCACCGAGCCCCGTCGCCAATACGCATCGCGTCGCGGGTGTCGCATCCAGGTCGCAGGGAACAACGGAATGTTGTCGAGGCGCGCGCGCCACGTCGCGCGCCAGCCATCGCCTGCGATCGCCGGATCGGGCGGTTGCGCCGCGAGCGTGAGCAGCAGCGATCCCCAGCGCAAGTTCTCGGTCAGCAGACATCCGCCCATGAAATGAGCGTCGTCGGTGTAGCGATCATCGCTTGCGTGCACGACCAGCACGGCACGCAAAGCCGGCGGCCGGCGCGCCGCTGCCTGCAACGCCGCGAAACCGCCCCACGACTTCCCCATCATCCCGACGGCGCCGGTGCACCACGGCTGTGCCGCGATCCAGGCGATGGCGGCGACGGCATCTTCCTGCTCGCGCTCGGTGTACTCGTCGGCCAGCCAGCCGTCCGAGTCACCCGAGCCGCGCACGTCCAGGCGCACGGCGGCGTATCCGTGTGCCGCGAACCACCGATGCATCGGCTCGTCGCGCCAGCGCATGTCGTCGCGCTTGCGATATGGGATCGCCTCGAGAATCGCGGGCACCGGCTGCACGTCCGCATTCGCCGGCATCCAGACGCGGGCCGCGAGGCGCGCACCGTCCGGCATCGGGATCCACACGTTCTCGATTTCACGCACGGCGTGCGGGATTTGAATCACGGCGCGCATCCAAACTTCGATTCGTGACCTCGGCACGCGACTCGCACCGATGCGACGATACCCGAAGCTCCCCGACTTCATCCCGGAGATTCCACGTGACCGTACGCGTCCTCGCCGTTTTCCCCACTGCCTGGGATGCACGGCAGCTCGAGTCCTGTCGCAGCGCGTGGAGTTCCGACTACACCGTCGAGTTCGCCGCGCCCACCGATGCCGACTGCGACGCCGACCTCGATGTGATGGATTTCATCGCGACAACCGCCACACGCTCCGACTTCGACGCGGTGTTCTCGTCCAGCGACTACCCGGGAGCGGCGGTCGCCGCCGCCATCGCGGCGCGCCGTGGCTTACCGGGTGCGGCACCGGCCGCCGTGCTGCGTTGCGCGCACAAGTATTACGCACGGGTCACGCAACGCATCGCGGTACCCGAGTCGGTTCCCGGCTTCGCACTCATCGACCCGGCGAAATCCGCGGCGACGGCACGTACTTTGATCTATCCGCGCTTCGTGAAACCGGTGAAGGGTGCCTTCTCGGTGCTGGCGCGCCGGGTGGAGTCGGCCGCCGAGCTGGATGTCTTTCTTGGGTCGGCGTGCGTGAGCGAGTACATGGATTCTTATTTGCGCATCTTCGATCGCCTGGTGCGTGAGTTCACCGATTTCTCCTTCGACGGGCGCTACTTCCTGGCCGAGGACGTGTTGACCGGCGCACAAGTGACCGTCGAGGGATTCGTGCACCACGGCGACGTACAGATCCTGGGCGTAGTCGATTCGGTGATGCACGCGGGCACGCGCAGCTTCGCGCGTTTCGAGTATCCGTCGTCGCTCGATGCGGGAGTGCAGGTGCGGATGTGCGACCTCGTGCGCCGCGTCGTTGGCGCACACGGTCTCGATCAAACGCTGTTCAACGTCGAGCTGCTCTATAACGCGGCGGCCGATCGCATCGGCATCGTCGAAATCAATCCGCGACTTTGCGGGCAATTCGCCGACCTCTACCAAAAGGTGGACGGGACGAACACCTACGAAGTGGCGCTGGCACTCGCCGCGGGACGGCGGCCGACCGTGCGGCATCGCGAGGGTGCACATCGCTTCGCGGCGAGCTTACCGTTGCGCGTCTTCACGCCATCGCGCGTACTTCAGGCGCCCCGCCCCGAGGACGTACGCGCCGCCGAGGCGCTCTTCCCAGGCACATTGATCTGGGTCGAGTGCGATACCGGCCAGAACCTGTGCGACTTCGACCGTGCCGAGGATGGTTGCAGCGCTCGTTATGCCATCGTGAACGCAGGCGCCGCCGATCGCGAACGCTTGGCAGAGCACTTCGAAGCGATCCAATCGCGCCTCGGGTTCGCGTTCGAGCCGCTGAAGGCCCCGGCTCCCGCGTCGACGCCTTCGTGAAGTTCGAACGGCCGCGTCATTCGTCCCGATACTACGAGCGGACGTGCGTCCAGGATCGAGCCTGCACTCCGACGGCACAGGGAGCGCCGGCCGCGTTGACCTGCGGTGATCCCGGTGAGCAATTCCCGGCTCCGAAGGTTCCTTCATGCGCCTACGTCCGTCGCGCCGGTCGCGAACAATGCGAGGGCGCGTTCGGGATCGACATTGCCGCCTGAAACAATCGCGACGACCCTGGCGCCATCGCGAAGCTTCACCTTGCCGGCAAGCAGCGCGGCGGTCGCTGCAGCACCGGACCCTTCGACGTAGAGCTTGGCGCGAACGAGAAGCGCGCGCATCGCCTCCATGATCTCTGCTTCCGACACGAGCACGATCTCATCCAACGATTGCTGCGCGACTTCGAGCGGCAGGGCGCCCACGAAGGGCGGCGTCAATCCATCCGCGAGCGTCGCTGGACGTGTGACCGGCACGGGTTTTCCGGCCGCGAGCGCCGGCGTCATGCCGGGCCCCGCCTCGAGTTCGACACCCACCACGCGACAACGTGGATGCAACGCCTTCACGGCGCAGGTGACGCCAGCCATGAGTCCGCCGCCACCGATCGGCACGACCACACATTCGACGTCGGGGACTTGCGCGACGATCTCGAGCCCGACGGTGCCCGCGCCCGCGAGTCCGATCGGGTCGTCGAACGGATGGACGAAGGTCGCACCGGTGCGAGCTTCTTCTTCGCGCAGCCGATCGAAGAGTGTCGCGCGGTCTGCGTGCGCCACGATCGTCGCGCCATAGCCACGGACGGCGTCCATCTTGGAGCGCGGCGCATCCGCCGGCATGACGACGGTGCATGGCACGCCCGCGACCCGCGCCACCCACGCCACGGCTTGCGCGTGATTGCCGGCCGATACCGTGACGAGGCCGCACGCGCGCCGCTCTGCGGAAAGCGACAACACGATGTTGAGCGCGCCACGGGGCTTGAAGGAGCCGGTCTTTTGAAAGCTTTCGCATTTGAGGTCGAGGCGCACGCTGGCGCGCTCACCCAGGCTGCGCGATGAAAGCATGGGCGTGCGGTGCAGGTGCGGTGCCGTGCGTTCGGCCGCTTCACGAATGGCGTCGAGCGGAATCCGCATGATGCAGTAAAGCTGGCAGGCGGTCCTGTAAGGTGTCAAGCTGTTCGCGCCCCGGCGATTCGGGGCGCGGGTCTCTGTAACTCCGATGCGACAGGCTGCGTAGGCGAGAGCATGGGCGCCCGAACCAAACTCCTCGCGGCCGCGAGCCTCCTCGCCATCGTGTGGCTCACACCCGAGCCACATCTCGCCGCGGCTCCGATCTTTGCGACCGAGGACTCCCTGCGCCAATACACCGTCCCCGAGACGACGCGCGTGCGCTCGACGCGCATCCCGCTGCGCGATCTGATCCGCAAAGCGCAGGAGGGAGAGCGGCACAAGTATGACGGCATCCAGACGATGGCCTACAACCGAACCGTGAAGGTGTCGATCGAGTTCGGTGGCCGCAAGCCACACACCGAGTGCCACGAGATCGTGTCACGCGTGTACTTCCGGCGGCCGACGCAATGGGCCGAGGTCACCTTGCGCAAGGCCGACTACGACATCGCCCCCGACGGCACGCGTACGCCCCGCAGCGAAGACGACCCGAACGGTCCCGTACAGATCGAGGTGGGTGAGGGTGGGTCGAGCGCCCGCCAACTCGAGGAGGTACCGGAGTACTTGCAACAAATGGAGCGCTTCGACTTCGAAATCGTGCAGCGACATCTGCGGCGCGACGAGGTGCTGTACGAAATCGGATTCACGCCGCGCTCGGACTTCGAGATCCTGCCGAGCGGGCGCATCTGGTTGTTGACGTCCGGCTATCAGATCGTGCGCGAAGAATTCGAGTTCAAGAAGTTGCCGTTGCCGGGGATCTTGAAATCGGTGAGCTTGGTGACGCGCGAGTGGCAAGAGGTCGAGGGGCACTGGGTCGAGAAGCGCATCACGGGGCGCGCCAACATCGGGATCGTGCCGATGTTCGGAGCCCCCAAATCCATCGAGGTCGTCGTCCTGTACGACGAATATAAGTTCGATCTGCCGCTCGAGGATGCCGTGTTCGAAGGCGCGGCGCGATGAGGCCCGCCGGCATCGCGATCCTCGTCCTCGCAGCTCTGTTCATGCCAAGCAGGCTGCATGCGGCCGCGGCCGATACGCTCGACGTGCACACCATCCTCGAACAGCGCAGCACGTGGCTCGATTCGCTGCTGGCGCCGGAGTCGACGCGTCTCGACACGGTTGGAACCGCGAGCCTGGCGGACAGTTTGGATCGTGGCGGCGCGGCGGCGTTGCGCGCTCATGCGCCACAAACGACGCGGGCACCGCGACGGGTGCGTACCGCAATCCGGCCGTTCCAGATGACGACTTACAATCGTGTCGATGGATTGCGACTGGGAAGCGGCTTGGGTGCACGACTGCCGGGCATCGGGAGCGCGACCGCCGATGTCGCCTACGGCTTCGCCAGCCACCGCTGGCAAGGCGCGGCGCTGGTGTCGCTGCACCCCTTCGGGAGCGGGTCGGTCGATCTGCGTCCCGCACTCGAATTGGGATGGAGCGATCAGGTCCTTCCATTTGGTCCCAACCAAGGGGAGTACTTCACATCACTCGGCGCGCTGGTCGCCGGACAAGATCGGCAGGACTATCTACGACAGCGATCCGCCGACGTGCGCGCGACGGTGTGGCGCACACGGCGAGCGAGCGTCGCACTCGGCGGCTTCGTGCACGACGACTTCAGCGTCGACGCCAGTACCGACTTCGCGTTCATGGGCGGCGGAACGCCGATCTTCGCAGTCAATCCAACGATCGATGCGGGCCAGACGCGCGCGCTGTTCATTGTCGCGGAACGCGAGCCCTTGCGTCGCGTTCTGGGAGGACGCATCGAGGCAGGCATCGCGGGCGGCGGGCTCGGTGGCGATTTCGAATACTCGTGGCAGCACGCCAAGCTCAGCTTCGCGCCGCTGATGGGTGGCAGCGTCGTTCGCACCAGCGTCACGGGAACGAACACCGCCGGTTCGCCACCTGTGCAGGCGGTTGCGTACCTGGGCGGCGACGGCAACTTGCGCGGCTACGATCGACTCGAATTCGCCGGCAAGCGCAGCCTGGTGGCGCGGCTCGACTTCGAGTGGGGCCGCGACATCTTCGCGCAGACCGGCATCCCGATCGTGCGGCGCTTGCAGTTGCAATTCATTCCGCATGTGGACGTGGGGACGACGTGGGGCGATGCACGTGGTGTCGCGGGGAACCGCGGCAACTTGGATGGCGCGTGGCGCAGCGCGGTGGGGCTCGGCATCCGGCGCAACACCGGCTATCCCGGCATCGCTTCGCTGCGCGCCGACATCAGTTGGCGCACCGACGGCGCCGGCGACAACCCGGCGGTCTGGTTCCGGGTCGGCAACTTCGACTTCGGCGACGACGATTGACCGCCGTTCTCCGGCCACCGCCCCGCGCTCGGAACGAGTGTTGCTCGCGACTGCTGCATGGGAAATGCGATTCGAAATCTCGCCGTCATGATCGTCGTGGTTGCCTTGGTCTGGAGCGTCGTGCCGCGCGTGCGGAAGGCGCTGCAACAGGGCACGGATGCGATGACGGGTCGCACCGCGATCGACATCGGCAAGGACATGCAGCGCAGTGTCGTCGAGAGCCGGCTCGAGTACGCGTTCGGGCAATACCAAGCACTCGAAGGACGCGAGGCCGGAAGCCTCGATGACTTGGTGACCGCGGGACTGCTGCCGGACGCCGACGTGCGCGACGAGTGGCGCCGCGCCGTTCTGGTCGAGTCGCGTGGCGATCAACTCGTCGTGCGCGGCCTTGGCGCCGATGGGAAACGCGGCACCGACGACGACTGGCTCCTGGTGCGATGAAAGCAGCGCGGCCGCCGCGGTGACATGCCGCAGCGGCCGCGTCGGTTTCAAACCGCCGGTATGTCGTTCAGGAAGTCGTGCGCGGCGTGAGAACGAGCGGCGCCGTCAACCGGATGTCGAGCGACTTGCCGGCCGGCAACACGATCTGCTGGCCCTTCGTCGCCACCGCGACGCCCGTGCCGACCGCGGCTCCGACCGCGACACCCTTCAAGATGTCGTCCTTGCCACCAACGACACCCGCGAACAAGCCCCCCGCCGCTGCACCGCCGCCGATTTCGGCCGCGGTTTCCTTGCCATCGCCCTTGCTCACCAGGCGTACCGGCGCGCACTCGATTTCGTGTGACTTGCCGTTCAGCAGCGCGATCTCGTTGAAGCGCAACGTCAGCTCGGCGCCGCCCTTCATGCGACCAGCCGCCTTCACATGCGTCACCGTGCCGTGCACCAGCGAGCCCGCGGGGACGACCACGTCTTCGGTCACTTGAATCGGCACCGTCGTATGCAACGTGACCCGTTCGCCGATCTGTGCCTTGCCGCTATCCACCGTGTTTTGCAGCACGACCGCGAGCGTCGTCCCCGCCGCCATCACGGCAGGCTGCTTTTCCTTCGAGCGCGACTTGTCCTTCGCCTTCGGCTTCGACTCCTGCTTGGCAGTCGTCTTGCCTTCCGCCGGTTGATCGCCTTCCCGACAGCCGGATGCCAGGAGCACGATTCCGCTCAGCGCGAGTGCTGTCATCGCACCCGTCAGAACATGTTTGGAAATCCGCACGTGCACTGCCTCCCTCGTCGGCGCCACGCGCCATCGCATCCACCACATCAGGGGTGGACCGGACGCCGGCCAGTGAAACTCGACTCACGTACGCAACCTCCGTTCCGCGTGCGCATGCGGCTTCATCGTTCCTTCATGGGTCGAATCGCGGCGGATAAGGGCGCGTTCCGGCGCGTGCCATGGAGGGGTGGGCTGCGCTACGATGCGCCACGGAACGCAACGTGTTGGAAGGGGCGGACGATGCTGGCGAAGAGCTATCCATATTATGTGGCGAACCAGGCCGTGGCCGCGAACACCGACCTCGCCGTGACGGATAAATTCACCGGCGAGGTGGCGACGCGCGTGGCGCTTGCCGATGCACGCGTGATCGACACCGCGATCGCCGCCGCCGTCGCTGCCGCGGAACCCATGCGCCGCATGGCGGCGTACGAGCGCCAAGCGGTCCTCGACCATTGTGTGCGCCGCTTTCGCGAGCGGTTCGAGGAACTGGCTTTCGGCTTGTGTGTCGAAGCCGGCAAGCCGATCAAGGATGCGCGCGGTGAAGTCACGCGTCTCATCGACACGTTCCGGATCGCGGCGGAAGAATCGACCCGCATTCGTGGCGAGGTCATGCCGCTCGACATCTCGCCGCGCGCCCGGGGTTACTCGGGCATGTGGAAGCGGGTGCCGATCGGGCCCTGCTCGTTCATTTCGCCGTTCAATTTTCCGTTGAATCTCGCGGCGCACAAGATCGCACCCGCGCTCGCCGTCGGCTGCCCTTTCGTGCTCAAGCCCGCGAGCCTGACGCCCGTCGGCGCGTTGTTGATGGGCGAGGTGCTCGCCGAAACCGATTTGCCGAAGGGCGCGTTCTCGATCCTGCCGTGCCGGCGCGACGGCGCCGACCTTTTCACGGTCGACGATCGTCTGAAACTGCTCAGCTTCACCGGTTCGCCCGAAGTCGGCTGGGATTTGAACGCTCGCGCCGGGAAGAAGAAGGTCGTGCTGGAATTGGGCGGTAATGCGGCCGTCCTGGTGGATGAAGATGCCGACATCGACGACGCGGTCGCGCGCATCATCTTCGGCGCTTTCTACCAGAGCGGGCAGAGTTGCATCGGCGTGCAGCGTGTGCTGGTGCACGAAGCCATCTACGACGCAGTGCGCGACAAACTAATGGCCGCCACGCGCGCGCTCGTCATGGGCGATCCCAAGGACGAACGCACCTTCATCGGGCCGATGATTTCGGAGGCGGAAGCGACGCGACTCGATGGCTGGGTGCAGAGCGCGGTGCGTCGTGGCGCGCGCCTGCTGTGCGGCGGCGGCCGTCGCGGATCGATGCTCGAGGCGACATTATTGGAAGACGTTCCCGCCGATGAAGCCGTCGCCTGCAAAGAAGCTTTCGGCCCGGTCGCGGTGCTGTCGCGCTTCTGCGACTTCGACGCCGCGCTCGCGACCATCAACGACAGTACCTTCGGCTTGCAGGCCGGCATCTTCACCCGCGACCTCTACAAGATGCAACGCGCCTGGGACGATCTCGATGTCGGCGGTGTGTTGATCGGCGATGTGCCGTCGTGGCGCGTCGATCACATGCCGTACGGCGGTGTGAAGGACAGCGGCCTCGGCCGCGAAGGTATCCGCTTCGCGATGGAGGACATGACCGAGATTCGCTTGCTCGCCATCCGCACGCCACCGCCGCGTGCATCCTGATGCAGTTCGGGGGAGAACTCGCCGCGCTCGGTGCCGCGGCCTGCTGGGGAATCGGTTCCAACTTCTTCGTCGCCGCCGGCCGGCGCATGGGATCGCAGCGGCTCAATCGGCTGCGACTCACCGCGGCATTGCTATTCTTGTGCACGACGTTGTGGTTTCTGAAGGGCTCCCCGTGGCCGACGTGGGCGGCGCGTCGCGACATCCTGTTGCTTGGCGCCAGTGGTCTCGTCGGCTTCGTGATCGGTGATCGCGGCTACTTCCGCTCGCTGGTGATTCTGGGTGCCGGGCGCGCCACGTTGATCAGTTCCACCTCCGCGATTTTCGCGGCAATCATGGCGCGCATCTTCCTGCACGAAACCCTTGGGCTGCGTGCGGTGGGCGGCATCGCGCTCACGCTGGGAGGGCTCGCATACGTGATGACCGAACGTCTCGAACGGGTCAAAGATCATGCGGAGGGATCGATCGCCGTCGGCATCCTGGTGGGTGCATTCTCCGCGCTGTGTTCCTCGGTGGGATACATGTTGTCGCGACAGGGATTGCAACACGGGCTCGATCCGCTGTCGGGCACCGTCGTGCGCGCGGTCGCGGCGACGATCGGCGTGTGGTTGTTGGTCCCCTTCGAGGGCGGCTTCCGTCACAATTTCGATGCGCTGCGCGATCGCACCGCGGCGCGCGCCATGCTGGGTGGTGCGGTGTTTGGCCCGTTCATCGGCGTGACCTTGTCGCTCGTGGCACTCCAACGCACCGAAACCGGTGTCGCTACGACTTTGATGTCGGCGCATCCGCTCGTTGCGATGCTCATCGCGGCCCGTGCCCATGGCGAGCGACTGACGCGTCGACTCTTGCTCGGTGCGCTAATCACTCTCGCCGGCGTGGCCCTACTTTTCTTGCGGTGAGCGGTCACTTCCACATGCGGCGTTCGGCGGTGGCGATCTCGGCCGCGAAGCGACCGTAGTCCCAGAGTCCCCACGGGCGGGCTCGCCAGTCGCTGGGTGGATAGTCGCGCAAATAATCCTGCGGGTTTCCCGGATTTCTCGGCAGCAGGCCGGCGGCGTAGTACTGCGTCAATCGAAGGTTCCACAACAGAGCCAGCACGACGACACCGTACCGCAAAATGATTCGGACTCGAGGCGGCAAGAACCCAACGCGTCGTTTGAATCCGTGCTCGTGACCGAGCCCGAGTCCCAATCCAACGAGGGGTGCGATGACGACGAGTCGCCGAGCTCCGCAGGACGCGCTACCCCACCAGTCGGCGGTCGCAGCGCAGACGTAGATTTCGAGCAGAATCGCGAGCCACAGCGCCCAGCGCAACGAACGATCCTCGATCCAACGCAACCCGACGATGCCGAGAGCGATCACCGGCGACCACAGAATCGCCCCCTGCCAAGTCGAGAACAAGAATCCCAGGAAGTGCGGCTTCGTCCAGTTCATCAGCAGGGGAACCGCGGTGACCAGCGCTTCGCCGTAGACCTTTCGCCAATACAAGTACTGCGGCAGAAAGACCAAGGCCGCGGGCAACACGAACAAGGCGATCCGTAGCGCCGCCTCACGTGCTGAGTGACGTCCGGCACTGCGCAGCTCGCGAAGCAGTCGCGGCGCCGCGATCACTCCCAGCACGGCGTCTTGGTAGCGAACGATCGTCAGCAATCCCCACAAGAGGCCAGGTAAAGAAGCGACCGACGATCCTCGCGTGGCGAAAGCGCCACGCTCAGGAACGCCGCGCATACCAGGAAGGATGCCGCATGTGCATAGGACGGCATTGCGACGGCATAGAACAACAGCGGCGTGCCCAACGCGATCGCCGCAACCGCCAACAACGCGTGACCGCGTCGCACTCTGCGGCGAACCAATCGATACACGAGCCACAGTCCCAGCATCGCTTCGATTCCCGTTCCAATCGCGAGTGCAATGAAATACCGGCGCGAGTACGCGGGTGAAATGCCCACCCAGCGGGTGGGGTCGCCATACGATTCTCGCTTGGGATCGAGCAGCCACGCGATCACGATCGGCGGCGTCCAAAGAATCGCCGCACCGATGGGATAGGGGTTCACGACGCGCCCGTCGATCGTGGTCAGCCAACGCCGGCGCACCGATCCACCGCTGTGCGCGAACTCATTGCGGAAATCGAGATCGTGATCGAGGAGGAGTGACGCAAGCGGCGCATACAGGCCGACACCGTCGCCTTGCACCGTCGGCTCCGCGAGATCGCGAACGAGCCACACGAGTCCGGCGCAGACCAGAACCACGGCAATGAGAACGAGGGGTCGTCGCTTCACCGGATCACTCTACCTCCTCCTCACGCGTCGCGGAGGTAGCGGATGCCGCTTTGGGTGACGGCTTGGCGGACGTCGGCGTCGGAGACGTCTTCGCGCACGGACATCGTCATCGGCTCGCCCTGGTACTGGCCATTGTTCGCGGCTTCGAGCAGCGCGTTCAACTTCACGTAAGTCTTGGCGGTCGGCCGATCGACGAACACGAGGAAGCCGCCGTCACGGAACGCGACCAGCCGCACTTCCTTCAACTTCGATGCCTTGCGCGAGAAACGCCGGATCAATTGGTTCCGGCGTTGGCGCATGTGCGCGTACAGGATCCCGGCGAGAATCGTCACCGGGATGAGTCCTCCGAGCCTTCCCCTGCCGAGCGATGGGATCAGGATGATCAGCGACACCAGGGTGACGCCGCCCACCAGCAACAATCCCGGCACCGAAAGACCACCGGCCGCCGCCCGCAGTCGATCCAGGTGGAAGCGCTCGAGTCCGAGCCGCTCGAACATCGGCGTGCGACCCGAGACGCCGGAATCGAGTTCGCGCCGGACCGCGCGCAGGTCGGTCACCGCTTCGCGCAGATCCGCGTAGCGATCCTCCGGCTTCTTGCGCAGGCAACGATCCACGACACGCTGCAACGAAAACGGTAGGTCGGCGCGAATCGTGCGCAGCGGCTGCGTCGCGTCGAACGCGATCGCGTGCATCGTGTCGAGCATGCTCTGCCCCTGGAACGGCAGCCGCCCGGTCGCCATCTCGTACAGGACGATGCCGAGCGAGAACACGTCGCTGCGTTTGTCGGCGGGCAAGCCGCGCGCTTGCTCCGGGCTCATGTACGACACGGTGCCGACAACCATGCCGGCCTGCGTCAGCGCGACGGTTTCGAGCCGACTCGGGCCGGCGTCGCCGTCTTCCTTGTCCAACAATTTCGCCAAGCCGAAGTCGAGGATCTTCGGATGCCCGTCGTGCGTCACCATGATGTTGTCGGACTTGATGTCGCGGTGCACGACGCCGGCTTCATGCGCGCGCGCCAATCCGTCGGCCACTTGGATGCCGATCTCGATCGCGGAACTCAGGTCCAATTCGCCGCGCTCGACCAACTGCCGCACCGTCGAGCCATCGACGTACTCCATGACGATGAACGTGTTCTCGCCCTCGTCCTCGATTTCGTAGATGGACGCGATGGCCGGATGATTCACCGCCGACGCCGCCCGCGCCTCCTGCACGAACCGGCGGCGCCGCTCGGGATCGCGCACCAACTCCGGCGGCAGCACCTTGATCGCGACATTGCGATCCAGCTTCGTGTCGCGGGCGCGATACACGACGCCCATGCCGCCCTGGCCGAGCTTCGCCTCGATCACATAGCTCTTCAGCGTCTGGCCGATCATCTGGATTCCGGGGTTGGAGCCACGCCCGCAGCGACATGCGGCGCGATCATACAAAAAAGACTGGGACTCGCTTCCGACCCCACGCTAACGTGCGGCCCGCATTCGGCATGCGCGATGGCGGCGCGCGGCCTCAGAACGTCCAGACGCCTTTACTCGGCACGAGTTACGCATTCGCGCGCACGCAGCGCGCCTTGGGGAAAAGTCGCGGGGCCGGCGTGGTGGGGCGCGCGTCCTCTCAACATCACCCTGTCTGCTGCTTCGCTCGCACCCTGGATGTCTTCGCCGACGGAGCGTGACGTGTTCACTGGCTCGAGCCGCTCGCATTCGGGCGCGAATGGGACCACGCGTGGCTCCAATGTGCGCGACGCGACGCCCATCCTGCTCGACGTCCAGCGCTTTCTGCAGCCCGATGACCTGACGTGCGGACCGACCTGCCTCACCCAGGTCTATCGCTACTACGGCCACGAAAAGCCACTGCGCGAAGTCATGAGCGAGACGGCGCGCAATCCCGACGGCGGCACGCTCGCCGTGTATCTCGGCACCAGCGCGCTGAAAAACGGCTTCCACTCGACGATTTTCTCCTACAACCTGCGCGTCTTCGACCCGACGTGGCGCAGCCTGAGCCATCCCCAATTGGTGCGCAAGTTGGAGAAGCGCCTCGTGGCGATCGAATCGGTGCGCCTGCGACGCGCCGTCAGCGCCTACATCGAATACGTCGGCCTGGGCGGTCGGGTTCGGTTTACCGAATTGAGCAAGGGACTCCTGGTGGGCCTGCTGCAGCGTGGCCGCCCGATCCTGTGTGGGCTGTCGGCGACGTACCTGTATCGCCGCAAGCGCGAATTCCAAAACCGCTACGACGACATACGCGGCATGCCGGCTGGGCACTTCGTCGTCATCTGCGGCTACTACCCCAAGAGCAATCGTTTCGTGGTGCGCGATCCCGCGAGCCACATTCCGTTCAGTCGTTCAGGACGTTACTCGGTGGACGCGGAGCGGCTCATTGCCGCCATCTTGCTCGGCGACGTGACCTACGACGCCGACTTGCTCGTCCTGGCCAAGAAGAACTGAGACATGGAGCACAGCAGCATGGGACGCGCAAAGCCGGGTTTCGTGATCGTCACCGAATCGAGTCGCTTGGAATTGCTGGATGGTTTGCCGACGTTGTCGGCGGACGAATATTTGGAGGGCAAGGGTAGCGCGCTCGACGATCGTACCGCGGTGGTGAATCTATGCCGCGCACACACGTATTTGTCGAAGGGCTACTACGTGTCGCTGCTGGCGGATGCGCGGCATCACGCCTGTTTGCCCAACCTGCGCGCGATTCAAGAGCTGCGGAATCCATTCACCTACTTACGCGTGCTGCAGGAAGCAGGCGTCGAGATCGCCGACGCGCGTACCTTGCGTGAGCGCCGGCGCGTGCAGGCGCCGCGCGCGGTGGCGGTGCCGGAAGTCGTCACGGTTGGCCCGGGTATCGCCGCTCCTGCGTTCGCCGAGCCGCCCGCAGTCGAAATGCCGCTCGATGTCACGCCCAGTGGCAAGCCGTATCGCGAAGTGTGGAGCATCTTCGGGCAAACGCGCGATGCGCGTCACGCCGGCATTTGCGCCGCCGTCTTCAACACGTATGCGCTGCCGCTCGCACGACTCCGCCTGTACGAAGAAGACGGCACCTGGAAGGTGGGTCAGGTGACGCCGGTCTCGATCGCGACGCTCGACCCGCCGGACCTCGAATTGCTGTTGCACGAACTCGGTGCCGGGCGATTCCTGCGTCCGAAGAGCAGTGGCTCCGGACTCAAGCCGCTGCGCATCGCTTGCTTGTGGGATCCCACCGATGCGCTCGCCCCATCCGATCGCGATACGCTCGACACCTTCGCACGCATCGCCGTGCAGCGTGGTTTGCGCTTCGATCGCATCGGCCGCGAGGACTTGCCGTCGCTCGCCGAGTACGACGCACTCTTCATTCGCACCGTCACCGCCATCGATCATTGGTCATTCACGTTCGCGCAGACGGCGGAGAGCCTCGACATCCCCGTCATCGATGATCCGCAGTCGATTTTGAAGTGCTCGAACAAGGTGTACTTGGAGGAGTTGTTCAAACGCAACGGAATCGCGGCGCCCCAGACGCGCACGATCTCGCGCAAGACGCCGTTCGAGGAAGTACGCGTGCTCGGTTTTCCGCTCATCGTCAAGCAGCCGGACGGCACCTTCTCGCAAGCGGTCAAGAAGGCCAACGATGCCGCCGAGTTCGACCTGATCGCCGCCGAAATGTTCAAGCGCTCGCCGTTGCTCATCGTGCAGGAATTCATTCCGACGACGTTCGACTGGCGCGTCGGTGTGCTCGAGAATCGGGTGCTGTTCGCTTGCAAGTACCACATGGCGGAGGGCCACTGGCAGATCGTGAAGGTGCAGGGTGGCGAGCGCGATTACGGCCGCGTCGAAGCGATCGCGCTGGATCAAGTGCCGCCCGGCGTATTGCAGCTCGCACTCGAAAGCACCGCACTGGTCGGTGACGGCCTCTACGGAGTCGACCTGAAAGAAACACCCGCCGGCCCAGTTGTCATCGAGATCAATGACAATCCCAATATCCAAGAGGGCTACGAGGATGTCGCCGAGGGCGAGTGCATCTACGAGGCCGTGCTCGCGGCGTTCGTGGCGCGCATTCGCAATCGCGCTGGGGCGGGTGAGGCGCGATGAGCGCGTTGCATCGCACGCTACGTCGCGCGGTCGCGAAGGCCGAAGGCAGCGTGAATTCAGCCGCGGCGCCGTATCGATTGTTCGAGGTCACCGGCTTGGAGTTGGAATACGCCGTCGTCGATGCGTCGATGCAGCCGCGTTGTTTGGTCGAGGAAGCGTTCCGTCATTGGGCCGGGCACCCCGTGTCCGATGTGGAATGCGGCAACGCCGGTTTCTCGAATGAACTCGCGGCGCACGTCTTCGAGATGAAGACGGTGCTGCCGGTGCGCGACCTCGCCGACGCCGAAACCGCGCTGGTGGAGGGTTTGCAACGTTTCGCGGCGCTGCTGCGCGAGAAATGCGACGCGCGCTTGCTGCCGACCGGTATGCATCCCTTCATGCGCCCGTCCGAGACAATGTTATGGCAGCGCTCCGGCAAGGCGATCTATGAAACCTACGCGCGCCTGTTCGACATCCACGAGCACGGTTGGCTGAACGTGCAGTCGAATCAGATCAACCTGCCGTTCGGGACCGAGGCGGAGACGGTGGCGATGCACAACGCCATCGCATGCGTGCTGCCGTACTTGCCGGCGCTGACCGCGAGCTCGCCGTTCGTCGAAGGGCAGCCGGGTCCCGCGGTGGACAATCGCATGGCGTTTTATCGCAACAATCAGCGGCGCGTGCCGGTGATTGCCGGGCGGGTCGTGCCCGAGTACATGACTTCGTTGGCGCAGTACAAGCGCGACGTATTGCAGCGCATCTATCGTGCGCTCGACGACGTGCCGGGTGGCGAACGCCTGCAGCACGAATGGGTGAACTCACGCGGCGCGATTCTTCGATTCGACCGCAGCGCGATCGAGATCCGCGTGCTCGACTTGCAAGAGTGCGTGCGCATGGATGTTGCAGTCGCGGTGTTCGTGCGTGCGGCGGTGAAGCATCTGACACATGCATTGCTGGACGGACGGCTCGCACTGCCCGAGCATGCGCGCTTGGTTGCCGACTTCGATGCCGTCGTGGATCTCGGCAGTCGCGCTCGCGTGCACGCGCCGCACTTGGTCGCGGGCAAGGGTGGCGTCGAGCCGCAGCGTGTGTTGTTGCGCCTTCTCGAGATGGCACACGCGGAGGCCGTACCGCAAGAAGTGCGCTACCTGACGTTGGTCGAGGAGCGCATTCGCGCCGGCAACCTCTCGGAGCGTATCCTCGCCGCCGTCAACCGCGCCGCGCGCGGCGACGCCGAACGCCGCGACGCCATCCGCCGCGTCTACGAGGAGCTGGCGCAATGCCTCGAGCGCAACGAACCCTGGACCGCGTGATCTTCCAACGCCAACACGTTCTGATTTCCTGCGAGCATGCTTCGAATCGCGTGCCGGCGGAGTTGCGCGGGCTTGGCTTGTCGAAGCGCCACGTCGAGGATCACATCGCGTGGGATCGCGGCGCCGGCATCATCGCCTGCGCGGTGGCGGCACGACTTGGCGCGCCGTGCCATCTTGGGAAATGGTCGCGCCTCGTGGTGGATCTCAATCGGAGTCCCGAGCATCCGAAGCTCATTGCGCCGGTGAGTTTCGGAATCGCCATCCCTGGTAATCGCGATGTCGATGATGCCGAGATCGCGCGCCGCTTGCGCCGGTGGTGGAAGCCGTTTCGCGATCGCGCCACATCCGATGTGTCGCGCCTGATCGCGCGTCACGGCCGTTGTCTGCAGTTGAGCATCCACTCGTTCACACCCGTTGTGGATCGCGTTGCACGCCGCGCCGACATCGGTCTTCTCTACGATCCCGCGCACGCCGGCGAACGCGCCTTCGCGAAACAACTCCGCGCCGCGCTCGCACCCTCCGGCCTCGCCATCTACATGAACGAACCCTACCGCGGCACCAGCGACGGCTTCACCACATCCCTGCGGGCGCGCCACCCGCACTCCCGTTACGCCGCCCTCGAAATCGAAACCAACCAACGCCTCCTGCGCACCACCACCACCACCCACCGCATCGCCCGCCTCCTCGCCGACGCCCTCGCCACGCTCTTGCCAGCCATCTGACGAAGTCAAGAACGCCGCAAGCTATCCCACGCCGCTTGCTTGCGAAGTGCGTCTCCAGATTCCATTTCGCGCCGGAACCTCTCGATATCCTCCTTCGTTATTCGCCTGGCGTCGATGATTCGATCCACGAAGTTTGCACTTCCAGCATGAGAAATGATCATTGCCCTCAAAGCGCTGTTCGTGCGTGGTCGAAACGAGATCCGGATGCCACGGCGCTCCCCGATTGACGACAAGCCTTCAATTCCATCGATGAATTGGCTGCCTTGTTCGCTGGGCGCACGGAAGAGTTGGTCCATCGCGTAGTTGTGTTGCTCATCAGTCGTTCCAGGCTTGAAGTAGATGACGGCATCAGGCAGTGGCGTCGCCAGGTTCTCGAACAGGATATCTGCCGCGTGCGGGGCAATGAACGCGAGACCCAGGAGACAAACCCATCTCACCGCAATCCTGCTGAGGTAGGTGACGCTCATTCCATAGAGTGCCGCGCCTCCCACAAACGCCACGGGATACATGTGGAACGTGTCCGCCAAGCCAGGCGCACCTGTGGCTGCACCGCTTAGGGCTGCGCCAAAGAAGACCGTTATGCCGCCAAGAGCGGCGCCGATAAGAGCCCGCTTACGGAGATTCCACCTATACGCTCAATGCTCGCATAGAGTATTGGGACACTGAAGAGCCCGGCGAGTCCTAATGGAATACTCGTGAAAACAAGATACGCGGAGGATTGCATTTGCCATTCCCGTGCCGTCAAGTCCCAATGTCGCCGCGCCGCACCCTCGAGGATGGCAAGGGTTCCGGCGACTGGCAGAAACCCAAAGACGTAGAGCACGAGCGCACGGAACAGGCCTAGTCCGTGGCGATTGAGAGCCGTTCTTATCTGCGATCGAGTCGCCATGCTCAAGCAGCGAGCAGTGGAGCAAGATCCGCCCGCTTGAGCTGTGAGGCTACGGTGCCCTGATACGCTGCGAAGCGTCGCCCATACGGCACGGCGACTTCGAGAAATGGTTCATTCATCGGGACCTCTTACTTCACGACTGCGAACTTGCGCACCGTGTCGCCCTCGATCGAGCGCAGTCGGAGGAAGTATTCGCCGGCTGCGAGCCAGGTCACGTCCACGGTCTCGACGCGATGACCGGCGGCGGCGGCGATCGAGCGCGACACGACGCGCCGCCCGGCGACGTCGAACACTTCGACCGCCACCTGCCCAGCACGCGTCATTGCGAAGCCGACCTGGAGCCGCTCGCGCACGGGATTCGGCGTGACCGTGGCAAAAATCGACCTCGACGGCATGCCCTCGACGCTTGTCGGAATCACCTCGTCGCGCAGAATCCACGCTTGCGGATCGATCACGACCGACGTCGGCTCGGCCGACACGTGCGTCTGAAACAGTTGCAAGCGCTGGTCGTTCTGAACACGGAAGGTCTCCGTGCCGCTGGCCGTCTGCACCGCGATGTCGAGCGGCATCACGAACACGTCGATGTTCGAAATGGGAAGCGACTGAAACTGCTCGACGAAAGTCGAGACGTCGTAGCCGCCACTTTGCGACGCCTGCCAGAAGCTGGTCGACCGATACGATGGATACCCGAATCCGTCCGTCACCCATTGGCTGAAGAACGCATCCAGATCCACGCCCGACTGCGCTTCCGCGACGCGTTGAAAATCCGCGGTGGTTGCAACACCATATTGCACCGCCGAATCCGCAGTGTACGCACGAAGAGTGTTCTTGAACGCGACGTCGCCCACGATGTTGCGGAGCATGTGAAGGACGACCGCGCCCTTCGCGTAAATCCGATGGTAGGCGAACAGGTTGGAAACGCTGGTGGTGTCTTCGACCACGAGCGTGCCGACCGCGCTCTTCGCATCGTTGTAGCGCGCTGCGAGCGCGGCCGTGTACGAACCTGGATAGGTCGTCGCGCGCGCTTGCCAATAAAGCAACTCGGTGTACGTGGCGAATCCTTCATTGAGCCAAATGTGCGGCCAGGTTTTGGGTGAAATGTTGTCGCCGTACCATTGATGACCCAACTCGTGCGTCACCAGCGCGATGGACGAGCCGCCCAACGACCCCATCGTCTGATGCTCCATGCCGCCACCGAACGTGCACTCCGCGTGTCCGTACTTTTCATTCGCGAAGGGGTACGGCCCGAACCAGTCTTCCAACACCGCCAGATCGTCGATCACATTCGACCAGCCGAACGACAACGACGAGGAACCATCGTCATAGACCAAGTGATCCAAGGGCAAAGCGAGCGCACCGTATTGCATCGCCAAACCAGCCGGGCGATTGTAGGTGGATTGATAGCGGACGTATTTTCCGACCGCGATCGAAATCAAATAATTCGAAATCGGGTAATTCGACCGCCAATCGTATACCTTGTTGGGGCCCACCGTCGTCTCACTGATCAATAGCCCTTGAGAACCGACCCGGTATAGCGATGGCACCGTCACCGTGACGCGTATCGAGTCTGCCTTGTCCGACGGATGATCCTTGCATGGCCACCAATCGCGTGCACCGTACGGCTCCGACAAACTCCACGCCAAGCGACTGCCGGCGCGCGTCCCGAAAACGAAGCTGCCGAAACCGGTCACCTGGGGTGTGCCGGAGTAGGTCACATCGACCGCTACCGTGCCATCGACCGCTACCGCTACTGGAAGCGTGATCTCGAGTGCGTCCCCGGGGTGCGCGAACGCGAGCGGCGTCGCATCCGGCAAACGGACTGCACTCACCACCATGCCGTTGGCGAGATCCAAGGTGAGGACCGACAACGGTGCACTCACGACCTTGCCCTCGACGCGAACCACGCCGGCGATCGTATCGTTGGTGAAATCGACGGTCAGCGCGAGGTGGTAGTACTGAATGTCGATGTTGGTGCTGGCGACCGAAGCCTGAACGCGCTCCGGGCGCGCGGCGAGCGCAGACTTCGTTTCGGCGCAGAGGGCGGCGCCGTCGATCTCGAGCGCGCGAGGGATGGGCGACGCGGCTTGGACGGCGCCGGCACATGCGATTCTCAAGATCGCCATCACACCGAGAAGGACTCTGCCCTGCATGGGTGCCCCCGATAGCCATAGTATAGCCTCATACGGGGCCCTCCGGCAGCGTCGCCTTTCGACCATCGTTGAGCTTCTGCAAATACGGCAGCAGGGATTCGAAGTAGCGCACCATCGCCGCAGCCGAAAGATCCGAGCCTGTCTTCTCGCGCAGCAGCGCGCGCCAGTCGCGACTCGCGCCGCTGCTCAGGATGCCGCGCATGAAATCGCCGGTCGCCGTGTTGCCGTAGTAATTGGTCGCGTGCGGATCCTGGTGCAGGATTTCGCGCGCGATGTGATCGTGCAATTGGTACAGGATCACGTACGACATGGCGTAGTCGTAGTACTGCGCGGCGTCGTCGTTGATGTGCGTCTTGGTGGCGGCGTCGCAGAACTCCTCGCCGCGCGGTGACGGTGGTTCGATGCCCTGGTAGGCGCGCACCAACTCCCACCAGCGGCGGTTGAATTGCTCCGCCGGCAAATTCTTGGCGTACAACTCGTGCTCGAAGCGGCTCATGACGCCGGTCGACCACGGCACGAATACCACGGCATTCAATGCTTCCTTGAGCAGCGCCTGCATCGGATCCGACTTCGTGGCACCATCGAGCAATCCGCGCCCTGTCAAGTACGGCTTCTGCATCGAAGCCAACCCGATCATGGTGCCGACCGCCTCGTGATAGGCACGATTCGCGCCACGCCGCATCAGCACCGGCACTTCCGGCGTCGAGTAACTGATGTAGTAGTAGATGTGGCCCAGCTCGTGATGCGTCGTCTCCCACCAGTCGGCGTTGGGCTCGACGCTCATCAAGCTGCGCAAATCGTTTTCGAGATCGAGATGCCATGCCGATGCATGGTTGTTCTTCTTGTAGCCGGCGTCCGCGGGCAAAGGATACAACGACGAACGCTCCCAGAAGCTCGCCGACAGGTTCGGGAATCCCAGGCTGACGTAAAAACCCTCCGCCTGCTTCACGATCCACTCGGCGGATTTGTCCTTGAGCGCGCCATCCAGGTCGAAGCCCTCGACCGTGACCAGATTGCTCCAATCCTGACCCCAGCGATTCGGCAACCAATGCGCCGGTAGTTGTTCCGGCACCGGCGTGCCGAACTTCTCGGCCAGCGTGTAGCGGGCGTACGTGTGCAGTTCGCGGTACAGCGGCCGCAGCTCGCGGTTCAACTGCTCCATGAGCGCGATCATCTCGTCGGTGGTCATGCCGTATTCGGAGACTTGATAGCTGAAGTAATCGGAATAGCCGAGCGCTTGCACCGTCTGGTTGCGCAGGTCGCGCATGCGCACGAGTCCAGGGCGCAGATCCTTGCCGACATCCTTCGACACTTCCCAGGCAGCGCGCCGCTCCTGGAGCTTCTTCGAAGTCTTGAGCACGTCGTCGATTTGATTCGTGCTGGCGGATTTGCCGTTCAATTTGTAATCGAAGCCGTAGAGTTTTTCGCTCTGTGTGGTTTCGGCCGCGATGCGCTGCTTGACCAGGTCGGGCACCGTCTGCGGGTTGTTCGCCGCTTCGTAGAGCACCGCTTCGAGTTGCTTGACCTGCACCGGCGTCAACTTCGCCTTCTCGGCCAAGAAGCGGCGTGCGGTCTCGATGTTCGGCGCGCTGCCGGTGAAGACGGCGAGCGCTTCGCGCGCCTGCTTGGTCGCCGCCGCGTTGGTGGAATCGCCCTCGACGATGCGCGTGTTCGAATTCCACTCCGCCTTCGCGGACGCGTAGGAAAGCTCCTTGTACGTCGCCGTGTAGCCGTCGAGGTACGCCTGTGCTTCGGTCTGCAACTTCTGGGTGGCGTTGGCGCAGGCGAGCGCCAGCGGCAACACCGCGGCGATGACCATCCGGGAGCGTTTCATCGCACGATCCTTTGGGCTTGGAGGTACGGGGCGAGCACGCGCCGGAAGTCTAGGCCACGGGCCCGGCGACGCCAAGCGTCGCGGTGGACGGCGGATGCCCGCGGGACTATCCTAGGGGCTTCGCAGGGGCATCGCTCAGGAGGCTCGCATGCACTTCGAGCAGTTCTACCTCGGTTGCTTGGCACACGCTTCGTACTTGATCGCATCGGACGGCGAAGCTGCCATCGTCGATCCGCAACGCGACGTCGAGTCGTATCTCGCCGCGGCGGCGAAACAGAACGCACGCATCCGCTACGTCATCGAGACGCATCTGCACGCCGATTTCGTCAGTGGGCATCGCGAGTTGGCCGCCCGCACCGGCGCCGAAATCGTCTTCGGGCATCGCGCCGGCGCCACGTTCCCGCATCGCGCCGTCCACGACGGCGACGAGCTGCGCATCGGTCGCGTGACGCTGCGCATCCTCGAGACTCCCGGCCACACGCCCGAGAGCATTTCCATTCTGGTGCTCGACCCGGATGCGCCAGAGCGACCGCACAGCGTGCTGACCGGCGACACGTTGTTCATCGGCGACGTCGGGCGGCCCGACTTGGTCGGCTCGAAGGGGTATTCCGCCGACGAAATGGCCGGCCTGTTGTACGACAGTCTGCACGCGAAGCTCTTGCAACTTCCCGATGAGATCACCGTGTATCCGGCGCACGGCGCGGGATCGATGTGCGGGCGCAACATTTCCAAGGAAACATCGTCGACCTTGGGTGAGCAACGTCGCTTCAACTACGCATTGCAGCCCATGGCGCGCGAGGCCTTCGTGCGTCTCATGACGACGGACCTGCCGCCCGCGCCGGCGTATTTCGCCCGTGATGCCGAGATCAATCGCACCGGTGCCGCGCCGTTACAGGAAGTCCCGCGACCGGCGGCGCTCACTCCGAACGCGTTCGACGCCATGCGGCTCGGTGGAGCCGTGGTATTGGACGTGCGCGCCGGCGCCGCGTTCGGCAACGCCCACGTCCCGGGAGCACTCAACCTCGGGCTGGGCGGCCAGTTCGCCTCGTGGGCCGGTTGTTTGATCCCCAGCGATGCGTCCATCGTGTTGGTGACCGAGGACGAGGCACAAGTGGATGAAGCGGTGACGCGTCTGGCGCGTGTCGGCATCGAATCGGTGCGTGGGTACTTGGATGGCGGGATGCTCGCGTGGGATGGTGCGGGACTCCCGACCACGCGCACCCAGCAGATGCCGGTCGCCGAGTTGCACGATCGCCTGACGGAACAGCACGACCTACAAGTCGTGGATGTGCGGCGTCCGGCGGAGTACGCCGCCGGCCACGTACCCGGTGCACGGTTCGCGACGCTCGCCGAGTTGGAGCGCACGCTGTCGAGTCTCGATCCGCATCGCCCCACCGCGGTCCTGTGCGCCAGCGGCTATCGATCGAGTGCCGCGACCAGCATCCTCGAGCGTCACGGCTTCGGAGCGCTGTTCAATGTCGTCGGCGGCACGAGCGCGTGGGTGCAGGCTGGTTTCGGGGTCGAATCCGCCGCTGCGTCGCCAACCGCGGGAGGTTGATCGCGTCATGGGCGGATGGCCATTCTGGCTCTCGGGTTTCGCGATCGGGTTGTTGGTCGTGCTCTTCGCGTGGATCGCCGGCAAAGCGTTCGGCGTGTCGTCGAGCTACGGCAGCGTTTGCGGCGTGGTGTCGAAGAATTCGTTCTTCAAGAACAAGCCGTTCGGGGAACGCTGGCGCTTGTGGTTTTTGCTGGGATTCCCGCTCGGCGGATTGCTGTCGGCGGCGCTCGCAGGTCGATTGCACCCGACGCTTCGCATCGGTGGCTTCGAAACGTTGTTCGGCGAATCACTGGTCGTGAAGGGCGTCGTGTTGGTCGCCGGTGGATTCCTCATCGGTTACGGCGCCCGCTGGGCAAACGGGTGCACCAGCGGTCATTCGATCACCGGACTCGCGCAAGGCTCGCGCTCGAGCTTGGTCGCCACCCTCGGCTTCTTCGCAGCAGGCGTCGTCGTCACCCAGCTTCTCTTCTTGGTGTTGGGAGGCACGGCATGATGAACCTCGCCGCGCTGCTGTTCGGTTGCGGCTTCGGTTTTGCGCTGTCGCGCGCTCGCGCCACCGACTACGACACCATCCTCGCGATGTTTCGCTTCCGCGACCTTCACCTGATGGGCGTCATCGGGGTCGCGATCACGACCGCGGCGATCGGCCTCGCCATCGTGCGCCGCCGAGCGCGGCACGCCGTCCTGGGCGGTGCCATCGACGTGCAACCGAAGCCGGTGCAGCCGGGACTGTTCCCCGCCGGACTCGTGTTCGGCACCGGTTGGGCGCTGAGCGGCGGCTGTCCCGGCACCGTGCTGGCGCAAATCGGCGAGTTGAAGCTCTACGCCATCTGCACCGCCGCTGGCATCCTCGCCGGGACGTATGCGTTCGGCATACACCGCTCGCGCCGCGCCGCGACCCGCACCCAACCGGCGCCGCCCGCGCATCCTTCGCACGCGACGCTCTAGATCCGGAAAAGGTACTGCAGCTTGGCGAAGTACTGGCGTTGCGTCTGTTTCATGTCCGTGCTCCCCGACGCCGGATCCAGCCTGGTGAAGTCGTGGGTGGAACCGGCGTAGAACGCCGTGAAGGGGTTGATCTTGTAAGTGAGCAGCGGATCGATGGCGAATGCGTCGTCGAAGTTGTCGTATTGCAGGACCAGTCGCGCGAACAGTTCGCGGGTGAATTGATAGCTGAAGCGTGATCGCAAGATATAGCCGGTGAAGATGAACGGGCCGCTGTCCGGATACCGTAATTGCGAGTAGGCGTACTCCGGTTCGATCACGAAGCGTTGGAATGGTTTCAACGTCGCCCAACCGGAGACATTCACCCCATCGCCGAGCACCGGGGGATTTTCCCGGCGGGCGATGAACCGGCCGCTCGCGACATAGAATCCCGGCTGCACGCGCTCGCTCCCGTCGCACCACATCTCCACGGTCCCGCGTCGAATGCCACCGAAGTAGTCGCCCTGGAACTGCTCATTGCTGAACAGGTAGGACGCCCTGACTCCGATCTGTTTCTTCAAGCGCATGAAGATCCCGGGGTTGAACCATTCGTCCTTGAACTCGCCGTCGAAGTTCCACACGCGGCCGACGGAGAAGTTCGGCTGGATTTCCTCCCACACCCGGGTGTCGGACTGGAAAGTGCTGCCGAGCCAAAAAATCGAGCGCCGGCTGTCGTTCTGGGTCACGAAGCCGTTCGGTGCACGAAACGTCGGGCTGGTTTCCCAGTAATCGAGGTCGAAGTTGAGCCGGCGGGCGTCGCGCTCGACGCTGGCGTAGACGGCGTGTCCCCAGAAATCTTCGCCGTCGAAAGCCGCCGTGTGCGTGCCGTCGTCGAATAACCCGGTACCGATTTCAGCGCTGAGAGTGGAGTCGGTCGGCTCCACGGTGCGGCTCGCGATTCCTTGCGCCTCGATTCGGTAGTTTTTCTTGAATCGGTACGAGCTGTCGCCGCCGAGCAATGTTCCGGAACCGCCGCCCGAGAGCCTTTGGTCCGTCGCCAGCATGCCGAGGAATGAATCCTCCTGGAACGTTTGCTTGATGCGCAAGATGTTGGAGTAACTGCGACCCGCCAACAAGAAGTCGCTCCGCTCCTCGAACGGCAAGATCACCGGCGTGTGTTCGTCGCGCCCGCCGATGTAGCCGATGCTCGTGCGTCCTTGGCGCCCGGTCAGCTTGACGGCGCCGGCGGGATCATTGATCGAACGCGTGTACACCGCGGAGATCCAGGTGTCGAACAGGTCGCCGCCCTCCTGAAAGAACGGCCGCCGCTCCGGATAGAACAACGCGAACGTCGTGTTGACGTCGATCTGCGCCGCGTCCGCTTCCACCTGACTGAAGTCCGGGTTGATGGTGGCGTCGGCGGTCAGACTCGAGGTGAGCGAGTAGCGAATCCCGAGTCCCACGTCGGCATCCGCTTTGTCGCTGTCGAGCGACGCACCCGGCTCGAAAATGTCGCGCTCGGCGAACTGTGAGCCGGTGACGCTCGGCAACAACTCCAAACTGGTGGCGCGGCGGACGCCAGAGATTCCTTCCAGCGTGCCGAACTGACACGGGAAACACGGTTCGTCGCGCGAGATCGTCGCCCACGAGTACTGGCGCCGGCTGTCGCGCGGCTGAGTGCGTATGAACGTCACCCTCCAACTCTGCTCGGCGCGATCCGGAAAGCGCAAACTGCTGAAGGGGATCGCGACTTCGACCTGATAGCCCTCGGCGGTGATCTTGCCGCGCGATGCGAACACGATGTCGAAACGCACGTCTTCGTCATTGGGAGTCCAGCGCAAGTCGCCCTGCACGCCGAGTGGATTCATCACCAGCTCGTAAGCCCACGCGGCGTCTCCGTAGGTGTCGAGAAAGATCCCGATCCAGTCGTCGGAAAAGATTTGATCGCGGTCGCGCAGCGAGGAGCGCACCGTGCTCGGGTCGTCGTGCGCGATGAAACCGAGGTAGAGGTTGTTGGTGTCGTACGCCAGCAGCACTTCGGTTTCGACCGGCGGCTTGGTTTGGTCACCCGGCTTGAACTCGGTGAAATTGTTCGCGCGCACCGCCTTCGACCACATCGGTTCGTCCAGTTCGCCGTCCACATGGACGGCGCCTTCGATGCGCGGCACCTGAATGGACGGCTTCTGATTCGGAACGAAAGCATCTTGCGCCCAGCACGGCGTCAACGCGAGTGCGAGGTAGACGACCGCCCAGCCGGCGTGGATCAGGCTCCGCGAGGCGCGCATGCTTTCTCCTCATTCGCTGTCAGTTGGGTTACGACCCCGTTCCGAGACGGGTCAGCAGCACGATCGACGTGACCAAGCTCCTACGGAAATTCGAGGCTCCAGGTTACCAGTGATTGCCGGCCGCTGCCGGCTTGACCGGTGAGGCGACCGCGCCCGACCCTGGGAGCGAGGGAGGGTACTGCATGACCGATCCCCAGCGCCCGCTGTTGAACTTGGTCACGATCCAAGCGCCGAATCTGGTGGCGCAGGTGCGCGCATTGTTCCTGGAGTATCGCGATGAACTCGGAATCGACCTCTGTTTCCAGGGATTCGACCGCGAGGTGGCGTCGCTGCCGGGCGATTACGCGCCGCCGCGCGGCCGGCTGTTCCTCGCGCAGGTCGGCGATCGTTTCGCGGGCTGCGTCGGGTTGCGGCCGCTATCGGATGCCGGTACCTGCGAAATGAAACGTCTCTACGTGCGTCCGGAATGCCGCGGCACTGGACTCGGGCGCCGCTTGGCCGGCGCCGCCATCGCCGCCGCACGCGTCATCGGCTACGAACGCATGCGCCTCGACACGCTGCCCAGCATGCAAGCAGCCATCGCGATGTACGAGCAACTCGGATTCCGCGACATCGCACCCTATCGCGACAATCCGGTGCCTGGGGCGCGCTACATGGAACTCGACTGGACGTCGTAGTTGCCGCGGCACAATCTCAGAGCACTTGCCGCCGATTCTCGAACTCCAGGAGCAGCGCCGCCGCGAAGCCGGTCGCAGCGCGGCGAAACGCCTCCTCACCGAAGCTCCAACCGGCCACGACGCCGACGAAGTTGCCGGCGAACACCACCCGGCCGGAATCAGGTTCGACCAGCCGCAGGTTCGCCGTGACGCTCGCGGCAGCGACCGGACCGACGAAGAATCGTGCGAAGCCGTTTCCTCGCTTGAACTCGATCAGGCTTCCTTGCACTTGCAACGTCGCCGGATTTTTCGCACCCGGCTGCGCCATCGGGATCCCGGCCTTGGCCAATTCCTGATAGAGGAAGCGCTCGAACATCTGAAGTTCTTCCTGCCCAGGCTTCTTGCCTGCTTGCGTGTCGAGCGGGACTGCGACGCCGATGTCGCCGATGCTCACCACCAAAGGCCGTGGAAAATTGGCCTCGAGCGGTTGCGTGATCGCGAACTGGCTCACGCAACCTGGACTCGAGGCAAGCAGCCACAGAATCGCGCCAGCTCGCAGCAACGGCAACGTCATCCGTCATCCTCCGAATTCGGCAGCGCCCGGGCGACTTTCCCTCTTCTTAATGAACGACACCCAATCCCAGGCGGATCCCCGCGACCATCCCCGACGTCCCCGCGGCCTGCATCAAGCTCAGGTCGCCGGAGATCGAAACGCTTACCGGCGCCGCGATCACGCGGAGCACGCCGGCGCCGAAACTCACCGTCATGCTCGGCTCGCTGTCGCCGGCGACTCCGGTCATGAAATCGTTTCCGACGCGAACGACGATCTTGCTGTCGACATCATGGCGCGTGACGCCGATCGCGGCACTCACGAAGTAGAATCCGGATTTCGGCTTCCAGGCACTGATCGGTTGATGATATTCGCCGCCCAACACGATGCGCCAGGCATCGAGATCAGAGATGATGGTCACGTTCGGGCCGAAACTCAGGAGGCCGATGGATGGATCGAACTCGACTCCCAGAAGGTCCACGCTGAGTCGTACTGCGGCTTCCTCGGTGATCGCGATGTGCGCGACACCGCCGAACCCAGCCCCACCGTCGGTTCCCTTGTAGTACGCCCCCGCCGGCAGATCGAATCGATTCTGAATCTCGACGGCGAACCGCCACGGCAGCGCCGCGCGCGGGCGTTCGCCGCCGGCCCCCAAATCGTTCGTTCGGGGCGCATCCGCCGCCACCAGCAGTTGATTCGCCCGGAGCGATGCCGCGCTTTGGATTCTGCCCTCGTGGTCCACGATCTGCTCGATGTCGTCCCACGGGATCGCCCGCGGATCGAGACCACTGAGAATGAGCAGCTCGGCGCGGTCGGGGTTCAACAAGAAGCGCGTTTTCCCGATTCGCTTGCCCGATTTGAGTTCGATGGAGCGCGCCTCGATGAAGTCCTCCAGGCCCGCGGCCTCGAGTCCATGCGGCCGGTAGTGCATGCGGAGCAACGCCGGCGCGATGTTCGCATTGGTGGAATCGATCACGGCTTCGATGTCCGAGTAGCTGATGTACCGGTGGGCCCGGTCGCGTTCCAGCACGAGAATCTGCACCGCCGGACGCAGAGAGAACGTGGCGGGGGAGGATGTGCTTCCATCCTTCAGCACGACGGCGACCAAGCCCCGGTCCGCCAGCGCCGCGGTTGCCGCCATCACCATCGCGACAGCGATCCATCCGCTCGGAGCTCGCAGCGGGGACCGAGGCTGCACCGCGACTCCTATCCGTTCGACGGCGGCTCGTTCGAGCGCGCGTCCACCCAGTGGCGAAGCTGCACCCGCAACGGCGCCGGCAGGTAGCGCGTCGCCAAGTCGGTGATCTTGCCGAGCACCGCGACGATGTCCTCGGGGCCGTCCCAATATTGCCGCAGCTTGCTCTCGCCGCTGTGATTCATCAGTCGCAGAAGACACAGGGCCACCAGATAGATGTCGTCCAGTTGGCCCAGTAGCGGAATGAAATCTGGAATGATGTCGAGCGGACTCGCCATGTACACGATCGCGGCGCCGAGCAGGAGCTTGTCGGTGGTCGCGACCTCGGCATCGACCACCAACTGCGCGAGCAGTTTCGCCAGCCGCGGCAAGAACAGCAGCAGATTGCGCAGGCCCTCGTCGTCGCGGGGTGGCGGCGTGTTCGGGGTCGGCTCGGCCGGCGTCGGTCGCGTCGTTTCGTCGCTCATGGTCCTCCCTCGGGGCCGCGCTCTCCGCTTTGAAGG
>Ga0247727_10004496_pt1 | contig 29494 bp, 15 predicted proteins | sample WisWelCaveWW1625_FD_202498 | JGI IMG/M metagenome (GOLD analysis project Ga0247727, IMG submission 202498) | Biofilm microbial communities from Wishing Well Cave, Virginia, United States - WW16-25 | ecosystem: Environmental > Aquatic > Deep subsurface > Groundwater > Cave microbial mat | place...
CCAAGCACGATTTTTCTGCCATTATTCTTCAGCCATGACTATCACTCAGGCTGTCCTTAACAGCAGTCGATTTTCCGTTTGTCCAGAAAATCTGCAGTTTTCGATTCGATTCTAACGAGGTCTGATTTTCGAAAAAAAAGTTTGTGAAATTGTGCCCCAGAAAGTGGTCTTACAACTTGGACGGGGGAAAATTAAAAATTGCCCCATGTTTCTTTCTCACATTACCCTCATCTTAAAATTAAGGAGGCCGCCTCATTCCAGAATACGACGTGTTTCATACACTCTGTCGTCGCTGAATCTGAGGAGCGCCATTTAAATAACTTACCCCTTTCCTCAAAATCGCTAATCAACGCGAATGAACGCTAATTCTTTTTAATTCGCGTTTATTTGCGTCTATTCGCGGTTTTGATATTGGGAAAGTTATTGAAGCGACGCTCCTGAGTAACGCATTCCCCAAATCCCATTTCCCAAAATTCTCTCTCACCAAAGGAGATTGTCATGAAGCTTGGAACACCTTCTTTCCTCACCCGCGTGATTGGTATAGGCCTTTTGTGCGCAAGCAGTATGCTCGCGAGCTTGTCTGCGCAGGAAGGCGCACAGAAGCGCGCAGATAGAGCGCCCAATGCTCAGGTGGAAGCTCTTCCCGTTCAGGCTCTTCCCAAAGGCAAGAAGGGGGAGATGACGAACGGATTAACCAAGCCTCAGCCCATCAAGATGACGCGACCGGAGGAGCTGGGAGTTCTCCCGGTCACCGGGCCGGAAGCCTCGCGCGTAGAGATAGAGCGCGAAAATTTCCCGCCTTCATCAAGCGCCATGAATTGGGTCGTGCTCAAAAGCGAGGGGTTCGAGAGTTCCTTTCCGAACGTCTGGCAAATTTCATATAATCCCTCCGCGCCGTATTTTTGGGACGACGTTGCCGCCAACGCGCACTCCGGCTCGCGCAGCGGTTGGTGCATGGGCGGAACCGTGCCGCCGAATCCCGTGCCCAATCCGAATACCGGGCAGTACGTCAACAATATGAATTCGTGGATGGTTTACGGGCCGTTTGATCTTTCCGACGCCACGGACGCCAAGCTGGATTTCTGGTATTGGCTCGACTCCGAGCAGGGTTTTGATAATTTCATTTGGGCCGCTTCGGTGGACAACGTCTCGTATAATGGCTTTGGTATCAGCGGCAATTCGAACGGGTACGTATCCGAGAGCTTTGATTTGAAAGCCGTGCCCACGCTCGGCGATCTGACCGGCGAGCCCGCGGTTTATATTGCCTTCATCTTTCAATCGGACGGCAGTGTCACGGATCGCGGCGCGTTTTTGGACGATGTCTCCCTGGAAAAATTTGTCGGTCCCTTGACTCCGGACATCAACGTTACGCCCACTTCTTTGACCATTCAACAAACAGCCAATTCCATCATCATGCCGGAAGAAGAGTTCGTTCTGCGGCTGAAAAATCGCCCGTTCGTTCCCGACCCGGCCGAAGCCCTCGTGTTTGCGGAAGCGGCTGAGAGCGAGCGGCGTTATGTGATCTTGCAATTCACGGCACTGCCTTCTTTGCAAGAGTTGGCGCAACACGATATTCGTCCGCTCAATTACCTTCCGCAAAACGCCGTTGTCGCCAGCGTCGCCGCAGATTTTGATCGGCAGGTGATGGCGACGATTCGATGGATCGGACGGCTGTTGCCGGGGGATAAGTATAGCGCCGTGGTGAGCAGCCAATTGCAACGAATCGCTGCGCCGGGAACGCTCACGATTATGTTGGAAGCTTTTCGCGACGCCACCGCTACGGCGTTGGAGCAGATCATCGTCAATGCCGGCGGCAAGTTTGAAGTTCATCCGAGCTTGCCGGAATATATCCGCTTGGTCACGGGAACGGAGGAGGTGATGGCGCGTTTGGCGCAAAATGAAAAGATCGCCTGGCTCGGCGCTACGAACGACCGGCTGTTGAATTTGGAGCCGGTTTATTTTTGCCCCGGCGCCATGACGATTTACGGACCGGTGGCTAATTTTTCCGCGCACGATCCCGGCTGGGATGGACCCGGTTTGGGCTCCGCGGCCTTGACGTATCATTTCGATAACGGCACGCCGGACATTTCCGGCACTTTGGAAGAGGCCGAAGTTGAAAGGGGATTGAATGAATGGGCGAGGTTCGCGCAGGTCACGTTTACACGATCCGCTTCCACGGGCCTCAATCGCTCGATCGATATCAAATGGGCCTCCGGCGCGCACGGCGACAGCAATCCGTTCGATGGCGTGAACGGCGTTTTAGCGCACGCCTTCTTTCCGGCGCCGACCAATTCCGAGCCTATTGCCGGCGATCTTCATTTTGACGAGGCCGAGCTTTGGTCTTTGACCTCGGATATTCATCAATTCACGGTCGCCCTTCATGAAGCCGGGCACAGCTTGGGTTTGGATCATTTGACCGACCCCAATTCGGTCATGTTTGCGAGCTATCATGGCCCGGTCACCGGATTGACCGCCAGTGATATTGCGGCCATTCAATCCGTTTACGCTTCGGCGGGCGGCAGCGCAAACTCTTTCTCCATTCAAAATCTCGGCACCGGCCCATTGAGCGTCAATTCAATTTCATCCAATCGCAATTTCTTGTCCACGAGCGGCTACCCGGCCACGCCTTTCAATCTCGCGCCGAATGGCAATCAAGCGGTGACCGTCAATGTCGACTGGACTTTGGTTGGGACAACCACTCAAACCGGAACCATTACCGTGGCTTCAGATGACCCGGACGAGCCTTCAGTAGGTGTTCTTGTAACGGCGATTCCGTTGCAAGACCAATCGACCATCACCGTCACCGCGCCTGCTGCGGGTGCGAGCTGGACCGTTGGAACGAGCCAAACCGTGTCGTGGACTTCCGCGAACGTCACGGGCAACGTTAATATCAAACTCTCGACCGATGGCGGCTCGACCTTCCCAATTACGCTCGCCTCGAACACGGCGAATGACGGCAGCGAAAATATAACCGTTGCGAACAATCCTTCGACGACTTGCCGGGTGCGCGTCGAGTCCGTGGCGAATACCGGCGTGTTCGGCAACAACCCCGGCAACTTCACGATACAAACGCAGCCCGTACCGACCATCAACGTCACCGCGCCGGCCGCGGGCGCAAGCTGGAATTTTGGCTCGAGCCAAAACGTATTGTGGTCCTCGAGCAACGTCACCGGTAATGTCAATATCAAACTCTCCACCGATGGCGGAGCCACATTCCCGATTACACTCGCCTCGAACACAGCCAACGATGGCAGCGAAAGCATCACAGTTCCGAACAATCCTTCGAGCACCTGCCGCGTGCGCGTCGAGTCGGTCGCGAATACGAGCGTGTTTGGCGATAACCCCGGCAACTTTACGATTCAAGCTTCCTCTTTGAATCCGCCTCGCAATCTCACGGCAGCGGCGGCGAGCAATGCGATTAATTTGAATTGGCAGGCTCCGGTCACGCTGGCGGCGAGCGCAAACCAATCGGAACAAATTATTCTGCGAGCGAGCGAGCGCACAGCCCGGGGCTCGAACGGCCATGCGGCAGCAACGGATGCGGCGCCTTCGCGCACGGCCACGAATATTCCGGAGCAAGAGCCGAATAATGCCCCGGCGCAGGCACAAACGCTCTCCGGCGCCTCGCCTTTGATTGTAAGCGGGAACGTGGAAGTGAGCGACGTGGGCGCAGTCGTCATACAGTTCCAGAACGGGAGCACGGACGATTTGGAAGATTTGTTCTTGGTGACCACGACCGCGGCCGGGCTGCAAATCGATCTGAACAACTTCAATTCCGATTGCGACATTTGGCTGCTCGATCAAGCAGTCACCACGGTGATCGATGCTTCGACGAACGGAAGTACGACACCCGAGCAAATCAGCCAACCCGCGCTTGCCGCCGGAACTTATCTCGTTGGCGTCAGCATTTATGATCCCGCGCCGGCTGGACCAAACACCACGCCTTACACCTTGACTTTGACCGGCCAGTTCACGGGCGGAGGGAGCACACTGCAATCTTACAATATTTATCGCGCCACCTCTTCACCCGTGCCGGTGGCTGCGCCGAATCGCATCGGCAATGTGAATGCTTCGACCACGGCTTTCAGTGATGGCACAGCGAGCGCGGGCGTGCCCTATTTCTATGTGACCACCGCAGTCTACACGCAAGGCGAGAGCGGCCCTTCGAATGAAGCGTCTGCCCAAATCGCCGGGCCGAGCATCAACGTGAGCGCACCCGCAGCCGGCGCAAGTTGGAACGCCGGCTCGACACAAGCCGTGGTATGGACTTCTTCTAATGTGACCGGCAATGTGAATATTAAACTCTCGACCGATGGCGGAACCACTTTCCCGATTACGCTCGCTTCGAATACTGCGAACGACGGCAATGAGAACGTGACCGTGCCGAACAATCCTTCGGCGACTTGCCGCGTGCGCGTGGAGTCGGCCGCGAATACAAGCGTGTTTGGTGATAACCCCGGCAACTTTACGATCATCGGCTCCGGTGGAACGTGCGATCCAATCGCTTGCAATGGCGCCGCGATCTTTCCAGTAGCGGAAGGCGCAACGGTTATCGGGCAGACGATCAAAGGCCGAGACGGCGATACGATCTGCGTGGACATTCGCGTGAAGCAAAACGGGCAACCCATTGACGCGTTTGGTTTCAAGCTGCAAGTCGATCCCAGCCAGCTCGCGTTTGTGAGAGTGGAGAAGGGCGATCTCACCGTGAATTTCCTCGCCATCAATGCGCAAGAGAACCCGGCCGGGTCCGGCAGCATCACCTGCGGCGGTTTTGGAATCGCGGCTATTCCCGCAAACAGCGCGGGCGTGCTCCTGCGTTTGTGCTTCAAAGTAATTTGCGCAACGATCAGTGCGAGCGATCTCGTTCTCAGCGCGCCCGCGGATGATCTCCTCGGTTTTGCGACGTGTTGCAACCGCTTCGAGTGCGTCACGTGCGTGCGCGACGGCGACGTGAACGGCGATCTCACTTTGACGCCCGGCGATGCGCTCTGCGCGTTTCAAATTTATCTCAACAATGGCACCGTGCCGGCGGGATGTGATGCGACCGGTTTCGATTGTGAAGTGACGGCCTCGGACCCGAACTGCGACAACACGACCACGCCCGGCGATGCGCTTGCGATCTTTTCGCGCTATTTGCAAAACCTGCCGCCGTTGGAATGTTTTGCCCGCACGAATGCGATTGCCACGGCTGCGCGTGCGCCGCTGCAGCTTTCATTCACCAGCCGCACGGTGGTTGCTTCAGAGAATAATCAGGAACTCGTCAAGGTGGCATTGCGGGCCGATCATCCCGAGGGCTTGCAAGCGTTGGGTCTGCAATTGCGCTATCCCGAAGACAAGCTCGAGCTGCTCGGCATCGCGCGCAGCGCATTGACCTCGGATTGGATTCAGCTCGAAGGCCAAAAGCGCGAGCATGGCGTCGTGCGCATCGGCGGTTTCAATGACAAGCCCATTGCCGCAAATCAAAGCGGCGAGTTGTTGGAAATCGTTTTTGCGAGCAAAGACGAGGCGATCAATCTTTCCGATTTCACGCTGACGGATTTGGTGGATGATTTCGCGCAAGCGCAAGTGCAAAACGTGAGCACGAGCGTGGCCGCGAACGCAAGCGCGCCCGCGGTATTCAAGCTGCACCAAAGCTATCCCAATCCCTTCCAAAAAGGCGCACACGGCAGCGAGATGATCATTCGTTTTGATCTGCCCGGCGCAGCGAGCACACCGGTGGAATTGGCGGTTTACAATCTCGCCGGACAACTCGTGCGCCATCTCATTTTCGGCGAACGCCAACCCGGCGCGTATGAGGTGCGTTGGGACGGCAGAAACGAGAGCGGGCAGCCAGTGCCCTCTGGAAAGTATTTGTACCGCCTCAAAGCCGGCAAGTTGGTGGAGAGCAAGCAACTGACGATCGTGCGGTAAAAGATTCTTGGCGAAAGGCGTTCGTAGTAGATTTTAGCCGTCAGCTTTTAGCTGTCAGCTTTTAGCGATCAGCTCCCACGAAAGACCGGTTCTTTCGTGGGAGTTTTTATTTTCAGGTCGAAATTTTTTCTTGACATTCAAGCGCAACTTTCTATCTTGTGGCCTTCGTTTTTTGCCGAGCGGGGAGAGTGAGCCATTCCATCCCAACACACTCTTCTCTTTTTGCGATTGCACAACGTTTTGCAACACTCCCCTCGCCCGACGCCCTCTCAGGGAAGAGACACACGCCTCTTCACGAATAAACACGATAATCTCGAAACGGTTTAGGTCGCGACGTTATGGCTGCCGGGACTTTATTTTTCATTTCCAACGGGGCGCCCAAAGACATTCTGAAATTGTCTCAGTCCATTCCTCGCGCTGTGCAAACCTAGCCCTTCCGCCGAAGCATCCCCCCAAAATTTTCAAGGAGGATTTCTCGCGCTGCTCTCCGGGCCGCGAGAAGGCGGAGTTTTTCGATTTTTGCCCCCGGCTTTACCGGGCTGAATCCTTTTTTTGCGGTTTCATTTTCATCGTGCAATGAAGCGGCCTCGCGCAAAACGTGGAGCGGCTTCGTTCGGAATGTTTCGAGGTGAATTTATGATCTGGCAGCAGCAAAGTTTTTTCGCGGCAGCGGCCGTGGGATGGGCTTTTTGCCATATGGGATTTTTGCGCGAGTATCGGCCTCCGGAAAATGATCGGGCGAGCGCCCAAAAATTTTACGTTCCTTCTTCTCTTGCCGCCGCAAACGAAAACGTTGCGAAACATGACGGCAAGATCGCGCCGCAAGCGCAAGTCACGCGCAAAGATGAACGCGCGAGGAGCGCACCCGCCGCTTCAAAATCTCCGCTGCAGAGTGAAGCCGAGAGCACGCCCGACATGACAACAACCTCTGCACTCGCGCCTTCGGAGATTTTCGCCGACGACATGGCTCAGCCGGCGCTCAAATTATATCAAAACGCTCCCAATCCGTTTCGCGCGCAAATGCCGAACAGCGCGACGTTGATTCGCTTTGACTGGCCCGGCCCGCATTTGGGAGAAGTGGAGTTGGTGGTCTACGATGTTATCGGTCAACCCGTGCGCCGTTTATTTCGCGGCGAACAAGCCTCCGGCTCGCACGTCGTGAGCTGGGACGGCAAAAACAATGACGGCGAGCTCGTGCCGCCGGGCAAATATTGGTATCGCATCAAAACCGCGAGCCGAATGTTCAGCAAGATGCTCGTCGTGGCGCGCTGAAAGCCCGTAACGCGACGAAACACAACCAACGGCAACCATTGCAAAAAAACTTTGGCAGAATGATTTATCGGCAGAATTATTTTAAATCGTTCTGCCGGCAAATTATTCTGCCATAAACTTTCAGTCCCGCCACCGCGGGATTATTCTGAGCTCGATTCTCTAATGCGCCTAATTCGATAAGGGCATTGACCATGAAAATCGCTGTTGGCAGTGATATGAAAACGCACCTCACCGAGGTGGTGGTTGACGAGCTCAAAAAGAAAGGCTTCGAAGTGGAAGTGTACGGCGCGTTGGTGAAAGAACCCGCGCCGTGGCCTTGGGTCGCGGTCGAAGTCGCCGAAAAGGTTGCAACGGGTGCGTGCGAGCAGGCCGTGTTGTTCTGTTGGACCGGAACCGGCATCAGTCTCGCCGCCAACAAAGTGCGTGGCGTGCGCGCGGCTTTATGTCAGGACGCTGAAACCGCGCGCGGCGCGCGCAAATGGAACGACGCGAACGTGCTCGCCATGAGCCTGCGCGCCGTTTCGGAACAAGTCGCCAAAGAAATTTTGGAGGCCTGGTTCAATACCGCGCCCAGTTCGGATCGCGAGGACGCGGATTGTCTCGCCTATCTCGCCGAGGTTGAGAAAAAATATTTGCTGCCGGTGCAACACGCGGCTCAGTGAAAAGCTCAACGACTAAGCCAAAGGCTTAGTGCAATCGCCACTCTCATGCTTTACATTTTCCCCCATTCACGCGCTCCCCAAATTGCAATAACGCCTTCATACTAATCGCGTCTCAAATCATCGTTGAGAATTGTGAGCTTCACGATCTTGCAAACCGCGCGCATGAGCTTGCGCCAAATGACGCGAGATGATGCCCCGAAGTTGCTCGGCATCTTCTCCGATCCCGAAGCCATGCGCTATTATCGCAGCACGAAAGACGAAGCTGAAACGATGGAATGGGTTCGATGGAACAGGAGCAGTTATGCCGTTTATCACTTCGGGCTTTGGATCGCGGAGTTGAAAGCCACGGGCGAGTTCGTGGGGCAATGCGGTTTGGTCATGCAGCGCGTGGAAGATCAACCCGAGGTCGAAATCGGATATCTCTTCTTGCGCAAGTTTTGGGGGCAAGGTTTGGCCACGGAGGCGGCGTGCGCCTGCCGGGATTACGGTTTTTATCGGCTCGAATATCCCCGTTTGATTTCGCTCATCGACCCGCGCAATCTCGCTTCGCGCCGCGTGGCGGAAAAAGTTGGGATGAAGCGCGAAAAGGAGGTGGAGATGTTTGAAAAGAGGGTGGAGGTCTGGGCGATAATGAATGAGATGGCGATGGAAGTTTGAACCACAGTTTTTTATGCAACGCCGCGCGGTATTTTTTTAAAACATGTTATGTGCCCCACCAGATTGCGGCAATCTCGGCAACGAATGGGCAAATTCAGCGCGGCGGGCGAGCGTTCAGAAGTTTAGTTGCTCACAGCGCGAGTCCCCTGCCATGTGGTTTCAAAACCGATCTACAAACTTCGGGAGGTATCTATGAAAAGATTGTGGTTTTCACCCCGTTTGCGCACCGCTCGGTTGCACGAAAGTCATTGGCCCATTCTTCTTTCGTTGTGTGTTCTTCTCGCGGCCTTTTCGCGCGCTGCTGCCCAACCGAAAACGCAAAAGGCCGATAGCATCTTAGCCGCTTTAACCAACCCCAAAATTACACCCGAATTGCGGCAGCGCATTCTGGATAAAAGCTATGATCAAATCGAGCCCGGCTATTACGCCCGCGCGCGCGGGCTGACTATCCAGGAGAAAATAGATTTCCAAAACAACGGGGTCATGCTTCATTTCGCCGCTTTTCCTACTGAAAGGCAAAGGGCCGAACTGGAAAATTTGGGAGCGAAGCTGGGGCTCACCACTTGGGTAGCGCCCGCGCCGCCGCAGTATTCGGGTTTTCTTTACGCTCAAATTCCGCTGCCCACAATTCCGGCGCTCGCAGAACTCGACTTTGTGCTGCGTTTGAACGACGGCGAAACGGTGGGAACACAAGAGAATATATTTCGTGATGAAGTGCTGAAAGAGTATGAACAAAACCCTTTCATGCATTCTCGTATGGATGCGGTCTTGTTGCAGCTCCACGCGGTCGCGCAAGAGCGCTCATTGATTGCCGGAGAAGAATGGGCAAGAGCTCACGGGTTGCGAGTGCGAGACGGAAAGGTCAAAGTCATCATTGCATCCCATGACGATCGACCGATAGCAGAAGAACTCATCCTTGGTTGGAAGGGCGAGGTGGATGCGGCTTGGCAAGGGTGGCTTAAGGCTTGGCTGCCGATCACGAGCTTGCCAAAAATTGCAGACGAATTGCCCGGGCAATATAACGTCACTCTTCCGCAAAGGCCCGAGCCGGATCTCGTGGTGGGTGAGGGGCCTGCGGCCACAGGCGTGAATTTTTACCAAGGATTGGGACACAACGGCACAGGCGTAACAATCGGTTTGATTGACTTTGGCTATGCGGGAATGACCGCGGCAGTTGATGATGGTGACGCGCCAATGGCTTCTTCCCGCACCGACGTCAATTACACCAGCGCGAATATGGAGGATGGAACTGATGATCACGGCACGGCATGCCTTGAAGTGCTTTTCGATATGGCGTCAGCCGCGACCTTCCGAGTATACAAGATCGACGATCAAATGGATCTGATCACCGCGGTTGCCGACGGCCTCAATAACGGCGTCGATATCTTTTCGCACTCAGTGAGTTGGTACAATACCGGCTGGCACGATAACGCTGGAACAGCTTGCGCCGCAGCAAATAATGCCTCGAACGGCGGGGTAATTTTTGTAACCTCCGCAGGCAATCGCGCCCGGGGACATTGGCAAGGCAATTTAGCCGACGCCGACAATGACAACTTGCACGCTTGGCAAGGCACGGATGAATACAATCGCATCCTGGTTTCAGCCGGGCAACGCTTCACCGTGTATTTGCAATGGAACATAGATGGAACTGACGTTGACAATTACGATCTGCTTTTGTTCGCAGATGACAACGGTCAAAACCCGATAGGCACGACACCGCAACCCAATGAAGCCTTCGAATTCATATCGATTACGAATAGCTCGACCAGCACCGCAGATTACTGGTTCGCAGTGCGCCGGAACTCTGGGGATGGTGATTTCGAGATTTTTGCTACTCCGTACGACTGTGAGTATTTCACCAGCGGCAACAGCACAACATCTCCCAGCAATGCCACTGGCGCAAATGTCATTGCCGTTGCCGCCGTTGATGTAAGAAGCTTTCAGCAGTCTAATCCTGCAATTGAAAATTATAGTTCTCAAGGTCCAACCAACGATGGCGCCCAGACTCCCCAGATCACCGGGCCAACGTGGATCTCCACTTTGACTTATGGCCCGAACGGTTTCAACGGAACTTCAGCCGCAACGCCAAACGTCGCAGGGGCAGCCGCGAGTCGTTGGGATTTTGAATCTTCTCCCACTGCGAACAGCGTGCGGACGTACTTGCTGGATCAAGCACGAACGCATCGCGACTGGGGCGCTACGGGTATTGATCCGATTTATGGCAATGGCGGATTGATTCTCTCGCCGCCGAATGTCGACATCGCCCTCGTCATTGACCGCTCCGGCAGCATGGGAGGAACAAAAATCGCCGATGCGAAAACCGCGGCCAATACCTTCGTGGATGTCATGCAAGACGGCGATAAAATCGCGGTGACAAGCTTTGCCACGAGCGCTTCGGTGAATTATGCGCTCACGACGATCACCGGCGCGGCCATTAAAACCGCGGCGAAGAACGCGATCAACGGCTTGGCCGCATCCGGCTCGACTTCGATCGGCGGCGGCATGCAAGTTGGGCAGGGACAATTGAACAATGGCGATCCCAATCACCCGCATGCGATGTTGCTGTTGAGCGACGGCATGGAAAATTCTCCGCCCTATGTCACCGACATTCTGCCCACGATTCCCGCGAAGACCGATATCTATACCATCGGCCTGGGCAGCGATGTCGATCCCACACAATTGCAAAACATCGCGAACACGACGGGCGGCACTTACACTCCGGCGCCAAGCTCGACGGATTTGCAAGCCATCTATTTGCGCATTCAAGGCCAGATCAAAGGCCAGCAAACCACCTCCAGCTTCACGGGCACCATCACGCAAGGCCTCACCATCCTTCATAACACGATACTCGATGCGTTGACTTCTCTCGCCACGTTTTCCATGACCTTCGAAGGCAGCGACGTTGATTTGGAGCTCGTCACTCCCAGCGGCGCCATTATCAATCCTCAAGTGGCGGCCTCGGATCCCAACATCACTTACACCGAAGGCTTGACTTTAGATTCTTACACCGTCACGCTGCCGCAAGCCGGAACGTGGACGCTCAAAATCATCGGCCTCGACGTGCCGGTTCCGGAAACTTACTTTGCCATCGTGCAGGTGAATTCCACGCTCAAATTGCAGACGGCGTTCGATAAACCGAATTACGAAGCCGGTGAGCCGATTTTGATTTCAGCAAGTCTGCAAGCGAACGGTCAAGCGATTCTCAATGCAACGGTGACGGCGAACGTGGATGCGCCAACGACGAGCATGCTCGCGTATCGTGAAGCCCGGGCGGGCTATTATCAAGCTTTGGAAAATGACAGAGCAAGAACGCCTGAAGCCGCCGCGCCGCGAAACGGCGTGGAGCACGACGGCACTTTCTCAATCGGGAAGTCCGAGCCGTTGCTCACTTCTTCGTCGCTCAATCTTTTCGATGATGGCGCGCACGGCGACGGCGCAGCCAACGACGGCGTTTATGCGAACTACTTCACCAATACGATCAATGACGGCAGCTACACGTTCACAGTGCAAGCCGCGGGCATTGCGACACCGGGCGGCGCGTTCGCGCGCGAAAGTGTTCTCTCGACTGTTGTCACGCCTTCAACGCGCATCGCGGTGGTGAGTATCAATCCCAATGTGGCCGGGCGAGGGCAAACGTTGAACGCGACGATCACGGGCGTCAATTTTGCGTCCGGCGCAGCGGTTTCATTCAGCGGCACCGGGATCACGGTCAACTCTTCCACCTTTGTCAACAGCACGCAGTTCGCTGCTAATCTCACAATTGCGGCCGTTGCGCCGCTCGGGCCGCGCGATGTGATCGTGACCAATCCCAACGGGCAGAGCGCGAACGGCCCGGCTTTGTTTGCGATCACCGGCTGCGCCTCCAATCTCTTCCTCGACGAGTTTACCGACACGATCGCCGACGGCTGGCTTCCGAATTTGGCTTCGCGCTGGCACATCCTTTCGGTCGCGGGCAATTTCGCTTATTGCGTCGACGTCGCGAATCCTGCCGGCGACGAATACACCATTCTCAATCAAAGCATGCTGGGCGATTTTGTTTTGGACGTGAAGGCGAAAACGCTCGCCACTTCCAACCGAATTTTTTTCATTCTATTCGGCGTGCAGGATTTCACCAATAGCCCGGAAGACAGTTATTATCTGCGCTTCGGCGGCGGCAATGCCGGCGTGACGCTCTTTCGCAGCGTGGCCGGCAACGGCGTGCCGATCGCTTCCGCGCCGGATAATTTCGCGGACGATAATCAATTTCACGCGATCCGCATCGAGCGCCGCGGACCGAACATTCAAGTTTACGGCGATCTGCGTTTGCTCCTCAACGTCAATGATGCGACCCATATCACCGGCCATATCGGCTTCGGCTCGTATCAGAGCACAGCCTGCTTCGACAACGTGCAAGTGAGCGGCTGCCCGGATTTGCCGGCCGGCCCGGTGGTTTTCGCAACGTATAACATCGACGACGACAACGGCGGCGCGAGCAACGGCGACGGTGATAGCCGCCCGGAGAGCGGTGAAAGCGTCGAGCTGACCATGGCGTTGACGAATCGCGGTGACCGCTACGCCCTGGATGTGAGCGCGATCCTTTCAACGAACGACCCCGACGTGACGATTTTCGATGACAATAATATTTGGCCGAATATTGCGCCGGGCGCAACCGCCGCGAGCTGGAGCAATTTCGGCTTTCAGGTCAGCCCAAACCTCGCGCAAGACAAAGACGTGACGTTCACTTTGACGGTGATCTCTTCCAACGCCGGGCCGTGGGCGCAATCGTTTCCGATTCGCGTCTATGCGCAGAACACACCCGCAGTGACGGACCTGGTTGCGGATCGAGTCTTTCTGCGCACGGGCCCGAACGCCGGCTCCGAGGTCACCAACCCGGTTGCCGGGCAGCAGTATTACATTCACTTTGATTGGCGCAACGTGGGCGCGCTCGCGGCGAACGGCTTTCGCTTTGACCTCAAACTGAACGGCAGCTTGGTGTGCTCTTTCAGCTCCGCGAGCGCGCCGGGCAATTCGATTCACAACTCCTATTGCACCACGCCGGTGATTTGGCCGGCCACTGGCGGCGTGATTCACGGCGCGCTCGACGTCAACAACAATCTCACCGAGCCGGTGAAGAACAACAACGCCGCGTATCGCACGTTCGGCTATCAAAGCTTCGCGGATTTCGATTTCACGGCGCAGGTGCGCTCGCTCGAAAATTTCAACAACAACGGCGGCGCGGATTTGTGCTTCGTGTACGGCTATCAAGACGACCGCCATTATTACTACGTCATGTTCAACCGCCTCTCCGGCGATACGCGCGTTTATAAAGTGCGCGATAACGACCGCATTCTCGTCGGCGATCTCGGCGCCTTCATCATTCTCGACAATCTTTATCACACCGTGCGTTTGGTGCGCTCCGGCGGCAATCTGCAGGTCTTCTGGGACAACGTGCTTCTGGGAGCAGTGGCGAACGATGCGGAATACGGCGCCGGCGGCCTCGGCGTCGGCTCATATAACGACACCGGCATCTTCGACGATATTTGCGTGAAGCCGTTGGGCGGAACCGCATGCACCTCTTCCGACAATTTCGAAGACGGCAATGCCAACGGCTGGCTGCCGCTGAATCCGGCGCACTGGGATGTGATTCTCGATGGCGGCGATCGCGGCTATCGCATCAATGACACGAACTACGAGAATCTCGAATTTTTGCGGCTCGGGGAGTACAGCCTGCTCGCGCCTTCGGGCCAGGCCGACCTTGTGGCGCAGCGCATTTACCTGCACGACAGCCTCGGCACGGAGATCAACACCCCGCTTGCCGGGCGTTCTTATTTCGTTCATTTCGATTGGCAAAACGTGGGCGCGGCTGCGGCGAACAACGTTCCGGTTGAGATTCGCCTCAATGGCGCGGTGCAATGCGTCGCAACGATCACCGCCAACCCGGGCGAGAGCAAAACCACGGTGTGCAATGCGCCCATCACTTTCAATCCCGGCAACTACTTCTTCGAGAGCACCGTGGACGTAGGCAATCTCGTGAGTGAATCGAACGAGAACAACAACAGCATCAACCGGACTTTCGTAGTTTCCACGACGTGCGCCCCGGCAGTGTGCAACGGCCCGGCGCTTTATCCCGTGCCGCAAGGTTCCACCACGGTCGGCGATCCGATTCGCGGCCGCACGGGCAGCACGATTTGTGTGGAGGTTCGCATGAAGAGCAATGCGCAAGCGATCAACGCTTTCGGATTTCAGGTGCAAGTGAACCCGGGCCACTTGGATTTCACGAACGCGCTTGCGGGCGATTTGACCGGCAATTTCACCACGGTGAATGCGAACGAAGTGCCGGCCGGTTCGGGCAAAATCATTTGCGGCGGCTTCGGCACCACGGCGATTCCGGTGAATAGCAACGGCGTGCTCATTCGTTTGTGCTTCACCGTCACGGCTGCGACCGGCGCGAGCAGCGATCTTTTGCTCGGAAGCTTGGCCGACGACGTGGCCGGCATGGCCGCGTGTTGCAATACTTTTTCTGCTACGAGCTGTTTGCACGACGGCGACGTGAACAACGATAAAGCGCTGACGCCGGGCGACGCGTTTTGCTCATTCAATGTTTATCTCAACGGCGGCAACATCCCGGCGAATTGCGACGCCTTGAATTTTACGTGCGAAGCAGATGCCTCGGACGTCAATTGCGACGGCGCAGCAACTCCGGGTGATGCCTTCGCCATTTTCACGAGATATTTGCAAGGGCTTCCGCCGCAAGATTGTTTTGCCAAAACCGCGCTAGCCAAAACGGCCCGGCCCTATCAGCTCGCTTTGCAACAAAGCCATTTGGTTTTATCGGAAAGTGCAAACGAAGAAATGCTCAAGCTCGTTGTGCGTGTTGACGATCCCGCGGGCCTCAGCGCGTTCGGCGCGCAGCTCGCGTATCCCGCGGATAAAGTCGAGCCGCTCACCGTGCAACGTACCGCGTTGACGGCGAAGTGGGTGCGATTGGAAGAGCAGAGCGTGAGCGCCGGACAACTTCTCATCGGCGGTTTCGATAGCGAAGCCCTGCCTGCGGGAAACGCGGCCGGCTTGTTCGAAGTGCTCTTCAAAACCAAAGGGCAACCGGTGCGCCTCGCGGATTTTGTGCTCTCGGATTTTACGGATGATCTGAGCCGAGCCACGGTGCAAACGAACACCGGTGACGGCCTCGCCAATGGAATAGGTCCACGCGCTTTTCGATTGCACCAAAATTTTCCGAATCCTTTCGCAACGCAAAGCTCGGGCAACGTCACCATGATCCGTTTTGATTTGCCCGGAAATGACGCCCTCAAAACGGAGCTGGCGATTTACAACCTCGCCGGGCAGCTTGTGCGGCAATTGCTCACGGGCACGCGCGCGCCGGGCGCATATGAAGTGGCGTGGGACGGCAACGACGAATCCCACAGGCCCGTGCCTTCGGGAACATATCTCTATCGCTTGCGCGCCGGCAATCAAGTGGCGAGCAAATCCCTCGTGGTCGTGCGCTGAGAAAATAGTGCTTGCAATTTTCCTTCGTGCTGGACACTTTAGCGCCGTTCGAATCGTAGCCCTGCCCCTTGCGGGGCAATGCAGCGTGCAGAAATAGCGGCCTTAAATGAATGGCATTTGTTTTAGATCATCTCCCTGAGGATAACAACAGCTTCGTCGCGCGACAACATTCGAGCAGTTTTTTTTGAAGATTGGATGAAGCTGAGGAGCAATTCGCAAATGGGTCGTTGCGGTTGTGAAATGGCTTTCTCCGCTAAAAAGAATTAGCACACATTTCAGAGGACCTTCTCTATTGGCAACAACGGAGAAGGTCTTTTTGTTTTAAGCGGCAAAATAACCCCACGGCAAAAACATTGAACCGGAAACCGCGATTCCGCAATGCCTTTGCCGGCAAATCATTTTGCCTTTTACAGTTCACAGCAGCTCAAACAACTTTTCACGAAGGGCAGGTGTGTATGAATCAAAGCGCAGTTACAAAGCAAGGATTGTTCGTCGCACTGTTTGCGGCGTTCATGGCATGGGGCAGTACCGCGGCGCTCGCGCAGCTCATTGTGAGCGTGCCCGCAAAAACCACGGTGAAACCGGGCGAGATGTTCACGATTCCGCTCACGCTCACCAACAGCGCCGCGAAGGCGATCGATGCCTTCGGCTTGAAGGTTCGCTTTCCCAGCACGCTGTTGGAATACGATACGGTTTCGACGGCAGGAACGCTGACGGCCGGTTGGTTGGTGGTGAATGGCAACGAGACTAGCCCCGGCGAAATCACCGTCGGCGGTTTCCACATCGCGCCGATCACCACTTCCGGCGTGTTGCTCAATCTCAAATTCACAGCGAAGAACGGCGTCTCGGGCAAGGACTCGCTCAGAATTACGAACTTCACTGATGATCTCGCTGGCGCGACTGCGGGCAACGGCGAAGTCGAAGTCTCTGCGCCGGGCACGGTGTTCTTCACGGTGTTGAGCGGCTTGAATGAAGTGCCGCCCGATACCAACAATGCCGGCGGCGGCGGTATGCTCGTGCTCAACGCCGAGCAAGACGAATTGAAGTTCAACCTTCGCATCCGCGGCTTGAGCGGGCCGATGACCGCGGCGCACTTTCATAACGCCGCCGCAGGCTCGAACGGCCCGGTGGTGCGCACGCTCACTCTGGATTTTCAAGGTGAAGTTGCGAGCGGCGATTGGAAGAGTTCCGATTCCGAGCCTTTGACTCTATCACTCGTCGCGGAGTTGCTCGCGGGAAGAATCTACGTCAACGTTCACACCGCGTTGAACCCCGGCGGCGAGCTTCGCGGGCAAGTTTTGCTCGGCAAGAAAAAGAACTTTGTTGCGGCGATTAACGGCGGACAAGAAGTGCCGCCGGTGACAACGGCCGCAAACGGCGCGGCTGCGATGCTGCTGGATTCTCTCGGTAGCAGCTTGAGCTTCAACATTGCAGTGAATGGCCTCAGCGGACCGATCACGGCAGCGCACTTTCACAACGAAGCTTTTGGAATAAACGGCGCGGTCGTGCGCACGCTCACCAGCGATTTTGTCGGCACGAATGCCACCGGCGTGTGGAAAGATTCCGATGCGCAAGCTTTCACGCCCGCGCTCGTTGCGGAGTTGCTCGCGGATCGAATGTATATCAACATCCATACTGCCGCGAATCCCGGCGGTGAAATTCGCGGACAGGTTGCGCCCGGTGATTCCGTTATTTTCCTCGCGGTATTGAATGGCAAACAAGAAGTGCCGAGCGTGAATACCAATGCGAGCGGTGGCGGCCGTTTTGTGTTGAGCGCTGATCGTACGGCGCTGTCATACCACGTCAAAGTCGGCAATCTCGGCGGCGCGATTGCGGCGGCGCACTTTCACAGAGCCGCAGCGGGCGTGAACGGTCCGGTCGTGCGCACCATCGCTTTCACGGACACGACTGCGATCGGAACGTGGAAGAGCACGGATAGCGAAGCGCTCAGTCTCGCGCTCGTTGCCGAATTATTGGCGGGCAACATTTACGTCAACGTTCACACCGCCGCTTTTCCCGGCGGGCAAATTCGTGGACAAGTGCGCACGGGTGTCGCAATCAGTTTCGGTGCGCAGGTCAACGGCAGCCAAGAAGTGCCGCCCGTCACCACAAACGCTGCGGGCTTCGGAACGTTCGCGCTCAATGCTGCGGGAACAGAGCTGACTTATAACGGCGGCGTCACTGGCTTGAGCGGGCCGATTGCAGCCGCGCACTTTCACAACAATTCCGTGGGCCGAAACGGCCCGGTGCGGCGCACGATCACCTCGAGCTTCATCGGCGTTTTTGCAACGGGTGTGTGGAAAAATACGGACGCGGAGCCGCTCATCTCTGCGCTCGTGGTGGAGTTGCTGGCGAGCAACATCTATGTCAACATTCACACCGCAGCGAACCCCGGCGGTGAAGTGCGCGGGCAAGTGTTGCCCGGCTTTCAAGCCACCGTGCCCATTGGCCTCGCGCGTCAAATTGCAGATGGCACGAGGAACGTGAGCATCTCCGGCGTGATTACAACCGTTGATTTCAATGCTGCTAGCACCTCCAGCTCCGAATATTATTTGCAAGATCTCACCGGCGGCATGCGCATGTTCGTCACCGGCAAACCCGGGCTCGCTCGCGGTGCGCGTGTGCTCGTGAAGAACGGCGTGATCGGCACGAACTCGCAGCGCAAAAATATTGAAACCGCGAGGGATTCGATTGCGGTGCTCGATACGCCCGGCGTGCCTACGCCGCAAGTGGTGACCACAACGGACTATCTCAACAACCGCGCGAGCCTTGAAGGCGAGCACATTCGCATCAACAATGCGAGCATCACGGCCGGAACCTGGCCCGCGGCGAATGCGAATCAAACCGTGACCATTAACGACGGCACCGCGGATTTGGCGATGTTCCTCGACCGCGATACCGACATCGACGGCACGTCGCAGCCGCCGAATCCGATGGACATCATCGGCGTGGCGACTTCGTTCAATGGCACGCCGCAAATTCAACCTTCCTCCCGCGCGGAGCTTTTGACCGCCACGACGTTCTTCGCAACATTGAATGGCGGCCAAGAGAATCCGCCGGTGAGCACTCCGGCAACCGGCGGCGGCGTGTTCGTGCTCAATACCGACGGCACCGCGCTTTCCTATAACGTGAGCGTCATCGGATTGAGCGGCCCGATTGCAGCGGCGCATTTTCACAACGCGGCTGCGGGCACGAACGGCCCGGTGGTGCGCACGATCACTTTCACCGGTGAAACTGCGAGCGGCACGTGGTTGAATACGGATGCGCAAGCTCTCACGCCTGCGCTCGTTGCAGAGTTGTTGGCCGGGAGAATTTACGTCAACGTACACACCGCGGCGAATCCCGGCGGCGAGATTCGCGGACAAGTCTTGGTTGGAACCGAGCAACAATTCAATGCCGCTTTGAGCGGCAGCCAAGAAGTGCCGCCCGTCAATACCAACGCCGGCGGCGTGGGTTCATTCAAGCTGAATGCGTTTGGAACGGAATTGAGTTTTAATGCCGCCGTCACCGGCTTGAGCGGCCCGATCACAGCGGCGCACTTTCACAACGCGGCGCGCGGCGTGAATGGTGCGGTTGTGCGTGCGATCACGAATGATTTCACCGGCAACACGGCGAGCGGGATTTGGAAAGCAAGCGATGCGCAAGCGCTCACGCCTGCGCTCGTCGCGGAATTGCTCGCTGGAAAAATTTATGTGAATGTGCACACCGCCGCGAATCCTGGCGGCGAAATTCGCGGGCAAGTTGGCGCCGGCGCAGAAGTGATTTTTCATGCGGTACTCAATGACGCTCAAGAAAATCCGCCGGTGAATACCAATGCCGGCGGCGGCGGCCGTTTTGTGTTGAGCGCGGATAAAACGCAGCTCAGTTACATGATCAAAGTGTGCAACTTGAGCGGCGCAATTGCAGCGGCGCATTTTCACAATGCCGCCGCGGGCACAAACGGCCCGGTGGTGCGCGCGATCACGTTCACGGACACGACTGCAACCGGCGTGTGGTCGAGCGCGGATGCGACACAACCTTTGACGCCTGCTCTCGTTGCGGAATTGCTCGCCGGAAACATTTATGTGAATGTTCACACCGCGGCCAACCCCGGCGGCGAAATTCGCGGACAGGTGCGCAGCGGCGTGGCGATCAATTTGGCCGCGCAAATCAACGGCGCGCAAGAGAATCCGCCGGTGACGACGACCGCTTTGGGCTTCGGCGTGTTCACGCTCAATGCTGACGGCAATGAGCTGGCGTATCGCGTCGGCGTGACCGGCTTGAGCGGCCCGATTGCCGCGGCGCATTTTCACAACGCGGCTGCGGGCAGGAACGGTCCGGTGAAGCGCACGATCACGAGCGACTTCACGGGCAGTTTTGCCAACGGCATTTGGAAGAGCACGGACGCAGAGCCGCTCACGCCGGAATTGGTAGTGGAATTGTTGGCTAGCAAGATTTACGTCAACGTTCATACGGCTGCAAATCCCGGCGGCGAAATTCGCGGGCAGGTGTTGCCCGGCGCAAAAGCCGTTGCGCCTATCGGTCTCGCGCGGCAATTGCCGGACGGCACGCAACCCGTGACGATTGCCGGCGTCATCACGACCGTAGATTTCAGGCTGTCGAGCACGACCTCTTCCGAATACTATTTGCAGGATGCGACCGGCGGCATACGCATGTTCGTGCTCGGCGGCAAAGCGGCTTTGAGCCGCGGCATGCGCGTGCAAGCGAATGACGGAATGATTGGCACCAACGCCGGACGCAAGAACATCGAGGCGCACACGGACTCGATTGACGTGATCGACACGCCCGGCATGCCGGCTCCGCGCGTGGTCACAATCGCCGACTATCTTGCCAACCGCCCGGCGATCGAAGGCCAGCACCTCGAGATCAACAACGCCAACATCAACGGCTCATATCCGGCGCTCAACAGCGACGCGACGTTGAGCATTACAGACGCGAGCGGCACGCTGAATATGTTCATCGATCGTGATACTGAAATCGACGGCTCGGCGCAACCGCAAAACCCGGTCAAGATTGTGGGCGTCGCCACCTCGTTCAACGACGTGCCGCAAATTCAACCCTCTGAACCGACGGATATCGAGCACGTCACAGGCGTTGATGCTCCCGAAGAGCTGCAGCCCAAAGAGTTTCGCCTCGCGCAGAATTATCCGAACCCGTTCAATCCCACCACCATCATTCGTTATGACTTGCCGAAGAGCGTGAGCGTGAAGCTCGTGATTTACAATCTGCTCGGCGCGAAGATTCGGACCTTGGTGGAGAGGGATGAGAGCGTGGGCTTCAAGCAAGTGACGTGGGACGGCAACAACGATACAGGCATGAGAGTCGCGACCGGCGTGTATGTGTATCGCCTCGAAGCCGGAAGCTTCACGGCGACGAAGAAGCTCATGTTGATGAAATAGTCCGCCCCACTGTTTCGGATTTTTTATGATTACCCGGAGCCGGGCTTTCTCTCAACTTGATGGCGAGAAAGCCCGGCTTCTTTTGTTTCGACATTGAAGCTGAAAGCCGACAGCTAATAGCTGACAGCTGACAACTAAAAGGGCGGGCAATCCCACCATGAAAACCGATTCCTTCATCCATCGTTTCTTCCGCGAATTTCGCGGCGCGTTTTTTCAGTTGATCGGCGAAGACGAGCGCAAAGCCGAACACTATGACTTCACCTCCGTCGAAGTGAAAGAACAGGCCTTCCGCTTTGACGGCATCTTCAAGTCGGAAGCTCCGGAAGACGCACTTTTTTTCTTCGAAGCCCAGTTCCAATTTGAAGGCGACTTTTACTTGCGCTTCTTCGGCGAAATCGCCGTTTATATTCGCCAGAAAAACCCGGCAAATCCCTGGCGGGCCATCGTGCTGTTTCCGAGCAAGGCCTTCGACCCGGGAATTACTCCACACTATCAGGAGTTTTTTGACAGCGGACGCTTGCGCAGGTTTTATCTCACCGATTTGCCAAAAGAGCTTCTGCAAAAATTCCCATTGAATTTGTTTCGAATCATTCTAGATTCGGAGCAGAAAGTTTTAGCGACTGCCGAAAGCATCGTCCAGCAGTTGCCGCAGCAGAATTTGAGCGCCAAAGCACAAGAAGCCGTCTTCGAGCTGTTGATCAATTTGCTGTTGAGCAAGCTGCCTGAATTTTCAAGAGAGGAGATAGAAAAAATGTTCGCGCCCATGCTTTCCGATATCAAAAAGTCCCGCTTCTATCGCGAAGTGACGGAGGAGATCACGCAAGAACTGACTCCCAAGATAGCGCGGGAAGAAAAACGTGAGCTCGCCGCAACCCTGTTGCGCAAGAGGATGAGCCTCAAGTTCGTCTCCGAAGTCACCGGGCTTTCGCAAGAGGAAATTCGTGCGCTCAAAAAGCCTGCGGTGAAGCACTAAAAGCAAAAAGCCCGGGGTGCCAACACGTTTGAAGCCGCATCGATTACCGGACTCACCCTTGAACAAGTTCTCGCGCTCAACCCGCACTGAATAATTTCTTTCGCATGGATGAATACGCCGCCACCGCCGAGTTTTATGATCATATCATCGCGTATCGCGAGCGGAAGGACGTTGACTTCTACGTCGCGATGGCGGAACAAACGCGCGGCGCGGCGTTGGAGATTGGCTGTGGCACCGGGCGCGTGCTCATTCCCATCGCACGTGCCGGTGTGGAAATCGTCGGCCTGGATTTATCTCGCAGTATGTTGTCTCTGTGCCGCGAGCAACTGGCACATGAACCCAGTGAAGTGCAAGCTCGGGTGAGATTGCTCGAAGGCGACATGCGACACTTCGAGCTGCACCGGCAATTTCATTTGATCACGTTGCCGTTCCGGCCTTTCCAGCATTTGCTCGCCGTGGAAGAACAGCTTTCTTGTTTGCAACACATTCATCGCCACCTCACATCCGACGGCCGAGTCATTGTCGATCTCTTCAATCCTTCCTTGCCGTATTTAGTGGGCGAAAAATATTTTGAAGAATCCGAGCCTGAGCCGGAATTCACCATGCCCGACGGCCGTAAAGTCACACGGCGTTTTCGCTTCACGGGCCGCGATCACATTCGACAGGTGAATGACGTCGAGTTGATCTACTACGTCACGCATCCCAACGGACGGCACGAACGCCTGGTCCATGCCTTTGGCATGCGTTATTTTTTTCGTTTTGAAGTTGAGCATCTTTTAGCGCGCGCCGGTTTTGTGGTGGAAGCGTTGTATGGAAATTATGATAAAAGCCCGTTCGGGCCGAACGATTCCAACGAGTTGATTTTCGTCGCGCGGAAAGAGTAAACCACCAACCGTGAGTATAAAGTATTCAGCAAATGTTCTTTGATGTCATTATCGCCGGTCTCGGCGCCATGGGCAGCGCCGCGGCTTATCATCTCGCCAGAAAAGGGCAACGCGTACTCGGCCTCGATCGCTTCACGCCGCCGCATAGTTATGGCTCCTCACATGGCGAGAGCCGCATCATTCGCGAAGCTTATTACGAACACCCGCTGTACGTTCCGCTCGTGCAACGCGCGTATGAACTGTGGGCCGAGCTTGAGCAGCAAACGCAGCAGCAACTTTTCCTGCAAACCGGCGGTTTGATGATCGGCCCTTCCGAGGGCACGTTGGTGAGCGGAGCATTGTTGAGCGCGCGCACGCACCATCTTGCTCATGAGTTGCTCAACGCCGAAGAAATTCCCAAGCGCTATCCGGCTTTTCATCCCCACGAAGAAATGGTTGCAGTTAGGGAGCCGCGTGCGGGCGTATTGTTTCCGGAAAAATGTATTACCGCGCATTTGCAAATGGCGCAACATCACGGCGCGCAATTGCATGGCGAGGAAGCCGTGCTTTCATGGCAGAAGGAGGGAGGAAATATTCTTGTGATTACGAACAAGAGGAAGTATACGGCGAGCAAACTTGTCATTTCCGCCGGTGCTTGGCTGCAAACGCTCGTGTCGGAGCTTGTTCTGCCTTTGCAATGCACACGGCAGCCGCTTTTTTGGTTTGATCCGTTGGCGCACGCGGAATATTTTGCACCGCAAAATTTCCCCATCTATATTCTCGAACACGCGCCGCAACGTTACTTTTATGGCTTTCCCAATCTCGGTGAAGGCTGCAAAGCGGCGATTCATCACGAAGGCGAAGTGACGAATGCCGGACAAGTGCGCCGCGCCGTGAGTGACGACGAGGTAATACCGCTACGCCGGTTATTGGCGCGTTATCTTCCTGAGGTGAACGGGGCCTTGCGGAAGGCGACGGTGTGCATGTACACGAACACACCCGACGCGCATTTCCTGTTGGACTTCCATCCCGAGCAACCGAATGTTCTCCTCGTCAGTCCGTGCTCAGGGCACGGCTTTAAATTTTCCAGCGCAATTGGCGAGTTGATTGCAGGCTTGTTGGAAGGTGAAGAAGTCGCGTTCGATCTCAGCCCGTTCAGCGTGCGCCGTTTATTGCATGCGTAAAATCGGATTCACATGATGCGTTTGCTCGATCGTTACATCGCCAAAAAATTCCTCTTCGTGTTGAGCTTCGCCGTGGTGGCATTCATCAGCATTTTCATCGTCATTGATTTGGTGGAGCGATTGTCCGATTACATCGACCGTGACGTGCCCGGCTTGGTCATTGCGAGCTACTATTTTTATTTCACGCCGTACATCATCATGTTGATGTTTCCGATTGCGATGTTGCTCGCCTCGCTGTTCAGCGTCGGCCAATTGAGCAAGCACAACGAGCTTACCGCAATGAAAGCTTCAGGAATTTCTTTGTATCGTATTTTGGCTCCGGTGTTGTTCCTCGCGTTGCTCTTCAGTTGCGGTTTGATGCTGTTCGCGGAAAAGGTCGTTCCGGTCGCCAATCAACGCAAAGCGGAAATCAAAGATCGACACATGGACCGCTTGCCGCAAAATCTTCCGGCGCGGCTTTCGAATATTTATTTACAGGATCATTTCGATACAGAGCGCTCGGAGCCGAGCGCGCGCGCCGCAGAGAACGGCCGCAGCCGGCGCGTGTTTATCGGATACTATAATGCCGAAACCAATACGGCAGAGAAGGTCAGCATTCAGGATTACGAAGGCGTGTTCATTGTGCATCGTATCGATGCCAACACGTTGCTCTGGCGCGACAGCGCTTGGAGCGCGACGCAAGGCTACGAGCGCGCGTTTGCGAACGGCAACGAAGTCGCGACCAGGTTTGATACGTTGCGCCTCGGCCATCTTTTTTTCACGCCCGAAGTGCTCACCAAAGTTCAGAAAATCCCGGAAGAGATGTCGTATAGCGAGCTCGAGCAGTTCATCAAAGACGTGAAGAGCAATGGCGGTAATCCCGAGCGTTGGCTCGTCGATCTCTATTTGAAAGTTTCTTTCCCTTTCGCGAACTTCATCATCGTGTTGTTCGGCGCACCGTTAGCGGTTGGCCGCTTGCGTTCGAGCGGCGCCGTGGGCGTGGCGCTGACGTTGGTGATTGCCTTTCTTTATTTCGGCACTGTGAAGACCGGACAAACGCTGGCGCAAAACGGCACGATCGAACCCTTGCTCGGCGCATGGATGGGCGATACCATCTTTTTCGTCGCCGGACTTTTCGTTTTGATACGCGCGCGGAAGTAACGGCGCGCTTTTCATTGATGAGAGGTGAACTTGTCTTGGTTCGATGTGACATTGCCCCTTGCCGAATCAACGCCGCCATATCCGGGTGATCCGGGATTGACAATACAAAAGCTCATGGACTATGAGTGCGGCGATCATCTTCGCCTCAGCGCGATCTCGTTGTCGGCGCATTTGGGCACGCACGTGGATGCGCCGTTGCACTTTGTGCGCACGGGCAAGAGCATAGATCAAATCGCGTTAGAGGCACTGATCGGCCCGGCTCATGTCATCGAAATGTTGACGAGCGTCGGCATCAATTCGGAACAACTTGCGTTGCGAATGCCGTTATCGTGCGAACGCGTGCTGCTGAAAACTTCGGTGAGCGCCTCGTTTGCGCCTCGCCCCACAGCCTGGCTTGAGCCCGAGGCTGCAAAGCTTCTGGCTGCAAGAGGCGTTCGTTTAATCGGCATTGATAGCCCGTCGGTAGATTCGCTCGCCTCGACGCATGCCCCGGTGCATCAAATCTTACTCGAGCACGGAGCCGTTATTGTCGAGAATCTCGCGCTCGGCGCCATTCCGCCGGGCCGATTCGATATGGTTTGTCTGCCGCTCAAGCTCGTCGGCTTGGAAGGTGCGCCGGCTCGTGTCGTTTTGAGAAAAAGGGAGTGAGGTTGGAAAAGAAAAACCTGCAGCACGAAGATTCACAAAACCACCAATCAAATCTTTCCGGTACTGAAATCGACAAGCTGCAATATGAAAGGCGGCTGTGGCAAGCAGGAATAACGCGCGTGATCGGAGTCGATGAAGCCGGGCGAGGGCCGCTGGCCGGCCCGGTGGTTGCGGCTGCGATTGTTTTTCATCCAGAGGAAATGATCGCGGGTGTCGAGGACTCCAAAAAGCTCACGCACGAAGAGCGGTTGAAGCTTTTTCCGGCGATCATTGCGAAGTGTGTCGATTATGGCGTGGGGATCGTGACTGCGGAAGAGATCGACAAAGTAAACATTCTGCAAGCTTCGTTGTTCGCCATGCGCAAAGCCATTCTCGCGTTGCAAGAGCCGCCGGAACATGTTCTGGTCGACGGCCGCACGCGCCTCAAAATGGAAGTGCCGCAAACGCCGATCGTCAAAGGCGATCATCTTTCTTTTACGATTGGCGCCGCTTCGATCGTCGCGAAGGTCGTGCGCGATCGCATTATGGCATACTATCATCGCCAATTCCCCGATTACGGCTTCGACGTTCACAAAGGCTATCCGACTGCCAAGCACGTACGCGCACTGCAAACGTTCGGGCCGTGCCCGATTCACCGCCGTTCATTTCATCCGCGTGCTTTGCAAAAGCGCTAACGCAGGCCGGTGCGGCGTTCTCGTACCGATCACTCAGGGATTCGAAGTTGTGCTTGCTTCGCTGGCGTTTAATTGGTACCATCATCTCCTGTCAGGGAAGCCGGACTTGCGCACAAGGTTCTCGGAAATTTCAAAAGCACTCTTGCGCAAGTCCGGCTTCGCGCGATAGGCCTGTAAGGTTTTGCAAAAATCTCCGACAGTTTAGAAAGGCAAAGAGCAATGCGCTCACGCTCTGATCATCACTCGAACCTTAAATAAACTGTAAGGAGCTTTCAAATGGAACTGACAAAGACCCAAGCCCTCATCAGTTGGATTCTGCAAGTGATCTCGGCTGTGATCCTGCTGCAAACACTCTTCTTCAAATTCACCGGCGCGCAAGAATCCGTATACATTTTCAGCACGCTCGGCCTCGAGCCGTGGGGCCGCATCGGCTCCGGCGTGGTCGAGTTGATTGCCGCGGTGTTGCTGCTGATTCCGAGCACGGTCACCCTTGGCGCGATTCTCGCGCTCGGTACGATCACCGTTGCGATCTTGAGCCACTTGACCAAACTCGGCATTGCGCTCCCTGCCGTCAATGATCGCGGCGAATTGTTCGCGCTGGCAGTCGTCGTGTTCGTGTGCAGCCTTGCGGTGCTGGTCATTCGCCGGCAGCAAATTCCCATCATCGGTCCAAGCTTCGCATAAAAAATGTAGCGCAGACTTCCAGTCTGCGTACGAGGCAGGCAAGATGCCTGCGTTACGGTTCGGTTCATGGCGCTCGCACAAGCAATTTTAATTTTACTCGGCCTCTATTTCGGCCTCGGCCTGCTCTTCGCGCTTTCGTTCGTGTTGAAAGGCGTCAGCGTTATTGACCCTGCTGCTCATTCCGCCACGATTGGCTTTCGTGTTTTGATTTTCCCCGGAGCCATGGCATTGTGGCCAATGTTGGCAAAACGCTGGCTCAAACGGAGCACTCCTCCCGCAGAAAACAATCCGCATCGTCGCGCCGCGCACGAGCATTGAGGGCAGCAGACACTAAAAATATGATCCGTCCTCTCCGACAACGCCATCGCCTCATCATCTCAACTCTCGCCGTTTTATTGCCGCTGGCATTTGTGCTCGGCTTGTCCGCGCGTAAAACGTCGCCAACCATGCGCGAAACTCCGCCGGCCTTGCGTCCCGAGCCGTTTTCTTTGCCGCGGGTTTTGTTTGAAAAAGAAGACCTCTGGTCCGGCATGAAGATCACCACGCGCGTTTGCGCCGAGGCGCTTCCCGCCACGCGACTCGTCCTCGAACTGCAGCCGCAAGAAGATTTACATTCACCCGACATTTTAGTTTATTGGAGCCCGCAAATTTCCGGCAGTGCGCATGAGCTTTTAAAAGAAGCTCACTTGCTCGGCACTTTGGCTGGAAGGCAAAAACACAGTTGGCTCTTGTCTGGAACTATGGTGCAAGCGGAGGGCACGTTGATTTTGTATAGCTTGGGACATCAAACCGTGTTGGCTTCCGCATTGTTGAAGATCCCGCAAGGAGGGCAGCAGCAATGAGCGTGGGCTATCGCGCCGTTGGTTGGAATCGGCAAAAGAAGATTTATGATGCGATCTTGCTCGCCGGTGTGTTGCTCTATCTCGCCGTGTTCATCAGTGCAGGCCTGATTTGGCATCCGAATATCACCGCGGAAACGCTGCTCATTCGCGCGTTGGGCACGGGCGCGCTCGTGCTCTTGCACCTCATTCTCATCATCGGCCCGCTCTGCCGCTTGGACGCACGCTTTCTGCCGCTGCTCTACAATCGCCGGCACATGGGCGTCACCATGTTCGTGCTCGCTCTCGCGCACGGCGCGTTTGCCGTTTTTCAATTTCACGCGTTGGGGAATCTCAATCCGTTCCTCAGCGTTTTGACGAGCAGTACGAACTATGCGAGCCTCACGAATTTTCCTTTTGAGATTCTCGGCGTGCTCGCGCTCGTCATTTTATTTTTGATGGCCGCAACCAGCCACGACTTTTGGCTCGTCAATCTCACCGCGCCGGTGTGGAAAGCGTTGCACATGATGGTTTACGGTGCGTATGCATTGATCATCATGCACGTCACGCTCGGTTTTTTGCAAGCAGAGACGAGCCCCATTCTAACCATACTCATCGGCGCGGGAATGGTGGTTGTGCTTGGCTTGCAACTGCTCGCTGCGAATAAAGAAAGAAAGCTCGATCAACGTGTGGTGACGGATTCCAAAAATAATTTCGTTGCCGCATGCTCCGTCGATGACATTCCCGAAAACTGCGCGCAGATCGTCACGCTGGCGGGCGAGCGCGTTGCAGTGTTCAAATACGACGGCAGAATCTCTGCGGTCTCGAACGTTTGCCAGCATCAAAACGGCCCGCTCGGCGAAGGCATGATCATCAACGGCTGCATCACATGCCCCTGGCACGGCTATCAATACTTGCCGGAGAATGGCTCTTCGCCGCCGCCGTTCACGGAGAAGATTCCCACGTTTGATGTGAAAGTAGAGAACGGCCGCGTCTTCGTGCGCAGCTGTCCCAATCCGCCCGGAACGTTCGTCGAGCCGGCGAGGATTGTCTGTGGCCAGTAATCAGTGATTAGTGTTCAGCTTCTTTCGATTAAGAGTTTGTTCGCCAAGTAAATCCTCGCTG
>Ga0247727_10004497_pt1 | contig 29494 bp, 31 predicted proteins | sample WisWelCaveWW1625_FD_202498 | JGI IMG/M metagenome (GOLD analysis project Ga0247727, IMG submission 202498) | Biofilm microbial communities from Wishing Well Cave, Virginia, United States - WW16-25 | ecosystem: Environmental > Aquatic > Deep subsurface > Groundwater > Cave microbial mat | place...
ACGGAGCGCGGCATCAACTTCCATTTCAAGCAGAAGGGCGAAGTCCTTGCGCGCGAGATGGGGTGTCTGGACAGGGCGGGCAAGAAAGCGGAGGAGTGGCCAGAGGAATTCCGCGTGCAGGAATTCCCGGCGCTTGCGTGAATCATGCAAATCGAGGGAGGTCGCCCATGAACTCGCTCGTCGAGATCCTGCGTCACAACGGCCACGTCGGGAAGGACAAGGCGCTCGCGCGCCGCGCGGCCGCGTCGCTCCTCGGCCGGCCGCTTCGCCGCATCCAGGAGATGGCGGAGGACAGCCGCCTCGCCGGAGATCCTCAGTCGGTCGTCGGCTACAGTTCGCGCTGCGGGCTCGAGGGGCTCTATCTCTGCGTCGACGCCGACGAGATCATCGCGATCCGCGAGAAGGTCGGCCGCGAATGTCGCCGGCGTCTCGCGCAGCTCTCCGGTCTCAACCGCGCCCTCACCGCGATCGGCCAAGCCGAGCTTCCGCTTGACGTGCCCCGCACGAGTGGTACGATGATGACGTGACCAGCAGAGGCAACCGAACCCCACGGGCTGCGGCCCCGCGTTCTTCATCCAAAGCACGCCGGGTTGCGCCGCGCTGGTCACTCTTCGCGATGCCTCCTTCAGGGGCCGCGGCTCGAGGGGTTCAAGCGAAGGAGAGAGTATGGGATTCGAAATCCCGATCGACGTAGGATACGGCGGTCATCGGAAAGTTGCCGACCTGAAGGCGCGCCTGAAAGATCCACAAGCCGATGTCTGGCCGATCCGGTTGTGGCTTTGGGCCGCTACAAACGCGCGCGATGGCGTGATTAAGGTCACTCGGAGGACGCTCGAAGTCGCTCTGGACTGGCGCGGAAAGCGTGGAAAACTCGTTCAAAGCATGATCGGAGCCGGATGGCTGGCAATACAGTCGACGAGCAGCAATTTGATCATCCACGACTGGATGGAGGGTATCGGGCGCGCGATCTTCCTCTATGAATGCAAGAAGCGGAAGCAGCGCGAGAAGTACGCATCATCGGAAGACTTCCATCAGTCTTCCGGAAGAATTCCACCTATCCGGGAGGGAGGGGAAACCCGGGAAACCCGGGAAACCCGGGATATGAAATCCGGGAGGGAAGAACGCCCCCCCGCTGATCGATCAGGATCAGTGGCTGCTCTTCTTGGAGCCCGATGGAACAGCGCGAAGTCCGGAGCCGTCCTGAGTCAAGCGAAAGCGACGCGGCTGGTTCAGGAAGCGCTTGACCGCGGCGCCGACGCGCAGAAGATCGAGATCGCGTTCAACGACGAGAAGACATGCAAGGGCCGGAAAATATGGGAAGTGCTGGACTCACTCTGCGGAGGATCGAATGGCAAGTCCAAGTCCTCGGCCGCTGTCGGCCATTATGCCCTCGGTGATGGAGAGCTTGAAAGACAAGTGCGCGAGCGGATCGCCCGAAGAGACGGAACAGAAGAAGGCGCAGCGCCTCGCGTGGACGCGCGATAGTCTGCACGCGGACCTCGATGCGATCAAGAGGACGTTCGAACTCGACGTACGGATTCCGGCACGGTTCGTCGAGCGCGCGAAGTTCGAGAATCTCGGCTGGATCAAGAACAAGAAGGCCGTTTCGCATTGCGAGGCGTTCACGAAAGATCCGGCGAAGACGGCTCCGCCGATGCTCATGGGACAGACGGGCAGCGGCAAGACTCACCTGATATGGGCGACCGTCGGAGCACTGGTTGAAGCAGTGCGCACGGAGGTTGCAGAGTTCGCGCTCCAAGGTATGCGGACGATCTGCGAGAAGATGGCCGATGGTGGAGACTTCGTCGCCGTGAAAGACGCCTTGAAGTGGCCGACGCACGTCCATCTCGTCGTCGCGACAGGCGCCGATCTCGCCCACGCAATGCGCCAGAGTGTCGCGCGCAACGGTATCGAGTCCGTCGTCGCCCGGCACGCGCAGAAGGATAAACTCGATCGCGGGACGAACGTGCTCGTCATCGACGACATCGAAGTGATGAAGATGGGCGACTGGCTGAACGAGGAGCTCTACAGGATCTTTGATTTCAGGTACGCCGAGCTCCATCCGACGATGGTCGTCACGAACCTCGCGCCGACCGAACTGAAAGCGCATCTCGGCGACCGGATCACGAGGAGGATCATGGACATGACCGAACCATTCGAGTTGAAGCGATGAATGATCGACGCCGTCGCCGCAAGGCCCGTCCGCAGCCGCTCCCCGGCTGTCTGGACTGCACGAACGGATGGGTGATCACGACGGACGATCGGGGGAGGACTGGTGCGTCGCCGTGCGCGAACTGCAGGCCGGTGGCATCGACAGCAACGTCCACGTCGATCGTGGTGGTGGACAAACCCGATCTGAAATCAAGAGCGGCTGGCGAACGTTAGTAGCTGGCCGATTTGTCAACCCGTTTCCGATTTTACAACCGAGGAGGGAACGATGCCGTCGAAGCAGGGGAGACTCGCGGGGATGCAGTCGAAGGAGATGATCGCCATCGAAGAGAAGGCGGTCGAGGTGAAGACCGCTGAGCGCGAGCGCATGGAGGCCAGCGAGCGTGAGGTCCAGGCGCGGGCGGAACTGCTCGTGCTGATGCGCGACGCGAAGGTCACGAAGGTCGACCTCGGCGAGAACCCGGACCTCGGCGAAGGCGAGTATGAAGCCGTGGTGAAGCGCCAGGAGGCGAAAGTCTACGTCCGTCCGAAGAAGCGGAAGAAGGAAGAGGCGGAGAAGGACGCGAAGGCGGCTGACAAGGAGGTCGATCCCGAAGCGAAGGAAGAAGTCGCGTGACACGCGATCGCTGGACGGTCGGCCTCGATCCGGGAACGGAATACGTCGGCGTGTGCATCCTGAATCCGAAGGGACAGATGCACGAGATCGACGTGATCCACGCTCGCGGGTCGAGGCCGTTCCGGCTCGGCTGCATTTACGTCACGGTACTCCGCCGGCTGCGCAAGCTGCCGCGTGGGAAGATCGACGTGGCGATCGAGCACGCGCTTTTCGTCAAGAGCCAGAAGACCGCGATCATCATGGGCGAGGCGAGAGGCGCGCTTCTCGCCGCATGCGGCCGTGTCCAGGCGCGCGTCACGGATTACTTCCCGTCGCAGGCGAAGAAGGCCGTGACTGGCAAGGGCAACGCGACGAAGGAATACACCGCGACGATGGTGCGCAGGATGCTCGGGCTCGACGAAGACCCGCCACTCGACGCCGGCGATGCGGGCGCGCTGGCCCTCCACCACTTCGGGAGGCGCGCGTGAGATTCGGTAGCCTCTTCGCCACAGTGCGCGCGAAGCTGCTCAAAGCATGGGAGGACACCGATCCATGAACATCGAACGCGTTCCCCTCTCCAGCTTGCGCCAGGATCCTGCGAACGCGCGCCGGCATTCGCGCCGCAACGTCGACACGATCATGGCCAGCCTCGATCGCTTCGGCCAGCAACGCCCGATCGTCATCGACGCGGAGAACCGGATCCTCGCCGGCAACGGCACCTACCAGGCGGCGCGCGAGCTCGAGTGGACCGAGATCGACGTGACGCGCACGAAGCTCGCTGGCGACGAGGCCAGGGCTTACGCGCTCGCCGACAACCGCACCGCCGAGCTGGCCGAGTGGGATCAGGAGGAACTGCGCCTCGCGCTGCGCGATCTCGAGGGCAGGAAGTTCGATCTCGCGAAGCTCGGCTGGACCCCCGGCGAGCTCGCGCAACTCCCGCGCTGGAACCCCGCAGCCGCCGAGCCGGATCCGTCCGAGCCCGTCCTCGCCGATCCCGTCGCGAAGCTGGGCGACATCTGGAAGTGCGGCGAGCACCGGGTCATGTGCGGCGACGCAACGGACATCGTCAATGTGAGCCATCTCGCGGACGGACAGGCCCCAGCGCAAGTTGTCTTCACGGACCCGCCCTACGGCGTCGACTACCAAGGCGCCGCCGGTTCGATCAAGAACGACGCCGAGGCGGGCAACAAGCTGGTCGCGCTTCTGCGCGCGGCGTTCGCCCACGCGATGAAGATCGTGCTGCGCTCCGCCGCGTGGTACATCTGGCACGCCAGCGCCACTCGCGAGGACTGCGCCCACGCGATGAAGATCTCCGGCCTCGTCGAGCGCCAGTACCTGATCTGGGTGAAGCCGACCTTCGTCCTCGGCCACGCCGACTATCACTGGTCGCACGAGCCCTGCTTCTACGCGCACCAGGCCGGCGAGAGCCCCGACTTCTTCGGCAACCGCGCGCAGTCGACCGTCTGGCGGGTCGGGATCCGCGCACCCGACGCGCACGCCGCGGCGCTCGGCAAGGGCGTTGTTCTCAACGACGGCGAGGCATCGCAGATCCACGTCACGCGCCGGCTGCCGCGCACGAAGCTGCCGGCCTTCCGCGTGCCGAAGGGCACGTTCATCACGATCGCAGAGCACCCCGGCGACAGCACGACGTGGGAGATCAGCCGGACCGAGCAGTCCGCGCACCCGACACAGAAGCCGAGCGAACTCGCGGAGATCGCGCTCCGGAACTCCAGCCGCCCAGGCGACACCGTGCTCGATCCGTTCCTCGGCGGAGGCTGCACGCTGCTCGGTGCCGAGAAGACCGGCCGGCGCTGCCTCGGCATGGAGCTCGATCCGCGCTGGGTGGACGTTTCCGTGGTACGCTGGCAGCGGCTGACGGGGCAGCACGCGAAGAACCTCAAGCGGCCCTCGGTCCAGCTCGGTGAAGGATCCGCGTCATGATGACGGAACGGAAGCGGAGATTCGCAGCGGCCTACATGCAGCTGGCGAATGCGACCCAGGCCGCGAAACAGGCTGGCTACAGCGAGAAGTCCGCCCATGCCTGCGGTCACCGTCTCGTAAGGGATGCTGACGTGCAGGCGATCATCTCCGCGAACTGCACGAAGCGCGACGTGCGGGCAGAGCAGACGTACCAGGATCTGATCAAAGTGTCGCAGGTGGCGATCGACGAGCTCGTTCACGCGAAGGCCGGCAGCGACACCGACCGGATCGCCCGCGCGATCGAGAACGCCAGAAAGTGCCTTGAGACGGTCGGCAAAGCCGAAGGACTCTTCATCACCAAGCACGAGCACTCCGGACCGAAGGGCGTGCCGCTGCCATCCGCCGAGACGCATGTCACGATCAAGCTCGACTTGTCGAAACTCGCCGATGACGAACTCGAACTATATCGCCGGGTTGTTGAACGCCGCGCGCAAGTATCCCCAGGAGACGGCAGCGGCCATCCTGCGGGAGGAAGCGCGCCGGCATCCGGCTAACCTCGCGCAGTACGCGAGCGAAGGGCGTTGGAAGCCGTACCCGCACGTCGACCTGATCATGTCGACGCTCGAGGACGTCGCGGCCGGCAAGATCCGCCGGCTGATGATCCAGATGCCGCCGCAGCATGGGAAGTCCAGCTGCGCGTCGCAATACTTCCCGGCGTGGTGGATCGGCCGCAACCCGCACCTTCGGCTGATCCTCGCGAGCTACGAAGCCGAGTACGCGGCCAGCTGGGGCCGGAAGGTCCGCGATGTGCTCGACGAGCACGGGCAGGAACTCTTCGGCGTCTCCGTCCGGCAGGATTCGAACGCCGCGCACCGATGGGATCTCAACGGCTTCGACGGCGGCATGATGACGGCCGGCGTCGGCGGCCCGATGACCGGCAAGACCGCGCACGGCCTCCTGATCGACGACGCGATCAAGAACGCCGAGGAAGCGGCGAGCGACAGCGACCGCGAACGCAAGTACGAGTGGTACATGTCGACGGCGCTCACGCGCGTCTCCGACGGCGGATGGATCGTGATGATCGCGACGCGCTGGCACGAAGACGATCTGCCAGGACGGCTGATCCGCGACATGGATGCCGGCGGCGAGAGGTGGACGGTGCTCTCGCTGCCGGCCATCGCGGAAGAAGACGAGACGTGGCCGAACGGCTGGACGCGCGAGGTCGGGGACGCGCTGTGTCCGGAGCTCTTCTCGCTCGCGACCCTCGATGAACGCAGGGGCGCGCTCACGGACTACTTCTGGAACGCGCTCTACCAGCAACGGCCGCGTGCGCGCAAGGGCGGGCTCTTCCAGCGCGCGTGGTTCGGCGGGAAGTTCTGGCCCATCCCCGTCGGGCGTCTCCGCGCGCTGCGCTTCTGGGACAAGGCCGCCACGACGGACGGCGCCTTCACCGTCGGGCTGCGCATGTCGACTGCCAGCGACGGCTATTGGTACGTCGAGGACATCGTGCGCGGCCAGTGGACTCCAGGCGAGCGCGACCGGATCATCAAGGCAACCGCGGAGCGCGATGGGAAGCGCGTCGAGCAGGTCATGGAAGAGGAGGGCGGCTCGAGCGGCAAGACCGACACGATGCACTTCGTCAAGATGCTGGCCGGCTTCCGCGCGAGCGCCGTCCATGTCACGGGCGACAAGGAGGTCCGCGCGGGTCCAGTCGCCAGCCAGTGCGAAGTCGGGAATGTCCGGATCTGCGAGGGCATCTGGAACGAGACATTCATGCGCGAGCTCGAGTCGTTCCCGCGCTCGAAGTACAAGGATCAGGTCGACGCGCTCTCCGGGGCCTTCAACGAGATGCCGACGAGTGACGCGCGGCCGCCGCGAAGCGGAGGCACGCGGTATGATGTGGGCACGGGTCCGCCGACCGCGCTGATAGAAAACTGGAAACGCAGCCAAGGCAAAGGTAGCATCGGGCGGATCAGGCGGGACTTCGAAGGGCTCGGGCCGAAGGAGTGAGGCAGTGGCCGACAAGACGACGCGGCGATACAAGGTGAAATACCACGCCGAGCACGCAGATGCGTGTCCCTGCTGCAGGACGAAGCGCGCGTCGCCCTCGATCCCGAACTGCGAGTGCTCCGCGTCGAGCTTCGCGATGACCGTGACGTGCGGAGAGTGCGGGCACTGCCCGGCCCACTGCGCTTGCGAAGTGAAGGTCGCATGACAGATGTAATCCCGCGGATCAAGAAGACGATCGTGCTCGATCGCGATCCAGGCGTGCTCGCTCAGGTCTTCGTGAAGGCGTGCGTGGACATGGATCTTCGGCGCGTCGAGGGCGGCTACCGGCCGACCGTCGTGCAGGGCGCCGTGATGATCGGCTACCTCGACGGCGCGAAGCTCGATCCGAGCGGCCGAATCGTCCTCGATCTTGATCTCGCGGCTGAACCTTCGCTGCCGATCCTCGCATCGGTCCAAGTCACGATCGAGCCCCCGAGGATCCTCTGCGTCGAACTCGGCGCCGGCGGCGCGAAGACCGTGCTCTCTGTTCCGTGGTGCGGAGTTTAGGCGATGGGAAACTTCGGCCAGCTGACGAGCGCGAACACTGCGGGGATTCAGTACGTCTGGACCGTCGCGGCCGCCTACCGCCGCTTCGCGTGGCTGATCGATCCGGACTTCGCGACGCAGAACGAACCCGAGGCGTGGAATAAGATCCGCCGCGACGCCGACATCGCGCACGCGATTATGAAGCGGCGTCAAGCCGTGGCCGGTCTCCACTGGAACCACGAGCCCGTCGAGGACAACGACGAGGACAAGATCGCCGCGCAGCTCATGGACTTCCTCGTGGGCCGGATCCGCCGCTTCCACTTCTCGCGCTACAACTTGGCCGAGGCGATCTTCCGCGGGAGCTCGTGGGCGTTCATCGACGGCGACCGGCAGCCGCTCGTCTATCCCGGCGACCGCGTGCGGACGTGGTGGGCGCCGAACAAGCTGCGCCACGTCGACCGATTCCGCTTCCGCCTCGTGCGCGAGGACACCTACGAGGAGAACGAGATCGAGACGCGCTGGGAGTTCTTCTCGATCAAGCGGCAGGAATGGATCCCGCTCGAGCGGCCGGATCTTTTCGTGCGCCACGACTTCGAGCAGACCGAGGACACGCTCGGGTACGGCCACGGCCTCCTGCAGTCGATTTACTACTTCTGGCGCGCGAAGGAGATCGTGCTCTCGCAAGCGCTGAACGGCATCGAGCGCTTCGCGAACGGCACCGCGACGGTCGCCGTCGACGGTCTCCGCGCCGGCAGCACCGACCGGAACAACGACGAGATCGTCGACGAGTGGATCGACGAGTACACCAAGCAACGGACGCAGCACATCCTCGTCCACGACAAGCGCGACGAGGTCCGGATGCTCGACTGGCCGGCCACCGGCGCGCAGATGATCTGGGAGACCTACGACCGGCTCCAGCAGGGACTCGACCGGCTGATCCTCACGTCTACGTTGCCGACCGGCGGCGGCACGGAGAAAGGCTCCCTCGCGCGCTCGTCGACCGAGGAAGAGCAGATGGAGGCGACCTTTCAGGCGGACCGGCAGGGAATGTCCGAGACGATCGACGGCTCCGTCTCGTCGCTCGTCTGGATGCGGAACCTCGGCATCATCCGCGCGTTCTTCGCCGAGCGCGGGATGCGGATGCCGAACCGACCCCACTTCAAGATCAGCCAGCAGAAGATCAACGATCCGAAGACGAACGTGGACGTGCTCGAGCGCGCGTCGCGCATTGGCCTTCCGATGCTGCTCAAGCAAATCTATACGAAGCTCGACCTGACGCAGCCGGCGCCGGACGATGAAGTGCTGGAGCCCGCGACGCCGGCGACGCCCGGACTCAGCCCCGGCTTCGGCGATCTCTTCCGAGGCCGGCGCGTAGTGCGCTTCCGCGACATCGGGCGCACGCCCGAGCGGATGATCGACACCTCCCCGATTCCGGTCTATCTCGAGGCGACCGTGCGCGGCAAGGCCGAATACTACCGGCTGCAGGGACTCGCGACGGCCGAGGCGGTGGCGCTCGCGATGCGCGAGGCACATGACGCACAGAAGCCGCCCCCGGCGGGAGACACGAACGTCAAGGTGCTGATGCCTGACCAGCGCTTCGACATCCGACTGCCGGACGAGATCAAGATGCCGCAGCCGATCTTCCAAGTGCCGGTACCGTACGTCAACGTCGAGGCGGCGATCATGCGGCTGCCGAACATCGATCTGCAGCCGATCTTCCAAGTCCCGCAAGCGCCGCCGGCCGCGCCCGCGGTGCCGGCCGCTATCGAGTTCAAGCCGATGATCGTCATGCCGGAGCCGAAGATCGAGAAGGTCGACGTCACGGCGAACGTGGTCGCGAAGGTCGAGATGCCGAAGGCCGAGGCGAAGAAACTCGTCGTCACGCGCGACGAACATGGCAACCTTGAGAGCGCGACGATCAAGCCTGTCAGCGAATAGGAGAGCAGACGCGTGTCCGCATCGCTCATCACCAGCAGCCCGGTCGCAGTCTCGCCCGGAAGTGGCTGGGAACGCAGCGGGACGCTCATCCGCCTCATGACGAGCACGGATGACGTGGTCGTGGGTGGGATAGTTTCGCTTGGGAAATTCGGCGTGGTGAGTGATACCGCTGGCGAGAAGATCGCGGTCTTTCGTGCAGCTGTCGTTCAGACGGCAAGCGTTTTTGTTATCCAGGATTCGGCAGGAATTGACCGGTTCGAAATGTCTGCTAAGTGTCTATCGGGGAATAATACCTGCCTCGGTCTCTCCGCTGGTGATTCGATTACCACGGGAACGGCGAACGTCGCCGTGGGAGGCGGCGCGCTCGATTCGCTCACATCCGGTGATAACAACACGGCCGTCGGGTTCGGATGCATGGACAGCCTCTTGAGTGGCGGATTTAATTCGGCGCTTGGCACGTTCGCGCTCATGGCACTCTCGTCTGGTGGAAGCAACACCGGCGTCGGCTACAACGTGGGTGCGGCCCTCTCAACTGGCTCGGCGAACATCCTGCTCGGTAGGAATGCAAATGTGGACGCAGGGGCGGACTCGAATAATTTCGTGGCAGGATCAAGTGCTCAACCGATCAATAATGTCTGGTTCGGCAGGGGGATGTCCAACGCCACCCCGACCGCGTACACAATCAACGGCACTTCTGGAAACGCTGCTGGCATCACGGGAGCAAACATCCAGATAGCAGGAGGTAAGGGCGGCGCAGCCGCCGACGCGGGGGGCAACGTTACCTTCTTCACGGCTGCAGCCGGAAGCGGAACCACTCTCACGGAGCGCGTCAGGATCGCATCCTCCGGAAATGTGGGCATTGGAACGACCGATTTCGGCTCAGGAACGGGAGTCGTCGGACTGGCAAATGCGTCCGTCGTTCCGAGCGTGAATCCTGTGGGTGGTGGCGTTTTCTACCCGGAAGGGGGAGCGCTCAAATGGCGCAGTCCTGGCGGCCTGGTCACGACGATAGCGGTGAACTAGATGGCAACGAAAGTGCGAGATCTGGCGAGTGCGACCGTTCAGACGGTCGATGCGACCGTAACTTCCATCATCACCTACGCGCTGCCGGACGCAACCGTCGCGAACTTCGTGGTCAACGTCGAAGCGCGTCGCCCATCGAACGGGGACAGCCACATGTTCCAGGTCGGAGTCGGAGCCAAGCGTCACGCGGGGGGCGCGGCGGCGCTCGTCGGCGTGGGCGTTGATCTGCTGAATCAGACGGACGCGGGAGCGGCGACGTGGGTGGTGGCATTCGCCGTCTCCGGCAATAACGTCCTCGTGCGCGTCACCGGGCAGGGGTTTGTTACCATCGAGTGGATGGCGATACTCAGCGTGGATCTCTACACGCCATAGAGCGGAGACCAAATAAGTGCCCGACTTCCAAGTCAAAGACAACATCCGGATCATGTGCGAACCGATCGTCAACACGTTGGGCGTTCCTCAGACCGGCCTGACGGTTACGCTCCGCATCAAGCGGCGCAGCGATGGCTTCTATCTGGACTTCTTCGACAACACGTTCAAGGCCGCAGGATGGACCACACTCAACGTCACGATGACAGAGCTCGACGCCACGAACGCGCAGGGGATCTACTTCAGGGACTTCCCGACGGTAGCGCACGGCGTCGGTGAATTTCTGACCTGGATCGACAGCGTGGCCGCAGCTGCTGAGAACGTGCCGCAAGTCGGCATCGCGAATGTCCGAGCGGTCGAGGCGGGCGCCACGAACTATTCGCTCGACGAGGTGCTCAGGATCGTCGCCTCTGCGGCGGCTGGCAAGTCGAGCACGGGCCCTGGCGGCTTCCGTACGCGGAATCTGAACGATTCTGGGAATGTCATCGACGGGACGGCCGACGCCTCCGGCAACCGCACGGCCGTGACTTACACGCCATGAACTGGTGGGAAGCGAACTGGTGGTCCGCGCAATGGTGGTTCGCCCGGTGGTGGACCGGCGGCGAAGGCGGCGGCGACGCCGACCGGCCGGAGATCCGCGTCTCGACGCCGTTCGGTCCTGACGTCATTCAACAGGAAGTCGACCGTCGAAAGAAGCGCGCTGATGACGAGGCACTGATCGCAGCCTTCGTGCTCTCGGAGGATCGATGAAGCTGCGCGTGACGGTCGAGCAAGAGTTCGAGCGGCTCTCCGAGAAGTCCGTCCGTCTCTTCACCGAACGGATTCAGGCGATGGTGATCGCCGAGAAGTCGGGAGATCCGCGCGCCAAGCAGCGCGCAGCCTCCCAGCTGGCCGACCTGATCCGGCGGACGCAGGCGCTCGCGGATCTCTTGGGCAGGAAGAAGCTCTTCGAAGAGATGGACGTCGCGCTCGCGCGCGTTCCGCCCGGCGCGGTCGCCGCGATCTCGAGGCGCTTCGCCGCGCGCTTTGCGGCCGGCGCGGTGCCGGCGCCTGATCCCGGCGTGCCGACGCCGATTCTTCCGGATGTGCCTTTCAGCGAAGCGGTGCGAGACCTGATCCGCCGAGAGCCGCGGCTGGCCCCGAACGCGGAGCTTGTGGCCGAGGTCTACTCCCGCGTCCACGGCTTCGCACTGGCGAGATCCGCGAGCGAGAAGGTGACGGAGGCCGTCCAGCGCGTGATCACGAACATCCTCACCGAGAAGGTGCCGCCCGAGGAGATCCAGCGCGGGCTCGACCTCGATCGCGTCCGTCTCGATGGCATCGAGGCGATCCGCGATCAGGCGCTTCTCCAGCAGACCGAGCCCTTCGCGCGCAGCTACGCGGAGGTCGTCTACCGGACCAATCTCAATACCGCGTTCACGGCCGGCCGCTTCCAGCAGGCTTCCGACGAGGACGTGGCTGAGGTCATGCCGGCCTTCGAGTACGTCGCGATCGACGACGCGCTCGTGCGCCGCGGCCGACCCGAAGACAACGGCGAGAACCATCTCGCGATCGACGGAGCGATCGCCGCGACTGAATCGAAGACGTGGCAGACGTTTTCTCCCCCATCCGGGTATTCGTGCAGGTGCTCGCTTCGCCTCGTTTCCGTCTTCGAACTCAAGCGCCGCGGGATCATCACGAATCTGACCGACCCGATCCCGGAGCCGAGCGGCCTCGATCCGTCGTGGGTCCATCCGAACTTCCGTAGAGGCCGACCCGACCACGCGATATACTTTGGCATCCAGTCGAGGTGAGACGGTGGAGAAGAACGACGAGGATCTGCGCGAGGTGAAGCTGCGTCTGCCACGGACTTTCTATCAGGCGCTCAAGCAGGTGAGCTCGCGTGAAGCGCAACCGATGACGGGATGGATCAAGGGCCGCATCTGGCCGCATCTCGAAAAAGAGATCGAGAGGACCGAGATCGGAAAGCGAAAGTAACCCTCGCGAGTCCCCTTTCGAGTCCCCTCGCTGTCCCGATTTTCTCTCAAATACGATTCGACGCTTGCGAATCGCGCGCCGCCGTCGCACGATTCCAATCTGATGAGCCGACAGAACGGCGACGCGACGCATCTCGTCCGAGACTTCGGACTTGGACTTCTTCTGCAAGCGCAAGGCGCAAAGCTGCAGGAGTTCACAGACGACGAGCGTGAGTGCATCTCGAAGAGCATCGCCGAGAAAGTCAAAGAGGGCATGGATCAGGATCAGGCGGTCGCCGCCTCGATCGCGATCTGCGCGCCGTCGAAGTCGACGTCGCAGTCGAAGAACGCTGCGGCCGATGATGCCGCAGTGCCGAAGCCGGACCTGCCGGGCGGCAAGCACACGGCGCGGCAGAACCGCGACGGCACGTGGAACGTCGAGGACGTCGCGATCTTCGCGGAGCACCAGGTCGAGCTCGCCGAGCGTAACGCAGACGGCGAGATCGAGAAGAAGCAGGTGAAGATCGGCAAGGACTGGATGGTGAAGGCCGCACAGAGGGCATTCCGGCGCTTCGAAGAAGACGAGTTCCTGCCGCCGCTTCACATCCACCATCACGACATGGGCAAGGACACCGAGCGCGCCGGCTTCTTCAAGGTGAAGAGCGTCCGGCAGGAGAAGCTCGAAGGCAAGGACGTCTGGACGATCATCGCCGATCTCGTCAACGTGCCGGCGGAAGTCTACCGGCTGATCCGCCAGGGTCAGCTGCCCTACCGTTCGGTCGAGATCCTCGACATCACGAAGCCGGAGATTTCGAGCCTCGCGCTTTTGGACGACGAGGTTCCGTTCTTCCGGTTCAAGCTGCTGACGATCGGGCAAGAACTGCCGGCTGACGGCAGCGAGCTCGAGATCGGCCCGATCAACCGCTCCGCCTATCGTTCCGCGGCTCTGCGCGCCTACCAGCAGGTCGGCGCCGGCGCTCGGGTGCTCATGTACATGGGAGGTTTCGTGAAGACGAAGCAGACGGGCTACGCCGAAGACGACAAGAACGAGGACGACAAGAAGAAGCGCGACGAGAAGATGGCCGCGGACGGCGGCGATGCGATGAAGATCGCGATGGAAGCCTTCCGGGGCATCTCCCAGCTGTCGGCGCAGGCAGCCGAGAAGCTCGCGGCGATGGCCGGCGGCGCCGAGCCCGCCGATGACAAGCCGCCCGCGCCCGTCGAGGAGAAGAAGAGCGCCGCGGCGAAGCAGGAACCGAAGGACGATGAGCCGTCGCCGTCGCCGTCGAAGAAGGTCGCCCTCGAGCTCGACTACACGGCCGGAGCGACGACGATGAAGCGCGCCGGCGCGACCGAGGTCGAGAAGCTGCGCGGCGAGGTCGACGGCATGAAGTTCGAGCGCGACCTCGAGCGGAAGGTCACGAGCGTCGCACGCGAGCTCACGACCTACGGGCTCGACGAGGCGACGACGTCGAAGAAGCTCTACGAGAAGGGCAAGAAGCACGGCCTCCGCGCCATCGACGAGTACGCCGAGGGCGTCAAGGAGGCGATGGAGAGCGATAACGACGCGCCGTGGAAGGCGGAGACGCGCGCCTCGAGCGCGTCCTCGAAGTGCGCCGCGAAGTTCGCCAAGCACGGCACGAAGGCCGTCGAGCTCGCCGAGAAGTACGCCGCGGAGTACGACGAGCAGGCGGCGCGCGGCCTCAAGTTCACGTTCACGAAAGAGCAGTACATCAAGGACAACCTCGTCGCCGAGGGCATCGAGATCCCGGAGGAAGAGGAAGCGAAGAAGTAGCGCCGGCCGGCGCGAGGCGACGTTCGACAACGGACTCGAAACGAATTCCCCGAGGAGGGCTGAGAAATGGCGAACCTGACCGGACCCCGCAGGGACGAGATGCGTCCGAAGCCGACCTTGACCATCTCGATCAAGAGCGCCGTCGCGCTCTTCATCGGCGGCTATGCGTCGCTCGATCCCGTGGTCGGTCGCGCGGACAAGAACGCGGACACGGCGGGGTACCTGAACCTCGGGCGCGTGATCGAGTTTGACTCGCCGCTCCAGAGCGGAGGCACGGCCACCGGCAACGCCGGCGGGACCGTCAGGGCGATCATCGACCTCGAGGGCGGCATCGTCCGCGGCGTTCCCGTTACGGGCGCGGCGGCCGAGACGGACGTGGGCGACTTCGTCTTCCTCGCGACGGACAACCTCGCGGACCTCAAGCTCGCGGTGAACGTGAACACGAAGGCGGTCGGGATGATCGTCAAGTTCAACACCGCGACGAGCTTCGACGTGCTGCTCTTCAACACGGAGACGATGAGGGCGCTGAACTAGACGAGCGCGACGCGATCGACTGAAAGCAACCTGCGGTACAAGCCGCACGGATCAAGCAGGAGGACTAAGACATGGCACTCGCCGTACCGATCAGCGGAGAAGCGCTCGCGCGCGGCCTGCGCGGAGACTTCAAGCTCACATGGCAGCGCCGGTACAAGGGGCTCATCGACAGCCTCGGCCGGTTCATGGATCTCGCGATCGGGTCCGACAAGATCAGCGAGCTCTACGGCTACGGCGAGCCGCCGCTCTACCCGCGCCGCCGGCCGTGGGGCGACGCCGTGCAGACGAAGGGCTTCCGCTTCCGGAACTTCTCCGTCGAGAACGTCGCGTGGTCGAGCGCGGTGCAGTGGTACAAGCACCAGCGCCTCTTCGACCAGCTGAAGGATCTGCCCCGCCTCGCGCGCGAAGCCGGCGGCCACTACGCCACCCTGCCGGAGCGGGTCGGCATCCAGATCGTGACGGCCACGACGGACGGCGATCTCCTCGAGACGATCCCGAGCGCCCCGGACGGTGCCTCTCTCTACAGCGCGACGGACGGGTCGGGCGCCGCGCGATTCGGCGTGACGGGCGGAAACATCTTCGCCGGCGGCGGCGTCGCGAGCTCCGACCAGATCCGCGCGGACATCTTCAACGCCCTCGAGCGCGTCGGCAGCTTCCTCGATCCGGAAAGCCAGCCGGCGATCGATCAGGGGCTCCTCTCCGACTTCACGGTTCTCTTCCCGATCGGGCTCTGGGAAGTGATGCTGGAGGCGTTCCGCCAGACGCGCACGCTCGACGGCGGCGCGGCCGTCACGAACGTCATCCTCGAGGGCGGCCTCAAGGTGACGCTGCTCCCGAGCCCGAGGATCACGGGCGACGACTACTACGTCTTCCTCAACGGCTTCGAGCCGAAACCGATCTTCGAGCAGATCGCGCAGGCGCTCGACGAGCAGGTCCAGACCGAGGCGAACTCCGACGAGAGCCGCAAGCAGAAGGTCGAGGGCATCTACTGGGAGACGATCCGCGGCTACGGCGTGAACCTGCCTCTCGGGACCATCAAGATCACGTAGAGCACGAAAGACGGGTGAAGCGCCGGCATTTTGCCGGCGACATGGCGGAGGACAGATGGATACGGCGACGGTGGAGAAGACCAAGGAAGTCTGGTTCGGGACGCTCACGGGGTGCCCGTTCCAGAACGTGACGATCGGCACGCAGACGTTCGCGCTCTTCACGGAGAACGTCGAGCATCCGAGCGGGGCGCTCATCACGAAGCGCTCGAAGAAGCCCGGCATGGTGCTCACGATGGGCGACGACGAGATCGCGAAGATCAAGACGCTCCTCGATCGCATGAAGCTGCGGAAGAACGGCGAGAAGCGGCACACGATCATCGACCCGCAGGCGAAGACGCGCAATCCCCTCATGGGCTACCGGCCGATGGCGGGCGACCGCGATCTCGCCGAGTTCGTGTATTTCATCGAGACGTCGGAGGCGGTCGGGCTGCTGGGCGCGTCGTGGATGGCGAAGACGCCGCCGAGCTACGCCGAGATGAGGAAGGCGAAGCCAAAGCAGGGACAGAAGGACTAATCAGTCTTCACCGTCACGAACCCCGGTCCCCGGTCGCAGGATCGGGCGCCGGGGTTTTTTCTTGGAGGCCGGAATGAGCAACGTCGCGACGATCCTGAGCGGCGCAGCGCTATCGGACGCGGTCGACTGCGGGCCGTCGCAGCGTGTGACGGGGATCGTCATGCCGGCCGGCTGGGATGCGGCGTCGATGACCTTCCAAGGCTCGCTGGACGGCTCGACGTTCCAGAACCTCTTCGACGGCGCCGGCGTGGAACTCGCGCTGGCGACGCCCGCAGCTTCTCGGAATCTCGTCTTGACGGAGGCGCAGATCCTCGCGCTGAAACCGTGGAGGCAGATCAAGGTCCGTAGCGGCCCGAGCAGCCTGCCCGTCAATCAGACCGCGAACAGGCTCATCACCTTGGCGCTCTCGAGGGCATAATCGGTGGCGACTCCGACACAAGCGGAACTGATCCTGCAGCTGCAGAATCTCACGCGGCTCGCAGACGAGATGCGCCGCTACGGCGAATCGAACGCGCAGAACTTCGTGTCCAACCAGGACACGCTCGAGCAGTCGCTCGAAGGCGATCACGACGACCAGATCACGGCCGCCGTCGCGGCGAGTCGGTCTAATCTCAACGACGCGATCCTCGTGCTGGGCGACGCCTACGTCGGGCACTTCCGAGATTGGGGACGTTTCATCGTCTCTGAATTCGCGGAAGGTTCGTTCCAGCGCCTCTTCTCGGATCTCTATGACTATTTCTTCGCGAACGCGCTGACTGTCCAAGGCCGCGCGATTACGTACGGAACGCCGGTTGCCGGAGGCGGCAATGCGGGCAACGGCGAGGTGCTGCGGCTCACGAAAGACGTCAACAACTTCAACATCGAGAACGTGACCCTCGAGGCGAAGCTCATCGAATGCCGTGGCGACCAGAACACAGGATTCGAGAAAGGTAAGGAGCTTTTCCGGATCTCCGGCGCTCCTAACGGCCGCGACATCATCGAGAGTCGCGGCAGCGGTTCGCCGAACGCGGTGGAACTCCAGGCGATGCACTCGGCGTTTGCGTTGCTTCGGAATCCGAGCTTCGATCAGCTCGACGGCTCGTCGCTAACGGTGCTCACGAGCATCCCGTCGTGGGACATCACGACAGGACTCATCGCGAACTTCGTGCTGCAGGAAGGCGCTGCGAGCGTCTATCTGCCTACTCCGAACGACAACACGACCGTGCGCTCGCTGCGCGGGACGACGGCGAACTTCAAGATCCGACAGAAGCTCGTCAACATCCGCCAGGGATTGAATCAAGATCTTCCGTACTATCTCCAGATCGCGTGGAATCGCGAGCTTGGAACGCCCGGGACGGGCACGCTCGTCATACGCATGGGCACGCGATCGGCCACCGTCGCGGTTGCCGCGCAGGTGGGCTGGCAGAAGCTCAGGATCACGCTCGACAACAACTCATGGTTCCGGAACTTCGACGAGCAGGATCTCGACATCGAAATCGAATGGACCCGAACGGCCGGCGATATCTCAATCGACGACGTGATCTTCGTCGCCGCCGTGCCGCACGACGGGAGCTGGTACATCATCGTGCCGGGATCGACATCGTTTCTCGTCGATGACAAGTTCACATACAGCGACACCGGCACGATCACGACGGGCGAGATCCAACGGAACGTCGTGCTCTACACCGGGCGCTTCTTGCCGAGTGCTCTCGTTCCATCGATAGCGGATCCGTGATCGGACTTATAGATGGTTCCAAGTCAGACGCTTGCAGATCCGATAGATCGCTTGCGGCGTGACGCCGTAGCGTGCCGCGATATCTTTCAGCAAGCAGCCATGAGCACGCATCTTTCGTGCGGAAACGACTTGCGTGCGAGTCAGTACGGCCCGACCGTTGCGTTCACCCGTCCAGACCCGAAGAACTCGCGTGGCGTGTTCGGCGTTTTGCTTTCGCGTGACCCATTCCAGATTCTCGACGCGGTTGTCGCGTTTCTTGCCGTTCTTGTGATTGATTTGATGGTCCTGTGGTGCGGGACCAAGAAATGCCAGCGCGACGAGCCTATGGAGTGTCGTCGTCTTTCGATGTGGACGACGACCAAGCGTAACGGCCAAATATCCTCCGCTCACGATGGCCGGCGAGAGGATACGAATTCGCCGGATGCGTCCTTCATTCGAAATTTGATAGTGAGCATCAAAGCTGGGTATCGTCCGCCATGCTTCCACGAATCGAGTTTAGCTTAAATCGAAAGCGAATTCAATGAGTCTGCTGGACGAATTCAACGCGCGCATCCCGCTCCAGCGCAGGATCGAGCTCTCGAACGCGACGGACGCGGAGGATGCGGCCGTCCCGGACACCGCCAAGATCGGGAAGGCGATCGACGACGTGACCGGCGACTTCGTCACCTACGCGGGCGTCACGTTCGACTTCACGAACAAGGAGCACATCGCGCACGGCGTGATCGGCGTCGTGATCTACCTTGAGGCGTACAAGGGCGACTCCGTAAAGGCATGGGACAACGTGGATGACTGGCGGGCAAAGCTCGACAACCATCTGCGGCTCACCCAAGGCAATAACCGGATCGTGCCGAAGTCCTCGAGCAAGCTCACGCCGGTCGACGAGAACCCGAGTGGCACGGACATTCCGCCGCCTTTCGACATCAACAACGAATTCGAGCCGTATATCCCGGATTCCAATAACAGCGGCGAAAGAAGGCTGTTCGACTAGATGGTATCGGAGGCGATCTTTGTTGGCATGTTCGAAAACGGCGTTCCGACAGGTCTCCTGAAGGCTATCGGAGCGCTCGCCGTCTCGGAATTTCAGCAGAGTTTCCGCACGGAATCCTTCGACGGCCAGCGATGGCCGGAACGCTATCCGAATCAGAGCGAGCCTTTCCTGAGTGTCGCAGGAGCCGTCCAGGATTGGCGGGCCGGCCGCGCGAAGCCGAAGGCGAATCGCTTCCAACGCCGCCCGGTGCTGCGCGACATCGGAACGCTCTTCAACGCGATCAACTCACAGGTGGTCGGATCGTTCTCGGTCGAAGCCGGCGTCGACGCATCGATCGCCCCATATGGGGCGATCCACAACTTCGGCCTGACATCGAAGCAGACAATCACCGACGACGTGCGGAAGCGCCTCGCGAAGTGGCTGAAGTCGAAGCAGGGCAAGCTCTATCGCGACAAGGTCGGCTTTCTTTTCCAGGTCGATGAACTCGAGACGCAGGTCGTCAAGCGGCAGTTCGTCGGCGTGACGAAGCAGCTCGAGAAGGACGTCGCCGAGTTGGTCAAACTCTGGGTCGAGCAGGGCGGGAAGATCAGGAGCGCGCCTCGCGCAGGAGGCGCCGCATGACGAACCCGATCGCGAGTGAGATCCTGAACATTCCCGGCCGGCTGATCGTCGATCCGACGACGCTCGCGCTGGCATCCGCCCCGAACTTCGGAGGCACACCGATCGGGAACGCCGCCGAGATCATCCTGCGGGTCGACCATACCGACTTCGAACACCCGGCCGAGGAGTACGGCAGCGAGATCGTCGAGGTCACTCAGGGCGGCGACAACATCCTGATCGGGTGCTTTCTGCGCGGCTTCGACAAGGATGCGGTCACGAAGGTCTGGAAGGGCGCGACCGTCAGCACGCTGACCGGCAAGCCGATGATCACCTTCCCAGGAGCCGCCGGCGGGCTCGGGAGCAGCCGATCGGTCCGGCTCCTCTACGCTCCTGAGAACACTGAAGAGCATCCGGCGGTGCTGCTCTTCCGCGCGATCCCGCTTCTGGCCGAGGCGGCGCAGCTGCGCTTCAGCCGCTCGCGGTCGAACGAGTTCGGGACGCCCGCGATCTTCCGAGGGATCCGCGACACGTCCGGCCGGCTCGCACAGATAAGGCTTCTCGAGGATATGCCGCAGACGCTCCCATGAAACTACTGAAGGCGCTGTCGATGGCCGTGATCCCCGATCTCGAGGAGCACGCCGAGACGCTCAAGGCCGGCGCGAAGATGATGCTCCGCGGCGGGGTCGTGCTGTCGGCTGACGACTGGGTCGAGCTCGAGCCGGCGGAGCGCGACGCGTTCGTGGCGGCCGGCGATGAGCTCCGCGCGGAGCAGGCACTCACGGTCGCGGCAGCCGTGCTGTCGCCCGAGATTCAGTCGCAGCTCGCGATCGCAGCCGGCGTCGGCGCCGAGTTCGACCGCGGTCGTGCGTTGACGGAGCTCCAGTCGCTCATGGACAAGATCGCCGGGAAGGGAGTCGTCGCGTGAACGTTTGGCAGATGACGCGGCAGCTGCAATACATCCTCGAGGGCAAGCTCTGGCCCGGCGGGGCGTTCAAGGTCTTCAAGGTCGTGCGTATCAGCGTGGCGCCCGACGACGAGCTGCAGAACAAGGAACGCTTCCCATTCGTCGCGATCCGGCCGATGGGCGCCCAGGCCGATCCGAATCAGAGCGAAGAACCGAGGCTGCTTGTCCAGAACTACGCGATGCGCGTCTTCGTGGCGCAGGACGGCGACGACGTGGCGGAGAGCGCGATCATCGGCGCGCACCGCGCCGGCGGCGCGCTGTCCAGCCGCGGCAAGGGGCTGCTCGAGGTGGAAGAGCAGCTGATCGACGCGGTCGGTCTCGTGACGGGCGCGAACGGCGCGAAGATCCTCAACTCGCTGCGGTCGGCGGTCGACATGATCCGCGAGGACGACCGGCCGCACATCGTGCTCCGCGATTACCTCTTTGAAGCGGTGGTGGGAAATGCTCGTTTCTATCATCCAGGCACGCGGCTGGCAGCCACGGCCCCCGGTGGCGGTGTGGTCAGTCTCACATGGAAGCTCCCGCCTACTCGTTTTGATTTCGTCCGGATGCGCCTCCGTCGCGCGGTCGGATCGACGCCGCCCTCGTCACCCACGGACGGAACGGACGTGACGCTCGCGGCGCCTGCGACCGACACGTCGAAGACGGACACGCCAGGCGCAGGGACATTCTCGTACGCGCTGTTCGCGTTGTACGATGATCTGCACAACACGCCGACCGCGGAACTCACCGCCTCGGCGTCGGACACGGTTACCATCGTGGCGACGTAGATGGTCGAAGAAGCAAAGATAAGGATCACGATCGACCCTTCGGAAGCGAAGCGTCAGCTCGCGAGCAGCAAAGAACTGCGTCAGAAGGAGCAGGCGATCGACAAGAGCGTCGACCGCGCCGTGAAGAAGATGGCGGCTGCGCGGGCGCGCGAATCGGTGCCGGAAGTCCGTTCGAAGCAAGCGATGGAACGCGGCGAGCTGCGCACGCTCGAGCTCATTGCGGCCGGCCGTCTCGGGCTCGCCGCGGCCATCACGGGCCGGATCAAGCAAGCGACCGAGACGGCGATCGGCAAGGAGCGCTTCGCGGCGCTGGCGACTTCAGCAGGACGATTCGCCGTTCGCGCGGCGGCCGTCGATACCGTTCTCACGACGGGCTTCCCGCTTCTCGGAGCGCTCGTCGAAGAAGGGATCACTGCGGCAGGCAGGGACGCGAACATTCCGGGAGCCCAGAAGATCGCCGACGTCGTCGCCAACGGGCTGCGCACCATCACGGAGTTCGTTCAGACGGTGAAGGCGGAGATCAGCGGGACGCTGCGCACGGTCGCAGAAGGCGCGTCGCTCGCAAAGGGCTTCGCACTCACTGGCGCCGATTTCGGGAAACTGCCAGCACTTCTCACCTCGCTGCGATCGGTGAATGTGTACGAGGACAAGCTGGAACAGGACCTCTCCGAAGCGGCACTCGCCGAGGGCGCATCGAATCTCGGCCAGTTCATCAGAGAAGCTATCGCCGATCAGTTGACGCCGCTCTTCACGAAGTTCACACAGAGGTAGCCGATGCCCGCCGTTGCGCGCGAACTCTTCCTGACCTACGGATCGCTCGAGGTGGCATCCGTCGCGGTCGGAGGCGTCTACACGCTCAAGGCCACGCCAACCCAGCCGTCCGGCTGGATCGTGATCGGCGCGGTCATTCACATCTACGGCTCGGCGATCGGTGCGAATAATGGCGTCTTCACGGTGACCGGCGTTGCGGGGCTCGTCATCACGACGTCGAACGCTGCGAGCGTCGTCGAGGGAGTGAGCGCCGCGCGCATCGGGTTCCCCGTGGCCGGCGTCACGGACCGCATCCTCGACTCTATCGTCGGATTTACTGGCAGCTCGGAACGGGCGGTGCTCGACTTCTCATTTTCGATCCACAAGACGACAGAGGCTGCTTTCGCGACCGAGGTGCGGCTTGTCGAAAACGCCTTCGCCGTGCCGTACCAGCGGTTCGTGCTCACCCAAGGCGCAGGCACGCTCGCGTCGTACGACCCGCTCGACACCGTCAATACCGGGTTCAACACGAAGGCCACGGTCACGAAGCGCGAGGACATCGAGGTCAACACCGGCCGGTCGCGGCGGTTCTTCGTCTCGATCGAGATCGGGCTGCCTGCGGGCTTCTTCGCCTTGGCCGGCATCCGCAATCATCGCGCCGACGTGAGCTTCACGCCGAACGACCGGAAGACGATCACGCTGACCGGCGAATGCACGGCATTGACGACAGAAGGATCTGCGCGGGCGCAGTACGCCGTCGCGATCGCGCTCCTGCAGACGACGATCATCGCGCAGATCACGGGCGTCTACGAGAAGATCGACGAGTCGGTCGAGCAGGACGAGACGGACAAGGTCGTGACGTTCCGTCGCGTGCTCCAGCAGGTGCGCTCGCCCCAGTCGGGAGCCGGCGCTCCGGACGATCCAGAAGTGCAGGCCGTCGAAGTCGTCATCTCCGGCCGTAAGCCGGCACCAGGAGACACGCCGACCGCGCGGCGGCTGCGCGAGATTCAGGTACGGTACACCGCATGGGTTGACGACGGAATCGAGCCGAGCACGAAGTACACCTCTTCCGTTCGCAATTGGATCATCACCCGTGCGCTGCAGCGCTTCGGATCGGCGGCCGGCGCTCTCGTCGACGAGACAGTCGAAACCGACGAGCAGGACAACCGCCTGATCGTGAATCTCACGCTGCTCGCGCAGATCGACGCCACCGCGCGGATCCAGTTCACCGAAACGCTCACGCGCCGGACCGAGACGGGCGAGGCGCTGATCCCAGCATGGACGGGCGATCCCGACAGCTATTACCGCTTCCAGGGGCCGCGCGTCCGCTTGCGCACGCAAGTCAGCGTCGAGCGCGTGCTCGTGAGTGCCGGATCTGGCGGTGGGGCACCGGGCGGCTCTGTCGGCGGTTTCTTCACCTTCAGCGGCGGGCAGACGTTCGGAGGCAGTCAGAGCGCGAAAGCGCTGGCGGCGTCGTTCGGAATCCCACAGTCGAGCGCGCCCGGCGCAGCGTTCGAAGATCCTGCAGGCGGAGCTGCGGGCGGCGGCGGCGGCGGCGGGGCAGGGCTTGTCCACGTCCTGCTGTCAGAAGAGACGGAAGAGACGCCTATCCGTCTCGGGTCTCCATCGCACAACCTTGACGTCATCGACCGGAAGACGACGCGCGTGTGGCAGCTGATCAAGCCGATCGCTGGTGGCGGCGGAGGTCCGACCGTCGCGACAGGACCGACCGGAGGCTTCCGCACCGGCGGCGGAGCGTAGCGCATGGCCCGCAGTCCGACGTTCGTTCTGCTCGGCTCCGGATCTTCCGCTCCGATCCTCTCGACCGGCGAGCAGGGTTGGCAGCTGACGCGCGGGGTTAAGCCGTTCATGGCCGCGTTCGACATCCCGCGTTTCGCGCTCGCGGGCTTCCTCTCGAAGAGCGGGCCAGCCAATCCGCTCACCCTGCGTATGGTCGGCTCGGATGCGAAGCCGAAGGACTTCAGCCTCGTCTACCTCGTGAAGAACGAGGCCGCGCAGAATCCGCACATGGCGCGCATCGTACTCGCTGACCGGCGGTTCTGGTGGCCGTACATCCTCGTCACGAAGCGCTATAACATGAGGCGGCGCGTCGGCAGCAAACGCCGCGGCGAGTTCCAGGACGAGCTGCAGCAGGACGTGGTCCCTGAAATCCAGTACGCCGCGTACTCGCTCGACGGCGGCAAACGATGGACCGCCCGCAGGATCATCGAGGACGTCTTTACGGGCTCGGACGGCCTCATGATCCCGAAGGCGCAGTTCTCGATCGACGCGAGCGTTACGACGCTCGACGGCCTGCCGATCGACACGCTGCCGCTCAACGACGAAGGGCACATGGCCGCCGCGCGAGCGCTCGCCGCGATCCCAGGCACGGACGTCACCGTCGACGAGAACGGCGCCGTGCGCATCTACAGCGTCCTCACGACATCGGAAGCTCAGACGACCGGCACGGGCAGCATGTCCGAACATGGTTCACTCGGGCCGGAGATTATCGGCGGCGGTCACGTCGAGTTCGTGTCCAACGACGGAGCGCGCCCAAAGTTCGTCGAGGTCTTCTTCGGCATGGAGGTCGAACTACGATGCGACTTCCTCCTGACGGTCGCCGCTGGAGCGACAGTCGTCGCGGGCGACACGCCGCTCCTGATGGACAACGTCGCGCCCATGCCGGACTTTGATCTCATGGTCGCAGGAAAGCGCCAATATTTCGGCACGTACCTGCCGATCTCGCAGCTGCTCACGGCGTGGACGACGCAACTTCCGGCTGGCGCGCTCATCACGAACCTGACGACGGATATCGTCAACAAGGCGATGGTGCCCGGCGTCAACTTCTTCGCCGCGCTCGACCTTATGGGACAGCTCGACGCGGACAATGCGCGGGCGCTGTGGAGCGCGCGGATCGCAGCCCTGCGCCAGCATTTCCGGCAGACATTCCGGCTCTCCGAAATCTGGCGGGACAATATTCTCACGCTCAAGGACTACCTCGTCGCCACGATCGATATCGCGAGCGGCCAGCGAGCACCTGCGCGGGCCTTCGCCGATCACTCGTACATCCCGTCCAGGAAAGCGCTGATCAAAAAGGGCAGGCGCAATGAGGACCTCCACTTCGCCGTGAACGTGAGCGGCTATCCAGGCGACAAGGTCGAGTTCGGAAACACCCAGCCGTCGCCCGCGCACGTCAAGATCCTCGACTCCGACCAGGGCATCGTGCGCATCGAGTATCTCGTTGATCCGTTCGGCTACAAGGAGATGGTCTTGCCGGCGAAGATCCTTGGCGATATGTCGGTGCCGATTCATAGCTTCAGGAAGTCAGACGCCGACCATCCGATCGCGATGAACGCCGTCTCCGTCAAAGGCCATCGCGTGCCGCGACTCGATCCGAACCAGAGATCGGCCGTTCTTCTGACCGCAGTTCCCGCATCGCCAAATTCAAAGGCGCAGTATTACCGGATCGTGGTCACGCCCGAGGACATGCAGGGAATACTTCCGGACGGTCTCGTGAGACAGCTCGCAAACGCGAAGGGGCCAACGCGTCAGGTCTTCGTCGGCCCCGGCATCGAGACTGCCCGTATTCGGTGGCAGGAGAAGGCGCGCTCGCTGCTCTCGAGCATCTTCGGCGTCGGCGGCCGACTCGAAGACAAGTTGAACGTCGATGCGAACGGTCTGCCGACCGACAAGCCGCAGACGCCGCGCGATCTGCTGAAGCCGCATTGCGTGAACGATTCCGACCAAGACGACATCGGGGATCTCAACGCCGCGTCGCTGCCTGCGATCGCGAAAGCCGTGGCCGCTTCCATCTGGGCGCAGACGCATGGTAGAGTTCAAGGCTCCATGACGGGATCGATGCGCGACGCGCGACTTCACGGGTCGATCGAGTCGTTGCGTTACTACGTCGATCCGACCGGCGCGACCTTGGTGCAGGCGAATCTTCCGGCCGACATCTCGGCGCTCGACTTCAACGCCTTCCTGCCGGCGTCCACGCGAAACGTCATCTTCAAGATTCCGCCGGGGGCCGTGTGACGGACATCGTCGACATTTTCGCGCTGGGAATCCTGCCGCTCCAGCAGCATCGCTGGGACAAGGAGGATCTCGATCTCGATGAGCGGCACGTCCTGCAGGCGGTTCGCATCAAGGAACGCGATCTCACGGTCGAGAAGCTCGCGCACCATCAACCGATCGACGAGACGGGAGGCGACATCATCGGCAGCTTTGTCTGGTTGCCGGCGATCGAGGGCGCTCCGCCTCCGTACGGGCCAGCCATGCTCACGCGCTTCACATCTGCGTGGTCGATGGGCGGGTTCCCGAGCATCGTCTCGCGCAGGATCAGAAACCGCCTGAATCACGCGGAGGGCAATCTTCACGGCGGGGGAGGGCGCGGGGGAGGCGGAAGCGGCAACGAGTTCGCCCACGGGACTCCAGGGGCCACCTTCACGGATCCTGTCACCGGCGGCACGTTCGGCGCCACTACGGGAGGGATTCCGGGGGCGACCTTCACGGATCCGACACCGCCGACCGGCGGCATGGGCGGAGGCGGGGCGCCGGATAAGGGCGGAGGCGGCACGCCGGTCGAAACAGCCAGCCCAGGCAGCACATCCTCACCTCCGTCGGTCCTGCCGATCTTCGACGGCTCGTACGTGCCGGACTCGCGCTTCGCAACCGAGATCCCGTTCGTGCCAGGCGATGACCGCTGCTATCCGAAGCTGGCCGGCGGCGCGATCGGCATGATCGTGCCGGCCACGCGCGAAGACTTCCAAGTGCCGCTCTGGATGCACTGCGATCCGCGATTGATTGCGGTCCATGCGGACGGCGACTGGAAGATCGGGTCGATCATCGCGGATCTCAACTCGAAAGATGAAATCGATCCAGAGCGGTGCGCGCGGCTGCAGACGATCTTCCGCGTCATCAAAGATCCGTCGAGCTGCGCGAACTTTCACAACGAGAACTCAATCGCGTGGAACATCACGGAGACGGGAAGGAAGGACGGACACGGCGGCATCGTGACCGACAAGCCGTTCGGCGAAGGCGCCGCCCCGAAGAAGCCGCCCAAAGAAGCGCCTCCCGTTCCGACGAAGAGCGGCGGTGCCGGATCTGCTGGAGCCGGCCTCGGATCGAGTACGCCCGGAGCCGCGGCACCGGCCCCAGGTGTGCAGGCATTCGGGCATCGTCACAACACGAAGACTGGTGTGCATGGCGAACAGGCCGCTCCGCTCGGCGGTCCGGGAACAGACGGAGCGGGCGAGACGATGGCCGAGAGCGATCGCGTCCACGCGATGATGAGTCAGCATCAGAGCGGGCCGTTCGTGACTGGCGCGACGGACGATCAGCACAAACAAGGTGTAGATGCCGACGGGAATCCGATCAATCCCGGTCATCTGTCGACCAACTCTCTTTTCTGGCGTTCGAAGGAATTCGACGCTCCGCTTCTCTTCGAAGGCAAATTCGATTCGCCGGTCTTGCCTCCTCCTCCAGTGTTCCGCGCCGGGATCTACTGCACGCATGTCAGTCTCGAACTTTCCAATCTGTCGCACGCGACATGCAAGGGCGCGCACAAAGGCATGTGGAAATGGCGCAGCCAGCTCAATGACTACATGGTTTACGACGGCGAGCCTCCGCCTTCCGACGGTGTTCCTCCGCCGAAGGAACCGCCGGGCGTACCGACAGGCGGCGGCATACCGGGCGGAGGAGAATCTGGCGGCGGCACGTTCAGCAACGCCGGAGACTCAGGACCGATCCCAGGCTTTCCGCAAGGTCCTGGAAATCCGTTCGACCAGCCGAATCCGTTCGGTGATGGCGGGACCGCAGGAGAACCCGGCGGAGTTCCGCTGCCGCCTCAAGCTCTGCTCGCGCCTCTACCTCCGCCCCCCGTCCAAGGTCCGGTGATTCCGACCGATCCGGAAGAAACGAGTCTGCCGATCATCGCTTCGACGATGGAGCGGGCGTATCCGGCTCTCCTCGGGCGCCCGCAGTACATCGGCGAGAGATTCCTCGGATCGCAGTGGCACGATCTGCGGCACTGGAGCGCACCGACCGAGAAGACAATCCGCATCCTCGACCACTTCACGCCGATCTCGTACCGCCTCGAGGCGTTCGCGAAACAGCGCGACGACAGTTTCGTCTACACCGATCCGCCCGGGAACGCACGATACGTCGGAGGCACCGCAGACGGCGGCGGCTGCATCTTCCCCGCCGAACTCCAGATGGCCGACATCATCAACGGCGTGCTCGTCACGCCTGACGACATCGTGCCGTCGCTGACTGAACTCGGCGTCCTCGTCGGAAGCTACTTCGCGACCGGCACGCCCTCGACCCGCTTCGGGCAGATGATCAATGCGCATCGCTGGGGACGTGTCGGCGTGAATACGGTCGTGGAATCGGTCGACTCGGCGGCGGCCGTCGTCGCGATCTCCCGTTGGACATCAGGCGCAGACTATCAATTCGAGACGCAACTCGGCCAGGGCGGCGCATATGCGAGCATGATCGGATCGCTCTTCGAAAATCTAACTACCGTTGGAACGGACGCGAATCTGCTCGTCAAGACGCTTCAGACACGTACGCTTCCGGCGAACTCGCTCAACAACGTCGGGAAAGGTCTGCGCGTTCGGGCGTGGGGCACATTCGCGGCAGAAGGCAGCGCGAAAAACTTGCATCTGCTTTTCGACGCTGTAGTTCTCGCGACGAACGACATCGTCACCAATCCGAACGGTCTCAGCTGGGAACTCGAAGGGGTCATCGAAGCCACCGGCGCCGCTTCACAGACCGCAACCTTCCGTGGTAACGTGGGAGCGGTGAAGCAGGGCACGAAGGTCCAGTCTCTGGCTGGAGCGTTCGGATCGCCACACACCGTCAGCGTCACGGGGCAGAACAGCATTCCGGTTGCGAACGGCGTCGTCTGCAATGGCATGTTGATCGAGGCTATGACTTAGAGGAATCTTGAAGGAGGAATCATGTCGAAAGAGAATCCGATCCTTTCCGCGGCGAAAGACGCCGCAAACGCTCCGACTCTGACGGAGCTCGAAGTCGAATTCAACCGTCGCAAGAACATCGAAGAAAGAGTGCGACTCGCAGCGGCGCAGAAGGAGATTCTGGCCGTTTGCGAAAAACATGGCCTCGTTCTCGGAGCGCGTGCCATGCTTACGCCCGACGGACGCATCGCGACAGAAGTCATGCTGGCGCCCGCACCGAGAACGAACGGACAGGTGAACGGCGCGTAGATGTCCGTCATCACAGCGCACGCCGGGACCGACACAAGCACGCAGAAGGCGTGGCGGTTCTTCATCGTCGACACCGCTGTCGAACT
>Ga0247727_10004498_pt1 | contig 29491 bp, 23 predicted proteins | sample WisWelCaveWW1625_FD_202498 | JGI IMG/M metagenome (GOLD analysis project Ga0247727, IMG submission 202498) | Biofilm microbial communities from Wishing Well Cave, Virginia, United States - WW16-25 | ecosystem: Environmental > Aquatic > Deep subsurface > Groundwater > Cave microbial mat | place...
GGAGAGCCAGTCATCGATGTCCGGTGGGAACGGTATCAAGCTTGATGCGGCAAGCGGTACGGCTCGCACCAATCCGCCGGGTGCTGGTAACTATGATGTGAAGGTGAGATATTTAGACGAGGTTGACGGGCCTGCAACGATCGAGATACGAATCGGCGGGACGTTGGTCGATTCGTGGACGTTGAATCAGAACAATGATCAGTTGGTTAGCCGGACGGTCGTTACGGGATATAATTTCAACTCGAATACGGTTTTTGAGATCAAAGGCATCAGAAACAGTGGAGAGCATGCGCGCGTCGATTATGTGGAGTTCACAGCAACTTCTGCGAAGGTGGCTGCCTCGGACTCTGAGGCGCTACAAGCCAGCGTTCCTGATCGTCTATCGCTCATGGGGAATTTCCCAAATCCGTTCAACCCGAGCACGAGCATCAGGTTCACGGTTCCGGCGGCGATGGAAGTTTCGCTGGAGATATACAATATCACCGGCCAACGGCTCCGCGCCATCTTGAGCGCAGCCCAAACTCTCGGCGAACACTCGATTGTGTGGGACGGCCGCGATGATGATGGTCAGATTAGCCCCAGTGGAGTTTATGTTTATCGCCTCAAGGGTGGTGAGTTTGTTACGCATGGTCGGATGAGTTTGGTGAAATAAGGGATGGATTGTTGCTCAAAGACAACTTTCAGAAGCACAATCAGAAGACTTGACAAAAAGGAGAATGCGATGAAATCTCGTATGCTGATTGAACTGGCGATTGCCACTCTTATTACCATGAGTTCGACGGTATATTGCCAGAAGATAGCGAAAATCGAAGACTTGGGTAGCAGAGTGGAAAAACTGTGGGAAGTAAATATCCCTATCCAACCAAACCGCCAGGGCAGCTTGATGTATGCCGTTCTAACTACAGGTATAGCGGTTTTGTCGCCAGAGGGTAAGACTATTTACTGTTACGATTACAATAACGGGCAACTGCGGTGGCAGGCACCCGCTATCCAAATTAATAGCTCGAATGGTGCCATCTATTCTACTGCGGATGGCGAATTTCTTTTACTGAGATATCCCCATAATGAAGTTGAGATAACAACCGCGATATATACCAATGATGGTCAGCTTTTGTGGAGTGCTCTATATGAGGCTCTTTTCTCGATTTCGCCATCAGGGAATTATTTGATCTCAGAGCGCCGCCTGTCAGGCGGAAGTATGCCCTTAACAGTTTTGGATCTAACGAGCGGCAACCGGCTTTGGCAGATCGATCCGCCTAAAAGTTATGGCCACTGGGAGGCAGCTTCAAGCAAAGATGACAAGATCGTCTATTACAACGGCGGAGCATTAAAATTATTTCAACTAAGCGATGGCAAACTTCTTTGGGAAAGAAACGTGGAGTTCGACCCAAGAACTGATGATGGAAGCGTACATATTTCACGTATGGGAAATGTTATTTCTTACGACGCAACCATAGGAATATTACGCAATAAAAAACAAGTTACCCATGTGTTTAACGATGAAGGTGAGTTGCTTTGGCAAAGAACGCGACCTAATATTCATGGGAAATCGAATGGCGGAAGAATTAAGGGAATTTCAGATGGTGGCGAGTATATCGCGATCAAAGATGGCTCACGATTTTCAGTCTACGATATAAAAAAGGAGCAAGAGCTTTGGACTCTCACTGAAGCTGGCCTAAGTAGCATAAGAATATTTACCAAAGAAGTGTTGATTTTTCCGCCAAAACCACAAGAGACAAGAAGTATTACATTAAGGGAAGATGGGACCATTCAAAACCGTCATACCTTGAATCAATTCATTGACTTCAGATGCGGCAAAGAATCCGGTTTAATATCAAAGAAGGAATCCACTTGTGAGCTTGCACCGATCATAGTCAGCAAAACTGATGGTCAATTTGTCCTGTCCAAGGTTAATGTGGATTTTTCTGCGATCAAATAATTGCACATTTTGTCTTTTGAAATTTTCCTTATTGACAGGAGAAAAAGTATGAGAAAAGCGAGCTTAGCAATAACACTGGGCATAATATGCATCGCTGCATTCTTCGCGGGTACGTTTGCTTCTGAAGATCAAAGAAACGACAACAATCTGAGAGTGGGGTTAGGTATTGCCAGTGTGCAAGGATATTGGCCTATTAGCAATTCTTCTACGTCCAATGCCGATGTTCTCACCTCTCCTTTTGGACCAAGAGATGTGAATAGTAGCGGCTATGACTGGGACTATCATGAAGGTATTGACATCCAAGCCAATTTTGTTCCTGTTTATGCAGCGTTTAGCGGAACTATTAGGGATGTTAATTCTGAGAGTGATAACTCAGGTGATAATACGGTGGAACGGTGGGTTAGGCTCCAACACATTGATCCAGAAAACCCTTCTGATCCGGATGATGATACAGTCTTTTATACGTTTTATGACCATTTACAGTGGTATCCCCAATTAGAAGATTTGGAAGATCTTGAAGGCAATCAGGAGGCTATGATTGATGCAGGTACAATTTCTGACATTTATGAAGACCCTACTACTGGCCGTATTTACGAGATCAACCCTTTTGCTACTTCTGGTGATTCAGGTGTGCCAGGTAATCCTCATTTACACTTCGCAGGCTTGTTCGGCGGAATAGATCCTGTGAATGACGCTATTAACCCAATGCGAGACGATAGTCTGCCATATACCAACTCTGCGCCTACTATACAGAATATAGTTTTGACCACAAATCCACGCCGTCTGTCATTTCGTGTTAGTACACACCACCGGGAACTTGACCTCAATGGTATCACTCTTTTTGATGGATTTGACGGGGTCGATATTAATTTTGACAACCGTATGAACACAGATGCTGCTGGCAGTCTGGACCCTAATAATAGGAATGAAGATGGAATCATTAACACTTTAACGTCATATAATGCTTCAATAACCATTACGATCACTACTCATGACTTCAACCCGGGAACAAACCAAATTATGGATTTTGCCTTCGATCTTCCGACAAGTTGGAATCTTAAGATTACAATTCATGTGGATGATACGCAGGAATTGTATGATCAGGAAATTGTTGGTGGGATTGTCGGAGATGGTTATACACTTCCCGAGGAATATCGTCTATCGCAGAATTTTCCGAATCCGTTCAATCCCTCGACCACAATCCGTTTTGCCTTGCCGGAAAAGTCCGTTGTTTCGTTAGCGATTTTTGACATATCTGGGAGGTTGGTGCGCGAATTGGCCTCACAACAGTTTTATGAGCAAGGTTGGCAGGAGTTGTCGTGGGACGGCAAGAATGCAGCAGGCCAGCCCGTCGCCTCGGGTATGTATTATTATCACCTTATTGCCCGGAGCAGCGATGATAGAAGGAATTTTTCCCAGACGCGCAAGATGCTCTTGATAAGATAAGACGTCTCGATAAAGGCATTGAATTTTGAGAAAGCCAACAATTTTCAGAAATCGTTTCTCGCCGATTTTTTACTTGTTTCTGGCGGCTCTCAGTGGCTGTGAGGTGAAAATCCAGGAAGAAACCTCGCGAGCCATCCAGCCGGAGAGCCTGCGGGTAACGAACGATCTATGGTCCAAGCATGGGCCCGCCTGGTCACCGGATGGCAGTCTGATTGCCTTCTCCTCCGACCGGATCATCACGGCTTTTACCGAGCTGAATCTCAGCGGCGCCCGGCATGACCGGGGAATCATGCACGACGTTATCGAGGGCATGCCGGCCATCTCTCCCGACGGCCTAAAGTTGGCTTATCGCTCGGCATTACGGGGCCACATTTGGATTTATGACTTTCAAAGCGGCAAAGAACGGCTGCTCACGCCTGATCACAAGAACGCGTATGAGCCGGACTGGTCGTTTGACGGCGAGTGGATCGCCTATCACGCCAACACCGAGAGCGGTTTCAAGATTTGGATGATCCGGCCCGATGGCACAGAGGGGCGCCAGATCACACAAGGCCGTGGAACCGAGTTGACTCCAGCGTTGTCGCCTGACGGTGCTTATGTGGCTTATTCTTCTCAGAGCTTCAGCGGGGACAACGACTTATGGGTTGCATCCGTGAGCAGTGGATCACTTCGTCGAGTAACAAGCGGACGTGACGTGGAGCGGAATCCTGCGTGGTCGCCAGATGGATCAACCATAGCCTTCGATTCTCAGTCTCCTGACGGCAATATCAGGATTTGGACAATTCCGGCGGACAGCGGTGAGGCTCATTTATTGGACACGAAGGACAACCAGTCTAATAGTCATCCTCATTGGTCTGCCGACGGCGCGCTGATCGCGTATCAGACTTCAGGATGGATCGGGATCATTCCAGCGCAGGGAGGGGAGCCTGTTCGCCTTACCGGCGCATTGGCGAAATATCCCATCTGGCTACCGCCGGCGAACGGCTTGTTGGGTGCGCGAACCTTCGGCTACACCTCGATTTATATCGCCTCACTTGCAGATACCTCGATTAGAGCACCACTCATCGAAGTTTTGGGGATTGGTGGTCTGGGCGGCTTATATGACCGCGATCCAGCCTGGCTCGACTTGAACAACTTACTTTACACCGGAAGAGGTGCTGGCATTTACAGAACAACAATTTTGCACGCCAATAGCCAACGATTGACACAGGGGTTGCCGCGGGTGTTCTTCTATCAGCGGGCAGCGCTTTCCCCGGATGGTCAAAGCGTGGCATGTGACAACAGTGTCGATCTTTTCTTGTTCCCGGTGCAGGGAGGCGTACCAAAGAATTTGACTGAAAGCATTAGTGATGCTCTATCTCATCCTGCGTGGTCGCCAGATGGCAAGCAGTTGGCCTGCCATTCGCCTTATGACCTGAGAATTCTGCAACTGGAAGACGGCGTGGTTGAGGGCCAAGTGATTATTCCGGGGCCTTATCGCAATCCCTCCTGGTCCGCCGTTCATCCGATATTCGGTTCTCATATCGCCGTCGAAAGGGATAACAATATTTACATCCTTTCGCCGGAAGAAAAAGACCCGCAATTGGTCATAGCGGGTGGCAAAGATCCCTGCTGGTCGCCCGACGGAACCAGGATGGCTTATATTCATGGCAATGAAGTTTATATCTCAACTATTTTTGTGCCTTTGTAATAATGCAATCAAACCATCATCGTACGCTGCTGATTTTTTCCCTGACGTTTTTATTCGTTTCAAACGTCAGAGACCCTCGCCTGTTGGCAAAATCTGCTGCAACAGGCATACAAGGCCAAGTCACAAACCGGAACACCGAAGCCCCTCTGCCCAACGCCAATATCGTGCTCATCGGAACGCCCCGGGGAGCGGCGACAGATAGCAACGGATATTATCGTATCGAGCATTTGTCGCCAGGCAAATATGCGATCCAGGCCTCGATGATTGGATTTGAGACAAAAATCATTCCGCACCTGATTTTGAAAGCCGGGGAAACGCAAACGGTCGATTTCTCCCTCGCGCCGGTTCCCATAAATCTTGATTCTGTTACTGTTGAAGCCGAGCGGCTTTGGGAGAAATATCAAACCGAGGTTTCCATGCTCGGCGTGCGGCGGTTGGGCGCGGAGGAAATCGCAATACTTCCGGGCACGTTTGATGATCCGACCCGTGCGATCCTTACGCGTCATGGGTCGAGCGGCGCCGGCGATTTCAATAGTTTTCTGACGGTGCGCGGCAGCAGTCCGGAGCAAAATCTGGTGGTGATGGATGGCGCAGTCATTCCCAATCCGTATCGCTTTCGTCTCGCCATGGGCGGCGGCTTGAGCATCTTCGATCCGAAAACCACACAAGACGTTCACCTGCACTTGGGAGGTTTTACCGCCGAGTACGGCAATGCCTTGTCTTCCGTGCTCGAGATCGAAACTCGAAACGGGAATCTCCAACGGTTCGGCGTGGGCGGGTCCATCAATTTGACTGATGCCGGTGGAATCATTGAAGGGCCGATATGGAGAGGGAAAGCTTCATTTTTACTCGCTGCCCGCAGGACCTATCTTGATCTATTGGCCGATCGATTGACCGAATCCAATTCCGTCTACCCGCAGTTCTGTGATCTCACCAATAAATGGCTGTTGAATTTGAATGAACGAAACAAGATAACGATCTCTTTTACGTCGAGCCGCGAAAGGGCGAATTTGCTCTCGGATCTTTCCGAAACGGTGAGCATAACCGAAGAAGCCAAAAACCGGCACGGCGTTTTTTCATGGAAAAGCTTGCTCGGCAATCGCGGCCAGCTTCAAACTCTGCTTTCTTATTACGACGATGCCATGACTTTGCGAGTCTACAATCCCAGTGCCGACACCACGACCGCGGATTATCAAAATCTCGATTCGCGAGCCAATAGGCTTTCATTCCAGCAAAATGTGCGCTACCGATTGCGTGAGCAAAGCTGGCTGAACTTCGGGATGAGCATGGCTTTTATTGACTCGAAGACTGATTTTCGCTCGCAGGAGCGGAATTTTTATTTTGCCCGAAATGAATTCCCGAGGAAAATCAAGTTTGAGACAACACAAAAATACTACGCCGTTTTTTTTGAGAATACCTCCGAGCTAAGCAAGAGCTTGCAAACGAGAATCGGTTTGAGGTATGACTATGCCACGTTGGTCGAGGAAGGCGAGTTGAGCCCAAGATTCAGCGTATCGTACAAGCTCGATGAGCAGACGACCGTCGAAGGCTCATGGGGAGTTGTCTATCAATATCCTGATCCGATTACTATCAGCTTTCGAGATCAACCCGTGAATTTCGGAGCCAATCGCGAGGTCGTTACTGCAGAGAAAGCCACTCACAATGTCATTGGCATCAAAAGAAAGTTGACTCAAGAGGTGGCAGCCAGCTTGGAGTTTTATTATATCGATATCGACCGGCTTATATTGCCTGAAGATCGGGAAACTTATGCGCCAGTCAATAATGGCCGGGGAATTTGCCAGGGAATTGAATTTGTGCTTGAAAAGAAGCCATCCGCTTCAAGCACAAACAGCGGCTTGATAAGCTATTCTTTTGGCAGATCACAATATCGCGAGATAGAAAGCAGGAAATGGACTCCATTTAATTACGACCGGCAGCACGGCTTAACCCTGTGGTACAATCAAAGGGTACGAAAAAATTGGCAGCTCAGCCTGTTGTGGCGTTATGCCAGCGGACTGCCTTATACCGAGGTATTAGGTGTGCGGATCCGGCAAAATCCCGCACAGGATGATTTCGGTTGGGATTTTGTTCGAGGCTCTCGCAATGCCAAACGGTTTCCTTCTTATCATCGCCTCGATGCCCGGCTGAGCTATTCGGTTCATACCGGAAATCGAGCATTTTCATTTTATCTGGATTTGATCAACCTATATAATCGTAAGAATGTGTACAACTTGACTTGGGAAAAGGAACCAGCTTCGGATGACCCCTTGTTGAACATCGCGAAAAGGCGAACGCTTTACATGCTCCCGTTTCTTCCTTCGATTGGAATACAGTTTTGGCTTTAGTTGCTTTGAAACGAAATCTTTGCAAAAATAGCAAAGAATTTAGTAAACAGATTCAGTGGATTTAGCGGATAACGAAATGATGTATCCGTTTAATCAGCTGAATCTGTTTACAAAAATCCTTTTGATTGCGGCTCGTCCGCGTTGGGCTTTCAATACCTCCTGCAATTTTTTCTTTTGAGACCTCACTTCATAACGTGATCGCCGATGTCTGAGCAGCAAAACACTTTCGTGCAGATTATTGCAACCATCGTCGGGTGTCGAAGGTTTTTGATGGGCAGTTTCGGTTTCGGCACGCTGATTTGTTTACTGGCACTTCTGTTACTGCCCAAGTTTTATGCAGCCAAGATATCCTTCTTACCGGTTTTGGCTGTTGACCCTCATCATGAGACTTCGACATCCAATACCGTTGTGACTTTGAGTATTCTGAGTGGAAAATCTACTGCGCGTCCAATATCTGTTCTGAAGAGTCGCGTCATAAAGGAAGAAATCATAAAAAAGCTCAAGCTGATGAAGGTCTATAAGACCGAAACCATGATAGAGGCTACGGAAATTCTGGATGAGCGTACAAAAATTGAGACAACAGTGGAAGGTGCGATATCCATTGAGGTTTCAGATCGGTCTCCTCAGAGAGCCGCAGACATTGCTAATGAATATGGCAATCAACTTTGCAATGCCCAGCAGCAATATCAGTTCGTTCCCCTTAAAGTTCTAGATACACCTACACCACCGGTAGAGCCGATCAGACCACGAAAGTCAATACTTGTCTTATGGACGGTTGTTCTGACTCTTTTTCTGGATCTGATCGTCCTGTTTTCCCACAAATTCATCATAGATTTAAAAGAGCAAAGCCCGGATGAATTTGAAAAATTGTAATTCATTCAAATGACTTTAAAAAATGATCTTCAGTCTATATGCTTTTGGCGCAAAAATAATAAAGACAAGCGAAATGGCCAAAAGAATGCTTGCGTTAGCGGCCGCTATCCTATGCCTCGGCGGAGCGCAGAAATGTCGGAGCCAACACCAAACGATCAAATTGACTTTTGAGCAAGGACTAAAGCTTGCTTTAAAAAACGAGTTGGCTTTACAATTGGCGCAACAAAGAATCAAAGCCGCTCAGGCAGATCTGCGCTATAGCAGGACCAGAAGGCTTCCCAAGCTTTCAATGGCAGGCTACTCCGGTGCGGCCCAGTATAAGGGTGGAATTCCGGTTGTCAACAGTTTTTCACTCCCGGCCGAAGAATTCGAGCTGCGCCCCACACTCTATGGCGAGGTTGGGCTTTATTTTCGACAGGTCTTGTTTGACAACAAACAGATCTATTATGAGATTCAGGAGAAGGCCGTTATGCTCAAAAAAGTTGAAAATGAGATTACACGAGCCCAGGCCAACACTCTTATCCAAACGGCAATCACATACTGCAAAGCAAGCCACGTCGAGGAACAGATCAAGTACCTCGAAGAGCAAATTGAGCTCCAAGAGCAACTGCGCTCACAAATTGATGATTATTTTGCTGCGGGACTGATCAGCAAAAGTGAGCTTGAAAAAATACAACGGCAGCTCATCGAGTTGCAGGACCAGCTTGAAATGGCCAAGCTACAAAGCCTTGAGCTCATGATGCGCTTGCACATCATCATGAAGATTCCGAAGGATCAAGTCATTCATGTTGATGCATCACATAATATTGATTTTCTCCGGATCTGCGATCAAGCAAGAAAGGGTGATATTCAAAAAAAGAATTTGGAATGCGCAGATGGTGAGCTCGTGATAGAGCTTAATGATGTTCGAGTGCAGCGCGCCAGGAGGCACAACACCATATCGGTCAATTTAGAAAGCTATCTCAGATATTCCTCCTCTCAAAGCTGGGTAATTGGAATCGGCATTCATTGGCCACTTTGGGATGCCGGGGAAAGGGAGGCTTTATCTGACTTGGCAGAAGCTCAACATGCGGCCGCCCAAATCAACCTGGAGACAAGCAAAGAAGAAATCGACCAGAGAATTGAATTGAGTTATTTCCGGCTATTACTCGAATATGAAAAATTGAGATCTCTTGACAAGCGAATCAATTCATTGACAGCGCTACTTTCAGACGATGACGATGCTCAAACCGGGTTGGAGGAAAATCTCCTAAAAATGCGTAGAAGGGTTGAATTTCTCGATCTAAGTCGCGAGAAAGCAATGCTCGAGGCCGACTATCATTTAGCCGGCTTTGAATTCCTTCACGAAACAAATAATATCGTACAGGTTCTGGCGCAATGAAAAATCAAAACCGGTCCAAGCGGCTACGAAAACTTGGTTATCTTTTGTTGTTAATAGGCGCTCCGCTTGTTGGCCTGGCGCTCAAGAACAGTGACAAAAAGCATGAACAACTCGATATAAGAACGGCAACTGTTCAATACGATTTTCTTGTCAGTACTATCTCTGTCTTGGGCACGGCTATTCCAAAAACAAGAATGAACATTATCTCTGAGATTCCAGGCGTAGTCGATGAAATATTTGTAGAAGATGGAACACCAGTGGAAAAGGGACGGCAACTCCTAAAAATCAATTCCTCGCAGCAGAAAGAAGCATATCTCTTATCGAAGCAAAAAGTCATTGAAACGCAGTTGGAAATAGAACAGGCCCAAAAAGATTTGGAACGATTAGAAAGCCTTTATAAGCTCAACCAGATTCCAGGGAAAGAAGTGGATGAGTTGAAACAGAAGCTGAGCGGCTTGCGGAAGGTGCTCATCATCAATCAACAGCTACTAACATTGCAAAAATCAAAAATAGAAAAGACGACGATTCGTGCTCCCATGGCGGGAATGGTTTTGTTAGCTTGGCCAATAGAAAAAGGTATATTAATCAATTCGGGGCAACAGCTTTTATCTGTTGTTGATGGCGTCAATATTGAAGCTTATCTCAACCAAGATGATGCCTTGAAAGTCAAAATCGGGCAAAAAGTGTTTATCAAAAACCTTGTGGTGAATGCGGATGACTCTCTCGCGCAAGGCACAATTCGTTTCATTAGTCCGGAAATCAAGCGAGGCATGGTCAAAGTTATCATTCATCCGGATGAAAATATCCGGATGACGCTGGGAAGCTCTATCGAAGCCAGATTTCCAGTAAGCTCACCTCATCGTACTTTAATCGCGCCCATCGAATCCGTTAGAATATTTGATGGTAAAACTTGCCTGTTTACCGTTGAAGAAGGCATCGTTAAAAAGCGCAAAGTGGTTATAGGGGACAATAATCATCAATTTGTAGAAATTATCCGGGGCGATAAGCTCACTGAAGGAAGTGCAATCGTCATTTCGCATTTCGAGGAGATCAGAGAGGAAATGAAATTTGAGTTTCAGAAAGATTGGTAGACATGCAAAGACGTTTGCGCACATTTTTGGACCTGATAAGAATCGCCTATTTCAACTTCACAATGAGCAAGATGCGATGGTTTCTGATGCTGTTGAGCATGGCGATTGGGGTATTTTCGCTAACGGTCGTGCTCGTTGTAAGTGAAGTCGGCAAAAAGACTATCTTTGATGAAATTCAAAGTGTCGGCATAAATCGGGTTTGGATCTACCGTGACTTGAATGATCTGTTTGACGATCCTAACCCCGATCCCTGGACTTCTAATAAGATGATTTCAAATGACATCACTAAAGATATTGCCGAATACTGTAAAGATGTACGCCGGCTTGCTCCTAGTATTCGACGTGGCGTGGAGGTTACCTATCACGGAAAGAGTTTTGAAGGAATTCTGCTTATTGGGGCAGGCTCTGACTGGGGCTTGATCCATAACGAGCAACTTGCTAGTGGCCGCTTTATTGCGCCCGTTGACGAGGCGCGAAGAAACCGGGTTTGCGTGCTTTCCGGCGAAGCGCAGAAGTTGATCTTTGGTGAGAATTCCGCTCTGGGGACGAGTTTGCAAATTGGCGGGGAATATTTTACGATCGTCGGCATTCTGAAAAAGAAAGAACGGCCCATTTCAAAAAACATTTCGACTGTCCCTTTGCGGGAGGAATCCATTATCGTTCCCATTTCCGTGCTGCAAAGCTCAAACTGGTTTAATACTCAGAATGTGGAATATCTTGATTTTCAAATCACCAGCTTCAATAAAATGACGCAAGCGGCTGAAGACATCAAAAGCTATTTATGCCTTAAGTTCGAAAACGGCCCTCATTTTCAGGTGAAAATGCTATATTTTGAGATTCAAAAGGCAAAGAGAATCATGCGGATTCTTTCTGTTGTGCTGGGAATTATTTCCGGGGTTGCCTTGCTGATTGCAGGAATTGGCATTATGAACATGATGCTGGCCTCGGTTATCGAACGCTTCTTTGAGATCGGCATCAGGAGGGCGGTTGGGGCCACTCGCAAGGACATCCTTTTTCAGTTTATGATTGAAGCCATCATGATTGGCGTCTTGGGTGGCATGGCCGGAATTCTCGGCGCTCTTTCGCTTTCACTTCTCGCCAGAATTTGGATGACTGGCAGCGAGTTTTCTTTATTGCCGGCTATTGCGATTGCTTTGTCCGTATCGGTGTTGACCGGTCTGCTGGCAGGGATTTATCCGGCACAGAAGGCTGCCAAACTGAATCCCAGCGAGGCGTTAATGAGGATCTGAATATGAAGCCTAACGCCAGTTACATTCTCTCTGTCCTATTAATAATAATGGATTCGTTTGCACTAACGGCAAGCGAGAGATGCCAGGTGCGTATCTTGAGCCAGGAAGGCGGCAACTTTGTAATTGAAGTTACAGTTGATCAATTTACGGTCACAAACGATGAAAATGGCAGTCAGTTGGTGAGCATCGATGGTCTGCCATATAACAATGAAGCTGGGAAACCACATTTGCCTATCAAAGGCGTTCTGCTAAGCGTACCCGCCTTTTCGCAGTTTGCTGTCGTGATTTTGGAAGAAGAGTTTGAGATAAAGACTGGCATAGATATTTTGCCCAATCCAACACCGGAATTCAAAGACGAAAATGACGGCACATTTGAGCAAACAAGCGTAGTGAAAAAAGACGTAGAAGTTTATGGTTTAAATGATTTTTATCCGGTAAGTCCGGTTGCCCAGAATATCCTCGGATTCATGAGAGACCAATACTTGTTGAAGATAAGGATCAGTCCCGCACAATATAACCCGGTGCAAAGGATGTTGCGATTAAATAAGAGAATTCGTTTTCAGATCAAACAAAGACAACCATTACAGCCTGATCCCGCCTTGATCAAAATTGCGTATCATCGTAACGAAAGCTCAATTGTCTTTGATCGCATTATCAGTGATCAGATATTGAATTCCAGGCGCGTGAACACCGATATCCTGCCCTTGAAATTCAAGCAGGACACACAAGGGCGCTTTGACGCGGTAAGTTTCTACAAGCGTATTGCGGGGCAAGATCCGGCTAAAATAAGCATTTCTCGAGATGGGCTCTACAAATTGGATTCTCATGCCTTGAGCAATGCCGGTCTGGACCTGTCTTTTGTAAATCCGCAGAATATCCATCTATTGAATCGAGGCCGGGAGATGCCGATTTATGTCGCGGGTGAAGATGACGGAAAATTTGATTCTGATGATTTTATCATTTTTTATGGCCAGGCAAACAACACTATCTATTCAAATGACAACATCTATTGGTTGACGGTGGATGGGCAACGTGGCCGAAGAATGGGAACGAAAGACGGACAGCCGGCAAACTCCGCGATCAAAGTGGATAGGCATGAAACAGTCGAGCATGTGGAAGATAACAAATTGTATGAACCGTTCAGGAGATCGAATGAAGATCAATGGATATGGGATGAAATTAAACCCGGAGAAAAAAAGACATATTACTTTCATTTGTCGGAGGTTGACACTTCAGAGTTGCCGGCATTGATTACGGTTCTGCTGTATGGCCGGGATAATAGAGAGTATTCATACAAATTTTTTCTCAATGGGAAAGAATTCGCCGACACAACATGGTTTCATGGGGGCAATTTCGTCCTGCGCAGAGCTATTCCACAACCATATCTTGCCGAGCGAGCGAATGTGCTTGTGATCGAATCATTCAGCCAGGACGATGTTATTATATACTTGGATTGGTTTGAAATTGCATCTTGGAAAACGATGACCACAGAAGAGGGCAAAATCGAATTTGCAATAGCTCAAAGCGGAAATTTTCAATTTGAGATCAATGGCTTCACCGACGCTCTCATAGATGTGTATGAAATTCAAGATACAACAACCATTTTTCGCATAATAAACTCGAAAATAAATCAGGATGATGAGAGATACACCTTGCATTTTGATGTGGCAAGCAAACCTGATAGCAGGTTTATATGCTTAGAGTCAAATAAGTATCTTGCTCCCAAGCAAATTTCAATCGATGAACCAAGCGATTTACATTCCACCAACAGGCGGAGCGACTATATCATTATTGCTCATGAGTCGCTTTACAATAGCATCCTGCCATTGGCTGAGCTTCATAAGAACGAGGGCTTGTCTGTAGAGGTCGTAAAAGTGCAGGACGTCTATGATGAATTTAGTTATGGGATTTTTCATCCGGAGGCCATCAAGGAGTTTTTACGATATGCTTACTACTTTTGGACCCCGCCTATACCAACGTATGTACTTTTGGTCGGTGACGCCACTTACGACTACAAGGATTATTTAGGGATCGGTTTAGAAGGTCATCTCCCAACGCACTTTTTTGAAAATTCTTGGGGTTCTTATCAAACGTCGAACGATAACTGGTTCGTTTGTGTCAGCGGCGATGATGTTTTGCCGGATATGAGCATTGGCAGATTGCCGGTCAAAAATTCATCAGAGCTGGAAAATATAATTCAAAAGATATTCGATTATGCACATGATTATACTCTTGCCGGTTGGAAGAGTACAGCTTTGATGGTTGCGGATGATTCGCCACTCGGAGAAAAATTCGAGCAAAAGAGCGATGCATTGGCTTCGCTGTTTCCTCCTTCATTCCAGATTGAGAAGGCTTATCTCCGGGACTTTCCAAGCGGTGCGCAATGCCGGAAAGAAGTTCAACGGTTGATCGATGATGGATGTTTAATCATAAACTATACCGGTCATGGAGCGCCGGACTCTTGGGCGCGTGAATGGTTGTTGCAGAATGAATATGTATCATATTTGTCCAATCGACAGAAGTACCCGTTTATTGTCATGCTTACTTGTTTAACCAGTCTTTTCGAGCATCCTACTCGCGATTGTCTATCTGAAAAACTCATCAAAGCGAGAAATGGAGCTATCGGTACATGGGCAGCAACAGGACTCATTTTTGTGGGGGAATACCCTAAAATTGGATTTCCCTTGTACCGCGCTATTTTTGGCAATGAGAATTTTACCTTCGGCTCATTTACTACACAAGCGAAGCTGGATTATTTAGCCAGGGATGGCGTACCGGACCACGCTGAAATGTATACATTATTCGGAGACCCGGCATTGAAGCTCAATGTTATAAATCCGGAAGCCCCCCTCGTTGAATGGCGCATCGCTAATGGGACTTTGACGCAAGAAGGGCAATTTGTGCCTCCCAATCCTCTATTCGTGGCAATGATTAGAAGTAAGCATGCAATCATTCCGGAATCAATCGAGATTACTTTGGATGGACAAAATATTTCCTTACCAGATCCCACGATCACTTATCTACCCTCAAGTCGTACTTTGGCAGAAATACAAATGCAAACCGATCTTAAAGAAGGGTCGCATCAGCTTGGGATTGTGGTTTCAGATAGTGCTGGATTGAAAGGCGAGGATCGAATTCGATTCCTTATTCAAGAAAGCAAATTGAGCATTACACGCGTGATGAATTATCCCAATCCAATGCGAAATGAAACATATTTTACGTATGAGTTGTCGCAACCGGCTGAGGTCACGATTAAAATATTCACCCTCAGCGGACGATTGATTCAAGTGCTTAATGATTATTCCACGGTACTTTTTAATACGATAGAATGGGATGGGCGCGACAAAGATGGCGATAACATTGCAAATGGGGTCTACCTCTATAAAGTCATCGCCAAGACGGCTAATCAATCTAGAGAAGCTATCGAAAAATTGGCAAAGATCGAGTGATACAAGCAAGTTCGCTTGCATCATTGGATTATGCCGGCGTTGCCATCACAACAACGTTTAGCGCGCGCAGACGATCACTTGTGTTCGGTTCACAGTAACCAACTCCGCTGGGAGCGATCTCGGGCTGGCGGAGATGGAAGTCTGGCAGAGCGGCGCTTCCAAGCCCGATGGCGCGAACGGCGAGGAGTTGTTCAATCCTACAAATGCGAATGTACCTCGGCAATTCTCCTTGTCGCCCATTTACCCTAATCCGTTTTCCGCGAACGGAACGGCGACCATGTTTCAATTGGCTCTGCCCGAAAATGGCCAAGTGTCGGCGGTTATCTACGATCTTACCGGCAAAGTTGATCATACGGGTATACAATGAGACAATGCCGACTGGACAGCGATCCTTGCGATGGGAGGAGAAAAATGGAAATGGCGAGGTTGTGGGAACCGACGTCTATCTGTTGCGGGTTGAATACCCTGGTAGCTCAGGTCGGCGAGAAATTGCGACACAGCTGGTTGACAGCTCACGATGTTCCGGCTATTGGGTTGGCAGTGTGGCGGACGACACACGATGGTTTTTTGGTACAAGACGATCTTGGACCTACTCTCTGGAAGCATGTACATAATGCACGCCGCAGCACCTTTGGGGTTGATGTGGTTTCTCTGGTAAAAAAAACGATGATCGTAGATATTTATACCGCTTCACCTACATTCTGACTGTGCTAAATTTATCTGCGTTAGCAACATTTTTGCTTTACCCAGCCGCGCCGCCACGGATGTTTACAATTATGGTTTTCAACAGCCTGCTCAGGTGGGTTAGTTTCGGGCGCGGTGGGTGGAATGGCTGAAATGATAGGAATGAGTTTGTTTGCCACGCTATGGGATAGATTCAATCCAAATTACTAAGCTGCCATACCTTCTCTTCGCGGTGCTATCCTCTTGTAGTCATGCTTTTTGTCTGGAAAAAATTCGGTGGACTAAGCTGGCTATGATGTATTTATCCGATGTTGACTTGATTTGCGGCAGTATACTTGAATCAACATTATATCATTGATTTGTTGATAGGCGCTGTGTATTTCATTGCCTCCTATCTGCTGACCGAGCGAATACTCATGCCGAGATTCTTCGATCTTTTTGTTGATTACAAGCGTACGATGTGTGCTCTGAGAAGTAACCATCAGTAATCAGCAAAACCTAAAAAATACCTTGACATTCTCTCGTTATTCTGTTAGCATATCCGCACTTTTTCATTAAAGCATTCAATCCGACGGAGTGAAACATGCTCAGCCATTTTTTGCGCACGAAGAATCTCGATCAAATCAAACACGATGCCGAGGCAACCGGAGAGACGCAGCTCAAGCGCTCCTTGGGTGCAATCGATCTTCTATCGCTCGGCATCGGCGCGGTGATCGGCACCGGTATTTTTGCAGTGATCGGCACCGCGGTTGCCGGCGGGCCGGATCATCTTGGCGCCGGACCTGGTGTGTCGCTTTCATTTATCATCACCGCCGTTGCTTGCACCTTCTGCGCGTTTTGCTATGCCGAGTTTGCGGCGATGGTGCCGATCTCCGGCAGCGCTTATACTTATTCTTACGCCACACTCGGCGAGATCGTCGCGTGGATCATCGGCTGGGATTTGATCATCGAATACGCCATCGGCAACGTCGCAGTGGCGATTGGCTGGGCGGCATACTTCCATCAATTGTTCGACGGAATCGGCCTGCACATTCCGGCGTGGCTGTCGGTGGATTATCGTTCGGCGCATCAAGCTGCCGAGGCCGTGGCTGCCGCCGGCGGGCAAGTTTCTCCGGCGAATGCTTTGAACTACGAAGCATGGACGAGCCATCCGACTCTGTTCGGCATCCCGATTATTTTCAATTTTCTTGCCGCGATCATCGTTGGCGCCGTTACATGGATATTGGTCATCGGCATCAAGGAGTCGGCGCGCCTGAACAACATCATGGTCGTGATCAAAGTCGTCATTCTGCTTTTTTTCATCGGCGTCGGCGCGATGTATGTGAAACCGGAGAATTGGTCGCCGTTCATGCCCAACGGTTTTGCCGGCGTGTGGACCGGCGCGAGTCTGATCTTCTTTTCATTCATCGGCTTCGATGCAATCTCCACCGCTGCAGAGGAATGCAAGAATCCAGGGCGCGATATGCCCATCGGCATCATCGGCTCGTTGGTGATCTGCACGGTGATTTATATTGCCACCGCGGCGGTGCTGACCGGCATGCAACCCTGGCATACGCTCGGCGTTGCCGACCCTCTCGCCGCAGCATTTGCCGAGCTTGGCATGGATTGGGTGGCGGGAATTATCTCTCTCGGCGCAGTGATTTCGATGACTGCGGTGCTGCTGGTTTTCCAACTTGGCCAGCCGCGTATTTTCTTCGCCATGTCGCGCGACGGTTTGCTGCCGAAATATTTTTCCAAAGTGCATCCAAAATATCAAACCCCGCACGTCACGACGATTTGGACGGGCGTCGTCGTTGCGGCGATCGCCGGAGTGGCGAATATAAACGAGATCGTCGAGCTAACCAACATCGGCACGTTGTTCGCTTTTGTGCTGGTCTGCGCGGGCATCATCATTCTGCGCATCACAGATCCGGAACGCCATCGGGTTTTCAAAACGCCGCTAGTTCCAATCGTTCCGTTGCTTGGCATCGCCATGTGCATCTATCTCATGCTCGGCCTGCCGTGGGTGACATGGGTACGTTTCGGCCTATGGCTGGCGATCGGATTGGTTTTTTATTTTGCTTATGGATTTCGGAAGAGTCGACTCCAGACTAAACTAGATTATGGTTTTAACTTTGGAGCCTTCTTTCTTGCTCCTCTATGGTTGCTTTTCCATGGAAGAGTTGGCACGGGACTGCTTTTAATTCTCTTAAATATTGTATTGCGAATAGGTGGTGCACTTGGGGCCGGAGGAATCTTTTTATCTCTTTTGATTCAACTCTGCCTGATGATCTATTTTGGAAGAGTCGGAAATGAAATTGCATGGAAGAAAAAAGGATATACTTCCATTGAAGAACTTAAAAGAAAGCAAAAGCCTTGGAAGATCGGTGGTTTGATAGTTGGAATTTTGATAGTCATACCCCTTATACTACTTAACCTTTTCGCGGCAGTTCGATTGATGCAATAAAAGACAAAATGCCTCAAGAGAAATCAGAACTCCTCCGCGCCCTTGGCTTGAGAGAAGGCATCGCCATTCACATGGGCGTGATCATCGGGTCAGGGATTTTTTTAGTTCCGGCCACGATTGCTGGACGGTTGCACGCCATGGGCCCGATTATGCTGGTGTGGATCGTCGCCGGCATGCTGACACTCTTTGGCGCGTTGTCGCTTGCCGAGTTGAGCGCCGTGTTGCCGCAAGCCGGCGGGCCGTATGTTTATTTGCGTAATAGCTTCGGTCGTCTCTGGGCTTTTTTGTTTAGCTGGAATGATTTTTTCATCAACAAAGCCGGCTCGGCGGCGGCGATTGCCATTGGCTTCGCAACCTATCTCGGTTACTTCTTCGATCCGATTAGCCCGCAGCATGCTTTTTATCGAAGCGAATGGGCGCTGTTGGGACATCCGATGGAGTTTGCCTTTGGTTGGAATCAAATCGTCGCTATGACGGCGATTGCGATGGTGACGTTCATTAATGTGCGCGGCGTGAAATTCGGCGGCTGGGTGATGAACATCTTCACGACAGCAAAAGTAGCGGCGCTAGTTGGATTGATTTTGGCGGTGATTTTTTCCGGTAAAGGCAGCAGCGCAAATTTTCTTCCATGGTGTCCGGAGAGCTGGAGCAGTGAGATGACCGCGGCATTCGGCCTGGCGATGATCTCCGCATTGTGGGCTTACGACGGTTGGATCGATGTAACGCTCACCGCCGGAGAGTTCAAAAATCCGCAACGCAACGTGCCATTGTCGCTGATTATCGGCACCGTCGCGATCATCGCGATTTATCTCAGCGCCAATCTTGCCTATGCTTATGCGATTCCGCTTGATGCCATGCAAGGCTCGTCGCGCATCGCGGCGGATGTGGCGCAAGTCGTGTTAGGACCGATCGGCGCGGCGCTCATTGTTGTCGGCATCATGTGCTCGACGTTCGGCTCGGCCAACGGCATGTTGCTCGCCGGGCCGCGCTCACTCTATGCCGCCGGCGTCGATGGCACGTTCGCCAAAACTTTCGGCAAAGTACACCCGCAGTATCACAGCCCGTATGTCGCGATTATCACGCTCGGTGTGTGGGGCGCGATTCTGACGTTGAGCGGCACCTACGATCAAATCACTTCGTATGTCGTTTTTGGCTCATGGGCGTTTTACGCGATGACCGCGGTCAGCGTCATCATCCTTCGAAAAAAAATGCCGGATGCCGAGCGGCCGTACAAAGCGTGGGCATACCCGTATGCGACGTTACTGTTCGTGGGAATCGCCGGATGGTTTGTTTATAATACTTTGGTTGAAGACACACGTAATGCGATCATCGGTATCGTGCTGTTGTTGATCTCGCTGCCGTTTTATTTTTATTGGACGAGAAAGTGAAGTGAGCTTGCGCATGCCGGCGAAGTCCGATTTGGGCGGCATGATTTTGCAGAATCTGGAATACCGTCATGCCCAAGTCGGACTTTACTTATTGGAGAACCACCGTGTCCGTCGCCCAACATCTCAAAATAAAAATTTCCGAATACGATAAATCCATCCGCACGTTCATCCCGAATTATGAAGAGCTCTTGGATGAAGTGGCTAAAACGGCGAGCCTCATTGGAAAGCGCAAGCCGACGATTCTCGATCTGGGAGTCGGCACGGGCGCATTATCGGCGCGTTGTTTGGCGGTGATGCCGCAGGCCGACATTTATGGCATTGATGCTGATCCCGATATACTCGAATTGGCGCGGCGGCGGTTATCGCGAAAAATAAAAGGCCGGCTTGATCTGGCGCTCGGCAGTTTCCTCGAAACGCCTTTTCCCCGCTGCGATGCCATTGTCGCGACGATAGCTTTGCATCACATCATGTCGATTAAAACCAAGCAAAGACTTTATGCCAAGTGCTTCCTCGCGTTGCGTTCAGGCGGTGTCTTGGTTTCGGGCGATTGTTTTTTGGCGGAAAACCCTCGCCTGGATCAAACCTACATGGAATATTGGGAAGCGCACATGCGCCGATCTTATTCAACAGGCGAGGTCAAGAAATTTTTGGCTGCGTGGAAAAAAGAAGACGCGTATTTTCCATTGCGAGAAGAAATGCAAATGCTGACAGCGGTGGGATTTCAGGTTGAGATAGTGTGGCGGCATGCGCCTTTTGCCGTGATGATGGGCTGGAAGAAATAAAGCCGTATGCGGATTAAACTGATTTAGCGAATAGAGATTAAAAGATGTTTTGCTTGTGAATTGAACCGTCTTCGATAACGAAAATCTTCACCCGCCAATCTTAATTCAGAGAGAATGAAAATCAAAAACATTTCTGGAGAGATTTAGAATTCTGTTGGCGATTTCTGTTTTTAGTTTATCCGTTCAATCTGTTCAATCCGCTTACAAAATGCTAACCCGCCCTCACAAACAAAATCGGATATACGACTTTCACTTCGCCGCTAGCGATGGATTCGTAACGCCAGCGCCGCATCGCTGAAAGAATCTCTCGCTCAAAATCCGCGTTGGTGAAATCGCTGTCCAACACCACGGCGTTTTTCACCGGGCCGTCGGCATGAATCGTCACCTCGACCTCGAGCTTGCCCCCCATCGACGGATCGTTTTTCAAATACTTGTTGAAGATGTACTGCAAGCGTCCCATGTTTTGCGTCAGCACCTGCCGCAACGATTCTTCGCTGCGCGCGCCCAATGCCTCCTCACCGCCGCTCACCCGCCCTAAGCTCTCAACATTGACTTTGCCGGTTTTGGCCAGCTTCACCGGTTCGACCGCGCCGAGATCGCTTTGCAAAAGATCATCGATGCCGCCGGAGCCGTTTCCTGCCAACATGCCGCCCACGTCCGCCTTCGCCGCGGTACCATTACCTCGTTGTGTTCCCCGACCGGTCGATAGCGTGCGATTCGCGCTAGTGACTTCTTTCAATCCGGCTGCCAACTCTTCGCCGAGGACATAATTCACCAGATCGTTTCCATCTCTGTTTCCCATGCCTGATTCGCGAATAACTTCTAAAAGACCGAGATTGGCGGGATTGGAATTGGAAGCGCCTGGCGGCGAAACCACGCCTGCTGGCGTCGAAAGTGCGATCGATGGCGGCGGTTCGATGTCGGTGTATTTTGTAATGCGCACAACGCGCTCCACCGGTTGCTCGACTGGCGCCGTGGCATGGGTGATGAAAAGAAATGCCACCAGCAGCACGATGTGGCCGGCGACGGCGATCAACCACGCCTCGAAGAGATATTGGCGCATGACTTTTTTAAGCTCAGGCGCGCCATAAGGAAAAATGTCGATGATCGATTTGTACTGTGCAGATCTCATATCGTAAATGCAGCCTTTATTTTCGATGCCAATAATTCTCGATGTTTGTATTGCCGTTAAAAAAATTCTGCGCTATCACCAGCGCAACTTCTCACGCGACGGACGTGGATTCTTTTTGAGGTCATCCCATTGCACCGGCCTGAAGATTTCCTTGAAAAATGATCGGTCGATACTCAGCCCTTCGATAGTCGGATCGCTGCCTGGCAAAATGAACAAGGCTTGTGGCTTCGCGACGGTGCCGAGCACTTCGATCTTGTCGAGAAAAATCCGCGCGCTGGAGGTGGTGTCGCTGATCGACGGCTCGGCAGTGGCAACCGAGTCCTGCGTTGCCTTCGTTTGATCTTTTAGCTGCGCGAATAACGGGGCCGAGGTGAACAGCAATGCTATTAGGCAGATATTTTTTTTCATCGTGCTCTTCTTCTTCTCATGCTCTTACTCGTACTCCTACTCTTACTCGCTTTTTTTCTTCAGTGAGAATCAAAATCAAAAGCGAATAAGAGTAAGAGAAAGAGTAGGAGTAAGAGAACGAGAATTTATGTGGATATCAGTTTGCTTTAATTCGTGCTCTGCTCCGCGCTTCCATTTGTGGAATGTCCAAGATCGCCGTTGGATGCGACGCCAAGTTCAGCGGCTAATGCTTCGGCGCGTTGATGGCTCTTTGTCACCCAATTATTTTGAACATTATTTTCTTCAGCCATCTTCAGATTGGCGCGGTAAGTTTCCAACGCTCGCTCTTTGAACGGACGTACTTTTTGCTGAAGCGATTCTTTATACGTCACCACATCAGCTTCGGAGAGGCCCTCAGGTCGTGGTGCTACAGCGAACGCACGGGCAAATTCTTCAAAACTCTCGCCGATCTTATGTGTTGAAGCTGTCGCCCAGTCGGCGACTTGATAATCCGATGCTTCGCGATAAGCGGCGAGCACCTCGTTGAACATATTTTTTTTCTTCTTAAAATTACGCTCGAAGGGCGGTTTCAATTCGAGCTTGCAATAATCTTGAAAGCGCATCTCGGCAAGCAGGAATTGCGCCTGCGCTGGAATGTACTCATCCACCGCTTCTTCTTGTTTGATGAATTTGCGATAAGCGGTGATTGTTTCTTCCAAAGATTTTTTCGCCTCGGCGAACTGGCCTTGATAAAAATACAACTCGCCGAGCTTGCCCATGACTTCCAAAAGTTGCGCCGCATCTTCCTTGTAAGTTTGCGTGAATCGGCGATAGGTGGTAATGGCGTTCACCGTGTCTCTGGCGTTTTCATAACACTGCCCCGCCTGAAAAACCGCGCGCGCCGCATGTTGCGAAACTGGGAAATCGTTTGCCAACGCCAAATAATTTTGGACTGCGTGCGGCCAGTTGCCTTGATCTTCGGCAAGCTGTCCGGCTTTCAAAAGCGCCAGCTCGGCGCCTTCGGCGGTTGGAAATTTTGCATAGAACTGTTCATAGACCGACATGGCGTACGCCTTGTCGTTTTTCTTTTCAAAGAGCGCCGCCGCTTCGAGAAGCGAGCGCTTGGAAATTTCGTCATCCTTGCTGGAACCGGCGAGCGCGACAAAAGCTTGCGCCGCTGCCGAGTCTGAGCCTGCGGCTTTTATGCCCTCGGCAACTTTGTATGAGCCGGAGGCGATCATCTTATGCGCGCGTTCGACATGGCGCGTGGAATCAGGAAAGTCGCCGATGATTTTAAGATACCATTTTTCCGATTCCTGATAATTCTCTTCTTGAAAAGTCGAATTTGCCACCATCGTCAGCGCGCTCAGCGAATATTGGTTCGGCGGCAACTCCGTGGCGACCTTCAAATAAACCTGCCGCGACAATTCGAACTGTCCGACTTTGTAAAGCGTCTCGCCGTATTTCATCATTACATCCGGAAGCTTCTCGCGCCGCTTCTCCATTTGCCCATCAGTGAGAAGTGCGAGGGAGTCAGTTTTTGGAGTTTTCATCGCAAGAGAAGCCGAGTCACTGACAACAGGCGCTTTGCTGTAGTCGCTGCATGCGTTGAGCAGTCTCGCATAAGACTTGTTCGGCAATCGAAGAATTTGCGTTATGCCGGTTCCAAGAAAGTCGGCGATTTGATACGTCATGCTATCGACGGTTGTGGTTTGATCAATCTCTTCGAGATGCGCGATGACGCGATTATATGCAGCCTCCCCTGCGAATTCTGATGCGGGAAAATTGATTACGACTTTATGATAGGCATCGGCAGCGTCGGCAAAGGCTTTGATCTCGAAATGACAATCAGCTTGATAGTATTGCACTTTTGCCGCTGCCGGTGAGTTTGGAAATTTTTCGAGATATTCGCCATAGCGTGTGATGGCGAGTTTGTACTCGTTCTCATCGCCGCTCTTCTGCGCGCGAGTCTGCGCCTCGGTCGCCAGCGTGTACAAAATTTCATCGGTCAATGTGAGCGTGGCAATGCGCGCTTCGATTGCGCCTGGGATGTTCTCGTTCTTGAAATAATGCGCAAGCCATGCGCTGCCTGGGCCATAGTTTTCCACCAGCGTCACGCGGGCAGCTTCAGCCTTCTCCGGATTTCCAGCCTGCAAAAAATTGTCGACGATTCTGTTTTGCATTTGCGGCGCTTGCAAATGCAAAGGCCAGCGCCGCAGCAATGTCTCCAGCGTTGCGGAGGATTCATCGAAAGAGTTTCTGTCACGATAGGTGTCGGCGAGCTTGAGAAAAATCTCGACGAGATATTCGCGCTCGGTTGTTTTCCCATTGGCCGCGGGCGTGGCAGATGGTAAGGCATCGAGCGTCTCGATGAGAAATTTCTCTGCCTTGCGCGCGCCGCCAAACTCCGCAAAACTCTGCGCGATGTACTCGATAGATTCTTTTCGCAAATCAATTTTGGTTGCGCCCAATGCCGTCGCGTCCTTGACCGACGAAACTCTGTTGATGTCGTCGATCACAAAGATGAACGTGCTGATCGCTTTGGCGTAGTCGTTGGTGTTGTAATATGCCCAACCCAATTTGTAAAGCGCCATGTTAAAGTAGGGATTGTCCCACTTGTTGAAGAGCTTTGAGTAAGCGGCGATGGCGCGATCGTATTCGCGGTTGTCAAAATAATTTTCCCCAAGCCGGAAATAGCTTTCGAGCAGATATGCGCTTCGTGGATACTCCTGCACCAAACGTTCGAGATAAACGCGCGCCATTTCTCCGTTGCCGCTTTCGCTATGACACAAGACGAGGCGATAAAGCACTTTGTCGAGAAATTGTGCCGTGGGGAATTTGACGAGAATTTGATCCGCGAGAGTGATGGCTTCGCTAAAATCGATTCCCGGTACCGGCGGCTCGGTCTTTTTTTCGCCAGCTTCAAAGCGTTTCAGAGCAGCGTCATAAGCCGCCATGGCTTTTTGATAAGCGATGGTGGAACGCCGGACATACAGCTCGCCAAGTTGGAACATCACCAGCGGCGTAAAATCTTGGTTGGGATATTTATTTAAAAGCGTTTCGTTTTCGCCTATGGCTTGGGCAATGTCCTGCTCGGTGAAAGCGAGGCGGGAGGGTGTTCCTGAGCCTGCCGAAAGTGCTCCTGAGCTTGTCGGAGGTGTTCCTGAGCCTGTCGAAGGACGCGCCAAACTGTCTTGTGGGCTTTGTGCGGCAACTTGATGCACGAGTGCTATCAGGCCTGCAAGTACCAGATTGCGAATCCACACGGTGGGTAGTGCAAATGCTGTGAAGAAATATTTCATCATGTCAACGACAACGCCGATCGATTTCAGTTTGAAGAAATGCGTGAACCGATTGCTTCGCAAAATAGAATCAAGGAAGTTTCATTTGCCCCTTGGCAATGCTTCAACGCTCGATACCGCTTAACCCCTTCATGAAGAAGGCGCGGGTCTTACCATATTCGGCGTAGCCTCGCCAGTGCCGCCGGGATTCGATACGCTCCAGCATCTTTCGCATCGTTTGAATCGTCACGCTGAAACGCTCGAAGTTGTCGCGCTCGGCGACGATGCTCTCAAACAACGTCTCGCGCTTGACGTTCAACCTCATGCGTTCCTCTTCAATATACTTCGGCACCTTGCCCTCGGTTTGTAGCGGAATCATGTCGATGAGTTTCGATTCCAAAAGCAGCAGGTTGATCTTCATCTTCTCAACCGCGGCTTCCTGTTGCAAAAGCCTGGTGTTGATCTCATCCACTCTCTCGGCCACGCCGTTGCTCTCTGGATAATTCTGGACGATGAAGTCGTATTCCGCCGTGGCAAAATCGAAGAAGCCAAGCTCAAGATAAGCCTGCCCGAGGAGGAAATGCGCCTCTTCGCTATATTCCGTACCTTCAAATGCGCCGATCAGCGTATTTAATGTTGTGATCGCGGCTTGATAATCTTTCATCTTGATGGCTGCCCAACTGGCGGCGAGCAACGACTGCGGATAATCCTCTTGGTCGGTGGTGATCTGTCGAAAATGGGAAATCGCCTCGCGATAGTAATTCAGCTCATAATAAATGTAGCCGAGCGTCAAATGCGTTTCCATCATGAGCTGGTATCGCGACGGCTGAATCGGCGGCAGCTTTAACAGCTTGCGAAAGACCTCGACCGATTCGTTGATACTTTTTTTTTTAACAAAGCCAAACCGGTCGTGTATAGGCCATAGTCATAATGCTTGCTGCGTATCGATATTTTGGCAAGCGCGGTAACCGTGCTATCGTAGTTTTGCATTTGAAAATAAGCCATGCCGCCAAAGTAGTGCGCGCCGTCGATGATCTCTTCGGATGCAAACCGTGAGGCGAATCCGTTATAGATTTTCAAGCTCTCAATGAGGTCGCCGCTTTGGTAATTCACCCGCTGCAAACCGTGCAATGCCTCCGCGAGATGCAAGCTGTTTGGATACTTCGTCGCGAGATAGCGAAACATCCGGCTCGCGGAATCATACATGCGCATGTTGTACAGCGATTCGCCGAGATGCAAAAGCACGCCGTCGATTTTGCTGTACGCGGGATAAAAATCGAGAATGGTGATCAACTCGCGCGCCGCTTTCCAGTAGGCCTCGGTTTTGTAATACTTCATTGCGCCGTCGTAGAGGCGCGAGGCGGCGCGTTCCATCTCGCGATCTTGGACATTGTCAACGGGCATTGCTTGCGCAGATGTTAAAAGGACAATCAGTGCCAGAACAATAACAATGAATGTCTCAATAGGATCGAACAAAGACTTTTGCAACGGATTGCGCGGATTACAAAAAAATCTGTGTAATCCGTGTAATCTGTTGCTATTTGGTTTGAACAAGTTCATTGGAATCATAGTTTCAAAATTGCTGAGATTGATTATCGTCTTTTTTTTCTTTTTCATTCTGCTCTTTGTCATCTTTCAACGCATCATTCATTCGCTCAATTTCAAGTTGTGCTCTCTGGCGTCGCGCTCTGATTTCTTCAAGCTCCTTGCGGTTCGACGGCGATTGGCTCTCAGTGCGAGTCGGTTCGCCCGGTTGCAGTCTCTTGCCAAAATTGAATTGATAATTCGCGCCGATGCTGAGTTTCCAGTCGGCGTAATCTTTTCCGTAGAACGTGCCGGGAATATCCTTGCTGGAGCTAAGATCGAAGTCGGCGGCGATATTGAAAACCAAATTCCACGGGCCGAGCAGGGAAACGCCTTGGGTCAACCGCGAAGGATTTTCACTGAAACGGAGCGCATCAAAGTGAACGAAGAGTTCTGCGGTGTATTCGGTAAAAAAGATGAGCGTGCCAATCGGAAATTTTATCCCGGCGCCGAGAAGCGCCTGGTCTTGATCGTTTCGCAGAAGGAGGTCGCGCACGTTGTGATCGATGTAACCGATATTTGCATAGAACTTCAACGGTACTAACGGAAAGCTTTCGGTCATATCAAAAGTAAAGAGCGCTTGCGCGCCGAGAGCAACCTTGCCCGAGGAATATGGCTCGAACGGCACATTGTGTTCGCGAGCCGTCGGGAAAATAAGAAAACCGCGCACGCCGGTCAAGACATTGTTTGACGAGAAAGGAAAATGATATTTGATGCCGAGCTGAGTATCGCCCGGCGGCGCCCAGATGTTTACTTGATCGTCTTGATAAGGCACGAGCTGCGCGGTCAATTCCGTGTGCTTGCCGAGCGAGTACGTCAAGCCGATCGAAACAGTGTAATCCTTTCCGAGGCTTGTCGATTGCGGATTGTTGTTTGTGAGAAATGTTTGAACGTAGGAGTTGGCATGAAACTTTGAGCCGGCAATCGGCTCCGCTGAAGAGACTCGCAACAGCCCTCTGCCGCCGTAGATCGCGGTTTGGGCGAAGGATGGCGACGCGCTTAATCCGAAAAGAAAAATTGCAATTAGAGTTGACTTCATTCCCATCTCACCCGTGTACTGAAAAAGCCAAAACCCTCTGGCTAAACTTGACTCGGTAATTAAACCCGCCCCGGTCAAATCTACAAAAGAAGAGTGCCAAGATGCAGTGCGAGATGCAGATGATCGGCAAAGGCAGAGCGCCAATCGAAGACAGGGGCGGGTAGTGCGGCTCGGTTCCACGTCCTTCACATTGATAAAGAAGGAGCGAGAGAAAAACATTTTGTTGATTGACGAGCAAAACTGTTTAATTCTTAACAAGTTTCATGCCAGTGATCAAATTTCGAAAGTCCAAGATACGTCATCAGAATCTCTCTGTAAAGTTAAATAAAAACAATTTTAGTTATTTTCGAGATGAGAAAGCAGGAGCACAAGCTTCGATGAAATTGCCTCAGCTTGAGACAGCGGGTTATATTATGATGCGGTTTTTGTAATTGAAGGAATCGTTGAAATAGTTTGAGATGGCGAAAGAGTTCAAAAAGGTTTTAGACGTATCTTGACTTTTCTACATGTACTCCATATCTTGCCACATGGATGGCTTTGAGGTCATCTCCGAAATTACTGACATCGAAACGATGAAGCGCGGACACGGCATTAAAATCCTGCCTTTACTCATCAAGAAATACGGCGGGAAGCCCGTCTCTTGGCGCAAGAAAAAAGGCCGTGCCATGATCCGGCAATTTGGTATTTTGTTCGATGCCGAATTGCATTGGTATGAAGCGCATGGCATCGGAAAAGTCAACATAAAAATAAAACATAAAAAGAGCATATGACACTCCAGAAATTGCAAAAGAAAAACTGGGCGTTGTGCCTTGATGCCGGTGAGTATGAGGGGGTGAGTTTGTTTGCTATGAAGCTATACGAATATATCCCGGATTCGATATCCGAGAAGCAAGGTTTTTTGCGAATCATTGATGAAGATGAAGAGCCTTATTATTATGATGCCAAGGCTTTCCTAAAAATCAATCCTCTTCGCAAAGGACTATTGATTCCTTTTGCACGCGTAATTAAATCTCCTCGTAAGCTTACTCGCACAAAAGCAAACGATCACTGAATCAGTTTTTCCCGCCATTCACATTGGGTTGAATTTTCTCTCCACGTCGCATTGATATTGAGGGCAGTCGCACCGCAGCCGAAACAAGTTCACAGGCAACCAAAAGCCCATCACGCTTGTCATATTCACCTGAAAACTGCAACATTATTTAAATAAGAGGAATTAATGTGCTCCCAAGTTGTTATCTGTTGAGAACGTTAAGTAACCAACAGAAAAACCAAATCAGGAGCACTTGTCAAATGAACGCGATGAG
>Ga0247727_10004499_pt1 | contig 29484 bp, 26 predicted proteins | sample WisWelCaveWW1625_FD_202498 | JGI IMG/M metagenome (GOLD analysis project Ga0247727, IMG submission 202498) | Biofilm microbial communities from Wishing Well Cave, Virginia, United States - WW16-25 | ecosystem: Environmental > Aquatic > Deep subsurface > Groundwater > Cave microbial mat | place...
CCATGGCCGGCCTCAAATACCTCCTTGGCGCTTCCTGCTATCTTGCCAACGACAATGAGAACGCGATCATTCATCTCACCGACGCTTTGGAGATGGATCCGCAGGTTTATGATGCGCGCTGGTACCTGGCGCATGCTTACCTGAAAAACCATGAACAGCAAAAAGCCATTGACCAGCTCGTGATGCTGGTCGAAGACGAAGAATCCGGCTATGTCAAGCGCGCCCGCGAAATCTTAAAAGAGATCGACCCGCTCTTTTTCCTGGGACGCGGTTTCTAAGATGCGCAGTATCATACAGGCTGTATGATTTTATAGTCTGGCGCGAACCCCGTCCTGATATTAGAGTCACCGTTTTATCTTTCCCATTCACGGATATTCCCGCCCTTTTTTGTATCATGTCGTAACGCGCATTTCTGGTATGTTGATTGCGATGATGATCTTCGAAAATTGGCATTCGCGTTTTCGACGAACGATTCGCAATTTACGTGAAGGAAAGTTTTATGATCAAGAAAATCATCATTCTCTCTTTGCTGGCCTCGCTGGCTGCGAACGCGCAACAACCGTTTCGCCGGCCGGTAGTATTGCATGAGACACTCGGAGACGTGATTACGCCCGAAGAGAACTCCCGCTACCATCTGTTCGGCAAGGTGTCGAATCTTCATGCCATCAAGTTTTACGAAGAAAGTGACGGAGATTATCAGCTGCGCATTTTGGCCGGAAACCATCTGATCATCCGGCGCATGTCATCAGATGAAGGCAGGAGAGTGCGGCAGCTCATCAAGCGGCGCGTGGAAAGCACCGCGCCGGAGATTTTTGTCGAAGCTGCTCATTCACTTTCTCTTGAAAAAGAATTTCGAGCAGGTCTGGTGAAAGTCGTGCTCGACGATGAAACCGTGCTCACCGGTGAGATTCAATCCGTGAATGCGGATACGGTAAACTTGCGCACGCCAAGCGGAATCTTTATAGCGATTCCGGAAGTGAAAATCCGCGACGTGCAACGCTCGCGTGTTGAAATGAGTGGCGGCGTGTTTTATCGGCGCGACCCCAACGACACCCGCCTGCTTTTTGCGCCGACCGGGCGAGGCTTGCGCCAGGGCCAGGGATATTTTGCGGATTACTGGATTTTCTTTCCGACCCTGGCCGTCGGCATCACCGACTTTCTGGGAGTTGGCGGCGGCATGTCGATCATTCCCGGCGCCGGTTCGCAATTGCTCTATATTGCGCCGAAGATTTCTTTCTCGCCAAAAGAAAATATTTCGATAGCCGGCGGTTTTCTGAGCCTCGGCATACCCGAAGAAAATAATCTCACCCTGGCCTATGGCGTGGCAACACTGGGAAGCTCGCGCGCTGCATTAACGGCCGGCTTTGGTGTGCCGGTCACCGATGAAAGAGACGAGATGATTTTTCTCGTGGGCGGCGAGCTGCAAACCTCCAATACTACCAAGATCATTTCCGAGAATTGGATTCCATCGAGCGGCGATGCGGTGTTATCGCTAGGTGTGCGGTTCTTCGGCGAACGCCTCGCCGTCGATCTCGCCTTCATCACCACCGCCGGGATTTTAGATGATGCGAACGGCTGGCCGTTCATCCCCTGGGTGGATTTTGCGGTGAACTTTGGGAATTGATGAATGAGCACATCGCTTTGCCGTGGTTAAAAAAAATCGGAAAATAATAAATCAGAGTGACAAAGTGCTCAAGTCTCTGCTCAAACACCTGCAAGCCATTCTGCTGCTTTCGACGGTGATGACTATCGTCATTCCCATTTCCATCCTTTCAGATTCGAAGAGTTTGAGCCTCGGCTGGTCATTGGCCTTCCCACTGAATCTCTTGCCCACGTTCTGCGGCCTCGGCTTCATTGGCGCGGGGCTTGCACTCGTGATCAAAACCATCACATTGTTTGTAACAATTGGCAAGGGAACTCTTACGCGTGGATGCCGACCCAAAAGCTCGTGATGCTCCGGCCTCTGAATAAAACTTTCGATTGACATTGAGCAACGCTCGCGGTATTTTCTCTCCACATTCAATCAACGCACAGGAATTCTCTTGAGAAAAAAAACGAATTTAGTTTTAGCGACGCTTGTTTTGTTTTTGGGGATGATGGGCGCCTGCGGCGTTCGCAACGATCCGCGCGCGGTTGCCGACAAATTTTGTTATCTCTATCTCATCGAATTGAATCAAACCGGGGCGCTCTCGCTGGCCAGCGGGTTGGCAAAAGAAAAGCTGCTCAAAGAAATCGATCTATTGAAAGGCGCGCGCACCGTCTCCGATGAATTGCAACTGGCGAAACCCTTCATCGACTACGAAATGAGCCGTCGCGCCGATCAGGACGACTCGCACGTCATGTTCAATTATCTGCTCACCATCGAGCCGAAGAGTGGAGGGAAAATCGAGCAGGAGGTTTTGATCAGCACAGTGCTCGAAGACGGTCAGTGGAAAGTGAACAACTTCGAAAATTATCGAGGCAGCGCTCTTTAGCGTTGACGTGAACGGCGAAACTATGTATGTTTCGCGTGGTTAAAATTTCAACACGTTCAAGGAATCCGTCGTCACAAACTTTAAGGAGTAAAGATGAAAATGAACCAAAGGATTCGCTGCATAAGTCTTGGGTTTTTCGTTCTCGCCTTCGGTTTTTGTATTTTTGCAAATGATGAAGTTCTCGCACAGGATGCTGCACAACACCAGCACGAAATGATGGCCGCAACCAGAGCCGTGGCGGTATTGCATCCAACCGTTGGGAGTAATGCCAAAGGCATCGTGATGTTTACGAAAGAGGAAGGCGGCGTGCGCGTCGTCGCCGTCTTCGAAGGCGTTCCAGCGGGCGTGCATGGTTTTCACATTCATGAATTTGGCGATTGCAGCTCGGCAGACGGCACGGCAGCGGGCGGGCATTTCAATCCGCAGAACATGGAGCACGCCGGGCCGATGGCTGAAAAGCGGCATGTCGGCGATCTTGGCAACATTACGGCTGATGATTCCGGCAAGGCGCAACTGAGCTATGTAGATAAACATCTTGCCTTCTCCGGGCCGAATTCGATTCTTGGCCGTGGACTGATCTTGCATGCGAAACCCGATGACTTGAAGACGCAACCCACCGGCGATGCCGGGGGGCGCATCGCATGCGGCGTGATTGGAGTTGCCAAGCAGTAAGCAGCAAGTGATAACAAAACGAGAATACATAAAAACGGATTTCACTGATTAACACGGATTCGTTCAGGAATCTGTAAAGTTAGTGAAATCCGTTTTTATTTTTTAGCCACACGGATGAGAAAAGTACGCGGATTTTTCAAATTTTTTATCCGCGTGGTTTCTTAATCCGCGTGCAATCATTTTTTCGTTTTGATTTGTTTCTGTGGGAGTTCTTTTTCTGCGGGCCAAAGAAGATGTTAGAACTTTTTGTCATGTCACGACTTCGGTCGTACCGCTTGTCGCTTGTTGTGATGATTGGCTTGGCGGTACCATTCTCGAAACGACATAGCCCGCAAGAGCGCAAATCACCGCGCCGATGATCACCGTCCACATTGCGCCGAATTTTTCCGCCATGATACCGGCTTGCAAGCTGCCGATCGGCATCAACCCACCAAACGCTACGGCGTAAATGCCCATGGCGCGGCCGCGCAAATGATCCGGCACGCGTCTTTGTAGCGCGGTGTTCGCCGTGATGTAAAACGTGATCAGGCCAAATCCAACCACCACGAGAAGCCCCATCGACCAATAGAGGCTTTTTGAAATCGCAAAGCAGCACACCGAGATAACCAAGATCGTCAAGCCGCTGAATAGAATTCTTCGCGGCGCAATACGATTTCCAATTGCCGCAACAGCCAATGCGCTGAATAAAGCCCCTGTGCCCATCGCTGACATCAACTTGCCGAGCGTCAGCGCGTCGCCTTTCAAAATTTCTCCTGCAAAAACCGGCAGCAAGACGGAGAATGACCAACCGAAAATCGTCACCAGTGCCACGAGAATAAGCAGACCCAAAACCGCTTTTGTCTGCCTCACATAAGCAAAACTTTCACCGAGCGATTTCTTGATACTGCTCGTCGTCGCCGAGCTGAATGAGCGTCGAGGCAAGCGCATCATCCACAATCCGGCGATCACCGCGAGATAAGAAATCCCGTTGAGGAAAAAACACCAGGCGATGCCGATCAGCGCGATGAGTACACCGCCGATGGCCGGCCCTAAGAGCCGCGCGCTGTTGAACACCGCTGAATGCAACGCGATGCCGTTGGCCAGATCATCTTTCCCCACCAACTCGACGACGAAAGCCTGGCGCGTCGGCCACTCAAACGCGGTGACGATGCCGAGTCCCAGCGCGAGTACGCCGATCCAAGTGATGGTGATTAAATTTTCCCACACTAACGCGGCGAAAATAAATGCCAGCAGCATAGCGACGACTTGCGTCAAAACTAATAGGCCGCGTTTCGGCCAGCGGTCGGCTACGGCGCCGGTAAAAACTGAAAGCAGCATGAGCGGCATCGAGCCGAGAAATCCGATCATCCCCAGCCAGAAAGAAGAGCGGGTCAGCTCATACACCAGCCAGGCTTGCGCCGTGCTCTGCATCCAACTGCCTATGAGTGAAATCGATTGACCGAAAATATACAAACGGAAATTGCGATGCCGCATGGCGCGAAACATCGCGAAGCGGAGGAAGTGTGCTTTCGTGAGGGTTTGTTCTCTTGCCGCGGGGTGGCTGGTTTCTTCTGCAGATAGAGTTGACATTCGGTACGAAATCTTCGAGCTGGTTTGTTCAGAATTTATTGAGAAGCTATCCAATTTGCGATTCTCCCGCAAACTATTTTTTTATTTCTGGCGACAATGCGGCAACAATTTGATTGACTACCAGCCGAAATCTTTTTATTATGATCGTCAAATTAACTTCATCTCAACGGAGTCATTGTGAGTTTTGCAAAACTTCTTGGAATTGCGTTTGTTGCAATTGCATTTGTCGCTTGCAATTGGCTTCACGCCCAACAGCCGCGAACGAGTGTTGACAGCTTGTATTCACCGAGCCTTGAGCGCTGGAAAAAATTCACGATCATCCTTCCCGATCACTACCGTCCGCCCAAGCATTACCCTATTTTATATTTGCTGCACGGCTGGGGCGGCAGCCACCAAGATTGGATGGCGAAAAGCTCGATCAAAAGATATGCTGACAATCTTCCAATGTTCGTGGTTATGCCCGATGCGGAAAACTCCTGGTATGTTGACTCGGCGACCGAGCCGCAGAATCGTTTTGAAACATATTTGATGAAAGACCTGCCCAGAGCGCTGAATGAGAAATATTCCGTCGATACGACGAAGCAGGCGATCATCGGACTGTCGATGGGAGGATACGGCGCACTCGCGCTTGGCTTGCGGCATCCGAAGAAATTCAAATTCATCGGCAGCCTGAGCGGTGTGATCGCGGCGCCGCGCGAGACTGAGAATCGGAAATTGCATGAGGCTGAAAAAGCCATCTTGCCGAGCATCCGCGCCGCTTTCGGAGAGTATGGAAGCGAGTTTCGGGCGGCGCATGACCCATTCAATCTCTCCAAAAACACTCGCGCCGATTTGCTGCCTTACATCTATCTGGTCATCGGCGTTCGCGACGGTTATCCAACACTCGTTCGGCGCCATCACGAATTCATCGATTCGCTGCGCGCGTACAATGCTGATTATGAATACCACGAAACGCCGGGCGAGCATAAGTGGTCTTTTTGGGATAAAGAAGTGCCGGGGATGTTGAAGAAAATGAGGAAAGTGATGAAGTTTTGAAATTGAGATCACTGCGTAAAAAGTAACCAGTGAGCAGTATCCAGTAAACAGTATTCAGTAACCAGTAAACAGTCATCAGTTATTGACGACTCATAGAAGGCAAAGATGCTGAACTTGGAATCGTTTGGGTGGAACACCTTTTTTGCAAACAGCTTCGAGCCGTTCGCCAAAGATGGTTTTGAAGCCGGGCGCGTTGCCATTCAGCACAAAACCAATTACGTGCTGTATACAGAGCACGGCGAACTGCGCGGCGAGGTCACCGGCAAGATGCATCACCAAGCGCGCGGGCCGCAGGATTTTCCGGCGGTCGGTGATTGGGTGGTCATTCGCAGCCGCCCGCAAGAAGGCACGGCCACCATCCACGACATTTTGCCGCGCAAGAGCAAGTTCTCGCGCAAAGCCGCCGGCGAAAAAACCGAAGAGCAGGTTGTTGCCGCAAACATCGACACGGTTTTTCTCGTCACCGGTTTGGATGGCAACTACAATCTTCAGCGCATCGAGCGCTATCTTGTGCTGGCGTGGGAAAGCGGCGCGGCGCCGGTGGTTGTGCTGAACAAAGCCGACCTCTGCAATGATCTTGACGAAAAAGTGCAGGAAGTAGAAGCAGTCGCGCTCGGCGTTCCGGTGTTGGTCATCAGCGCGGCGCGAGATGAAGGATTGAACGCTTTGCTGCGTTTTCTTGATAAAGGCAAGACCGGAGCGCTGCTTGGCTCCTCAGGAGTTGGCAAATCCACGATCATCAATCATCTGCTCGGCGAAAATATTTTGAAAACGCAAGAAGTACGGGAAAGCGACAATCGCGGCAAACACACTACCTCGCACCGCGAGCTGATTCTTCTCAATAACGGCAGCCTGTTGATGGACACTCCGGGCATGCGCGAGCTGCAACTTTGGAGCAGCGCGGAAAGCGTGGAGGAGGCGTTCGATGATATTGAAGCGCTCGCGGCGCAATGCCGATTCAATGACTGCCAACACAATACTGAGCCTGATTGCGCCGTTCGCGCGGCATTGGAAAATGGAACGTTGGATGAGCGGCGCTGGAACAATTATCAAAAGATGAAAAAAGAACTTGCCTATCAACATCGAAAAGAAAATCAAGCCGCGGCATTAGCGGAAAAGGAAAAATGGAAAAAAGTTCATGCAGAGCAGAAAAAAATTTATAAAAGCCGTGGGCGGTGAGCCTATCATTTTGAAGAAGATTCGCCCACGCACTAATGGCAGCATGAACAAGCTGCGAGTTGCAGATGAGCCTGTTCATAACTGGTATCGCTTCGTGCTTTCTTTTCCGCCTCATCTCGTCGAAGAGTATGCCAAGCGATTTGGGTTGCTTGAAAATCAAACATTATTAGATCCATTCTGCGGCACGGGCACAACCCTTGTTGCTGCAAAAATGATGGGAATCCCCAGCGTTGGCATTGAAGCCAACTCGATGGCACATTTTGCCAGCCAAGTCAAAACAAATTGGCGCGTCGACCCTGATGGATTATTGCAACACGCCCAACTTGTAGCAGAGCAAACGACAAGGGAATTGGAAAATGAAGGTATTGAAGATGACCCGTTATTCCGAACATACGAAAACAAAAAGCTAAAGCTACGGACATTAGAGGCTGAAAAAGAAAAGCTCTTGCTCAAGGACTCCATCAGCCCGTTGCCGTTGCACAAGACTTTGGTGCTGATTGACGTTCTAAAAAAACATCAAGAGAAACCGTATTATCACCATGAGCTTTTGGCTTTGGCAAAGGCTTTGGTTTTTTCAATAAGTAACTTGCGTTTCGGTCCCGAAGTAGGCCTTGGCAAAGCCAAAACTGATGTTCCGGTGATCGGTTGTTGGTTGGCGGAAGTTAATAGAATGGCCAAGGACCTGCAAGTTCTGCCAAACATCAAAGATACTCCATCAATTGTCCACCTTGCAGATTCACGAGATCTCACCAACTTGCTCCAGCCGAATTCAATCGATGCGGTGATTACTTCACCGCCTTACCCGAACGAAAAAGATTACACCCGCACGACGCGCTTGGAGTCTGTCTTGCTCGGGTTTATCAATAGTCATGCAGAGTTGCAGGTGCTGAAGAAAAATTTGGTGCGATCGAATACAAGAACTGTTTATAAAAATGACTCGGACGATCAATGGATCGTCGATCATCCGAAGATTCATCGAATTGCCGCCGCGATTGAGAAGAGGCGTATTGAGCTTGGCAAGACTTCAGGGTTTGAAAGGTTGTACGCAAAAGTCACCAAGCTTTATTTTGGCGGGATGGCTAAACATTTATCCGAGCTTCGCCAAGTTTTGAGGCCCGGCGCGCATTTGGCTTATGTCGTGGGCGATCAAGCTTCTTACTTGCGCGTAATGATTCGAACGGGACAACTGCTGGCAGAGATCGCTCAATCTTTGGGTTATGAGCTTGTAAGCATCGATCTGTTTCGCACGCGCCTGGCAACGGCGACGAAAGCGCAATTACGCGAGGAAGTCGTTGTTCTCCGCTGGCCGGGAAAGTAGCTAATCGAAGACAGAAAGCTCTATGAAAACTGAACAAAACCGTTATACAAAAATCATTGAGAAAATCTTTTTCAAGTATTATCGGGAAGGCGCAACCGAAGTCCCCTTTGAAAGAGAAGACATTAGCCGTGTTGCAAAAGAGTTGAAGATCAAGCTTCCGAAAAACTTGGGCGATGTTCTCTATAGCTTCCGATATCGAGCACCCCTGCCAGATTCAATCCGTGAAAAAGCTCCGAAAGGTCAAGAGTGGATTATTCGTCCGCAGGGGCGCTCAAGTTACGCGTTTGTCGCTACATCTTTGACGACGATTTCTCTAACTGAAATAATGTCCGAAACCAAGATTCCAGATGCAACGCCAGGGGTCATTTCGAAATATGCTTTGAACGATGAACAAGCACTGTTAGCAATAATCCGATATAACCGCTTGGTGGATATTTTTACCGGGGTAACCTGCTACTCTCCTCAAAATCATCTCAGAACTACTGTTCCGAAAATGGGCCAGGTAGAGACCGACGAGATTTATATCGGCATCGATAAGCGCGGTGCACATTATGCTTTTCCGGTGCAAGCCAAAGGTAGCAAGGATAAACTTGGAATTGTACAAATAGAACAGGATTTTGCAATATGTGCCGAAAAATTTCCTGCGCTCATTTGCAGGCCGATTGCAGCGCATTTTATGAGCGACAATGTAATTGCTTTGTTTGAATTCGAGAGAACTGAAAGCAATATTACCGTTTCATCAGAGAAACATTATCGCCTCGTTCCCCCGGAAGAATTGACGCTGAACGATCTGGAAATTTATCGCAAGCGTCAATTGTGAATTGATTTCATTCTAATCGGAAGAGGTCCTTTATGGCACTAAAAGCTTCAAAGCTTTTCACCCAACCCGATCTCGACCGCATCGCCGCGGCGGTGAATGAGGCCGAGCGCAAGACCTCTGGAGAAATCGTGCCTTATGTCGTTGATCGCAGCGATGAATACGATGAAGCGGTTTGGCGCAGCGGATTTCTCGGCGTCGTTGCCGCGAGCGCGGCATTTCTTTTGGTTCGAACGTTCACGGATGTATGGTTGTCTCTCAGCCTGACCACTATCATCTTGACGACTCTTGCGGTCGGCGGTCTTGGGCTGGTGTCGGTGCATTTCATTGCCGGCCTGAAGCGGTTCTTTGCAGGCAAGGACTTGATGATGCGCCGGGTGTCGCAGCGGGCGGCGCAAGCCTTTATCTCGGAAGAGGTATTCAAAACGCACGACCGAACCGGCATCTTGATTTTTCTGAGCCTTATGGAAAGACGAGTGCTGGTTGTGGGCGACTCCGGCATTAACGCGCGGGTTGCGCCGGCGGAATGGCAAGACGTCGTCGATCGTATCGTCAACGGCATTCGCGCCGGAAAGCCGGCAGAGGCTTTGATCGATGCCATTCAGCAATGCGGCGTTTTGTTGGAGACTCGCGGCGTCGCGATTCGCCCGGATGATCGGGATGAGCTTCGCGATGATCTTCGCGTGGGAGGCGACTGATCCTTATGAATCGTTCACACGTTATCTGCGAAATTTTTGCCGCGGTCACATTGCTTTGCCATGCGCTGCTTTTCGGGCAGTCCATCGATGTACCGTTTCTTGCCGGCAGAGTGAACGATACGGCGAATATGCTTTCACCTCAAACGATCACTGAACTGGAAGCGCTACTGAAGACGCATGAAGATTCAACGTCAAATCAAGTCGTGGTGTTGACCATCCCTTCGCTGCAAGGCGCGGTGCTTGAAGAATACTCCATGAAGGTGGCTGAGACGTGGAAGCTCGGTCAGGCGGATAAAGACAACGGCGTGCTTCTGCTCGTTGCTCGCGATGACCGGAAAGTACGCATCGAAGTCGGCAGCGGTCTCGAAGGAAACCTGCCGGATATCACTTGCGGGCGCATCATTCGCAATGAAATCGTGTCGCGCTTCCGCGATGGAAATTTTGATGCAGGCATTAGCAACGGCATGAAAGCAATTCTCCTTGCCACTGAAGGCTCTTACGTCGCGGACACATCTGAAGCATCGAAATCCGATTCAAAGGCTCGGAGGAATTTAATAATTTCTGTTGTTGGTGGGTTGATCATCTGGTTGTTTGTGTATGTGCTTTCATCACGCAGCGCCCGCCCCTCGTCATCGCGGAACGTAAAGAAGTTGCAAAAGAATCGAGTAGCCTCATCAAAAAAGCGGCGGTCACAAGTGGAACGTTCGTCATGGTGGGCAGGGTCGATGGAAAGCAGCTTTTCAAGCGGCGATTCATCGAGCAATGACTCGTCGGGTGGCGGCTTCTCTGGCGGCGGCGGTGACTTTTCTGGTGGCGGGGCTTCGGGAAGTTGGTGAATTTAGACTAAGTCGGGTGAGGCAACTGATGACCATGAATCGTTCATATCTTACCTGCCAAATTGTTGCTGCGTTTATATTGCTTTGTCATGTGTCAATTTCCGCGCAGTCTATAGATGTGCCATTTCTTACCGGCCGTATAAAGGATACTGCCGGCATGCTCTCTTTGCAAACAGTCACGGAGCTTGAAGCTCTGCTCAAAGCCCATGAAGATTCGACTTCGAATCAAGTGGCAGTGCTGACGATTCTATCTCTCGGTGGCGCTGATCTTGAAGATTACTCCATGAAGGTGGCTGAGACGTGGAAGCTCGGCCAGGCGGACAAAGACAACGGTGTGTTGCTGCTGATCGTTCGCGACGATCGCTTGGTTCGTATTGAAGTCGGCAGCGGCCTCGAAGGCGACTTGCCCGACATCACCTGCGGCCACATCATTCGCAATCAAATCGTGCCGCGTTTCAAAGATGGAGATTATAACGGTGGAATTCGCGCCGGTGTTGAGTCTATACTTGCTGCCATTTCTGGTGCATACGTTGCGGAAGGAGAGACGAATGGACAGCAAGTTTCGGATTTTTTTCCGAGGCTGATCTTCTTTTCATTGTTTCTTCTCGTCGTCGGCGTGTTTACGATGGCTGCAACCTTTACATCCGGCTTCGCGGGCTGGTTTCTTTATTTGTTCCTGATGCCGTTTTGGATCGCGTTTCCTTCGGCGAGTTTTGGAATTGTGGCCGGCAGCACGCTCTTCGGAATTTATGCGCTTGGCATTGGTGCGATGAAGATATGGCTTTCGAAAAGCAAGAAAGGCCAGGAGATGTTGAAAAAATTTTCCAAAAAATGGCCGGCCGGCAGCGGCGGTTCGTTGCGTCGCGGTGGCTCATCGAGTGGATGGTCGTCCGGCGGTTCTTCGGGCGGCGGATTTTCAGGAGGGGGCGGAAGTTTTTCCGGCGGCGGGGCTTCGGGGAGGTGGTGAGCATGGAACACTACATTTGAGCTGAAACCTTTGGGTTCATTTTCAAAACAAGGCCACCTCTACTCCTATACGGCATCGATTTTTTGCAAAAATTCCGTCAACCCTCCTTTGTCAAAAATTTCATGACGAGGAACTTTACCGGTGTCCCGGTTCCATTTTACAAGCCTGATTTCATCGTTGTCAATTTCGATGGTTGTTATGCCGTCCGAATAAAGCGCACACCCCGAATTGAAATAGCAGGGCACGGGTTCGGCATCAGGCTCTGTGGGATCAATCTCTCTTTCCTTTTGTTGCTCATCAAGCAGCTTTTGAAGCAGCTTCTGAATTTCTTTGATATTTCTCTTTACCTTCTCTTGATCGTCGCGGTTTGCCAAATTATCTGCTTGCAATTTGCCTATTTCATCTTTCAACTTCTCTGCATATGATTTGGATGCAAAGATGGCGCGATGCGAATGGCCGCAAATAAGCAGCACCCGATTTTCCTTCGCCCAGCCATAGAGGGTTTGCTCAAAATCTTTTGTCACCTGCGATTTCGTTGCCGACGAGTGGCCATAAAGGTGCGCCCATTTGGCCAATCCTTCGAAAGATTTGAATATTCTCACAAAAAACCGGCTGAACCAGCTACCCTTGTCCGCATCTATGCTGCCTTGATGGCCGTGCACTATTAGAATTCTCGTGGCGCCGTGTGCGTCTTTCATTTTTATTGCTTCGGCAGCGCCTGCTGACTGCGCTGGCCCGCTTTTGACGGGGTCCGGGAATCCTCCCCACTCTCGGTCATGATTGCCAAAGATGCGATGCACACGATCACTGCCGAAAGCCCGGAGTTTTTCATAGATCGGATTGCCATAACGCGCGGTAATTTTTTCGAGATCGAATTGCCAAAATTCCTCGATATCACCGAGCAGGATCAAGGCGTATTTGTGCGCCCGATAGTGCTCCAGCGCGGTCTGGAGAGTTTCCGCATTATCGCGAAAGTCATCCGCCTCGCCGCCGTCTCCTAGGTGCGTGTCACTGATGATCGCGTATTTCTTGCCTACCGTCTCAAAAACTTTGACTTTTCCATCTTCCCACAACGTTGTGAGCTTTTGGCGGGTTAATGCTTTGTCCAGAGCCATGCTTATACTCCTTCGAAGAATTTCCTTAGTTGAAGAGCTTTACTTATTTGACAGAGAAAGTTCTCCTTCTTCCCGAAATCTGCCGAAAAAATATCACATGAAAGGCTGAACGACGATCATTTCCTCCTTAAATTTTTGGCGTAAAGAAGAAATAATCTCCCGCGCCCCTGTTGTATCACTGTGCACGCATATTGTTTGGGCTTGAAGCGTCATCTCTGTGCCATCCATCGAAACGACTTTTTGATTTTTGACGATGGTGATTGCCTGTCGAGCGGCGCGTTCAGGATCGGTGATCAACGCATCCGGCTTTGTTCGCGAACGAAGCTGGCCGTTTGATTCATAAGCTCGATCCGCGAAGGCCTCCGCCGCAACGCGAAATCCCATTTCTTTCCAAACTTCGAGCATCGTTGATCCCGCCAAACCAACGAGAATTAAATTTTCATTGTATAACGCAACACCACGAGCGATGGCTTCGGCGACGTTTCTATTTTGCGATGCAACATTATACAAAGCGCCATGCGGCTTGACATGATGCAGGATAATCTTGTTCAATTCGGCAATTCGCCCAAGCGTCTTGACTTGTTCAAAGATCGAGTCTTGAATCTCCTCGCTTGAAATCTTCATTTCTACTCTGCCGAAGTTTTTTCGATCAGGATAACTCGGATGCGCGCCGGCTGCAACGTCGTGTTTTGCGCAGAGCTTCGAGACTTTTTCCATCGTGGCTTCGTCGCCGGCGTGGCCGCCGCAAGCGATGTTGGCGCTGGAGATTAAAGAAATGATTTTTTCTTCCGTGCCGTTTGCAAGCGCTTCAGGGCGCTCGCCGACATCTGCATTTAAGTCGATGATCAATTTCTTCATAGTAGCAACTGATTTCACGGATTACACGGATTTTTTTCTAATCAGCGAAATCAGGGTAATCCGTTGCTGATTTGAGGTTCGTCTAAACTCTCGGATTTTTTTTATTCTTCAAGCTGACTGCCTTTGGTCTCTGGCAATAGAAACATCAAAGCCGCGCCGAGGAGAAAAAATACCGAAGTCAATCCGAGCGCGCTGCCGATTCCCCACGCGTCGGCCAACGCGCCGATAGTGTAAGGCGCTATCGCGCTGAAGGCGCGGCCAACATTATAAGTGAAACCCTGCGCCGTGCCTCGCAGTCGTGTTGGAAAAAGTTCTGCCAGCATCGCGCCGAAAACGCTAAAGTAACCGTGGCCAAAGAATCCGATCAACGGGCCGAGCATGAGCAAAACGGCATCGTTTCTCCCGAAATTGCCGTAGAGAGGAACCAGCGCTGCGGCTGCGATCAGGAAAATAACGAACACCGGTCTCCTTCCAAAGCGATCAGCAAGAACGCCAAAAAGTGTGTAGCCGAAAAATGCGCCGATCTGCATCGGAATGATCCATGCCGAGGTTTTGATGATGTTCATTCCTGCTCCGCCCTTTTCGATAGGCATAGATAAAAACGCGGGCATCCAAGTGAATAATCCCCAGTAGGCGAAGAGGACGCTGGTGGTAATCAATGCAGCTCGAAGCGTTTTCGAAAGGAGCGGGGGGCGAAAAATTTCGCCGAGCAAATTTGATGGTTGTGATTGCGTACCCGTTTTGCGCTCAAGCCAGATTGCCGGTTCGGGCACATGCTTTCTAATCCAAAACGTCAAGAGCGCGGGCAGAATGCCGAGCATGAAAAGAATTCTCCAGCCATACTCCGGCAGAATGGCGGCGGAAAGCAACGCGGCAAGAATGTAGCCGATGGCCCAGCCTGATTGCATCAAGCCGATTGCTTTGCCGCGATGAGCCGCTGGCCAGGTTTCAGCGACGAGAACCGATCCCGCGGACCATTCGCCACCGAGACCGATGCCGACGAGCGACCTCCATAAAACCAATTCAGCAATTCCGCTCGCCGTGGCGGTGAGTGCCGTGAAAACTGAATAAGTGAGAATCGAATAAACCAGTGCTTTGGCGCGGCCGATTTTATCGGCGAGTGCGCCGAAAAAAATTCCACCGAAAGCGGAGCTTAAAAGCGTGACTGAGGCCAATGCGCCGGCGGTTGCGCTGCTCAATTGAAACTCGTCGCGGATCGCCGTCAACGCAAAGGCATAAAGCATCACGTCCATTGCATCGAGCATCCAGCCCAGTTGCGCGGCGAGCAGGGTTTTCCATTGAGTGCGGGAGATGGTGTGATACCACCCCGTCTTGTAAGTTTTATTCATAATAACCCGACTCCGGAAACAAACCTGAAAAAACAGCAACGGATTTTTTGCTGATTACGCTGATTGTTTTTTGATGTAATCAGCGTAATCCGTGTAATCTGGTGCAAAGGATTTTCAGGGTTCTATTCTGATTATGGTTCATCAATCTTCATCATCGATTCTTGCGTTAGTAGTCGATGCTGCCGTTGCAGCAATTTTGTCGCTTCGTCGAAGCTGACGAATTGAAAGCGTACTTCGTCGCGCGGCCGCAATTGCCCGAGGCGGCAAAAGTCTGCGGAAATGACGTTGGCGATTTTGGGGTAGCCGCCGGTGGTTGGATGCTCGACGAACAGGATGATCGGCTGGCCATCGCTGGGCACTTGCACAGCGCCGCAAGAGATGCCTTCGGTGATCAGCTCTTCGTGTTTTTCTCGAACGAGAGCCGCGCCGTTTAATCGCAGCCCGACTCGATTGGAGGTTTCGGAAACCGAGTAAGTTGTTGATGAAAAAATATCAAGCGCTGCTGCTGAGAAATAATCTGCTTGCGGTCCGCGCGTGACTCTGATCGTCGATTTGTTTTCAAAATATTCGAGCACGTCTTTTTTAATTGTGAGTGGACGATGATTTTCTTTTTGCGATGATTCACTGTAAGGCAGCACATCGCCTTTCTTTAATGCCCGGCCTTGCCATCCGCCGATGCCGGTTTGCAAATGCGTCGCCGCGCTTCCTATGATTTTGTTGATTTGAATTCCGCCGTGAAGACAGAGATAGCTGCGCGCGCCGTTTTTCATTGCCTGGCAGCGCAGCGTTTGCCCGGCGCGAACGAAGATCGAAGTCCACAGAGGAACCGTTTCACCGTCGAGCGTCGGGCTGCAATCCGCGCCGGTGACGGCGATGATGGTGGTTGTTTCAAACTCAAACGTGCCGCCGACGAGTGTCATCTCAAGCGCTGGGTCATTGTTCTCATTGCCGACGAGCAGATTGCCGAGACGAAAAGCAAGATTATCCGCAGCGCCGGCTGGTGAAACGCCAAGATGCGCAAAACCGAAGCGCCCGGCATCTTGAACGGTTGTTTGAAATCCTGGTGAAATGATTTTTAGAAAAGCCATAATGGCACTGCGACGTTTATCCGTTTTCGTTTTGCGTGAAAAACTCTTCGCGCGAAATTTTTCTAAAACGTACTTGATCTCCCAACGCCAAAAGTGAAAAGGGCTCTTTCTCCGGCGAGAATAATTTTAGCGGGGTTCGTCCGATGATCCGCCAGCCGCCTGGCGTGCTAATCGGATAGACGGCCGTCTGCTTGCCGCCGATGGCCACACTTCCGGCCGGTACTTTGGTTCGCGGAGAAGGCAAGCGTGGGGTCGCCAGTCGCGGCGACAGGCCTCCGAGATAAGCAAAGCCCGGTGTGAAGCCGATAAAATAAACACGATAAACGCCCAAGGAATGAATCTCGATGACCTGTTCGAGCGATAAATTGTTTCGCGAGGTAACCTCTTTCAAGTCTGGGCCAAATTCTTCGTCATAGCAAACGGGGATTTCGATCATGCGCGCCGGTGGACGCGGACTTTTCTGCGATGCTGCTATCGATGATTGGATGAATTCTTCTACGTGCTGGAATGTTGCACGCAAAGGGTTGAACGAGACAAGAATCGAAGAATATGCCGGATGAATGTTGTTGATAAAATCGGGCAACGCGCCGACGATGTTCTGCGTTAAAGCATAAACAGCTTCATGCACGTGCGGAGAAATTTCATTGCCAAATGAAACCAAGAGCGAATGATCGCTTGCCCGCTCGAAGGTGGGAGACATGGGGCGTTCGACTGGATTGAATTCTAATAATTGGAATCGCTGACAATTTTTACTGCCAAGCAATATACCCAGCCGTCGAGGCGCTGTCAAGCTCTTTTCGAGCGTAATGCCTCAGCGACGGCTGGCGAAGAGGTCATTCCGCAGGAAACTTTTTGATATTTTGCGCAGTGTTTGAGAATAAAAAGGATGCTTCCAGCATGACATTTTGCTTGGAATTATTTTAGCACGATGGTATATTCCTCGGTCAAAAATGGACGATGATCATCATATGAAAACTTTTCGCGCGTTGTTAAATAAATTTACGATTTGCGCTGCCGCACTTCTCTTCGTTTACTGCGCCGGGCCTTCCGGTTCGGTTCGCCCTCCTAAAGAAACGGCGACAAAAAGCAGTCCCAGCGCGCAGGCCGAACAACTGGTGATTCGCGGCGCGGTTTATGAATTGTTAGATAACTTTCCGGCGGCGCTGCTGGCGTATCAAGAAGCGCTGCTGTACGACTCGACCTCGGTTTCCCTGCATAATGCGATCGCCGAAACCTACCTTGCCATGAATCGCCGCGAGGCGGCCTTGCAAGTTTTGCGGCGCGCTTCCCGCCTCGATCCGTCCAATCTCGAGGTGCGGCGCAATCTCGCATTGCTTTATCACCAGCTTGGGCAGATCGCCGCGGCGATTGCCACGTATGAAGATATTCTAAAAATCTCCCCCGAAGATATCGACGTGCTTTACAATCTGTCGATGATTTATCTTGCCCAACAGCAGCTTTCAAAAGCCGCACAACGATTGCAGGAAATCGTCGATCTCGGGCGTGCGACAAGCCAAATCTGGCAACGCCTCGGTTCGATTTATCTCAGCCAAAACAATTACAATGAAGCGCTCACGACTTTTGAATCTTACCTGAAAGAATTTCCCGAGGACGAAGCGGCTTTCATGGCCATCGCCGCCGTTCATGCGGCCAGGAAGGATACGACGGCATTGGTGGCGTGGTATGAAAAAACGTTGGAAGAAAATGAAGACTTCGATGACAGTCGCGACGAGCTGACGAAGCTGTATGTCAAAACCGGCCAGCAGCCCAAAGCCATTGCTTTGTTTAGCCGCAGGCTGGAAAAAGATTCGACCGATGTTTCGGCACTGCTCGGGCTAGGCCAGTTGTATTGGGAGACGAACGACAGCACCAAAGCCGTCGAAATCTTCGAGCGGGCGGTGCGCGTGGCGCCGAACGATCCGCGCAGCTATTACACGCTGGGACAGCTCTCTTTTCAGGGCGCGCGTTGGGATGCGGCGCTGAAGTATCTGCGGAAAGCCGTTGAGTTGAACAACCAGGTGCCGGGCGGCTGGATGATGCTTGGCATAGCCAATTTTCAATTGCAGAATCTTCCCGAGGCTCGAAAGAATTTTGAGAAAGCGCGGGAGCTGAATCCCAAAATTCCGAACGTCACTTTTTATCTGGGCGTCGTCTGCAACCAATTGCATGATACGGAGAACGCGGTCAAATATTTGTCAACGGCCATTGAAGAAGATCCCGATGACACCGGCGCGATGGGCACGCTGGCCTCGGTTTACGACGAGCTTGGCCGCCACGCGGACTCCGACTCCTTGTATGAGCGCGCGCTGAGACTCGAGCCGGAGAACGCAACGCTGCTCAATAATTTTGCCTACAGCCTCTCCGAGCGCGGCATTCGTCTTGATGAGGCGCTCGTTAAAGTGAAGAAGGCGCTCGAGAAAGAACCTCGCAACGGCGCTTTTCTCGACACCATCGGCTGGATCTACTACAAGTTGAATGATTATCAAACTGCGCTAACCCACCTGCTTGACGCCATATCGGTGCGCGACACTTCCGCCGAAGTCATGGAACACCTCGGCGATGTTTACGAAAAACTCGGACAGCTCGAAGACGCGCGCTTCTACTGGCAGAAAGCGTTGCAGCTCGATGGCGATCGCAAGAGCGTGCAACAGAAGCTCGGGCAGACCTCCAACCAATGAAGCGCATGCGGATTTTCTTTCGGAGTATGTGCCGTCGAATTTTCCTCGGCGCCGGGCTGCTCATCCTGCCGGCTGCATTCATCTTTTGTTCAACCTCTTCACGACTTGTCAAGCTTCACGACGCGAAGGCCGATGAGGTTTATTCTCGCATCGCCGATAACTACCGGCGTTTGCAAACTTTCAGCGGCAGCGGTAAAATCATCATCGAGACTCCGGAGCTTCAATATGCCGGCACCGTGCACGTGGTTGCGTGCCCGCCGGATTCTTTGATCGTGAAAGTCGAAGCCGCCTTCGGCGTTGATGTCGGATTTTTCTTTGCCGATCGCACGCGCTTTGCCTCTTATGCGCCGTTGGAGAATACTTATTATACCGGAAGAACCGGCGATGCGCCGGAGTTGCTTTTCTTTCACATCGAGGTGAGCTTCGAAGAAATCATGAGCGAGATGATCGGCGCGGTTGTGCCGCCGTTCGACAGCACATTCGTCATGCAAGTTGACGGCGGCGATCTTCGCTTCGACGGCAAGCGCGGCGATTATCACGTGACTTACTGGGTGGATGCCGAAAAATTCGTGGTCAAGCGCGGCGTGCTAGTCGATGCGAAAAATCGATTGGCGGGCAAGCAGGAGTTCAGCCGTTTTCGCAAAAAGAACGGCGTGTGGCTGCCGCAGTTGATTCGCGCCGAATCTCGCCCGGCCGGCGCGCAGCAGCGGCTGACGATTTTTTATGAGCGTATCGATCCTGGCAGCAAGGTGGCGCCGGTGATGTTTACCTTCAAGGTGCCGGCGAATGCTAAACACGTCGACCTTTCAGCGGAAGCCTCGAAGGATGGAGATGAACAGCGTTGAGTAATGGCAGAAGATTTATTGCGATTGCATTTCAGCAGACTCATTATGGAGAACCAACAAAGCCAAGGCGGGCGTAAAAAAATTGAGGAGGGACTATGAAAATACCGGTTACAAGCCATCCCGAAAAGCAAGAAAAAGTCTATGAATTTTGGCTTGGCTTTTTCGAAAAGATTACCGTACTTTTGTTCGCCGTGGTTATCATACCGCGAGTTGTTGGTCAACTCAATTATAATCCGAGTTGATTATTTTTGTGGGCAAGCGTTATTTTTGCCTTGCTTTCTGTGATGATTTGGCTTACCCGTAAGCTGTGGTATCTACCCAAAGAGAAAAACAACGATGAGGAGAAGACATCATGACTAACGAACTTGCCTTTACGGTCATGTTATTCATGGCGCTATTCGCAGGCTTCTACATGATTTGGTGGACTCGCAAACAGGAACGGGAACAAGAACGCAAGCAAAAAAACTGACGAACCTCGGTTGATGCGATATAGCAAATGGTCTCTCGTTAGCATGTGATGTAGGGGTTTAATTTTATTGAAACCCGAACTCTCCATTATCATTCCGCTCCTCGATGAAGCGGAATCGCTTCCCGAACTCCATTCCCGTCTCAGCGACGTTCTGCGGCAGCTTGGCCGGCCGGCTGAAATGATTTTTATTGACGACGGCTCCACCGATGCTTCGGTCGAAACGCTTCTGAAGCTGCGCGAGCGTGATCCTCGGATTTGCATCGTCCAGTTTCGCCGCAATTACGGAAAGTCGGCGGCGCTGGCGGCCGGTTTTGCGCGCGCGCAAGGCAACTGCATCGTCACCATCGACGCGGATTTGCAGGACGACCCGGCGGAGATTCCCCACCTGCTCAAAAAACTTGACAAAGGCTGCGATCTGGTTTCGGGGTGGAAACGCCGCCGCCGGGATCGGTTTGTCAAGCGCGTCACTTCGAGAATTTTCAATCGCGTCACCAGTTATCTCACCGGTGTACAGTTGCACGACATCAACTGCGGCCTGAAAGCTTATCGCAGAGAAGTGACCGATACCATTCGCGTGTACGGACAATTGCATCGTTATCTGCCGGTGCTGGCTTTGAAAGAAGGCTTTCGTCTCGGCGAGCTCGAAGTGAAGCATCATCCGCGCAAGTACGGCCTCAGCAAGTTCGGCGTGTCGCGTTTTACCAGCGGCTTTCTCGATCTGATGACCGTGCTCTTTCTCACGCGCTACACGCGGCGGCCACTGCACTTGTTCGGCGTCGCCGGCTTGGTCGCTTTTGTCTTGGGCGCGGCGATCAGTCTTTATCTTGCTTATCAGAGAATTTTTCTCACCGTCTATTTGAGCAATCGGCCTCTGCTATTTTTGGGAATCCTGCTGGTCATCGTCGGTGTGCAGTTTTTTTCAATCGGGTTGATCGGCGAAATGATTGCGGCATCCGCCGAAGCCAACAATCCCTCGCAGACGTATAGCATTAAAAAGGAAGTAGGGTTTGAGAAAACGGATTCCCATTAACCGAAATCAATCAGTATAAAGCACGAGTCGCTACTCAGCAGCAAATTTAGAAAACCTTTGCCCGCGAAACACACGAAATACACAAAAAGAAGAATTTGTTTTTGCATTCTTTCGCGTGTTTAGCGGGCTATGAAGCATGACGCATATAGCCATGAAAATTTTTTTGAAAGAGTTGAAGCGCGATTGCCGCCATTTTCGCGGCGACGTGCCCTGCGCGCCGCACAAGCAGCACGGCGTTCATTGCGTCGATGAGCATAGCAACGATTGCCGATACTATCAGCCAACCTACAAAAAAATTCTCATCATCAAGCTCGGCGCCATCGGCGACGTGATTCGAACCACACCGCTTCTTAGAAAACTCAACATGGTTGAGCCGCGTGCGGAAGTTTGGTGGTTGACACGCTCTCCCGAAGTTCTCCCCAAGGATGTCGATTTCCCCTTGTCGTTGAATTTGGAAAGTCTCACAATTTTGCGCGCCGTCGAATTTGATTACATTTACAATCTCGACAAAGATAAGGAAGCGTGTGCAATATGCGCCGAGCTTTCAGCCGTATCGAAGCGAGGCTTTACGCTTGAAAACGGCAAAGCCGCTCCGCTCGATGCGAGCGCTGAGCACAAATATCTCACCGGCATTTTTGACGATCTCAGCAAGGCAAACACAAAGAGCTATCAAGAAGAAATTTTTGAAATCTGCGGTTTTGAGTTTTCCGGTGAAGAGTACATCCTGTCGGAAATCGATGAATTCAAATGGAAAATACCTCGAAAGAAAAAAGTCGTCGGGTTGAACACCGGCTGTGGCGGGCGTTGGACTTCTCGACTATGGCCGGATAAGTATTGGGTCGCACTCGCAAAAAAGCTGAAGAGCGCTGGATATACACCCTTGCTGTTGGGTGGAGAAAAAGAGCATCGGAAAAATCTCCGGTTGGCGCGGCAAAGCAGCGCGCTCTATCTCGGCTATTTTTCGCTGCAAAAGTTCATGAGCGAGATGAATCAATGCGATCTTGTGGTCACGGCGGTGACTATGGCCATGCACTTCGCCATCGGGCTTCACAAAAAGATTGTATTGTTTAATAATATTTTTAATCGCCGCGAATTTGAGCTATACGGCAGATGCGAAATTCTTGAGCCGGACTTTGATTGCGATTGCTTTTACTCCCCGACCTGCCCGAATGAGTGCATGCAATACCTTTCCGTTGAAAAAGTCTTTGCTGCCTGCGATCGGCTTTTACGCCAGACGTGACCGATAATGAAAATCATCATCGTCAGCACAGCTTATCCTCTGCGCGGCGGCATTGCGCATTACAATGCGCTTTTGGCGAAACATCTCAGCGTCCGCCACACCGTGGAAACGATCACCTTCAAGCGCCAATATCCAAAGATATTTTTTCCCGGCAAAACGCAAGACGAAAGCGGCCCGCAAACTCTACCAGGAGTTGAATCGGCGCCACAATTGGTCGATTCGATCAATCCCTTCAACTGGATTCAAGTTGCGCGAGAAGTTCGTCGACGCCGACCCGATTTGCTGATCTTCAAATATTGGTTGCCCTTCTTTGGCCCGTGTTTCGGGACCATCGCCAAGCTTGCAAAACGCGGCACGAACACCAAAGCGTTGTTTATCTGTGATAATGTTATTCCTCACGAACAACGTTTTGGAGACATCGCGTTCACGAAATTTGTGTTCAAGCAAGCAGACTACTTCATCGTCCAATCGGACGCCGTCGAGAAGGAATTGCAAAAACATTTTCCTGGCGCAAAATATCGTAAAGCGCCGCATCCGGTTTATGAAATCTTCGGCGCACCGGTGGAGAAAGCAGCCGCCAGAAAGCGGCTGAAGATTTCTGCAAAGAATGTCATTTTGTATTTTGGTTATGTGCGTCGCTATAAAGGCGTGATGGTGCTGATTGAAGCAATGCGCCGCATACGCGAGTTAGCCTCGGAAATCGGCGAGACGCTCTTGCTCGTCGTCGGGGAGTTCTATGATGAAGAATCGAAATATCGCCAGCGTGTTCGTGGCTTGGGCTTGGAACCCTCTGTCCGCTTCTTTGCGGATTATGTGCCGAATGAAGAAGTGGCGCAATACTTTTGCGCCGCCGACGTAGTAGTGCTGCCGTATCTTTCGGCTACGCAAAGCGGCATCGCGCAAATCGCGTACAATTTTGACAAACCGCTGATTGCTACTGAGGTTGGGGGGCTTGCTGAAGTCGTGCTGCACGAAAAAACCGGATTCATCGTTCCACCCGATGATGCACGTGCTTTGGCAGATGCCGTCGGCAGGTTTTATCTGGAGAAGAGGGAAGAAGAATTTTCTGCTAATGTGCGAATCGAAAAGAGAAAGTACTCGTGGGAAAATTTGGTGCGATGTATTGAGGAGCTTGCCGGAGCATCCTAACTCGACCAGTCCGGAATCAAGCAATCAGTTACGGAAAAATTTCTAACGGATAGATAAACCCAATTGAAAAGCTTTTCAGTTGGATTCATCTGTCGGTTGGGGAAAAGCCTTGTTTCAAAAATATTGAAGATGAATCGCACCCTGAATAAAAATCATGACAAAGCAAAACCGCTCGTCTGGATCATCATCGTCAATTGGAATGGCCGAGATGACACCTTGGCCGGTCTTGCATCTTTAAGAAAAATAACCTACCGAAATTACAAAACCATTCTTGTTGATAATGCCTCAACTGACAGCAGCGTACACGCCATCCGCCGGGACTTTCCGGAAGTCGAGATCATCGCAAATTCTGAAAACAGACGCTTTGCGGCAGCCAACAATCAAGGCATCGAACGCGCGCTGGCTGCGGGCGCCGAGCTTGTTTTGCTCTTGAATAACGACACTGAAGTGGCGGCGGATTTTTTGGATGAAATGGTTCATGCTGTCAGGTCGCGGCCGGAGATCGGCATGGCGGGGCCAAAGATTTTTTATTCTCACGATCGACAGCGCATCTGGTTTGCAGGTGGTGAAATAAATTTCTGGAAAGGCCGCACCGCGCATCGCGGTCTGCGGAGTATGGATGGTGATGAATGGAATGTGCCATGCGAGACCGACTACATCACCGGTTGCGCGTTGTTGGTCACACGTGACTGCATCGAGAAGATTGGCGTGCTTGATGAGAGTTATTATATTTACAGCGAAGATGCGGATTGGTGTGTGTGCGCGCGACACGAAGGCTACAAATGTTGGTTCGTACCATCCGCGCATGTCTGGCACAAAATCTCCGCCAGCTCCGGCGGCGGCTTGACCTCTTTCAAAGCTTACCACAAAGTGCGCAGCAATTTTCTTTTCTTCAAACGCTATGCGCGCTGGTGGCACTGGCTAACGATACCGTGGTTCGCGGCGGGAAGTACTCTCATTGAAACGGCGCGCTTGTTTTTTGATCGTCAAAGACGCGCCGGCGTCATTGCCGCGCTGTGGCGAGCATTTGTGGATATAGTCAGACGAAAGACGATTTCATCACCAGGCACGCGGGCTGAGAAAAAATAGAACGATAATTTTCTCTGCTCTAACGAATCCGTTCAATCCGTTAAATCAGTTTACAAAATTAATTACCGACCATGCAACTCACCAAACATCTCGACAAAGGCCTGTGGGCGATTGCCGACAAATCGCTGTTCGCAATTTACGGCGTCGGCTTCATGTTTTTGGTGATTCGCGTTTTGCCGAAAGAAGAGCTTGGCGTCTTCGTCCTGGTGCAGAATGCTTTTCTGATTCTCGGCCACCTGAGCGTGTGTCTCGGCCTGTCGCCGCTGGTAAAATTTATTCATGAAATCAAAGATCGCGGCGCGCTTATCGCCGCGGCGGTGTATCTGCAAGTTGGTTTTATCACGGTCGCGCTTATCGTGATGTGGCTGGTGCGAGAACCCATGGGCATGGCGCTGAAAAGCCCGGAGTTTGCAAAGCTGTTTTATTTCGTGCCCTTGCTTTTTGTGGCCGCCTTTGGTAAATTGCTCGCCGTCGAAATTTTGCGCAGCCTGTTTCGCATCCGCGAGGTGTTCTGGTCGGATTTGGCCTACTTCGGCAGCAACCTTACGCTGATTTTTTTTCTGACGCGCTCCGGCGCTTTCGACTCGGCGCGCGATCAGTTGATGATTCAAGTCGCCAGCTTTGCATTTTCTTCAGTGGTCAGCATCGGCTTGTGCCGGCGATTTGTGTCATGGAGCTGGAAACCGCCGCGCGAGGTGATGCTGCGCCTTTTTCATTTTGGGAAATTTCTTCTTGGCTCCGGCATCAACGGCCAAATCTACGAGCGCTCCGACGTCTTCATGATTTCCGCCTTCGTAGGTCCGGCGGAAGTGGCGGTTTATTACAGCGCCAAAGTTTTCTTGCGTGTTTACGACATGTACCGCCAAGCCGTGAACTTGCTCGCCTTGCCGGTGTTTGCGCGCCTCAAAGCCGAAGGAAGAATGCGCGACATTTGCATCGTTTACGAGAAAGGCGTTTTTTTTTCGCAGGTGGCGTTGCTCGCGGTGATGGCTGCCCTGATTTTCGGCGCGAATATTTTCTACGATATTTTTTACCAAGAGCGTTATGCCGGAGGAGAGATTTTTCTGCGCGGCCTCTCCTTGAGCGGCATTTTTCTCGCCTGGCTTGTTTTCAGCGATAGCGTGCTGTCGAGTATCGGCCGTCCGGACAAATCGTTTCGGGCGCGTGGCGCGGCAACGGCGCTGAGTGTGGTCTTGAACTATTTGTTGATCCGCAGCTTTGGCAGCTTGGGGGCAGTGGCAGCGTCGGTAATATCTACGGCATTCTTAGCGATCTTGATGACAGCGCAGGCGAAATCTGAAATCGGTTTTACGTGGGCCGGCATTTGGCAACGTCATCGTGATGTCACCAATTTTCTTCGAAAGGGTTTGCAAACATTGACACGCAACGTCTTCAGGGGTAATTAAATGAAGCGAGCAAGTTATCATAATCGGAGGAGGATGACGGCGACGTCATGACTAAAAAATCCCGCCCACATCGACCCGCAGCCAAAGGCGCTGCTGCGCCTTCATCTGCGCAGCATGCCAACTGGTTTGCTCTTCATCCTGATCTCAGCGCGCTGATCGTTTATTCATTTCTGATTGCAGTTTTCTTCTTTGATGTCTTGTTTTCCGCAAAGACTTTTCTCTCGCCAGACGCGCAGGGTCCTTCGGCGTTGACTGTGCCGTTGCAACAAGCGTTTCGCGAACATGGTTATGTGCCGTTGTGGTCGCCGAATATTTTTTGCGGTGTGCCGAGCTTCGGCAGTTTGATGTACACGCCGCTGGTCTATCTGCCCGGGGCGATCTTTGAATTCATCACACGGGTCATTCCGCTGCGCGTGATTATTTTTCACGTACTGCATTATTTGATCGCCGGCATGGGCGTCTATCTTCTGCTTCGCCGTCGCAGTGTTTCGTTCGGGGCGGCGTTGTTGGGCGGCATGGCGTTCATGTTCATGCCGTATCTTATTACGATGGAAGTTTTCGGCCACGGCTCGCAGATGATGACCACGGCGTATTTGCCTCTGGCATTCTGGGCGGTGGATCGGCTCTTCGAAAAACGCGATGTGCTCTCGCTCGGCCTCGCCGGTTTGATCATCGGCATGCAATTGCAGCGCGGCCATGTGCAGATTTCTTATTACATCTTGATGATGCTCGGCGCTTTTTGGGTTTATTCGATCATCATGCGTTTTCGCGAGCAGCGTGTGAAAGAGATCGCCCCGCTGACTTTGAATTTCATCGGCGCGCTGGTTTTGGCCGCGGCGCTTGCGGCGGTGCTTTACATGCCAGTTCAAGAATACACGCCTTATTCCATTCGCGGTGCGCAATCGGTTCTTCAACAAGCGCCCGGCGCACAAACCGGCGGCGATGACGGCGTTGGAATCGCTTATGCCACAGAATGGTCGTTTTCTCCCGGCGAGATGATGACATTCATCTTGCCCTCATTCTATGGTTTCGGAGGTCAGACCTATTGGGGCACGATGCCGTTTACGGATTATCCGAATTACATGGGCATCGCGATTTTGGCGCTGGCGATTTTTGGAATCGTGCAGAGACGGCCGTTAACACTTTTACTCAGCATCGTTTCGTTGCTTGCTCTGTTCATTTCATTCGGCAAGCATTTTTCTTCTTTTTATCAATTGTTTTACGATTTCCTTCCCTACTTCAACAAGTTTCGCGTGCCGGTGATGATCTTGGTCGTCGTCCAATTCTCCGTGGCAGTGATGGCGGGTTTGGGACTCGAAGCGCTGCTTGAAAAATTGCGTAGCGCGAAAAGGGAAGATGACGCAAAGCATCAGTCCGTTGCAAAAACGCTGATGATCGGCGCAGGAGCATTGCTAGCTTTTGTGCTGTTGATTTCAATTGCGCACGACAGCGCTGCGGCATTCATGCAAAGCATTTATCCCGATCGCTACGAGCCGGAGACCCAGCAGCAGTTAGATCAGCTTCGCTTCGGCCTGCTCTTCAAAGATTTGTGGATGACGACGCTGGTTCTTGGCGGGAGCTTGTTTCTTGTTGCCCTGGCGCTTAGAAAAAATATTGGCAGCACGGCGTTGGGTGGCGGTTTATTCGTCCTCTCGCTGATCGATCTGTGGATGGTCGACTTCAAATTGAACAAGCCGCAGTCGGAGCGTGGCCGCGAGGCCTACATGGCCGCGGATGCCACCGCGCTTTTTTTGCAAGCTGACAGCGCGAACCGGGATGCCGAGACCTATCGCATTTTTCCGATAGAGTTTTTTGGCGAGAATCGCTGGGGCGCGCAGGGCATCGAGAGCGTCGGCGGTTATCACGCCGCCAAACCGCGCGCCTATCAGGATCTCGTGGATGCAAGCGGCATCACGGGTTTCAGCGGAAAATATCTTCGGCGGGTGAACCAGAATGGCAGGCCTTCTCTCGAGCAAGTGCCTATTGAAGAAATTCCTCTTAAAGAACGTCAGAGAGATTTGTGGCTGCTCGATTTGTTGAATGTGAAGTACGTGCTCAGCATCTATCCTCTGAACGAGCCGGATTTTGTTTTTCGCACACAAACGAGTTATGATTATCACGGCCAGAATTATCCGGTGCAGGTTTATGAAAATAAAACATGTCTGCCGCGACCGTTTTTGGTTGGAACAGTCGAGCATATTCCGGAACCCGGGGCCGCGCTCGATCGCCTGCTCTCCGGCGATTTCAACCCGCATAAAAGCGCAATTCTTGACGCGCCTCTTGAAATCGCTCCTCAAGAAGATTCAGCGGCAACTGTGAAGTTGGAACGGTATGATTTGCATCATATCGAAGCGCAGACCAACAGCGGCTCTCCGCAAATTTTGGTATTGAGCGATAATTATTACCCTGTTGGTTGGACGGCCTACCTCGATGGCGCAGAGGTAAAAACCTACCGGGCAAATTTTTGTTTTCGCGCGGTGGCCGTGCCGGCAGGCGCACACCGCGTGGAATTTCGTATGCACTCATCCGCCTTTACGACCGGATTCTGGACAACGATGGCTGGAACAGTGGTTGTCGTGGGTTTGATTTTTATTGGCTGGCGACGGCGCGCAACATCATCACAAGAAGCCGGGGGAGACAACTCGGAGAGGAAGAAACAGAAAAGTGAGTAGAGGCGTTCGCCGGCATAAACGACTCGAAGAAACCACCGAGTGTGTTGACAAACGCGACAGCTTCTGGCGAGGCGCCGAACGAAGCAGAAGAAGGTGCGCGAAAACCTCTTCATCTTTCTCGCGGAATAAATCGATGTTAAAGGTGATGTCTGTCACACGGGCGTCAAAATTTTATTGCAAGTCTGGGTTTTTCTGCTAAATTGGGTGCTGATTTTTTGAAACGTTAGGCCGCCGAGAAATGAGGCGGCATGGCAAAGACAATCTAGTGTTCTGCGGTATGAATAGCATCGGCATGGAAGTCTTGTTGTGATCATCAAAAATTTTGGTCAAGAATTAATCGCCTCAACACGTTTTGTCAGTTTCATTTTGTCGATAGTGGTTTTGCGTCTCGGATCGAATTGAGGGGCAGGGAGAAAAGCCGGGAGACGATGACTCGCGCAGTTGGTGCCAGTGTGTTGCATCGATGACGGGCTGACGCTGCTGCGCGTTGGTGCAGCGGAGCGAGCGATCAAGGAGTTTGTAAATGAAGTTGAAGGATATTCTCTCGGAAGATGCAATCAAAATACCTCTGGAAGGCCGGGAGAAAAGAAAAATAATCGAGGAGCTGGTCGAGATGCTGGCACGCACGCGCCGCATTAAAGACCAGGACGAAGTGCTCAAAGCCGTGCTCGATCGCGAGGCGGTGATGAGCACCGGCGTCGGCGACCAGGTGGCTATTCCCCATGGCAAGGCCGAAGGCGCGCCCGAAATCGTCGCGGCGCTCGGCATCACCCGTCAGGCGGTGGATTTTCAATCGATCGATGAGAAGCCGGTGCGTCTCGTGTGGCTGTTGGTCGGTCCGCCCAATCAAACCGGCCCGCATCTCAAAGCGCTCAGCAGGATTTCCCGATTGATGCACAAACCCGATTTCCGCGAACGGCTGATTTCCTCG
>Ga0247727_10004500_pt1 | contig 29479 bp, 22 predicted proteins | sample WisWelCaveWW1625_FD_202498 | JGI IMG/M metagenome (GOLD analysis project Ga0247727, IMG submission 202498) | Biofilm microbial communities from Wishing Well Cave, Virginia, United States - WW16-25 | ecosystem: Environmental > Aquatic > Deep subsurface > Groundwater > Cave microbial mat | place...
CGGGCCTGCAGAGCACGACGATGGATGCGACGCAGCCTTCGTCCGCCATCACGAGCTTGCCTGCAATGTCCGCGACGCTCGTCCTCGACATCGCTTGGTCGGGCAGCGATGCCACCAGCGGCATCGAAAACGTCGATCTCTACTGGTCGAAGAACGGCGGCGCGTTCACCGCGGTCGCCGGCGGGCCGTTCGATGCGAGCCCGATTCACTTCGACGCGACGGCGACGGGTGACGGCACGTATGCCTTCTACACGCGGGCACGTGACGGCGTCGGCAACTTGGAAGCGGCGCCCGCAGCGGCGGACGACGACATCCTGCTCGACACGACGGCACCGTCGGCGCCGCTTCTGGCGGCGCTGCCGACCTGGTCGGCGGGCACGGATCGCAATCTCGACTGGTCGAACGAAAGCGCCAACGGTGCAACCGAATACCGTGCGCAGGCGTCGGCGGATCCCAGCTTCGCGACCTTGTTGGCGCAGAGTGCTTGGATGGCGGCGACGTCGCACACGTTCACGGGTCTCGCGAACGGCACGACGTATCACTACCGGGTGAAGTCGCGCGATGCGGCCGGCAACGAGAGCACGTTCGGTGCACCGCGCAGCAGCATGCAGGATGCAGGCGCGCCGGCGTCGCAGCTCGCGAGCTTGCCGGCGCTCGGCACCGACGCGACGATCGACCTGGCCTGGAGCGGCGCCGACGCGCTCTCGGGCTTGGCGAACGTCGATCTCTACTACGCACGCAACGGCGGCGCGTACACGCTGTACGGGAACTTCACGACGAGTCCGATCGCCTTCGACGCCACGACGACGGGCGGCGACGGCGCGTACACCTTCTACACGCGGGCACGTGACATCGCGGGCAACGTCGAAGCCGCACCGGCATTGGCCGATGCGCAGACGACCATCGATACCGCGGCGCCTGCTATTCCGACCCTCGCCGCACTGCCCGGCTTCACGCCCGGTGGTTCGGTGAATCTGGCTTGGTCCGACGAGAGCGCCACGGGTGCGACGTCGTACCGCGCCGAGATGTCGGCCACGTCCAACTTCGCGACGATCGCAGCCACCTCGGGCTGGATCGCGAATCCGTCCTTCCTGTTCGGATCGCTCACGGATGGTCAGACCTACTGGTTCAGGGTGAAGAGCCGCGATGCGGCCCTGAACGAGTCCGCCCATGCTGCGGCCGGTTCGACGGCGATGGACGACACACCGCCGGCATCGAACGTGACGGCAATGCCGTCGGTCACATCCACCGCGGCGTTCAACGTCGCGTGGTCGGGCAGCGATGCCACGAGCGGTGTCGCGAACGTGGACCTGTACTACGCCCGCGAGGGTGGGGCCTACACGCTCTACGCGGGGAGCCCGTTCAACGCGAGCCCGATCGCGTTCAACAGCGCGACGACGGGTGGCGAAGGCCAGTACGCCTTCTACACACGGGCACGGGACGGGGCCGGCAATCGCGAACCGGCACCGGGCGGTGCGGACGCGACGACCATGGTGAGCACGAGCGCCACCGGGACGCCGTCGATCGCGTCGATCCCGAGCTTCACGATGGGAACGAGCCGCAACATCACCTGGACGCCGGGCGCCAACAACGCCGCGTTCCTGGTGCAAGCGGCGGACGACGCGGCGTTCACTTCGATTCACGCTGCGAGCGGCTGGATCGCGACCGCATCGCACACCTTCAACGGCCTTGCCGACGGCACCCACTACTGGTACCGCGTCAAGGCGCGCAACGCCACGAACATCGAAGGCAACTACTCGCTGGCGGCCAACAGCACGCAGGATGCGACGGCGCCGTCCACGGGTGTCGCTTCGATGCTGGCGACGCGCACGACGCAGCAGTTCGACATCGCCTGGTCGGGAAGCGACGCGACGAGCGGCATCGCCGCCGTCCAGTTGTACGTGTCGCGCAACGGCGCCGCCTACGCGGCGTACACGGGCGGACCGTTCACGACCTCACCGATCGCATTCGATGCGGCGGCGCTGGGCGGCGACGGCACGTACGCCTTCTACACGCGTGCGACCGACAATGCCGGCAACCTCGAAGCGGCACCGGCCGTGGCCGATGCCAGCACGGTGCTCGATTCGGCGGCGCCGAATGCACCGGCGATGGCGGCGGAGCCTGCGACCACGCAGGGTTCGACGAACACCGTCGCTTGGAACGCGGTCGCCGATGCGACGCAGTACTTCGCACAGTGCGGCACCGACCAATTCTTCTTGAACGTGGTCGGGACCACGGGATGGATGGCGACGACGTCGCACACCTTCAGCGGGCTGACGCCCGGTGAGACCTACTGGTACCGCGTGCGGGCCCGTGACGCGGCGGGGAACACCAGCGGTTACTCGGCGGCGGTCGCCTCGACCCAGAGCGAGGGCTACGTCCTGCCGGCGGGCTGGAACCTGATCTCCTTCAACGTCACGCCGAGCAATCCGCGCATCGACCTGGCGCTCGGTTCGATCGGCGGTTCGTACTCGATCGTGCGCGGGTTCTCGAGCACCGGCTTCCGCACCTACGTGCCGACGCTACCGCTCGAGTGGAACGACCTGACGCAGGTGAGTCCGCTCTCGGCTTACTGGATCTACATGACGCGCCCCGACACGTTGAGTCTCGCGGGTACGCCGACCTCGCCGGCGACGCCGATCAGCCTGACGACGGGTTGGAACCTGGCGGGCTACTTGCCGACCGATGCGCGGACGCCGAACGTGGCGCTCTTCAGCATCGCCGGTTCGTACGCACTGGCACGCGGCTACGAGCCGGGTGTCGGGTACCGCAGCTTCTATCCGACGGTGCCGGGCATCTCGGATCTCATCGACATGCGAAGCGGCGAAGGGTTCTGGTTGTACATGACGGCCGCCGACGACCTCATCTACGGCGGCATCGCGAAGTCGAACGAGCTCGAAGCACCGGTGCGCGGTCGCGGTCGTGCGGCCGAGCGGCTGGTCGAAAAGGGCGTCGGTTCGGCGGTGCCGACGGTGATGGACGTGTGGTCGCGCAACGTCACGGTGGACGGTGCGGCGGTTGCGGCCGGCAGCGTGATCGAGGCCTACGATGCCGACGGCACGCTGTGTGGCACGGCGACCGTGCGTGAAGACGGTTCGCTCGGGTTGCTGCACTTGCGCGGCGACGTGTCGGTGAGCGAAGGCGACGAAGGCGCGGTCGCGGGCGAGACGCTCGTCTTCCGCATCCGTGATCTCGATGCAACGCTGGTGTCGGATCCGATCGTGTGGCAGGCGGACGGCTTGCAGGAAGCGAAGCTCGACTTCGCAACCGCGGCGTCGCTCTTGCCGCGTGCCTTTGCGCTCTCGCAGAACATGCCGAATCCGTTCAATCCGACGACGACGATCGCGTATGCGATCCCCGGCAACGTGGATGGCGCGGCGGTCGAAGCGACCTACGTGCGCCTGCACGTGTACGACATCCGCGGCCGTCGCGTGGCGACCCTGGTGAACGGTGTGCAGAAGCCCGGCCGCTACACGGCGGTGTGGGACGGGCGTGACGCGACGGGTCACTCGGCGCCGAGCGGTGTGTACTTCTACCGCATCGAGACCGACCGGTTCACGCAGTCACGCAAGATGATGTTGGTGAAGTGAGGCCGCTCGCGGCCCGGCGCTACCGGGCCGTCACGGCCAGCCCCGCAAACGAAGTGCTCGTGGGGCGTGCGGAACAACATGAAGGGTCTGGCAGCGCGAGATGACCCCACCGTTCCGCCGCCCCCGAGCCCGAACGACCGAGTCGAAGCAGTCATGGAGGTGCGATCGTGAAGAAGCTGATTCTCCTCGCTGGGATCGTGCTCGCATGGAGCGGTGCGGCCCAAGCGCAGGCTCCGGTGGCCGACTACTACAGCACGACCTCGAAGTTGAACGGGTTGACGTTGCCTGCCGGCACGATGATCGAGGCGTACGACGCTCAAAACGTGCGCTGCGGAACCGCGACCGCGAATGTCGGCGGCGGTTTCTTGATCCACGTGTACGGCAATGACCCGTTGACGGCGGGCGTGGACGAAGGCGCGAACGAAGGCGAAACGCTGACCTGGAAGATGGCGAACGCGACGCCGGAGACGGCGGCGTGGGTCGCAACACTGATCGGCTTGTTCGCGGATCTGCGTTTCGAGAACGGCGCCGCGAAAGAGATTCGCCTCGAAGCCATGATCACCGCGGTCGAAGCCGATACCTGGGGCGCGGTGAAGACGTACTTCCGTCCGTAGGTACTTCGACAGTTTGTTCTTCGCGATCGCGAGCGCGGCGTTCGCACCTCACGCGCGCGCTCACGGTCCACCGGCCCGCAGGTTCTCCGCCTGCGGGCCGGCGCGTTTGTTGCGGGACGTGCATATTGAATCGGAGAAGCAAGCGATCTCTCTCGGTCCAGATCATGAAGGGTTGGGCTGCGAAGGATCGTAGTCCTCGCGCAGGAACCACAGGCAGCGCGCGCAGTACTCGTCCACCAGCGCTCGCATTACCTTGAAAATCGAAAGTGTCGATTGGGATTTTCAAGGGAGTGGAGCGGCCGCTGGAGTACCCCATTCAGGGCTTCGTCGGATCGCGTCCTCGTGTAGTCTCGGCCCATGCCACTGGATGCGGGACATCGTCTCGGGCCGTACGAGATTCGCGAGCCGCTCGGCGCGGGCGGCATGGGCGAGGTGTACCGGGCGCGCGATACGCGCTTGCACCGCGACGTCGCGATCAAGGTTCTGAGCCCGCAGCTCGCCGCGGACCCGGAGGCGCTCGGGCGCTTCGAGCGCGAGGCGCGGGCGATCGCGGCGCTCTCGCACCCCAACATCCTCGCCATCTACGATGTCGGCAAGGATGGAGGCGTCTCGTTCGTCGTCACGGAACTCCTCGAAGGCGAGACGCTGCGCACGCGCTTGCAGAAGGGCGCATTGCCGGCGCGCGACGCCCTCGCTTGCGCGACCCGCGTGGCGCGTGCGCTCGCGACCGCGCACGACAAGAACCTCGTGCATCGTGATCTCAAACCCGAGAATGTCTTTCTCACCCACGACGGGCAGGTCAAGCTGCTCGACTTCGGCCTCGCCAAGCCCACAGTCGCATCGGCGCTCGGTGCCGGCGGCGACGATTCGCCGACGGTCACGAGCCATACGCGGGCCGGCCTCGTCCTCGGCACGGTCGGGTACATGTCACCCGAACAGGCGCGCGGTCGCGAGGCCGATCCGCGCAGCGACCTCTTCGCATTCGGTGCGGTACTCTACGAGATGATCGCAGGAAAGCGCGCGTTCTTTGGCCCAACGCCGGCCGATACGATCAGCGCCATCCTCACCACCGATCCACCGCGCCTGTCGTCGACGTCGAGCACCGCAACCGCGCTCGATGCAATCGCACATCGCTGCCTGGCCAAGAATGCCGCCGAGCGCTACCAGTCGGCGCGCGAACTCCTTGCAGCCCTCGAGTCGGCTGCCGAAGTCGAGTCGGGCGCAAGCCCTCTCGCACACGCGACGGCCGTCGACGGCACCACCTCGATCGCGGTGCTGCCGTTCGCGGACATGAGTCCCTCCAAGGATCAGGATTACTTCTGCGAGGGCATGGCCGAGGAAATCCTGAGCGCGCTCGGCCAGATCGAGGGTTTGCGGGTCGCGGCGCGCACCTCGACGTTTCAATTCAAGGGCAAGACCGAGGATATCCGCGTGATCGGCGAAGCGCTCCACGTATCGAAGGTGCTGGAAGGCAGCGTGCGCACCGCCGGCACCCGCTTGCGCGTCACCGCCCAGCTCATCAACGTCGCCGACGGCTATCGCTTGTGGTCGGAACGTTACGACCGCGAGATGGAAGACGTGTTCGCGATCCAAGATGAAATCGCGCAGAGCGTCGTGAACGCGCTGAAGCTGACCCTCGTCGAACCCGAGCTACCCGAAGGCGGGCAGAAGCACACCAAGGACGTCGAGGCGTACCACCTCTACATGAAGGGGCGGCATCATCGCTACAAGCAGGAGTTCCGCGACGCGCTCAAACTTTACGAGCAAGCGGTGGAGCGCGATCCCGGCTATGCGGTTGCGCGCGCCGGGATCGCCGCAGTCTGCGTATTGCTCGCGAACTACGGCCTGATGCGACCCCGAATCGCCTTCGCTCGTTGCGAGGAAGAACTCGAACACGCCATGGCGCTGGCCGGCGAGACGGCGGACGTGAAGTGCGTCGAAGCGTGGTATCGATCCGCGTACGAGTGGGACCCGGATACCGCGCTCGCAGCCGGACGGCGCGCGATCGAACTCGATCCCGATCACATCGTCGCGCACGCATGGCACGGACTCATTCTGAGCTGTATCGGTCGGAATGACGAGGCGGTGGCGGTGACGCGCCGCACGATCGAACTCGATCCGCTCTCACCGTACGGATTTGGAATGATGGCGTTGGCACTGTTGATGGCCGGTCGCAATGAAGAGTGCATCACCGTGGCCCGCGAGGGTCTCGCGCTCGCGCCCGATCACTCGTTGAGTTTGTGGCCACTCTCCTACGCGTGCATCGCTCTCGGCCGAACTGTGGAAGCGATCGAACATATGAACCGCTTGGTTGCAAACAGCAACCGCGCCTGCTTTTTCCTCAGCGTGCTCGGCTACGCCAAGGCGCGCGCTGGTGACGAGGCGGGCGCGCGTGCGATCCTCGAGGAATTCCTCGAGCGCTCGAAACGCGAGTATGTCGGGCCGATTTTTTCCGTCCGCATCCTTGCAAATCTCGGCGACATCGATGCAGCGGTCGCGAAATACGAGCAAAGTGCGGCGCAGCGCGATCCCTTCGCGATGTTCGTTGGCGTCCCGGGCCTCGAACTGCTCGAGAACGACCCGCGCTTCCGTGCGTTGAAGAAGAAGATGGGCGTAAGCGCCTAGCGCGTTCGCCGTGCCCGCTTGCGCTCACCCGGTTGTTCCACGAGTCGCAGACCGGCGGCGATCGGGAGATCGAGCAGGTCCCCGGTCTCGAGGATGAGAAACCATCAGGGCAACAAAGGCCACTGGTTCCACGTCACGCGAGCAATGTTGAGCGCGTCCGTCCCGTCCGGCTTGAGGATGGCGCACTCCGCGGGCACGAGCAGGCCGAGCTTGCCGCAAATGAACCCCGCGTGCCCGAACACCGCCGTATTGGTTCCCGCGGCGGGGATCCGCGCCATGAAGCCCATCACGCGCTCGCAGCGGTTAGTTTCACCGCCAACGTAGTACGACACATAAAGATCCTGCTGAATGGGTGGCCCCAAGTTGACGAGTTGGGCCGTCATCACACAACGGCAGAACTCGCTCGAGATCACGCTCGAGAAGGCAAGCGAGTGCAGCGTCGGGTCGGCGCCGAGCGTGTTGGCTTCGATGTAGCCTTCCGGGTCCGTGAGCTGTCGCGCGGTCGCGCTGTCGCAGTCGGTGTTGCAGCTCCGCCACCAGCCAGGGTACTGCGTCGTCATCGCGGTGCCGAGCGTGAGGTCGTCGTTGCACGTTTGTGCGGACGCGTGCCGCCAATAGAACGAATAGCCACCGCCGCGCAAGCACTGCAGCAGCGTCAAAGACAGCGTGTCGCGTACGCCCGTCACCTCGCAGGCGCCGGATGCGTCGCAACCGTAGGCGGCAAAGATGTACTTCCGATCCGTCAAGTGATCCGGAAGGAAGAGGACGATGTCCTCGGAGGTCTCCGTGCCCAGCCCGGAGTACACGACCGTGCTCAGGGTGTCGTCGGGGCCCGACGGGGGTGTGTTCAAGTTCCGCAGCAATTTGATCCGCGTGGTGCCGGCGTTCGGATCGGCGTGCATCCAGGTGATGCGGACGCGGTTTCCGTCCACGGCTGCCGCGAGCGCGGTGGGCGCACGGGGCCCGGCTGGCCCCGGTTGCTGCGGGCCGTCGTCGCACGCAGAGAGAACCGCGAGGACGATCGCAGCCGCGAGAAAGTTCCTGAAGCGGACGCGTGCCGCGAACATGGGATCCTCCTTCATCATGTCCCGAGGTTGAGAAGAAGTCGTGCGTCCTCGGACATCATCGCCACGGTCCAAGGAGGTTCCCACACGAGGTCCAACATCACGCCGCGCACGCCAGGGACGGCGGCGACCGTCTGCTCGACCTCGTAAGGCAACGATTCGGCCGCCGGGCACATCGGCGACGTCAGTGTCATGCGGATCCCGACGTGGCCCGTATCATCGAGCCGCACCTCGTAGATGAGCCCGATGTCATAGATGTTCACCGGAATTTCCGGGTCGAACACGGTGCGGATCGCGGCGATGATGTTCTGCTGCAAGTCGGTGCCGTCGCTTGCTGCCTGGGGCGAGACCTGAGCCGCGCGCGGCAATGCACTTACCGACCCAACGCCGGCCGCAGATGGACCGGCGCGCGGGTCGAGCGGTGTCCCCGCATACGCCACGTCATCCGGCATGCCGCCGGCGCGAAGCTGCAGGCGTGGCGCTGCCGCGTCGCCGTGCAATGCCGGTTCCGAGTCGGCATCGTGATGCTTGCGATCCGATGGTTCCATTTCTGATCACCTCGGTGTCCACGTTTGCAGTTGGCGCATGTAGTGGGCTCGCGACCAAGCTGCGGGGTCGGGGCAGCGCCGGATGTCCATGCTGCCGCGCATCTGGTCGAGCGACGCATATTCCTGCTTCTCCATCCACGCGACGAGATCGTGACGCAAGTGACCGAGGTACTTGGGCCCCTTTTGCAACAGCGACGACACCAGTTGGACGGCGGTCGCGCCGCACATGAGCGCTTTGACCGCATCCTCGGTGGAGTGCACGCCCCCGGTGACCGCCAGCGACATCGCCGGCAGTTGCGGCGACAGGATCGCGAGCCACCGCAGGCGCAGCAGCAACTCGGACGAGTTCGACAACTGCATGTGCGGCTTTACCTCGAGCGCCTCGAGGTCGAGATCCGCTTCGAAAAAGCGATTGAACAGCACCAGCCCGTTGACGCGAGCGATCTCGAGTCGGCGCGCGAATCCGGCCAGCGAGGTGTAGAAGGGCGAGAGTTTGACCGCCAGCGGGATCTCGATGGCGTGGCGGATTGCGATCACGATCTCGAGGTCACGGTCTTCGAGGTCGGCGCTCGATTCATCGAGGTTCTGCGGGACGTCGTAGAGGTTGAGCTCCAATGCGTCGGCGCCCGCCTCTTGCAAATCAGGCGCACACTGCAACCAAAAGCCCGGTGTGCGTCCATTGAGCGATGCGAGCACGGGAATCGAGAGCGCTTCCTTCAGCCGGTGCAACTGCTCGAAATATGCGTCCGGACCCAGCATGAAATGCGGCGGAGTGGCCAGGTAGGACCGCGCCTCGCCGTGTGCATCCGCGTTTTCGTCGGCTGCGTACGCCGCCAGCGACTCGATCGTCAGTTGCTCTTCGAACAACGAACGCATGATGAGTGCGGCTGCTCCCGCGTCTTCGATGCGCTTCGCCATGTCGAGCGTGTCCGCCATCGGGCTCGCACCGGCGATGAATGGATGCGGAAGCTCGATCCCGAGATAGGTCGTGGTCAAGTTCATGAACGACCCCCGCGACCGCCGTTGGTCCCCGCGCCGTTGCCGCCCGGCAAGCGCAGGTTCGCCATGTGTTGGTATACCGCGATTCGACGTGCCGCCTCGAGCTGAGCCTGGCGCGCGAAACGCTGGAAGCGTTCCGGATCGATCTTCTCGACCATGCGGAAGCGAGCTTCGTTCTTCATGTATTCCTGCACCGGCAGCTTGCCGCCGGCCACATCCACGGTGAGCGGCGGCTCTCCAACTTCGATCCGCCGCGGATCGTACCGATACAGCGGCCAGACGCCGCTTTGTACCGCGCGCAACTGCTGGTCGACGCCGAAGGCCATGTCGTAGCCGTGCGCGATGCAGTGGCTGTACGCGATGACGAGCGACGGCCCGGGATACGAATCAGCTTCCTGCAACACCTTGACGGTATGGGTGTCCTTGGCGCCGAAGGCGATGCTGGCGACGTAGACTTGGCCATAGCTCATCGCCATGAGACCGAGATCCTTTTGAACGGTCTCTTTGCCGCGGGCGGCGAACTTCGCGGCCGCCGGTGTTCGAATAGACGCCTGTGTCGAGTACCAAGATGTTGACGTCGCGTCCGAGCGACAGCACGTGGTCGAGGCCGCCGAAGCCGATGTCGTACGCCCAGCCATCGCCGCCGACCAACCAAACGCTCTTGCGGACCAAGGAATCGGCGAGATCCGCGAGCTCACGCGCTTGCGGTCGTTGCGAGGTCGCCAGCGCGCGCCGCAAGGTCATGACGCGCTCGCGCTGCGCGTGGATTCCGCTCTCGCTGTACTCGTCGGGAGCGAGTAGAGCCGCGACCAGCGTGTCACCGACGTCGGCGGACAATTCTCGCAACAAACGCACTGCCTGCTCGCGGTGCGAATCGATCGCCAGCCGGAACCCGAGCCCGAACTCCGCGTTGTCCTCGAACAGCGAGTTCGACCACGCCGGTCCGCGGCCGTCGGCGTTGGTGCTGTACGGCGTCGACGGTAAGTTGCCGCCGTAGATGGACGAGCAACCGGTGGCGTTCGCGATCAAGGCGCGATCGCCATAGAGTTGTGTCAAGAGCTTGACGTACGGCGTTTCACCGCAGCCGGCGCAGGCGCCGGAGGATTCGAACAGCGGTTGCAAGAACTGCGAGTTCTTGACGTCCAAGCGACCGAGTTGGGTGCGATCGACTTCGGGCAACTGGAGAAAGAAGGCGAAGCTCTGGCGTTCGGGCTCGAGGTGCTCGGCGTGCAATTCCATGTTGATGGCCTTGTGGCGCGGGTTCGCCTTGTCTTTCGCCGGGCACACGGCGACGCACAGGTTGCAACCCGTGCAGTCCTCCGGCGCCACCTGAATCGTGTAGAGCATCTCTTGCGATGAGCCGGCCTTGAACGGGACCGATTTGAAACTCGCGGGCGCCCCGTCGAGAACGGCCGGGTCATAGATCTTGGCGCGGATCGCCGCATGCGGGCAGACCAGCGCACACTTGTTGCATTGAATGCAGATGTCGGCGTCCCAGATCGGGATGCGCAGCGCGATGTTGCGCTTCTCCCAGGCGCCGGTGCCGAGCGGCCAGGTGCCGTCCGCCGGGAAGGCGCTGACCGGCAACAGGTCGCCTTGGCCCGCCATCATGACCGCGGTCACCTTGCGCACGAAATCGGGCGCTGCGTCCGACACGATCGGCCGGCGCGCTGCACCGCGCGCCGCGCCCGCCGGAATGCGCACTTCCTGGAGTCGATCGAGCGCTGCATCGACGGCGGCACCATTGCGGCGGACGATTTCGGCGCCGCGCTTTTCATACGTGTGCTCGATCGCAGTCTTGATGTGGCGAATCGCTGCGTCGCGCGGCAAGACGCCGGAGAGCGCGAAGAAGCAAACCTGCATGATCGTATTGATGCGCCCACCCAAGCCGGCCTCCTCGGCGACCGCATGGGCGTCGATGACGAAAAGCCGCAACTTCTTGTCGAGGATCTCCTGCTGCGTCTCGCGCGTCAGGTGCTCCCAGACGCGGTCGGCGGGATAGGGTGCATTGAGCAGGAACGTACCGCCGTCCTTGGCGTACTGCAGCACGTCCATCGTGTCGAGCAGGCCGTATTGATGGCAAGCCACGAACTCCGCATGCCGGATGAGATGCGTGGAGCGGATCGGGCGCGGGCCGAACCGCAAGTGCGAAACGGTGGTGGCGCCGGCCTTCTTCGAGTCGTAGACGAAGTAGCCCTGCACGAAGTGGTCGGTGGCTGCGCCGATGATCTTGATCGAGTTCTTGTTCGCACCGACGGTGCCGTCGGCGCCCAGCCCGAAGAAGGCCGCGCGATGGACGTCGTCGGATTCGATGTCGAACTCCGGGTCCCAGTCGAGCGAGCGGTGCGTCACGTCGTCGACGATGCCCACCGTGAAGTCGTGCCGCGGCGTCTCCTTCTCCAATTCCAGGAAGACGCCGCGCAGCATCGCCGGCGTGAACTCCTTGCTCGCGAGACCGTAGCGGCCGCCGACGATGCGCGGCGCGCGACCCGCATCGCAGCCGCGCGCGACGGCGGCGACGACGTCGAGATAGAGCGGCTCGCCGGGTGCCCCCGGCTCCTTGGTGCGGTCGAGAACGGCGAGCGTGCGCGCCGTCGGCGGCAGCGCCGCGAGAAACGCGCGGCTGTCCCACGGGCGATAGAGGCGCACCTGCAGGCAGCCGACGCGCTCGCCGCGGGCGACGAGCGCATCGACGGTTTCCTTGGCGGTTTCGGCCCCCGATCCCATCAGCACCACGACGCGCTCCGCCTGCGGGTGACCGTGGTACTCGAACGGCGCATAGCGGCGCCCGGTGCGCGCCGCGAAGCGCTGCATGACATCGCCGACGATCGCGGCGCACGCGTCGTACCACGGGTTGCACGCCTCGCGCGCTTGGAAGAACGTGTCGGGGTTCTGGGCGCTGCCACGCAGCACGGGACGATCGGGCGTCAACGCTCGCTCACGGTGCGCGCGCACCGCCTCGTCGCGGATCATGGCGTGCAAATCATCGTCACTCAACAGTTCGATCTTCGCGACCTCGTGGGAAGTGCGGAAGCCGTCGAAGAAATGCAGGAATGGGATTCGACTTTCGAGCGTCGCGGCGTGGGCGATGCACGCCAGATCGTGCGCTTCCTGCACCGAAGACGACGCGAGCATGGCAAAGCCGGTGGCGCGACACGCCATCACATCCGAGTGGTCGCCGAAGATGCACAGCGCGTGCGTGGCCACCGTACGCGCCGCGACGCGCATGCAAAACGGCGTCAGCTCGCCGGCGATCTTGTACATGTTGGGGATCATGAGCAGGAGGCCTTGCGAAGCGGTGAACGTCGTGGCGAGCGCACCCGCCTGCAGGGCCCCGTGCACGGCGCCGGCGGCGCCGGCCTCGGATTGCATCTCGGTGATGCTCGGGACGCGTCCCCAGATGTTGGTCAGCCCCTGCGCGGCCCATTCGTCCGCGAGTTCACCCATCGTCGACGACGGCGTGATCGGGTAGATCGCAGCAACGTCGTTCAGGCGGTAGGCGACCGAAGCGACCGCTTCGTTTCCATCGACGGTCGTGGACGGATCGAGGTGCATCGGTTTTTCCTTCAGGGTGTGCCGAGGTCCGCGGCCATCATGCGCACGAGATCCGATCGGCTGACGATGCCGGCGAGTCGCCCGTTCTCGAGCACCGGGACCGGATTCACGCGTCGCTTTACCATGAGATCGACGAGATCTTCGACCGAGGTGTCGGGTGTGACCGTGTGTACATCGCGGGTCATGACGTCTTCGGCGCGCGTCCCGAGCATGTGACGCAGCCGTGCGGCGAGGTGCCCGGGCAGCTCGAGCGGCAACAGGGCATCGAAGACTTGCAGGAAGACCGGCATCTCGAGCCGGCCATTGCGGACGATGAGGTCGAGCTCGGTGACGATGCCAGCGAGTTCGTCGTGTGGACCGAGGACCGGCACCCCGCTCACGTGATGTTTCGACATGAGGCGGGCGATGTCGCTCACCGGGGTGTCGATTCGCACCGAGAAGACGCTGGCCGTCATGAGATCGCGAACGAGCATGATGGCCTCCGTGGACCGTTGAATCATGTGGAGCATTTCGCGGGCCTGCGGTTGCGGCGAGTCATCGCGCGGCGGATTCAGTGGAGCGATGGTGAAGTGGTGCGAAAGGAAACACCTGGTGAACCTGCACGTCTCGAATAGCGCCAGAAGCGGCTGGACCGATTCGGCACCAAGCGCGTGGGCAGTCCGGCCCGCAGCCTCACGTGCCTGCGGGCCGGACTGGGTTCGGAGGACTACTTCGCCGCGGTTTTCGGCTTCGCGGGCGCGGGCTCCTTCAATTCGGTGACGAGCAAGCGGACTTCGGTCGTGCCGGTGTTCACGGCCCAGTGCGATTCGGCCGCCATCCACACCACGTCGCCGGGCTTGACCTCGGCGTTCGTCGGCTCGCCTTCGGCGTGGTGGATCGTGAGCTTGCCACCGGTCACCGCATAGACGAAATGATCCGGATGCGAGTGCTTGGCGATCTTGCTGCCGGGCTTGAAGGTGACTTCCATCACCCGGACACGATCGTTTTCGTGCAGCAGCTTGTACATCTCGGGGGCGACCTTGAGCGGATCCTGCGCCGCCGCCGTGTGCAGCGCGACGATCGAGAACACCGCGGCCAAGACCAGGACTCCGAGAACCGTAAGACGCTTCATGGGGAAACATCCTCCTGTGAGATGAACCGACCAACGCTCCTTCTTAGCACAAACGGTGGCGGCAGTGGGGGATTTGTGGTGCGGTGTTTTCAGCGACCCAAGTGTAGGACGAAGCGCGACACGCCGTTCGGTCGCACGCGAATGAATCCGACCGGATCGCCGGCGATTGGAACGCGGTCGATGGCGAGCGCGGGTGTCGAGCGCAAGCCCGGCACCCAGTGATACTTCAGCACGATCTCGTCGCCGATGGCCTCCGCGACCTCGATGCGGTTGTAGGACACCTTCACGCGTCCATTTCCGGCGGTGAACCAACTCGGCGGGTGGTGCACCTGGTACAGCGTGAAGTCTTCCACCGAGCCGATGGGCGTCGCTCCCGCATACGAACGCGCATACGCACGCGCGACATCCGACCAGCAGACGATCCATCCCACATTGTAGGTTTCGAGGTAGCGGGCGAAGTCGTCGTCGGGCCAGGTCGACAACGGCCGTCCGAGAAGTTCGCCATTCTTCAAATCGATGGCTGCGTAGGACAGATACGGCGCCGGATTCGGTCCGCCGATGAATTCGCGCTGGCAGAACTGCGGCAAGAGCGCTTGGATTTGCGTGCCGTATGGCAACGGACTCGGATTGGCCCGGCCGCCGGGCGTCTCGAAGAGAATGCGTGCTTCGGTCGACGTATTCTCGGCGATGAAGCGCGCCAAGCGCACGAACTCCGGCGCGACGCGGGCTTCGATCACATTGCGATCGAGGATCCGATTCCCGGCGACGGCAAGCAGCGGGATCGCCGCGGCGCCGGCGACGAACAGCGCATTGCAGAGCACGGCACCGAATCGCAGCGACCGTTCCAACCAGCGGCCGAGAGCGATGCCGGCGGGAATCGTCATCAGGAGTCCGAAGGGAATCAGGAAACGACCCGGATCGATGCTTGCGATGGCCGGCACGCGGGCGCCGAAGAAGGCGGCCCCAAACCATGCCGCCGCCGTGACGCCGAAGGTCCATGCCGCGCGGCGATCGCGCCGCGCGAGACGCACGAATCCCGCCATGCCCAGCCCGACGATCGCGAGGAGCAACATCGACGTGGTGCGCGTGAAGACGGCGGCGACTTCGCGCCAGCCGTCGAACTGCAGCCAGTACTGCGTCGGCAATCGCGCTTCGCGCAGTCGCATCAAGGGCAGGATCCAATCCGCATTCGCCGCGAGCACCAGCGAAGCGCCGGCTGCGATCATGGCGTGGTCCCGCCGGCGCAGGCGCCTGAATGACGCCCCATACAATGTTGCGAGTCCAGGCAGCAGCATCGGCACCGCGAGCGCGTTGATCTGCCAGGTCGCGGCAACGAGTCCAGCGACCGCCGTAAAGCGCGCCGCGCTCGACGCCTGCATCGCCCGGCGCGCGACAGCGATCACCAGAACACACAGTCCCGATGCGAGGAGGAAGGTGAACTTGCCGGCCCAGCGTAAGTGGCCGAGGTGCGGCCGGCCGAAATGCCACCACGCGAGTACCAGCACCAGCGTCGCGAGTGATTCCGTATCGCTCATGCCCAGCGCGCGCGCCGCGAGGTACACGAGCAGCGGGGCGACGAGCAGTGTAAGAAAGACGAAAACCTTGTACGCCCGCGCCAGCCCGATCCCCGCCCACACGCGACAAAACCACTCGGCACCGCGCGCGTCCACGTCGAAGGGAATGCCGGCCGGATAACCCGCCACGAAGAACGGATCGTAGCCCGTGGTCCGATGGTCCTGTCGCCAGATCGCCTGTGCCGCGACAACGTTGTAATGATGAATGGCGCAATCGCCGCTCACGATGGGGTCCGGAGTCAAAAGCAGTCGCGGATCGAACACGGCGCACGTTGCAAGGAGGTGCGCGACCAGCAGCACTTCGAGCATTCGCCTCACGGTGTCGGTTTCGCGGGCCCGAACTCCGCCATCCAAATGTCGGATTCGTCCCACACTTCGAGGAAGGCGATCCAGCGTCCGTCGTTCGACAGGGACACGTCGACGTAGCGATGACCAGCCGGTGCGACGATCAAATCATGCGTCTTCCCGGTCGCGGGATCATGCACCAACAGCTTCTCATCCTGGGTGTACACGATGCGTCGATTGTCGGGCAGGAGGCGGGCCCGCGCCGCCGCGGTGGAACTGCTGGCCAGCATTCGATAGGAACCATCGGCCAGCGACAGCGAGGCGACCCCGCGTACGCGGTTGCCGGTGTCGCGCGCCTCGCCGATGACACGATCACGATCCACTGACCACCACGTCGGCATGAAGACGAGACCTTGTTCCATCGCCGGCAGGGGCCGTGTCGACCCTGGGCCAGAAGTCGCATGAATGTCGAGAACGTAAGGCCCATCTTCCGAGCCCACCAGGAGGCGCGTTCCGTCGGGCGACCAGGTCGGATTCCAAGCCGAAAGGCGATCGGAGACCGCCGGCCGCAGTCCGCTGCCGTCCGCGCGGATCAACCCGACATCGGACGGAAAGCGGTTGGTCTGAAACGCGACCCATTGCCCATCGCGCGAGAAGGTTGCCTGGCGGTCGCGGTGCGGCCCGTCGGTCAATTGACGGAACTCGCCGCCATCGGCGCGCGCGATGAAGAGATGTTGCGGCAGGCCGGAATTCGAGAACAACACCGACTCCCCGTCAGGCGAGAGGTCGAAGCGGTCGTAAACCTCCGTTGTTCCGAGCGCGATCGGCAGCACCGGGCCCGCGATCTCGCCGCGCACCGGATCGAACGGCGCACGGTGCACGGTGGTGCGCGCGTTGCGGTCCACGAACGCGAGCCGGTCACCATGGTGCGACACCGACAGCCATCCGACCCAGCTCGAAGGTGCGGTGAGTGGCACCGGCTCGCCGCGCGCGCGACCACTGGTGGGATCCACCGGCAGATGCCAGAGATTGATCGTGCCGCCGCGCGAACTCGAGAAGTACAACCCATTCCCGTCCGGCGCCCACAGCGCGCTCCAATCGAGATGGGGGTCGTTCGTCAAGCGCACGGCACCATCCGGTTTCGTGTTGATGCCATCCGCCGATACGGTCCAAAGGTCACGCTGTGATGACGCCGCCGTGAACTCGATTCCCCAGAACGCAATGCGCTTCCCGTCCGGTGACCAGGATGGTTGCATGGCGTCGCATTCGGTGATCAGGCGCCGCTCGCCACTTTCGACGTTCACCGCCCATAGCTTGCTTTCGGCAGTGCGACCCCACGGCATATCCAAACTTTCGGTCACCACCGCGAGCTCACGTCCATCGGGGGACCATGCGGGGTTGAATCCGAAGTCGGCCACGCGCCGCACGTTCTCGCCGGTTGCTCCCATGATGAAGATGCCGCCGCCGGAGCGCTCGGAACGGAATGCGATGCGTTGCCCATCGGGGGAAAAAGCAGGCTGCGCGTCGTCGTCCGAGCAGTCGGCGGTGAGGTTGAGGGCGTTCCGGCCGTCGACGCGTTGCACGAAGATGTCGGCTTGCTTGCTGTCGCGCTTGACGAACGCGAAGCTCTGGCCATCTGGTGCGAGGCTGGGCTGACCTTCGCCTCCCGCTGAAGTGGTGAGCTGCCGGAAGGAAGTCGGTGCGCTCGTCGCGGGTAGAGGATTCGAAGTCGGGCGCAGCATTCCAATTCCGGCACCCGCGAGACCACCGACGACGAACGCGCTCGCGACCCATGGCAAGATGCCGCGGCGTGATCCCGCCGCCGACGCGGTCGCGCTTGCGATTGCAATCTCGTCGCGGCCGCTGCGGATCTCTTCGAGTATGATGCGTGCGTCGGCAATGTCGTGCAGTCGTTCGCGCGGTTCGCGCTGCAGGCAACGGCGCAGCAAACGCCGCAACTCGGCCGGCGTGTTGGCGGGCAGCGCGGACCAATCGACATCCTGCCTTAGCACCGCGGCGAGCGTGTCCGATGCAGTTTCACCTTCGAAGGCGCGCCGGCCGGTGAGCATCTCGTACACCACACATCCGAACGCCCAGATGTCGGTGCGCCGATCGACGGCGCGGCCGCGCGCTTGCTCGGGGCTCATGTAGGCGGCGGTGCCGAGGATGGTTCCCATGCGTGTTCCCGCCGACGTGATCGTCGGCATGCCGGCGCTCGCGACCGGGTCGTCGCCGTCACCGGTCAGTGCTTTCGCCAGGCCGAAATCGAGCACCTTGGCGTCGCCACCCGGCGTGATCTTGACGTTGGTGGGTTTGAGATCGCGATGCACGATGCCGCGTTCGTGCGCGTACTCGAGCGCGGTGGCGATCTGGATCGCGATCGGAAGAGCTTCCTCCACCGGGATTGCACCGGCCGCGATCCGCTGCGCGAGTTCCTGGCCCTCGACCAACTCCATGGCCAGGAATCGAACCCCGTCTGCGGCATGCATGCCGTGGATGCCGGCGATGTGTGGATGATTCATCGACGCGAGAACCCGCGCCTCGCGATCGAAGCGCGCCAGGCGCTCCGGATCAGCAGCCAGCGCTTCCGGCAACATCTTGATGGCGACATCGCGCCCGAGCGTCGTGTCGGTGGCCCGCCACACTTCGCCCATGCCGCCGACGCCGATCTTTTCGATCAGCACGTAATGCAGCAGTCGCTTGCCGTCGGACGCGCTCACCAGGCGAACCTCCGTGGAACGTTCTGCGACTCTACTGGAGAGACGGCCCGAACGGCGACGGTTTCTAGCCTCGATCGCGGAGCGTATACTGCCGGCACAAGCCCCAACACTTCGACACAGGATCGGGAGGCCACGATGCGGTTGTCATCTCTTCTCATCATCGCCAGCGGCGCGCTTCTTCTCGCCGGTATCGCGCACGCCGACATCGTGAACGGCGACTTCGAGGCTGGAGGCAGCGGATGGACCGTGTCCGTCCCCATGGGCTGGACCGTCACGTTCGAGCCGAACGGCGGCAACCCCAGCGGGGTCGCGCGGATCGAATCCCCGGCGGGCGGACCGGGTGGCCGGGCGTGCATCCAGCAGACCTTCGATTGTGGCATCACCAACCCTGCTTCGGTCTGCAGCATTCCGCTCGACTTCCGTGCGGATCTCGGACAGCTCGAAGGCCAAGCGACCATGAGGATCTTCGTGAACGGCTTCGAGTTCACTCCAACGGGGCTCGGGCCCGACGACTTCGAATGGAACCACGTGGAACTCGGTGGTTTCTGCGGGACGGACGCTCTCGAACTGTGCCTCCAAGTCGTTGCTGGGAGCCCGCGCTGGGCGCTCTACTTGGACAACGTGATGTCGATCAGCTTTTGCGATGTGGTGGGTATCGAAGGTTCGCCATGGAGTACGTTCAAGCAACTCTATCGCGATCCGGCGCGTTAGGTTCGGCGAACGCACCCAGACTCGACACGTGGCGGGAGGGAGGCGGAAGCCGTGGCGGCAGCGCCGATCGACGTCGCGACTCAGGCGACGATCGCGTTCATCGCCCAACATGTGCCGGCTGGGGGATCGCTGCTCGAAGTCGGCTGCGGCTCCGGCCACGTCGCGCAGCAGTTGCTCGCGACCGGCTATCGCGTGACCGCAATCGATTCCGATGCACAAGCCGTCGCGCAGGCGCGGAACCGCGGTGTCGACGCGCGGGTGGTCTCCTGGCCGAACTTCGCGAGGGAAGCATTCGACGCTGTGCTCTTCACGCGCTCGCTGCATCACATCGGCCCACTCGATGCGGCGATTCGCAAGGCGTGCGAACTCGTGAAGCCGGGCGGGATGCTCCTGGTGGAGGACTTCGCGTTCGAAGACGCCGGCGCGGCGACGATCGCGTGGTTGCTCGGCATCTTGCGTTCGCCGCGTGTTCGCGCTCGGCTCGTGGCAGCGCCGGATGCGTTGGCGAGCGAACTCCTCGCCGCGTCGGATCCCATCTCTGCTTGGCGGCACAGCCACGATCACGATCTCCACACGCAGGCGTCGATGCGCCATGCGATCGAACGCGCGTTCGTGCCTGGCGCGGAAGTCCGCACGCCGTATCTCTACCGCTATCTGATCCCGGTACTGCCCGAGACTCCGGAAGCGGCGAACGTGATCGAGGCCGTGCTCGAGGAAGAAGCAAGCCGCGGGATACGCGGCGAGATTGGGCTCATTGGCTGGCGCATGGTGGCCCAGGTGGATCCTGCAATTGACCTTTCGGCGTGATTCGCCAAGGATCTCGGTCGACGCGAACCGCAGCGAGGAGGGTTACGAGATGCGAACCATTCATCGAGTGACTTGGGCGGTCGGATTCATTCTGGCGGGTGTGATCGGCGGCTGCGCCAGCCGCGCCGAATGGCGCGATGATCTGCGTGACGAGCGCATCGAAGAAATGACCGGCTGGGAGAAGCTCGGCGAGCGCTTGGTGAACGGCGGCCCGCGCCGTGGCGATCGCGACGTGATCGTGGTCGGCCGCGACGACGGCACGTTTCACGCGGCTCATGCTCAAAGCCGAATACAGCGCGCTCGAGTTGTACGACGTCGACATCACGTTCGGCGACGGCAGCACCTGGTCGCCGCCGACACGTTTCGTGTTCACCAGAAACAGTCGCAGCCGCGTCATCGATCTGCCCGGTGGCGCCCGCAACGTCCGCAAAGTGGAGTTCCTGTACCGCAACCTCCGCGGCGGCGGCCGCGCGCAGGTGGAACTCTGGGGCCGGTAGAAAACTGCAACGCTCGCTGTCGCTTTGCATGGAAAAATGACGGTGGGGCAGAGGGTGCCTCCCGTCCAATCCTGCCCCGATCCGGGATCAGGTCCCAGGTGACATTGGCCTGGTCGGATTGCTAGGCTGCGGGCCTCTCGCCAGGAGGATTCCCGCGTCGGACCGTCGCCGCGGTCGCTCTCCGTCGGGAATCCGACCCTGCCGGCCCCACCCGGCACGAAGAAGAATGCGACGGGGCACCACGCCTCGCGGTGAACCATTGAAAGGAAGGCCCATGAGCACGACCGGCCGCGACACCACGACCGCACCGGGCGGAGGTGGCTCCGGTTCCGAGGCACGTTGGTTCGGTCATCCACGCGGGCTCTCGACCCTCTTCTTCACCGAGTTGTGGGAACGCTTCAGCTACTACGGCATGCGCGCGTTCTTGGTGTTGTTCATGACCGCGCCGGTCGCCGCCGGCGGCTTGGGATTCCCCGTGGCGCGCGCGGGAGTCATCTACGGCATGTACACGGCCATGGTCTACATGCTGAGCGTGCCGGGCGGTTGGATCGCCGATCGTTTCTTGGGACAACAGCGGGCGGTGCTCTTCGGCGGCATCGGGATCATGTGCGGGCACATCTGCTTGGCCATTCCGGCGGGTCCTACCTTCTACCTCGGATTGATGCTGGTCGCGCTCGGCACGGGTTTGCTGAAGCCGAACATCAGCACCATCGTGGGCCAGCTTTACGGCAAGGAAGATGGACGCCGCGAGTCGGGCTTCTCCATCTTTTACATGGGGATCAACATCGGCGCCTTCGTGGCGCCGCTCGTGTGCGGAGCCTATTTGGCCGAGAGCGAGTCGTTCCGTCGCGTCATCGGCAGCATGGGGATTCATCCCGAAGCGGCGTGGCACTTCGCGTTCGCAGCCGCAGCGGTCGGCATGTTCTTCGGCTTGTTGCAGTACTGGAAGGGACGCCGCTTCCTGGGCAACGCCGGACAGCACCCGACGCCGGCGAAGGACGCGGCGGAAGCGGGACGCAACCGCAAGATTCTGGCCGCCGTGCTCACCGTTTTCCTCCTGCTTCCGGGGATCATCAGCGTGATGGCGGCAACCGGAGCGATCACGTTGACGCCCGAGATCGTGGGCAAGACGTTCGACTACGTGCTGCCGCTCACCGCGCTCGTGGTGTTCGGGTTGCTGTTCGCGAAGGGCGTGCAGAACGCCGACGAGAAGCGCCGGTTGCTCACCATCTTCGTACTGTTCATCGCTGCGTCGGTCTTCTGGGGTTGCTTCGAACAGGCAGGCTCGACGCTGACGCTCTTTGCGCGCGATCACACCAACCGCGTGTTCGCGGGCAAGAGCTTCGGCGCCAGCACGTTTCAGTCATTCAACGCGATCTTCGTCGTGGCGTTGGCGCCGGTCTTCGCTTGGTGGTGGCTGCGGCTCGCGAAGCAAAAGCGCGAACCCGCGACGCCGACCAAGTTCGGCTTCGGCATGTTCTTCGTCGGCTTGGGCTTCCTGATCATGGTACCGGCGGCGAAGATGGTGATGGGCGGCTCGCTGGTCGGCCCGCATTGGTTGACGATGCTGTATCTCATCCACACGGTGGGCGAGATGTGCTTGTCGCCGGTCGGACTCGCCGCCATGACGCGACTGGCGCCGGTGCGCTGGGGTGGCTTGGTCCTCGGCATCTGGTTCTTGGCCGCGTCGATGGGCAACTTCATGGCCGGTCGTGCCGTAAGTCTGACCGAGTCGATGCGGAAGGACAGCTTCTTCTTGCTGATGACGTTGGTGCCGATGGGTATCGCAGTCGGTTTGTGGCTTTTGTCGAAGCCGATTCAGCGAATGCTGGCGCGCAACGATGTGCCGGCGAAGGCGGGGCATTGATGGCGAAGAATCGCACGCTCGCGGCGATCGCGGCCGGAGTTTTTCTTGCCTTCGCGATCGCCGCGAGTGCGGCCGACAAACATCCGGAAGGGGCGATCGCGGCGCGTTTGCTCGACATCAAGTGGAAGGACGGGCCGTTCCCCGGTAGCAAGGCTGCGTTGTTGGCGGGCGATCCCAAGACCGGGATGCATCACACGTATTTGAAGTTGCCGGATGGCGCGTTCGTGCCGCCGCATTGGCACTCGGCCGACGAGTACGTGACCGTGGTGCAGGGCATCGTGCTCTTCGGCACCGGTGACGATGCCGACCGCGACAAGACGCGCTTGTATGCGGCGGGTGCGTTCGTCTACATGCCGGCGGGCGTGCGCCACTTCGCGTGGGCGAAGGGCGAAGTCGTCCTGTCGCAAACGCGCGGCGGCCCGATCGACTTCAACTGGGTGCATCCGGAAGACGCGCCGAAGGTTGCGCCCGCGGCCACGACGCCAGCCGAAAACAAATGAATCGCGCTCCGTTCTTCGGGGTCGCCGCGGTGGCAAGGGCTGCCGCAGTCGCTCTCGCGTGCGTTGCGACGGCGGCGCACGGCGTCACCGTCGACGACATCTTCGCCGACGCGAAGATCGAAGGCACGCGCCCGTCGTTCGAAACGCTCTCGCCCGATGAGCGGTGGGTGGCGTACGGGTGGAATGCCGACGGCCGCGAGGCGCCGCTCGATCTCTATGTGGTGCCGACCGCGGGCGGCGCGGCGCGCGCTCTGACCTCCTTCCCGGTGGATGCGAAGTTCGATTCGCTGCGCGCTGCGCACGCGAGCGCGCAACCCGATTCGTTGGTGAAGCAACTCCCGAATTACTTCAAGGACGACGCGCGCGGCGCGAAGGTCGAGGCAATCGCGTGGGCACCGGACTCACGGCGCCTGGCGGTGATCGTGCGCGGCGACTTGTACGTGAGCGAGTTGCAACCGGGAACCTTGCGCCGCGTGACCTACACACGTGGCAACGAAACCGAGCCCGTTTGGTCGCCCGAGGGACGGCGCCTCGCGTTCCTGCGCGGCGTTGCCGTGTGGATGTTGGAGTTGGAACGCGGTCTCGAAGTGCAATTGACCGAAGCGGGCGGCGATTCGCTGGTACCGTCGTCCTTGGCGTGGGCGCCGGATGGTCGCCGGCTCGCCTTCATCACGCGCGACGATCGCGGCCGGCGCGATCTGGTGATTCCGAACTATCTCGAGGAACGCGTCGTGGCGAAGAGCGTGAAGGAAGGCTTGCCCAACATGGGCGTGCGCTTCGTCGAGCTGGGGGAATTGGTTTCGCCTTCGCGTACGCCAGTATCCGCGCGCGCGCCAGCCAGTGCCGACGAAGCATTTCGCACCGTGCGGGTGCGCTTGGGCGAAGGCAAGCATGCGAACGTCAGCGCCATCGCGTGGTCGCCGGATGGCACGCGGCTCGCGATCACGGAAGTGCTGGGCGACATGCGGACGCGCCATCTGCACGTGGCCCGCGCCGATTCGGGCAGCGCGCGCACCGTGTACACCGAAGCCGATTCGGCGTGGATCGAGGAATGGGATTGGGTCATCGCGAACGATCCGGTGCTCGAATGGTCGCCGGACGGCAGCCGGATTCTTTTCTCGAGCGAGCGCACCGGGTTCAATCACCTGGTGAGTTTGCCGGTGGCGTCGGAAGCAAGTGCGGCGTCGGTGCGTTTGCGCGGTCCCGAGAATTTGACCGACGGAGAGTGGGAAGTCGGTTGGGCGCGCTGGATGCCGGATGGGAATCGCGTTCTCGTGATGGGAAGTCGCACCGGTTCCACCGAGCGACATCTCGAAATCGTGAACGCAACCGGCGACAATGGCAACGGCCCCCCGCTGCGACTTGCCACCGCGACCGGCATGAACACGCACCCGATGATCGGACAGCGCGGCGAACGTGTCGTCTTCCGCCACTCGCGCATCGACCAGCCGTGGGACTTGTGGAGTCTCGATGTGCGTCGCGGTGCGAAGCCGGTGCAGTTGACGCACACGGTACCGGAACGCTTCCGCACCGTGAAGTGGGTCGTGCCCGAGTTCGTATCGTTTCCGTCGCGCGACGGCATCACGTTGCGCGGCTTGCTTTACAAACCGCAGGGATTCGATACACGGCGCCGCTATCCGGTCGTCGTGTTCGTGCACGGTGCCGGCAGCATGCAGAACGTCGTCGACGGTTGGACCATCTACAGCCCGAATTACAAGTTCCACACCGTGCTGGCGGAAAAAGGCTACGCCGTGTTCGAGGTGGACTACCGCGGCAGCCTGGGATACGGGCGCGACTTCCGCACCGGCGTCTACAACTATATAGGCGGCAAGGATCTCGACGACGAGCTGGCGGGCGTCGACTACTTGCGCACGATTCCGTGGGTGGACGCGCAGCGCATCGGCATCTACGGCGGCAGCTACGGCGGGTTCATGGCGTTGATGGCGTTGTTCAAGTCGCCCGAGACGTATGCATGCGGCGCGGCGCTCCGTTTCGTCGCCGACTGGGCGAACTACTATCGCGGCAATCCGTGGTACTGCGTGCAGCGCCTGGGGCATCCCGATAAAAATCCTGCTGCGTACTATCGTTCGTCGCCGATCCATTTCGCCGGCGGGTTGCAAGATCCATTGTTACTGCTGCACGGCGTGCGCGACGACAACGTGCACTTCCAAGATGCAGCCCAACTCACCGAACGCCTGATCCGCCTCGGCAAGAAGTTCGACCTGATGATGTACCCGCGCGAATCCCACGGCTTCACCGCCGCCGCAAGCTGGGCCGACGAATACCGCCGCATCGCCGACTTTTTCGACGCACACCTGCACCCCGGCCCCACGCCCTACACGCCGACGGATGCGGGCGGCTCCGGCACCACCCCGCGGTAATCCTGCCGGGACAAGCGTGCGTTCACGCAGCGGATCACCAGCACTGGTCAACCAAGTTGGCGTTTCGCTCCTGCGGTCGCGACGGCGCCTGGGCGTAGCAGTTGCGTAGTAGAGGTTCAGGAACGGGCGATCGACCCGAATGCGTTGCTGTATGTCGCGTCGTGGCCCCGAGTTCCTCGCCCGTTGGGTGCGTTACCGCGATCAGAATACGACGTGGGGAAGGATCCCCAGCCCGAACGAAACGGAGACCGTGCATGTTCGCTCCTACACTGCGCACAACATCGCTGCGTGTCGCAGGGACGCTTGCCGTGGCCCTTGCCCTTGCGGCGACCGATTCAGCCCGCGCCCAGTGCACGACCAACGGCGACTGCCTATTGCCGCTCGGCTGTGGCTATGCAGGTGCACCCGGGGCTCCGATTCCCATCGCGATCCCGGCGCCGCTCGGTCTCCGCAACCTGCAGTTCACCAATCCGGAAACCTGCACGCCGCCGCCCACCGCCGGCACCATGGACAGCTTCTTCGACATCTTCATCGAAGTGTCACTCGACGGCGGTACGAGTTGGACCCTGGCGAACGGCAGAGCGCACACCATGACGCGCTTCGATCGCGTCCTCACGCCGGTGGAGCCGCAAACCTTCGACACCGAGATGCTACAGCTCGACCTCATGGGCGGACTGCCCGGCGGAGTGCTCATGCGCGAGAGCCCGACCATGCCCTCGCAAGGGCGCACTACGATCGAGCAGGTGCCGGGGGGCCAGCATCGTATTGATAGTTTCTTCGATATCTTCATCGAGATTTCGATCGACGGCGGGATGACGTGGAACCCGCCCTCCGCGCCGTACCGCACGGCCTCCGTGCCGATGGGGCCGGTTGCCACGCAAAGCTCGGCCTGGAGCCAGGTGAAGTTGCTGTTCCACGACTGAGTTCGGGGAGAGCATTTCAAAGCGTCCCGTGACGAGCGCGCCGGCCGGTGAGATTGCACCGGCCGGCGCGCGCCGCTTTTGCTAGGCTCACAGCGTGACGTCACTCTTCGACATCCCGGTTTCGGAACTTCTACGGCGTTTCGGTACGATCGCGCCGGCGGTCAGCGCCGAGCGGTCGCTTCGTGCTGCGTACGCGCTGGAGGCGTCGCCCTGGCAGAGCCGGAAATTGCGCGAGGCCGCGGCCGAGTTCACGTTGACGGTGCCGCCGGTCGCCGCGCGCACCGAAGCTGCCGATGGCACGACGAAATTCCTGCTCACGCTGGCGGATGCCCGCGCCGTGGAGTGCGTCCTGATCCCCAGTGTGCGCGGCACCTGGTCGCGCGAGCAGATGAGCGCGCGCAATCGCGACGATGGCGCGGCGCGCCGCCGCCGTCCGACGTCGGCGGCCTGCGTGTCGACGCAAGTCGGCTGCGGCGCGGGCTGTTCCTTTTGCGCGAGCGGTCTCGGTGGGCTGACGCGCAATCTCACGGCGGGTGAAATCGTGGCGCAGGCGCTGTTGCTGCGGCAGGAAGCCGCGGCGCACGGCTTGCGACTCGCCACCGTCGTCTTCATGGGCATGGGCGAGCCGCTTCACAATGTCGAGAACGTCATCACCGCGATCCACAACCTCACGCACCGGCATGCGGGAGCGTTGCCGCCATCGGGGATCACGGTTTCGACGGTGGGGATCCTGACCGGCATGAAGGCGCTGGCGGAATCGCACGCGCCGCCGCACCTCGCCGTGTCGCTACACGCACCTGACGACGAAACGCGCGCGAAGATCGTTCGCGCCGCGCCGCGATTGTGGAGCGTGGAAGAAACGCTCGACGCCGCGGTGGCGTACAGCGCCGCGACGAAACGTTACGTGACGATTTCCTACGTGTTGCTCGACGGCATCAACGATGCGCCCGCACAGGCGGAGTTGCTTGCCCGGCGCATCGGCGGGCGCAAGTTGCACGTCAACCTCATCCCACACAACGCGGTCGACGGACTGCCCTTTCGCGCCGCGACACCCGACAACGCGCATCGCTTCTGGACCATCCTGCGCGAGCACGGCGCAATCGTGCACATCCGCAAGGCGCGCGGCGCCGGAGAGGATGCCGCCTGCGGCCAACTGCGCCGCCGGGCGGAGGCTCCAGCACTACCGAATCACGCCGCTTCGTTCGACCGCAGGCGTTCGTAGATTGTCTCGGGCGCGATGTCGGCGCCGTTCGGCCACGCGACCGTCCCGCCGTCGAGAAGGAACTGCCGAAAATACTCCACGTCCTTCAGCGGCTCGAAGATCGAACCCGACAGCCACGGTTCGAAGTCGACAGTTCCCGCGACACCGTCCCTGAACGTGACATGAATGCGATACCCACCGCGGTACTCCGCTTGCGTGACCGAAGGAAGAGGACGCACGATCATCACCTCATTCGAGCGGCGGAATGCGCTCCAACGGGCGCCCCGCCTGAAGTCGCTTCCAATTTGCGGTCAATTCGAGTCGATGTGAGCGCGCCCATTGCTCGATCAGCCGGAGGGCGGCTGGAGAACGGATGTCTCCCGCGACCATCGTGCCATCGAACCCGAATGATCCACTTTGCCCGCGATGTTCCGCATGAAAGTGTCTCGGCTCGTGCTCTTGGTAGTACATCCGAATCACGATTCCCAAAAATCTCGAGATGACCGGCATGTCGCCTCCCCTGAACAGTGGGGTCAGCAACATCCGTGACGAGCGGAAATGCTAGCACACGCTCCTCGATCTCTGCTCGCGTTGTCGCCTCGATGTCGAAACGGTGGACAGGCCGCTGTTCATGAAGAAGACGGCACGCGGCCATTTCGGCCGCGCGGCGCGGGAGCGGACGCCGCCTGCGGGCAACTGCGGCGCGATCTTACTCTTCATTTCCGGCCTAGACGGCGTGCAGGAAAGGTGGTTCGACGAACTTCAAGAGTTCACGCGCAGTTCCCGGGCGTCCGCCGGCCAGACGAACGCGGAGATCGGAGAAGGGTTGCCAGATTGACCAACTTGGGGACGGTGAGCGTAGCATCTCAAGCGTACCTCACACCCGCTCGATGAACTCGTCCGTCCGCGTGTCGATCTTGACCTTGTCGCCGGTCTGAACGTATTGCGGCACTTTGATCTCGAGCCCAGTCTCCAACTTCGCCGGCTTCGGCGACGCCGCCGCGGTCGCGCCCCGCAAGGCAGGCGTCGTCTCGACCACCTTCAGCTCGATGAAGTTCGGCACCTCGACGCCGACGACGCGGCCCTCGAAGTACATGGCCTCGATGGTGATGTCGGGGATCATGTAATTCACCGAGTCGCCGAGCACTTCCGAGGACAATGCAATCATCTCGTACGTCTCGGTATTCATGAAGGTGTACTCGTTGCCGCCCTGATAGCTGAACTGCAACAAATGCTTTTCCATGTTCGCATGTTCGACTTTGTCTTCGCTGCGGAACCGATGCTCAGCGTTGGAGCCGGTTTCGATATTCACCAAGCGCGTTTGCACCATGCCGCGCCAATTACCGGGCGTCACGTGCAGCACGTTGGTGACGCGATGCGGCTTGCCATTGTGCATGATCACGTTGCCCACCTTGATCTGGGTGGCGGGAATGCTCACGAACGTCTCCCTGGTCTATGGGTGCGCAACGCACCGCGCGGTGGTGGCCCTGACAATCGGGCGGCCGTTTCGATCGAGCACGCCTGGACCGGAAGACTGCGATCGCGGGCCGGGCGGCCAACTTAGCACAAAGCATCCCGATGCCGCACCTCGGTGTCTGGGGTACCGCCATGGAAGGCGGCGTGTGGAGCACCGCAATTGTACGGAGGGTCGCAGGCTCACGCGCGACGCATGCGCATTCGCAACACTCGACGCGGCCCCATCCGGCGTGGTAACCCCATGCGGCTTCCGGCCGCCCCTCGTTCGGCCGGGCATTCGATGGAGGTCTGACCATGAAGCGCACGATCGGTGCTGTCGTTCTGGGATACCTCGCGATGGCCGCTTTGCTCTTCGCCACCTTTACGCTCGCGTACGTCGTCATGGGAACCGAGCGCGCTTTCCAACCGCAGTCGTACGACGTCTCGACGTT
>Ga0247727_10004501_pt1 | contig 29474 bp, 28 predicted proteins | sample WisWelCaveWW1625_FD_202498 | JGI IMG/M metagenome (GOLD analysis project Ga0247727, IMG submission 202498) | Biofilm microbial communities from Wishing Well Cave, Virginia, United States - WW16-25 | ecosystem: Environmental > Aquatic > Deep subsurface > Groundwater > Cave microbial mat | place...
CACCTCCGCGCCTACCTGCGTGCCTGGAACCGCAACCCCACCCCGTTCGCCTGGACCAAGCCGGCTCACGCCATCATCCAATCACACCGTCGTATGATTGCTCGTATCTCGACGGCGGTGCACTAGCTCGGCCAGAGGAGTTGGCGGCTCTCAGCGCAGCCGAGCCTCCAAGCTCGCCCACCGCGCATAGGCGGCCTCGAGCTGCGCGGGCAGCGCGGCGAGACGCTGCTCGACGGGCGCGCGGTCGGCGGCGGCGCGCTTATAGAACCCGGGCTGGCTCGCCTCTTCGCCGAGCGCGCGTTGTAGCTGCTCCAGTGCCTCGATCTGCGCGGGCAACTGCTCGAGCTCGCGCCGCTCCTTGAAGCTGAGCTTCGCCGGCGCGAGCGCGAAGAGCCCGGGCGCCGCCACCGGCGCGGGCAGCGTGCCGGCCGCCGGTGGCGCCACCGCCGGCGTGCGGCGCTGGCGCAGCCAGTCCGTGTAGCCGCCCACGTACTCGTAGACGCGCCCCTCGCCCTCGAAGGCCAGCGTCGAGGTGACGACGTTGTCCACGAAGGCGCGGTCGTGCGACACTAGCAGGATCGTGCCGCTGAACTCCGAGAGCCGTTCTTCGAGCAGCTCGAGCGTCTCGATGTCGAGGTCGTTCGTTGGCTCGTCGAGCACCAGCACGTTCGCGGGCTGGGCGAACAGGCGCGCGAGCAGCAAGCGGCTGCGCTCGCCGCCGGAGAGCGTTGCGACCGGAGCGCGGATGCGGTCGGGGCTGAACAAGAACTCCTGCAGGTAGCCGATCACGTGGCGGCGCTCGCCGCCCAGCTCGAAGAACTCGCCGCCCTCGGCGACGCTCTCGCCCACGGTCTTCTCGGGCGCGAGCTGCATGCGCAGCTGATCGAAGTAGGCGACCTCGAGCCTCGTGCCGTGACGCACGTGCCCGTGGCTCGGCGCCAGCTCGCCGAGCAGCAGCTTCAGCAGCGTGGTCTTGCCGATGCCGTTGGGTCCGATCAGCCCGATGCGGTCGCCGCGCCGGATGCGCAGCGAGAAGTCGCGCACGATCGGCTCGCCATCCCATGCGAAGGAGACGCGCTCGGCCTCGATCACCAGCTTGCCGGAGGCCTCCGCCTCTTCGACCTTGAACTGCACCGTGCCTTCTCGCTCGCGCCGGCGCCTGCGCTCCTCGCGCATCGCCACGAGCGCGCGCACGCGGCCTTCGTTGCGCGTGCGGCGCGCCTTGATGCCGCGGCGGATCCACGCTTCCTCCTGCGCGAGCTTCTTGTCGAAGAGCGCGTCGCGACGCTCTTCTTCCTCGAGCACGGCCGCCTTTCGCACCAAGAAGTTCGGGTAGTCGCCGGGCCAGGACGTGAGCGCGCCGCGGTCCAGCTCGAGGATGCGCGTCGCGAGGCGCGTCAGCAGTGCGCGGTCGTGCGTCACGAACAGCACGCCGCCGCGAAAGCCGAGCAGCGTGTCCTCGATCCACTGGATCACTTCCAGGTCCAGATGGTTGGTGGGCTCGTCGAGCAGCAAGAGGTCTGGCTCGCCGACCAGCGTGCGGGCCAGGGCGACGCGCCGGCGCCAGCCGCCAGAAAGGGCCGCGACGCAGGCGTCGGCTTCGAGCTGGTGCGTGGCGAGCACGTTGTCCACGCGCTCGTGGAGCCGCCAGCCGTCGTGCACCTCGATCTCGTGCTGGAGCTGCTCCATGCGGCGCAGCAACGACGCGTCGCGCCCCACCTCGTGCGCGACGTGGTGATACTCCGCGAGCAGCGCCCCGATCTCGGCGAGGCCGCCTGCGACGACGTCGAACACGGTCGCGGTCTCCGAGACCAGCAGCTCCTGCGGCAGCTGCGCGATGCGCAGCCCCGGCTGCCGCCAGACTTCGCCCTGGTCAGGCGTGACGCTGCCCTCGGCGATCGCGAGCAGCGTGGACTTGCCGGTGCCGTTGCGCCCGATCAGACAGACGCGCTCGCCGGGATCGAGCTGCAGGCTCGCGCGCTCGAGCAGCGTCTCGCGGCCGAAGGAGATCGAGACGGAGTCGAAGCTGAGCAGCGACATCTGGGACGGGAGGAGATAGGCAAATCGGCGGCGCTGCGCTCCAACCCTATGCGTGCGCGTGGGGCGAACGCACTGGGAGCTGCGCCAGCTCGGCGCCACGGAACGGCAGCGCGAGCAGCCCGGGCGTAGTCTGCAGAGCCGGGTCGTCGAAGCCCTCGAGCCCGTAGACGACGTTCGCGCCAACGTGGACCGGCGTGAAGGTCGAGAACAGCCGATCCCAGATCGAGAGCAGGTTGCCGTAGTTGCTGTCGGTCTGTGCCGCGACGCGCGAGTGGTGGACCTTGTGGAGAGTGGGCCAGGTGGTGACGAGCGAGAGCAGGCGATCGAGCCAGAGAGGCGCACGCAGGTTCGCATGCTCGAGCAGTCCGTTGAGCGCCACCAGCGCGCGGTAGACCGCGAAGGCGCCCGGGCTCGCGCCGAGCGCGCTCGCGAACACCGCCAGCGAGACGTAGCGGATCACGCTCTCGCCCGGGTGCTGGCGGACGGTCGTCGTGACATCGACCGCCGGATCCGAGTGGTGGACGCGGTGGAAGCGCCAGAAGCTGGAGACCTTGTGCATGGAGACGTGCGTGACGTAGAACGAGAAGTCGAGCACACCGGCCACGATCACGAGCTCCAGCCAGGGCGGCAGCGAGAAGAGCCGAAGCAGCCCGAGGCCGCTCGTCTGCTGCCAGGCGAGCATCGCCACGAGCGCGGCGCCGAAGACCGCGTTGGTGGCGAAGGTGATGAAGGTGAGCGCGAGATTCGGCCCGAGATGTGCCCGGTTCCAGCGTCCGCGGGCATGCAAGGGGATCGCGGTCTCGAGCACCGCGATGGCCGCCATCGCCGCAAGGATCGCGCCGATCGTGGTGAGGCTGTTCATTGGGTTTCCTCGCTGGGTGCGCGAGGAGAGAACGCGCGGCCCGCTCCGAACGTTACGAGGCGGCCACGGCCCTGAGCTTGCGCGGCGCGAGGATCGCGTGGACGAGGCGAATGCGACCCTCCGCGTCGAGCTCGCAGCGCATCAAGCTGCGCGGCGCCTGGCGCCGCACCGGCCGCTCGAGCGTGATCACGGCGGCCGGCAGCCCGTTCACGAGCCGGATCTCGGTGCGCATGCCGACCTCGCGCCGGTTCCGGGCGGCCACCAGATAGAGCCGCGCGACACGCTCGCGACCGACCAGCGGCGTCGCCAGCGCGGTGTACTCGCCGGCGGCGTCCGTCACGGTGTGCACCGACTCGGCGAGGATCGCTTCGAGGCCGCGCGCGTCCTGGGCGATCAGGCAGTCGATGAACTTCTGGAGCACGACACGGTGGCGCTCGCGCAGCTCGGGTGTCGGGATGCAGCGCGCCTTGTCGTACTCCTCGAGCGCGCGGCGCGCGCGCAGGTGCAGCACGCGCACGCTGCCCTCGGACGCGCCGATCAGCTCGGCAGTCTCGAGGGCAGAGCGACCGAGCACGTCGCGCAGCAGCAGCACGGCGCGCTGGCGCGGCGAGAGCGCCTCCAACGCGAGCAGGAACGCATAGGTGGCGCTCTCGGTCAGGCTGTAACGCCGCTCCGGATCGAGGTCTTCGCTCGGCGCCTCGTCGAGCCAGTCGGATGCGTCGGCGCTCTCGACCGGAGACGGCAGCCAGGGCCCGGTGTAGGAGCGGCGCCGCCTCCGGCGGAGCGCGTCGATGCCGAGGTTCGTGGCGACCCGCGCGAGCCAGGGTCCGAGCGCCTCGAAGGGAGCCACGGGCGGCTGCGCCACGAGCCGGGTGAACGACTCCTGCACGACGTCGTCGGCGTCCTCCGCGTTGCCGGTCAGGCGATAGGCGAGGCCCCACAGCCTCCTCCGCTGGCTGCGGAAGAGCGCGCCGAGCGGCTCGGCTCGGTCGGCAGGCACGCTGGCGGCCACGCTGTCCGATCTCTCTGGCCGTAGAACGCACCAGAGAGCCGAAGCGTTACACGGGGCCCCGCACCACGCGAGCCTGGCCCGCGGCTGTGCCAGACTGGGCCCGTGCACGACCTCGTGATCCGCAATGGCAGCGTGGTGGACGGCACGGGCCGCCGGGCCTTCTCGGCCGACGTCGCGGTGGACGGCGACCGCATCGTGGCGGTCGGCGAAGTGCGCGAGCCCGGCTGGCGCACGCTCGACGCGAGCGGCCGGCTGGTGACGCCGGGCTTCGTCGATGCGCACACGCATCTGGACGCGCAGCTCTTCTGGGATCCGCTCGCAAGCCCGTGCTGCTGGCACGGCATCACCAGCGTGGTGGTGGGCAACTGCGGCGTCACCTTCGCGCCCGTGCGTAGCGGCGACGAGGAGCGGCTCGCGCGCACGCTCGAGTCCGTCGAGGCGATCCCGGCCGAGAGCATCCTCGCCGGCGTGCCCTTCGGCTGGCGCGGCTACGGCGGCTACCTCGACGCGCTGGCCGCGCGCCCGCTCGGCGTGAACGCGGCCGGGCTGGTCGGCCACGCCGCGCTGCGCCAACACGCCATGGGCGAGGCCGCCACCGAAGAGGGCCGCACGCCGCGCGACGGGGAGCTGGCCGAGATGCAGCGCGAGGTGGCCGAGGCGCTCGCCGCCGGCGCGCTCGGCTTCTCGACGTCGCGCACGGCGAGCCACCCCACGCCCGAAGGTGTTCCGATCCCCGGCAGCTACGCGCCGGACGCCGAGCTGTTCGCGCTGGCCGAGGTGCTGCGCGAACGCGGCCGCGGCATGGCGCAGTGGGTGGCCGGCTTCGGCGAGCGCGACCGCGGGCCGGAGTTCCCCGGCGCCGAGGCCGAGGTGCACCGCATCGGCGAGACCAGCCGCCGCGCGGGGCGGCCCGTCGTGCTCAGTCTGTTCACGCACGCGCTGGTGCCGACGCTGCACCGCATCGTGCTCGCGGCCGTGGAGCGCGAGCGCGCTGCGGGCGCCGTGATCTGGCCGATGTTCAACCCGCGCCCCGTGCTCTCGTTCATCGGTCTCGAGAACCATGCGCCGCTGCGCGCCGCGAGCTGGAAGGCTCTCTACGAGCGGCCGGCGCGCGAGCGCCTCGCCGCGCTCGAAGACGAAGCCGTGCGCCGCGCGCTCTGCGACGTGCGGCCGGAGGCCGAGCAGCGCGCGGGTGAATCGCTCTGGCTGTTCGGACCCGAGCGCTGCGAGTACGAGCTCCGCCCGGAGCGGCGGCTCGACGCCGTGGCGCGGGCGCGGAGCGAGCGGCCGGCGGCGACGATCGTGGCGCTGTTCCGCGAGACGCGTGGCCGGCAGATCTTCGTGTCCGTCGGCTCCAACCAGGTGCCGGCCGCGGTGGAGGAGGTCTTCCACCATCCCGGCGTGCTGGTCGGTCTCGGCGATGCGGGCGCGCACGTCACCGGCATCTGCGACGCCAGCATGACGACGCACGTGCTCGCGCACTGGGCGCGCGAGCGCGGCGCGCTCTCGATCGAAGAAGCAGTGCGCCGCCTCACCTCGGAGCCGGCGCAGGTCTTCGGCCTCGCCGGCCGCGGCGTGATCGCGCCAGGCTCGTGGGCCGACCTCAACGTGATCGACCTCGACGCGCTCGCGCCCGAGCTGCCCGAGTTCGTCTACGACTTCCCGGCCGGCGCCGGCCGCTGGACGCAGCGCGCACGCGGCTACGCCGCCACGATCGTGAACGGCCAGGTCGCGATCGAGGACGGCCGGCACACCGGGCGGCTCGCGGGGCGCGTGCTGCGGGCCTAAGAGCCTGCGCGGTCTCGTGCAGCGCCGGAGGTCGGGCCGGGTGGACCGGTCAGAGCGAAGGCGCTGGGCGTTGCCGGCGCAGCGCGCCTCTCACGCCCGACTCGCTGTCGAACCGCCGTGCCAACGCCCACTCCGGCTGCTCTCGCTCGAGGCGCCTCCGCGGCGACCGGGCTCCACCCAGCCCCGGGGCCCGGGAGGTGTGCAAAGGTGCTGTGCACGCCTTGTCCTGAACGAGCGCCAGGACGACAATGGCAACCGAAGAACGAGTCGAGTCGCAACCAAGAGGCGGCGTGCCTGCGCCCGAAGCGGCTCGGTGGTAGGCCCGTGCGCGTGTCGAGCAGCCACTCTGCCGACCTCCGGGCCGTTGTCTCGGTTGCTGCGGACGTCATGAGCGGCACGCCTGGCTTTCGCGGCACTCGGGTTCCGGTGAAGAGCCTCCTCGACTACCTCGCCGCCGGCGACTCTCTCGACGAGTTCCTCGACCAGTTCCCCACTGTGAAGCGCGAGCAGGCTGTTGCCCTCATCGAGGTGGCCGAAGGGCTCCTCCTCTCCGCGGCCGATGAAGCTTCTCCTCGATGAGTTCCTGCCCAAGGACCTGCGGCTTCACCTTCCGGGCCACCGAGTCAGCACCGTTCCCGAACGCGGCTGGGCTTCCAGGTCCAACGGCGACCTTCTGCAGCTCGCGGGCAGCGAGTTCGATGTGTTCCTGACGGCCGACCAGAACCTCGAGTACCAGCAGAATCCCGCGAAGTACAACGTCGCCATCGTGGTGCTCGCGGCCCGGTCGAACCGAATCCAAGACCTCGTGCCTCTCATGCCATAGCTACTTCAGCTCCTCCCCGATCTGCGGCCCGGCCAACTTGTGCGGGTTGAACGGTCGAGCTGATGATGCGTAAAACGCCTAGCAACGAGCTTCGACTCCGGCTGCGCAGCAAGGGTTCTGCGCGGATGCGCGCGGAACTTCCGCCGGGTGCGCGACGTCCGTCGTGTGCCTCTTGCGGGAGACCCGATGTTCGCTGCGCACCGACTGCTTCCCGTGCTCCTCCTCGCTCTCCTCACGCTGCCGGCTGCCGCTCGCGCGAGTGAAGCGCCGATCGACGAGACGCTCTCGCCGTACTTCTGGGTCGAGGGCGGAGACCCGTCACTCGACCCGTTCCCGCTCGAGTCCACGCAGGTCGAGATCGCGGCGTCCGGCGTGATCGCGGAGGTGAGCGTCACGCAGGTCTACAAGAACGACGGCCGGCGCCCGATCGACGCGCGCTACGTCTTCCCCGCCTCGACGCGCGCCGCGGTGAACGGCATGCGCATGACGATCGGCGAGCAGGTGATCGAGGCCGAGATCCAGGAGAAGAAGCGCGCGCAGAAGACCTTCAGCGAGGCGCGCAAGGCCGGCAAGAATGCGACGCTGCTCGAGCAGAAGCGGCCGAACGTGTTCACGATGAGCGTTGCGAACGTGATGCCCGGCGACCGCATCGAGGTGACGCTCCGCTACACCGAGCTGCTGGTGCCGACGGACGGCCGCTACGAGCTCGTTTTTCCGACGGTTGTGGGCCCGCGCTACGCGAACGAGAGCGCGAAGAGCGCGCCGGGCGACGGCTGGATCGCTTCGCCGACTCTGGCCGAGGGCGAGCCGCCGCCCGCCAGCTTCTCGGTCGCGGGGACGATCTCCGCCGGCCTTCCGATCCACGAGATCATGAGCCCATCGCACACGCTCGAAGGAGGCTTCGAGTCAACCGGCCTGTACCGCTTCGCACTGGACCGCGGCGAAGAGCAGGGCGCTGATCGCGACTTCATGCTGAGCTACCGCCTCGCGGGCGACGCGATCCAGTCCGGGCTCTCGCTCTACGACGCCGGCGACGAGAAGTTCTTCCTGCTCCTGGTCGAGCCGCCCGCGCGCGTGCCGGAGCGAGCCATTCCCCCGCGCGAGTTCGTGTTCATCGTGGACGTGTCGGGCAGCATGCAGGGCTTCCCGCTCGATACGGCCAAGACGTTGCTGCGCGGCCTGGTCGGTAAGCTGCGCTCCAGCGACAAGTTCAACCTGCTGCTGTTCTCGGGTGGCTCGCGACTGCTCGCGCCGGAGTCGTTGCCCGCGACACCGGAGAACGTGCGGGCTGCCTTGGCCGTGATCGACGGCCAGCAGGGCGGCGGCGGCACCGAGCTGCTGCCGGCGCTCGAGCGCGCGCTGGCGCTCTCGCCCGAGCCGGGCCTCGCGCGCAGCTTCCTCGTCGTGACGGACGGCTACGTGCAGGCGGATGGCGCGGCGCTGGAGCTCGTCACCAGCCAGCTTGGCGAGGCGAACGTCTTCGCGTTCGGCATCGGGAGCAGCGTGAACCGCTACCTGATCGAGGGCCTCGCGCAGGCGGGTCAGGGGGAGCCCTTCGTCGTCACGGCGCCGGGCGAAGCGGCCGAGGTCGCGGCGGCCTTCGCCGACTACGTGAGCGCTCCCGTGCTCACCGACGTGCGCGTCGGCTTCGAGGGCTTCGACGCGTACGACGTGGAGCCGCGCGCGCTCCCCGACGTGCTCGCGGCGCGCCCGGTCGTGGTCTACGGCAAGTGGCGCGGCTCGCCGGGCGGCGCGATCCAAGTGGCCGGCGTTTCCGCGAGCGGTGACTTCTCGCAGCGCTTCGACGTCGCGGGCGCCATGCCAGAGCCCGAGAACCGCGCGGTCGCCCAGCTCTGGGCCCGCAAGCGCATCGCCGCGCTCTCGGACTACGGGCTCGTCGAGCCCAGCGAGGAGGCGCGCAGCGAGATCCTCGCGCTCGGGCTCCGCTACCGCCTGCTCACGAAGTTCACCTCGTTCGTCGCGGTGTCACACATCGTGCGCAACCGCGCAGGCGACGCGGCCGACGTGAAGCAGCCGCTGCCGCTGCCGAAGGGCGTCTCCGCGAGCGCGGTCGGCGGCTCGGTGGGCGTCGGCTCGGAGCCGGAGCTGGTCGCGCTCGCGTGTGCGCTGGCGCTGTTCGGTGCCACGCGCTTCATGCTGCGGGCGCGGGCGCGGCGGCAGAGGGTGGCGGCGTGAGCCGGCCTCCACGGCTTCGTGCTGATGCCGCGGTCTTCGCGGTGGCGCTCGCACTCGCGTTCGGCATGAAGGCCTTCTACGCGAGTGCGAGCGCAGATGCGCTCGGCTGGATCCTCGGGCCGACCGCGGCGCTCGTGAGCCTGCTCTCCGGCCAGCACTTCGAGGCAGAGCCCGGCATCGGCTATCTGAGCCGCGAGCTCATGCTCGTGATCGCGCCGGCCTGTGCGGGGATCAACTATCTGGTGATCGCGTTCTGCACGCTCGTGCTCGGCTTCGCGCCGCGCAGCGGGCGGCCGGCGCGTCGCTGGGGCTGGCTCTTCGCCGCGGGAGCGCTCGCGTACGCGGCAACGCTGCTCGTGAACGCCCTGCGCATCGCGCTGGCGATCGCGCTGCGCGAGGGGACGCTCCCGGCCTGGCTGAGCGCCAGCCAGGCGCACCGGCTCGAGGGCATCGCGGTGTATCTCGGCTCGCTCTGGCTGCTCGTCTGGCTGATCGCGCGTGGCTTCGCCCAGCGCACCGACGCCTGGCGAGTCGCGTTGCTGCCGCTGCTCCTCTACCTGGCGGTCACGTTGCTCGTACCGCTCGCGAACGGCGCATGGGCGCGCCCCGAGTTCTGGGCGCACGCGCGCGTCGTGCTGGTGGCGTCGCTCGGGCTCGCGGCGGTGGTGTGGATGGGGCTCTCCGCGGCGCGTCGGCCGGGCGCGCCTAGGTGTCAGGTCCAAGAGCGCTGAGCGGAGGCCCCTGTCTGAACGCGCTTCACATCTGGAGCGAGCCAGTGCAGAATCGGGGCGCGAGTGTTGGGCGGAGTCCGTGTCCGCCCGAGCCCGCAGGAGAGATTCCATGATTCTGCGTCGCGACTTCTTGGTAGGCGTATTGGCGTTGGCGGCGCTCCCGGCGCTCGCCCACCCGGGCCTGCATCGGCACCCCCATCGCCGCCGCGTGCGCCGGGTGCGTCGGCGCGTGCGCCGTCGCCACATCCGCAGGCGCGTGGTCTGGCGCGCGATCGGGCCGCGCCGCGCGCTCGTCGTTCCGCTTGCGGTCGCCGTCGGCTGGGAGCTGCTCGTCGACGACCGCGTCGTCGTCGTGCACGAAGTACACGACGATCACGTCGTGGTGAAGCACGCCGACGGCAAGACGGAGAAGATGGAGGTGGTGAAGGAAGACACCGCGGAGAACACAGAAGAGCTGGAAGGCTCCGAGTACGAGGTGGAAGAGGAAGTCGAGGAGGAGGTCGAGGAGTGACTCCTTCGGTGCGGCCACGCTCCTAGTCCCGCTCGCGAACGGAGCGCGCGCTCGCCCCGAGTTCTGGGAGCACGCGGGCGTCGTGTCGCTGGCGTCGCTCGCGCTCGTAACGGGAGGCGGCGGGCCTAGCGCTTCACTGGCTCGAGGAGCTCCGTTCGGAGAAGCGCCGCCAGCTCGCGGATCGCGTGAGCGCCATCGCCGCGGAACGAGGAGCCGTGCATCACGGCCAGCGTGGGGGGCTCGAGCGCGGCGAGGCGCTGCAAGGTCGCGTCGGTGTAGGGCGTGTAGGGGATGTCGTTGGCGAGCGGCCCCTTCGCGCCTGCGCGCATCGCGTCAGCTGCCGGCCCGACGATGTCGCCTTCCGTGAGCGGCGGCGGCTCGGCAGGCTGGAAGAAGAGGTCGGAGCAGAAGAGGGTGCGCTCGCTCTCTTCGAAGAAGAGCCCGGCGTCCCAGCCATGCGGAACATGCGGCGTGGCGAGGAAGCGCAGCCGATGGGCGCCGATCGCGAGCACCTCGCCGTCCGCCAGCGCGCGGGGCGGGCGCGCGGCGAAGTCGTTCACGCTGACCAGGGCGCCGACGAAGCTGCAGACGGCCTGCGCGTGCGGTGCGAGAGCGAGCCAGTCGTTCAGCGCGCCGCACTCGTCGGCTTCGAAGTGGCTGAAGCCGATCCAGCGCAGCCGCTCGGGATCGAGCACCTGCCGGACGCCCGCGAGCGTGCTCTGGAACGACCGGCGCATGCCGGTGTGCATCAGGAAGGGCTCGTCGTCCGCGACCAGAAACTGGTTGAACTGGATGCCGAAGTCGGGGTGGAAGGTGGAGATGCGATGCACACCGCGCGCGATCTCGGTCACGTCGGTCTTCACGCTGGCTTTCTCCTCGGCAGTCGTACCCGCGCCGTGGCCGGCACCAGCACGGCGCCGGTGTCGTCCACCTCTTCGATCTCGAGTGAGACCACGTCGCCGTCCACGGCGGTGACGCGGCCGCGGAAGCTGAGGTCGCGCTCGGGGAAGGCGCGGCCGCGGTTCTGGAAGGCGAGCGCGAGCACGCGCCCGCGCGGGCCTGCCCAGTCGCGCACGAACTGGTGCAGCCAGGCGCCATGGAGCGGGCCGTGCACGAGGATGTCGTCGTGGCCCTCGAGCTTCGCGTAGGCGCGGTCGTAGTGGACGCGGTGCGGGTTGTGCGTCGCGGCGCTGAACAGAAAGAGCTGCGCGCGGCTCGCGTTCTTCACGAGCGGCGGGAGTGCGTCGCCGGGCTTCACGTCTTCGAGGAAGCGGTCGGTCATCGAACGATCCGCCGCCCGCGCGCGATCGCGACGACTTCGCCCGCCTGATTCGTGTAGGTCGTCTCGGTGGTCATCAGCACGAAGGGGCCCGAGCCGCCCGTCTTCTCTTCGAGCGAGGCGAGGTGCGTCTCGGCGCTGATGGTGTCGCCCGCGTGCACGGCCGCGCGGTACTCCCACTCTTCGCCGCCGTAGAGCACGCGCGAGACGTGCAGGCGGACGGGAGACTCGTCGTTGCGCCAGAGGCCGTCCTCGCGCAGCGCTTCGAGCGGGCGCGGCGGCTCGAACGCCCACACCAGGAAGCCGGGCGGCACGATCCGCGCGCGGTAGCCGGCGGCGCGCGCGGCGGCGTCGTCGAGATAGATCGGGTTCGTGTCGCCCGCCGCGTACGCGAAGCGCTCGGCCTCGTGCGCTTGAATCGTCGCCGAGGCCGGCTCGCCCAGCCGCTGGCCGACGAGCGCGCGTGTCTCCGGCGGGATCAAGCTCATGAGGCCGCCGATGCTAGCCGGCAGGCTGCGGCGCGCTGGAGGCTGGCGACGGCCCGCGCGCTGACCGACCATCGCTCACCGCGAAGGGAGCCGCGGATGGCTGAGAACCTCGACGACGTGCGGCGCCACCCGGAGCGCTCGCCGCGCAATCTGTGGCGACGCGAAACGCCGGGCGCGTCGGGCTGGACGCGCAGCGCGCGTCCGGGCGACCCGAACAAGTACTTCCTGGTCTCCGCCGACTGCCACGCCGTCGAGCCGAGCGGCTATCTCGACGGCATCGAGGCCGAGTACAAGACGCGCATTCCCCGTCTGGAGGTGCGCGCCGATGGCTCGGAGTGGTTGCTCTCGGAGGGCAACCGCCCGCAGCGTGTGAAGGCGTCGCGGACATCCGCGGGCGGCGCTGCCGCGAACGACGGATCCCTGGCGAGCCAAGGCCTACCCGCGCCGGTCACCGGTGCGCGCATGGACGATGAAGACGTGCTGCGCAACTCGACCGGCCGCAGCGTGGCCGAGCGCCTCGCCGCGCAAGCCGCGGACGGGGTGGACGTCGAGCTGATGTTCCCCAACAAGGGCCTGCTGTGCTGGGCGAGCCCCGATCCGGCCTTCGCGCTGGCGATGTGCCGGCAGTGGAACCGCTGGGCGCACGGCTTCTGCGGCGAGCACATGCAGGGCGACGCGCCGCGCATCCTGCCGCTCGCGTCGATCGCAGCAGGCGACCCCGCCGGCGCGCTCTGCGAGATCCGCTGGGCGGCCGAGCACGGCTTCCGTGGCGTGTGCCTCGGCAACTCGGTGATCTACGGCCCCAAACGGTTCGGCGAGCTCGAGTACAACGATCCGGGCTTCGAGCCGATGTGGTGTCTACTCGAAGAGGCCGGCCTCGTCGTCACCTTCCACGTCTCGACGGGCCGCGACCCGCGCGCGGTCGGCGGGAGCGGCGGCGCGATCACCAACTACGTCTGCCACTCGATGGAGACGACGCTCGAGCCGCTCGTGCAGATGATCGCGTCGGGCGTGTTCGAGCGGCACCCGAAGCTGTTCGCCGGCCTGGTCGAGAGCGGCATCGGCTTCGTGCCCTGGCTGCTCGAGACGCTCGACCACGCCGCGAAGGCGCACCATTTCTGGGTGCGCCCGCAGCTCTCGGAGCTGCCGTCGGCGTACTTTCGGAGCAACTGCTTCGCGACCTTCCAGGACGACGCCGTCGGCCTGCGCTTCGCCGAGGAGCTCGACCTCACGAGCAACCTGATGTGGGCGAACGACTACCCCCACCACGAGGGCTCGTGGCCGCACTCCGCCCAGACGATCGAGCGCACGATGGGCCACCTCTCGGATGCCTCGCGCGCGAAGATCCTCGGCGAGAACGCGGCGCGCGTGTTTCGGCTGAAGCCTCCGCAGCGCGGCGCCCGGGGCGGCGCGTGACACAACGGCCCGGTTCGTACCACTTCCTGCGTGATGGCGAAACGAGATCGCCGAGCCTCCCTCCTCCTGGCCGCTGCGGCCGGGCTGGCGGGCCTGCTCGGCGGGGCGGAGCACGCCTACGCGTTCCGGATCTTCGACGTCGGGACCTCGGTCGGAGCGAGGAACCCCTACTACCTGCGCTGGGACGCCGCACCGCGCAGCGTCGAAGAGGAGGAGCGCTCGCTCGACGGCGGCTTGCGCTACTCGCTCGAAGGTGGCTCGTACGAAGCCCTGCGTGACCAGCTCAGCTGGAGCACCGTGCCGACCGCCCTGGACTTCCAGGCTGCGGTCGAAGGGGCGTTCTCGGCGTGGGAAGCCGTCGATCCGGCGACGGGCCTCGACACGTCGCTCCACTTCGTGGCCGACCTCGGAACGCTCGCGGTCGATGAGCCGTCGGATCCGAACAACGTCGGGTCTGCTCTCGGCCTGAACGATGGCGCCGAGATCGACATCTTCGCCGAGACGCCGCATTTCCTGGGCGCGGTCGGGAGCGCCATCGTCTTCGTGGAGCTGCCGTCGTTCCGCGACATCACGCTCACCTCGGGCGTCAGCGGCTATGACGGTCTCGCGATCTCCGGCGCGGACATCCGCATCGACCCGGCCTTCACCTTCTCGTCCCTGGACGAGTTCCGCATCCTGCTCACGCACGAGATCGGGCACGCGATCGGACTCGCGGACGTCGAGGTCTTTGGAGGGTCCTTCGGCACCAACTCGTCCTTCCTGGACGACGACTTCGACGGCAGCAGCAGCGCCACGGCTCTCGCCACGCTCACGAACTCGTTTGCGCTGTTGATCGACCCCTTCGACCCGGACGCCACGCTGCTGCTCCGCTTCGCCAGCGATCTCTACGACGACCCAGGTTTGCTGACGCCCGGCGTGGACATCCTGATGGAGTCGTTCTTCAACTGGGATCTGGCGTTCGCGAACACGTCACTCCAGAACGACGACTTCGCGGGCCGCCAGTTCCTCTACCCGGTGCCCGAGCCCGCGGCCGTCGCACTGCTGGCACTCGCCGTCGCCGGCTGCGCCTGGCGCCGCACAGCCCCGGGTCGCCCGGGCCGAGCCGCCTAGCAGGAGTACGCGTGCGGAGGCGGAGCCCGCGCCGACCGGGCTCCCCCCGGCCCCGAGCGCAGTCAACCCGCGGCGACTGCTCGATCACGAGTACTGGGCCGCGCCTTTCGGAAGAAATCACTGGCGTCTGACGACGCCCAAAGGGTGTAAGGGATCTTCCCGGGCTTCTGTACGCACCGCTCGGATATGGAGGAAGCATGGGACTCGAAGCCAGCGGGCAGACTCCGGGTGGATGGACGCTTGCTCGGGAGCGGGCTGAGGCTCGCGCATGGCCTCGATGACGAAGCGTTCGCGTTCCAGCGCCGCTGTGTAGGCCTCGAGGGGACGGTGGATGCCGGGGAGTTCCAGTTGAAGCCCGGTGTGTTGAGTGCGCCACGGCCAGGGCCTCGGCTCGAAGTACGAGGTGAGCGAGAAACCGCTGTCAGCCTGCTTGCTGGTGAAGTTTCCGGCCGATCGAATCGGGTGAGCGATCGCGATGCAGAAGCGCCCGCCGACGACCAGGACCCGCGCAACCTCGGCAACTGCGGCCCCGAGATCGGCGATGTCCTGGAGGGACATGAATGCCACGGCGAGATCTGCCATGCGGCTCGCGATGGGGAGACGGCTCGCATTCCCGACGACGACGTGTTGGCCACCCGCCTCCCGTGCCAACCGGGCCATCGTTGGCGACGCATCGACCCCGATGACCCGATGCCCGCGCTCTCTGAGTAGGCGACCGAGTCGCCCTTCACCGCAGGCGACGTCGAGGGTGAGCCGTCCGGGGCTCGGGATCAGTTCGAGGAACCGAGGACCGTTGAACGTCCAGAAGAAATGGTCGTGCTCGGGGGATCGGGCAAACCGTGCCCAGTCGCGCGCCTTCGCTTCCCACGCGGGATCAAAGCTCATCTGATGAGTCTCTCACGCTCGGCCGCGCTGCCCAACTTGTTTTACGACGGCCCAGCGTCCCGGCGGCATCGAGAAGTCTGCAGCCCGCGCACACCGCTGGCCCACCCGGCCCGGCCTACGACGCGGCACGAGCTCTTCGCGCCGCCCCGCGGCCTAGCGCGACAGCAGGTCCCGCGCGATCGCGCGCACCTGCATCTCGTCCGTGCCCGCGTAGATCTGCGCGACCTTCGCGTCGCGGCAGAGCTGCTCGACCTGGTACTCGGCCATGTAGCCGTTGCCGCCGAAGAGCTGCACCGCCTCGAGCGCCGTCTCCATCGCGGCCTGGGCGGAGTAGAGCTTCATCGCGGAGGCCTCGGCGAAGGTCATCGCCTTGCCGTTCGCGAGCAGCTCGATGTGGCGGAACACCATGTTCTGCACGTTCATCCGCGCGACTTCCATCTTCGCAAGCTTCAGCTGGATCAGCTGGTACTCGCCGATCGGCTGCCCCCACGCGATGCGGTTCTTCGCGTAGTCCACCGACAGCTCTAGGCAGCGCTCGATGATGCCGAGGCTCATGGCGGCGACGCCCGAGCGCTCGGTCTGGAAGGTGTCCTTCGCGCCGGCCTTGCCCGCCTTCGCGGCGGCGTCCTCGCTCTCGCCGAGCAGGCGGTCGACGCCGGCCGCGACGTCCGCGAGGAACAGCTCGCCCGTCGGCGAGGAGTGCAGGCCCATCTTCCGCATCGGCTTGGTCTGGGTGAGGCCGGGCATCCCCTTGTCGAGCACGAAGTGCAGGATCTTCCGGTCCTGCGGATCGACGCCGGGCTCGTCGAGCTTGCAGATGAACACCAGCGTGTCGGCGTAGGGGCCGTTGGTGATGAAGGTCTTGTTGCCGTTCAGCAGATAGCCGCCCTGACCGTCGCGCTTCGCCGTCGCCTTCATGCCGCCGAAGGCGTCGCTGCCCGAGCCCGGCTCGGTGATCGCCCAGGCGCCGATCTTGTCGAGCGTCATCAGGTCGAGCGCCCAGCGCTCCTTCTGCCGGATCGTGCCCTTGCCGAGGATCGAGCCGGCGGTGAGGCCGACGGAGACGCCCATCGCCGTCACGAGCCCCGGGCAGTACTTGCAGATCTCGATGATCGGGATGATCTGCATGGCCGCGGAGTCGCCGCCATCGGAGCGCGCCTTCTTCTCGCCGGCCGCCGCCGGCTTCTCGCCGCGCGCGCGGGCCTCCTCGGCCTGCTTGTCCTTCGCGATCTGGTGGCGGAAGCGCTCGCGCGCCATCTCGTCCATGCCGAAGGTCTTGAAGAGCTTGCGCATGACGTCGTAGGGCGGCGTGTCACCGTGCTCGAGCTCCTCCACCCGCGGCTTGATCTCCGCCTCCACGAACTTCTGCACCATCTCGCGGACGGCCTGCTGCGTTTCGGACCACTCGATCACGGGGGTTCTCCTATCGGGGCGAGGGCTGGGGAATGTGACGGTGGCGCGGGTCTGGCGCCAGACGGCGCAGGCGCTCCTCTTTCCTCGCGCGGCCGGGTCGCGCAGACTCCCGCTCCGATGACGCGTGTGCTGATCGTAGGCGGTGGCTTCGCGGGGCTCTCGGCGGCGCGCGGCCTCGCGCGCGAGCGCGGCGTCGAGGTCACGCTGCTCGACCGCCGCAATCATCACCTGTTCCAGCCGCTGCTGTACCAGGTGGCGATGGCGGGGCTCTCGCCGGCCGAGATCGCGGCGCCGATTCGAGCGCTGCTGCGCGGCGCGCGCAACGTGCGGGTTCGCCAGGAGGAGGCGGTCGGCGCCGACCTCGAGCGGCGCGTGCTCAGGACGCGCGCCGACGGGCGCGAGCACGAGCACGCCTACGACTACCTGATCCTCGCCTGCGGCGCGGGGCACGCCTACTTCGGGCGCGACGAGTGGGAGGAGCATGCGCCGGGGCTGAAGACGCTCGAGCAGGCGGTGGAGATCCGGCGCCGGGTGCTCTCGGCCTACGAGCGCGCCGAGATCGAGAGCGACGCCGCGCGCCAGCGCGCGCTCCTCAGCTTCGTGGTGGTGGGAGGCGGTCCCACCGGTGTCGAGCTGGCCGGCGCGCTCGGCGAGATGAGCCGCTTCACGCTTGCGCGAGACTTCCGGAACATCGACCCGGCGCTCGCGCGCGTGATCCTGATCGAGGCGGGTCCGCGCATCCTACCGAGCTTCCCCGAGTCGCTCGCGCGCCGCGCCATGCGCGACCTCGAGGCGCTCGGCGTGCAGGTCTGGACCTCGAGCCCGGTGACTCGCATCGACGCCACGGGCGTCGAGGTCGGGCGCGAGCGCATCGAGGCGGCGACGACCCTGTGGGCTGCGGGCGTCGAGGCCTCGCCGCTCGGCAAGACGCTCGGTCTCGCCACGGACCGGCTCGGCCGCGTTCAGGTAGGGCCGGATCTCACGCTGCCCGGGCACCCCGAGGTCTTCGTGCTCGGCGACCAGGCGCAAGTGGCCGGCCCGAGCGGCGAGCCGCTGCCCGGCCTCGCGCCAGTTGCGATGCAAGAGGGTCGCTTCGCGGCGCGCGCGATCCGAGACGAGCTGCGCGATAGGCCGCGCCGCGTGTTCTCGTATCGCGACCGCGGCCAGCTGGCGACGATCGGCCGCAGCCGCGCGATCTGCGAGGCGGGCCGGCTGCGCTTCGGGGGCTTTCTGGCCTGGGTGTTCTGGCTCTGCGTCCACATCTACTTCCTGGTCGGCTTCAAGAACCGCCTGTTCGTGGTGCTGCAGTGGGCCTGGTCCTATCTCTCTTATGGCCGCGGAGCGCGCCTGATCGTGAGCCGCGAGTGGAGGCAAGCGGTGCAACGTGGCGAACTTCCTGGCTGACACCCTCGTCGACCGGGAGCCGAGCGCGGACGGGTGCTATCGCGCCGTCCTTTCAACAGACTGGGCCGTGTGGGGACCGAACGGCGGCTACGTCGCCGCGATCGCGCTGCGCGCCGCGCTGGCCGAGAGCCGGCTGCCGCGCCCGGCGAGCCTCCAGTGTCACTTCCTCGCGGTCGGTGAGTTCGCGCCGGTGGAGCTGCGCGTCATCTCGCTCGGCGGCAGCAAGCGCGCCGAGTCGCTGCGTGTCGAGGTGATGCAGAACGATCGCGCGCTCTTGGTCGCGAGCGTGTGGATGGTGGACGACGGGCTCTCCGGCTTCGCGCACGACTTCGCGGTGGCGCCCGAGGTGGCGAAGCCCGCGGCGCTGCGCGGCTATCAGGATCTCGCCGAGGAGTACGCGCAGTGGTACCCGATCTGGCGCAGCATCGAGGGCCGGCCGCTCTCGTGGCGCGAGCCACCCGGCCGGCCCGAGTGGCAGGCCTGGCTGCGCTTCACCGACACCGCGATCCCGGATCGCGCCGCCGACGCCCTGCGGCAGCTGTTCTGGCTCGACTTCCCGGGCTGGAACGCGACGATCGCCGCGCACCAGTGGCCATTCCGGTATCTCACGCCGAATCTCGACCTGACTGTGCAGTTCCACGCCTTCGCGCCCGAGGCGGACTGGATGCTCGCCGACGGTGTCGTGCCGCTCGCGCAGGACGGCCTGCTCGGCAGCAGCTCGCGGCTCTGGACCGAGGACGGGCGCCTGCTCGCGACCGGCACCTCGAAGCACCTGTGCCGGCCGAATCCCGGCTACGCGCAGGAGCTGGCGCGTGCGCGTGACAGCGAGCGAAGCGCGCAGTGAGCCGTAGGCGAACGGAGTCACGACAGCTGGGCCTCACCAGAGACTGAGCTGCCGCTCCCGCTCGTCCACCGCGAGCGGCCAGGCGCGCAGGCGCTCGACGTACTCGGCCGGCAGGCCCAGCTCGCGCGCGCCCGCGAGCAAGAGTCCCAGATACCGGCGCGATGGCTTGCGCTCGGGGCGACTGATCTCGGAGCGGTAGGTGAAGGCGGCGATCTCCGCCGCGTCGGGCGTGCGCACCACGACCGCGAGCCGCCGGTAGGCGCCCTGGGGCACGCCCTCGGTGCGGTCGAGGCGCTCGGCGCCCTCGTGCGTCAGCTGGTAGAGCGCGCCCCAGACGTGGTCGCCCGGCCGCGGCGCCACGTTCGCGACGCCGCGCTCGCCCGGTCCGACCGGCAGGTCGAAGCGCAGCTCGAAGTCGTGGAGCACGCCGATGCGCGTCGCGAGCGGCTGCATGCGCCGGCGCCCGAGGAAGGTGCGCGGGTCGAGGTTGCTGCCGTACGCGAAGTACCAGAGCGTCGGATCCATCCCGTGTATGGTTTCGCCTTTTCCGGGGGTTTCGCCATGAGCGAAGAGCCGCGCGTCCTGACGAGCCTCGACGCCGAGGGCGTCCTGCTCGTGACGCTGAACCGCCCGCAGAAGAAGAACGCCTTCGACGACGCGCAGTGGGACGCGCTCGCGAGCACGCTGAACGAGGCTCGGCGGGATCCCCGCATCGCGGTGGTGCTGCTCACCGGTGCCGGCGGCAACTTCTCGTCGGGCGTGGACCTCGCCGGCTTCGCGGGCGGCGCACGCCCGCCGCGCGCGGACGGCTTCGCGAGTGCCTTCCATGCCTGCGAGGCGGCGGTGCTCGGCTTCGACAAGCCGCTGCTGGCGGCGGTCGCGGGCGTGGCCGTCGGCGGCGGCTGCACGATCGCGATCGCCTGCGACATCGTGTACGTCGGCGAGAGCCTCCGCATGCGGCTGCCCTTCGCGAACCTCGGCCTCGTGCCCGAGATCGCGAGCAGCTACACGCTCCAGGCCGCGATCGGTCGCCAGCGCGCGGCCGAGCTGATGCTCACCGCCGAGTGGATCGACGCGGCGCGCGCCCTCGAGATGGGCCTCGCGGCGCGCAGCTTCCCGGATGCGGAGCTGCTCGAGGCCGCGCTCGCGAAGGCGCGCGAGATCGCGCAGTGGCCGATCTCCGCGCTGGTCGGCATCAAGCGCACGCTCCAGGTCGCGCACCGCACCGGCATCGAGGCCGCGCTCGCCGTCGAGAGCGAGGGCATGCGCCAGCTCGCCGGCTCGCCCGAGAACATCGAGGCGGTGACCGCCTTCATGCAGAAGCGCCCGCCCGACTTCGAGCAGTTTCGGAAGCCGCGCTGACCTGCTTCGTGAGCTCGGGAATCGCAACGCCGTGCGGGCAGGCGGTCGCGCACGGCGAGCCGTCGCAGCTCAGGCATGCCGCGGCGCCGCCGGCCTCGGCGAGCGCGGCCCGTGCGAGGCTCGGCTCCTCGTAGTCCACCGCGTACATGCGCGCCCGCAGCACGTCCGGGATCGAGACGCCCGCCGGGCACGCGCTCGCGCAGTCGCCGCAGCCGTAGCGGCACTGCGTGCGCTCCGTGCGGCGCGCGTAGCGGCGCAGCAGCGCCGCGTCGGCCGGGTGCGGCTGCATCCAGCCCGAGGCGCCGAGGTACTCGTCCACCTGCTCGGGGCTCTTCATCGTGACGACGAGCGCGTCGGCGAGGCCGGTCGAGAGAATCCAGCGGAAAGCGGCCTGCGCGAAGGTCGCGCCTGCGCCTTCGTACGGGCGCATGTCGTTGAGGCGCCCGCCGCGCAGCGTCTTCATGGCGATCACGCCGATGCCCGCTGCGCGCGCCTGGCGCAGCACGCGCGGCAGCTCGGGCTGGCGTCCCACGAAGTCGAAGCTGCCGGTGAACTTCTCGTAGAAGGCCTGGTCCTGGCCGAAGTTGAAGGCCACCAGCACCACGTCCACGAGCTTCCGCTCGACGGCGAGGTCGAGACACTCGACGAGACGCCCGCCATGGCCAGACATGCCGCTGAAGCGGATCTTGCCCTGCTGCTTCGCCCGCGAGGTGAATTCGTGCCACTCGTCGTTCAGGAGCCGGTCGGGGTCGTTCACCGCGTGGTTGAAGTAGACGTCGATGCGGTCGGTGCGCAGGCGGCGCAGGCTGCCCTCGAGCGTCTCGAACATCTCTGCGCGCTTCGAATCCGAGCCCGCGCTCTGCTTGCTCGCGAGCAGCACCTGGTCGCGGCGACCCGCCAGCGCGCGCCCGATCGTCTCCTCGGCGCTGCCGAACCGGTAGCTCTCGGCCGTGTCGAAGTACGTGATGCCGCGAGCGAGCGCGTGCGTGACGAGCGCCTCGTCGCCCGAGAGCGAGGAGGAGCCGAAGCCGATGTCGGGCAGCTCGAGGCCGGTCTTGCCGAGGGGGACGCGGCGCCGGACGCGCGGGGGCTCGGCCGCCGCGGCCAGCCGCCCGCCCGCGAAGGGCAGCAGCGCCGGGGCCAGCCCGAGTGCGAGACCGCGCCGAATCAGCTCGCGACGGTCGAACATGGGCCCGAGCGTACTACTCTGCCGCCCAGCATGCGCACCTTCGCCCTTGCCTGCGTCCTCACCGTCGTGTCCGCCCCGGCCCGCGCCGAGGTCGAGCTGCGCTGGCTCGGCGTCGCCGGCTTCACGCTGCGCGCGGGCGAGACGGTGATCGCGCACGATCCGTATCTCAGCCGCCCGGGCACGCTCGCGATGCTGTTCCGCTCGGTTCAGCCAGACGACGCGGTGATCGATCGCATGCTCGGGCCGCAGAGCCCGGCGCCCGAGCTGGCGCGGGCCTCGCTGCTTCTCGTCGGGCACAGCCACTTCGATCACCTGGGCGACGTGCCGGTGATCGCGCAGCGCACCGGCGCGCGTGTCGCCGGCTCCGCTACGACCGCGAACATCGCGCAGGGCTACGGGCTCGCGGCCGAGCGCACCCTCGTGGCGAACCCCGGCGCGGTGCTCGAGGAGGGCGCCTTCGAAGTGCGCGTGTTCGAGAGTCGCCATGCGAAGGTGCTCCTCGGCCGCGTGCCCTTCGAAGGCGAAGTGACGGAGCCGCCCGAGGCGCCGCTCCACGCCTTCTCCTTCGTGCTCGGCGATGCGCGCGGCTACCTCGTCACCGAGCGCGCGACGGGCCTTCGCATCGCCATCCTCTCGAGCGCCGGCCGTCATCTGCCCGCACTCGAAGAGATCGGCCGGCTCGCGGCCCCCGTCGATCTGCTGCTGCCCGCGAGCCAGGGCGGCGACGCCGACTACGCGCGCGACCTGGTGCGCACGCTGCGTCCGCGCCTCGTGGTGCCGCACCACTTCGACGACTTCTCGCTGCCGCTCGACGATCCCTCGGCCGGCGAGCCCGCCGACGCCGAGGCGCTCGCGGCCTTCGAAGCGCAGCTGCGCGATGCAGCGGCCGCCGAGGGCGTCGTGCTCGAGATCCGACGGCCGAAGCTGTTCGAAGCGGTCACGATCGCGCCGGGAGACGGTTGATGGACCTCGAGCTCTCCGAAGAGCAGCGCGAGCTGCAGGGTGGCGTGCGTCGCGTGCTCGAGGAGCAGTGCCCGCCCGCGCTGCCGCGCGCCGTGCACGAGAGCGGCGAGACGGGCGCGGCGCTCTGGCAGCAGATGGTGGCGCTCTCGTGGCCCGGCGTGGCGATCAGCGAAGAGCACGGCGGTCTCGGGCTCGGCGCGGTCGAGCTGTGTCTCGTGGCCGAGGAGCTCGGCCGCGCGCTGGCGCCAGGACCGTTCCTCGCGACGGCGACGCAGCTCGCGCCTCTCCTCCAGGAGGCCGCGGACTCGACACTGGCGCCGCGGCTGCTGGAGCGCATCGCCGCGGGCCGCCTGACCGGCAGCATCGGCGTGGCCGAGAACGACCGCTGGGACCTCGGGGCGATCGCGTGCCGCGCGCGACCGGTGAGCGGCGGCTATCGCCTCGACGGCACCAAGACTGCGGTCTTCGACGGCGCGACGGCCGACGAAATCGCGGTGGTAGCGCGCACCGAGGCCGGTCTCGGTGTCTTCCTCGTGCCGCGCGGCGCCGCAAAGGTGCAGGCCCGCAGGCTTCTCGATCCGACGCTCGCGCTGGCCGACCTCGTGCTCGAAGGCTCGGCCGTGCAGGCCGAGCGCGTGCTGATCGCGCCGGGGCCGGCGACCCTCGCCGCGGTCGAGCGCGCCCTCGAGGTCGCGACCGTGGCGTTTGCGCTCGCGACGATCGGCACCTGCCGCCGCATCTTCGAGCTGACGCTCGACTACGTGAAGCTGCGGCGCCAATACGATCGTCCGATCGGCTCGTTCCAGGCGCTGAAGCACCGGCTCGCGGACATGTACCTGGCCGTCGAGCGCGCCACCGCGCTCGGCTACTACGCGGCGCTCACGCTGGCCGAGGACGATCCGCGCCGCGCGGAGGTGGTGTCGCTCGCGAAGGCCGAGGCGGGCGACTGCCAGCGCCTGCTGGCCCGCGAGGGCCTCCAGCTCCACGGCGGCATCGGTTTCACCTGGGAGCACGACCTCCACCTGTGGCTGAAGCGCGCGACGGCCGGCGACGCGCTGCTCGGCAGCGCCACCGAGCAGCGCGCGCGCCTCGCACGGCGGCTCGGGCTGGAGGCCGCGTGAGGCTCTCCTTCGACGCGAAGGTCGAGGCCTTCCGCAGCGAGTTCCTGGCCTGGCTCGAAGCGAACCGGCCGAGCGAGGCCGAGATGGCCGCGGACCCCGCGCGTTCCAGTGCGCACCTGCCGGACTGGGCGCGGCGCTGGTCACGCCGCCTCTTCGACGCCGGCTGGCTCGTGCCCGGCTGGCCGCCCGAGCTGGGCGGGAGGAACGCGGGCGCCGTCGAGCAGCTCGTCTATCTCGAAGAGCTGATGCGCGCCGGTGTGCCGCGCACCACGAACCCGCAGGGCCTCGGCATCATCGCCCCTTCGCTTCTCGACTACGGCAGCCCCGAGCAGATGCGCGACTACGCGCTGCCCGTGCTGCGCGGCGAACGCGCCGGCTGCCTCGGCATGAGCGAGCCGGGCGCCGGCAGCGATCTCGCCGCGCTCTCGACGCGCGCCGAGCAGCGCGGCGATCGCTTCGTGATCACCGGCCAGAAGGTGTGGACCTCGGGCGCCAACTACGCCGACTTCTGCTTCCTGTTCTGTCGCACCGACTCGGACGCACCGAAGCACCGCGGCATCAGCGTGGTGCTCGTCGAGATGGACCGCCCCGGCGTCCTCGTGAAGCCGCTGCCCGAGATCGTGGGCCGCGCGCACCCGGACTTGAACGAGGTCTTCTTCAGCGACGTCGAGGTGCCCGCGAGCCAGCTGGTCGGGAAGCTGAACAACGGCTGGGCGATGGCGAACGGCTCGCTCGCGCACGAGCGCGGCATGGTCTGGCTCGGCTCGGTGCTGGGGCTCCAGGAGGCCGCGGCGCGGCTGCTCGCGGACGCTCCGCGGCGGCTCGCGAGGATGGGTAGGGCCGAGCGCGCGGTGCACGCCGACCAGATCGTGCGCGCCTACGCCGACGCGCAGGCCGCGCGTTGCCTCGGCTATCGCGGCTTCGCGAAGGGGCTGCGCGGCGGCAGCGCGCCCGAGCAGGCGCTGATGAAGCTGATGAGCAGCGAGGCGCGCCAGCGCCTCGCGCTCGTGACACACGAGCTGCGCGGCGCGAGCGACCTCGATGCGTCTCCGCAGCTGGGCCCCTTCTCGGAGTGGACCGCGCTCGAGCAGTATTTCGTCACCTTCGGCGGCACGATTTCGGCCGGCTCGTCGGAGATCCAACGCAACATCATCGCCGAGAAGGTGCTGGGGTTGCCGCGCGGCTGATCAGCGTCGCACGGGTAGGAAGATTGCGGAGAGGTGCCCCGGCCCGTGGTGGACCGACTGCTCGGAGGCACGCATCGCCGTGCCGGTCGCGATCGGTTCACCCGTGCCCAGGTTGCGGGCGAAGCGTGGGTGCGCGCCGCTCGCGATCTGCACGCGGATGCGATGGCCCGCGAGGAAGCGCTGCGCGGTCGGCCACAGCGAGACGCGCACGGGCAGGATGCCGTCGCCCCGGTGCTGCCAGCGGCCGGGCTCGATGCGCTCGATGCCGTCGCACACGTTGGTCGAGCGGCCGCGCTCGTCCAGGTCGCAGAGGCGCACGAACACGTCGAAGTGCGGAAGGCTCGAGGACATGAAGATCTCGGCGCTGACCTCGCCGATCGCCTCGACGTCGCGCTCGAGCGGCTCGCTCGTGTAGGTGAGCACGTCGCTGCGCGCCTCGGTCCGGCGCTGGTCGCGCCGGCCGGCGCCCGCCGAGAGCAGCGTGCCGCCCGCGATCGGCGTCGGCCCGGCCGGGTCGTAGCGGTAGGGGTCGGGCTGCGAAACGCCCGGCGCCTCGCGCGCGAGGCGACCGCCCGCGTGCAGATGCCACGCCTCGGATGCGTAGCCGGGCGGTGGCCAGCAGTCGAAGCCGCGCCACTCGTCCGCGCCCATCACGTAGAGGCGCACCGGGTCGCCGCGCAGCAGCGAGCGGTCGCCCCGCAGGTGCGCCGTGAGCCAGGCGAGCGAGTCGCGCAGCTGCTCCGCCATGCCGGCTGGCGCCGTATGCGTCCACGGGCCCACCACGAGCCAGGGCGGGTTGCCGGCGGCGGCGAGCGTCCGGTAGTCGGCGAGCTGCAGCGGCAGGAAGATGTCGTACCAGCCGCTCACCATCGCCACCGGCGCGCGCACGTCGGCGACGCGCTTGCTGTGATCTGCCGGCGCCCAGAAGGAGTCCGCGAGCGATGCGTGGTTCACGAAGTCGCGCCAGAACGGCACGCGCTGGCCGACGATGCGCTCGTCGAGCGTGAGCAGCGGCAGCTCGTCGATGTGACGGGCCACGCGGCGCGCGGGCCAGCCGAACAGCCGCGCGAGTCCCGCGAAGCGGCGCTCCTGCGTTGCGACCAGCGCCGTCCAGCCGATCGCGTCGTCGAGCGAGAAGGAGCCGCCCGGATACCAGTGTGCCGCCAGATTGGACATGGTGATGTGCGGGCAGAGCGCGGTGAGGGCGGGGCCCGCCTCGCTCGCGATCGCCCATTGCACGTAGCCGAGGTAGCTCGGTCCGCTCATCGCGAGCCGCCCGTCGAACCAGGGCTGATGCTGGATCCAGCGCAGCGTCGCGAGGCCGTCGGCGCGCTCGTCGAACTGCGGCCGGAACACGCCGCCCGAGCCGAAGCTGCCGCGGCAGCTCTGCACGACCAGCCGGAAGCCGCGTCGCGTGTACACCGCACCGAGCAGACCCGCCACGTTCCGCCGCCCGTACGGCGAGCGCATCAGTACGGTCGGCGCGTGCTCGGCGCCGGCGGGGTGATGGACGTCCGCGAGCAGCAGCACCCCGTCGTCCATCGGGATCTGCACGTCGCGCTCGACCGGCCCGAGCCGGTGCGTCGCGGGCGGTAGCTTCGCCAGACGCTCGACCAGACGCGTGATCAGGGCCATGCGCGCAGCATACCCTGCGGCGGCGGACTTCTGGCATCATGCCGCTCTTCGAGGGGAGACGAGATGAAGGAATTTCGGGGCAAGATCGCCGTGATCACCGGCGGCGGCACCGGTATGGGCCGTGAGCTGGCGCGGCAGCTCGCCGCCGAGGGCTGTCACGTCGCAATCTGCGACGTGTCGGCGGAGAACATGGCCGCGACGAAGGCGCTGTGCGAGCAGGCCGCGCCGCATGGCACGCGCATCACCACCCACTCGTGTGACGTCTCCGTCGAATCCCAGGTGCTCGCCTTCCGCGACGCCGTGAAGCACCAGCACGCCACCGACCACGTGCATCTGGTCTTCAACAACGCCGGCATCGCGGGCGGCGGCAGCCTGTTCACGGACGAGCGCGCCGTCTGGGAGAAGACCTTCGGCGTGTGCTGGTACGGCGTCTACTACGGCACGCGCGCCCTCCTGCCGCTGCTGGTCGCCGCGGCCGAGGGCCACCTCGTCAACACCAGCAGCGTGAACGGCTTCTGGGCGAGCCTCGGGCCGGGCATTCCGCATACGGCCTACAGCGCCGCGAAGTTCGCGGTGAAGGGCTTCAGCGAGGCGCTGCTCGAGGACCTGCGCGTGAACGCGCCGCACGTGAAGGTGTCGGTGGTGATGCCCGGCCACGTCGGCACCTCGATCGTGCTGAACACGCCGGCGGTGCTCGGCCGCCCGAGCCCGAAGGAGATGACGGCCGACGAGCTGCGGCCCGTGCGCGAGCGCATGACCGGGCGCGGCCTGCCTGCTGACGCGCTCAGCGACGACCAGCTGCGCGCGGTCATGCAGCAGCTGGCCGAGGACTTCCGCGACAAGGCGCCGCTCAGCGCGGCCGCTGCGGCCACGCTCATTCTCGACGCTGTGCGCCGCGGCGAGTGGCGCATCCTGGTCGGCGAGGACGCCAAGGAGCTCGACCGCATGGTGCGCGCCGAGCCCGAGCGCGCCTACGAGCCGGGATTCATCGACGAGCTACGCGCGAAGGGACATCTCGGCGCGGTGCTCTTGCCGCGCGAGTAGCGCGCTCGCCTTCTCGCAGCGCCGCTACTCGTCGTCGGCTGCGTGCGAGGCCTTCCAGGACGCGACGTAGGGATCCCAGTGCGCGGCGAGGAAGTCGGCCTCGCTCTGCGTGTCGGGCTTGGTGACGGCCGTGTAGCAGCTCGCGAGCGCGAGCAGGCGCTCGCCGTCGCAGAGCCCGTCGTCGCCCTGGATGTCGCAGCCCGTGAGCAGCGCCGCCTGCCAATCCGCCTCGGAGCCGGCGAAGAGCAGCACGTTGTTCGTGCAGGAGACCACCTTGTTCACGAAGGGCAGCAGCGTGCCGCCCGGCGGTGCGTCGAAGGCGAGGAAGCGGTTGTTGCGCACGCTGAGCTTCGGGCCCTTACCTTGGCGCGCCCACTTCCAGATCCCGTTGTGCTCGGTGTAGCCGAGGTAGTTGTTCGCGAAGGAGTGCATGCGGATCAGGTTGTCGCGCACGACGACGGTGTTGCCGCTGCCGTTTCGGTTGGGATCGCTCAGGCGGTTGCGGAAGGCGAGGGCCACGTAGACGCGGTCCAGCAGGCTGTCTTCCACCTCGGCGCTGCACAGGCCATCCGACTCGACGGCATCGTCGTGCATGTCTTCGAGGTGGCTGTCGCGGAGCACGAGCCAGCTGGGGGAGCCGTTCGGGCAAGGCGCTGCGAGCTCGATCGCCACCCCGTCGCCGTAGTTCGCCACGTGCAGCTGCTCGACGATCAGGGGCCGACCCTCGAGGCCGTTGGGCAGGGCCTTGCGAGCGTGATAGAGATCCCAGCTGTCGGCCTGGCTCCAGGTGCCTTCGATGCGGCCTCCGACGAAGCAGCCGGTGCCGGGGCCTCCGAGGTCGACGCCGTAGGTGTATTGCCCGACCCAGTCCACACCGCGCGCATCGATCGTGTGATCGACCACCGGGTAGCTGTAGTCGAGCAGGGAGGGTGTCGCGATCTGGAGGCTCGCGTTGTCCAGGCAGCCCGGCTGCTGCGGGCTCGGGATGCAGCCCGCGCCACCACCGAGCAGAGCCCACCCGAGCAAGCCCACGGCGAGCCCGATCTGACCCGCTCTGCTTTCGAGCCTGCGCCCCACGCCTTACCTCTCCACACCTGCGAGGTGAACGGATACGTATCTCACGCCGACACCTCGGAGGTCAACCTGCGAATGCGAGCAGGCGCGGAAGCGGGCCCAGCGGGTCGCGCCCGTCAGCCTTCGGTATTGGGCTGATAACCGAAGAATGGCGAAAGGCTCGCCGCCATCTTGCGTTCCAGCTGCACGATCTGTGCGGGCGTTAGCTCGTCGCGGTAACCCCCCACTTTGCCGCGCCGGACCTTGTAGGAGTCGGGGTCGTTCACGTCGCCCGCCTTCAGCTTGAAGGACTTCACCTCTTCGCCGCTCTCGATCTTCTGCATGTTGCGGAAGGAGGCGTACTCGACGGCCTCCTTCACCACCGCGTCGCTGACCGCCGAGAGCCCCACGAAGTCGAGCACGCGTCGTAGCTGCGCCGCCGGATCGGCCTGCATGTCCTCGTAGCGCAGCAGCAGAAACGCCGCGGGCGTGCGCCGGACCTGCTCCCAGACGTTGTAGTAGCGGAGCAGTGTGTCGAAGCCGCCGATCTCGACCTCGAGAAACTCGGCGAGCGTGCCCTGGAAACGACTGTGCGTCTGCTTGCGCTTGCCCTGGAACCACCAGAAGTCGCGGTCCCGCTCGCGCCGGCTCTTGTGGTGGTAGTAGGAGACGATCACGTCGCGCGGGTCGCGCACCAGCAGGATCACCTTCTTGCCGGCGAGCTTCTCGCGCGTGGTCGAGAGCTCGTGCGGGCGCTTCCGGTGCGGCTGGTCGTCGTGTGTCAGTCGGATGTGCGGCACCTCGGGAACCTGCTCGCCGAAGCTGCTGAGCTTCAGCAGGTTCGGCAGCTCGAGGCCGTAGTGCTGCGAGATGGCGCGGCCGAGCTGGAGCGTCACCCAGGTGCGGCCGCACTTCGGGTACGAGAGCAGGTAGACGTCGAAGTCCCAGCGCTGCCGCTCCGTGAACTTCTTGCGGAGCTTCTTCGCGTGCCGGCGCAAATCGTTGCGAAGACTTCCCACCCTCGACCTAGAACTTCTCGTACCAGTCGTCGGCGAGGGGGCGGCGCGCCGGCCGGAAGGCGAAGGTGGCGATGTCGCGGCGATGGCTCGGCTCGACCA
>Ga0247727_10004502_pt1 | contig 29473 bp, 25 predicted proteins | sample WisWelCaveWW1625_FD_202498 | JGI IMG/M metagenome (GOLD analysis project Ga0247727, IMG submission 202498) | Biofilm microbial communities from Wishing Well Cave, Virginia, United States - WW16-25 | ecosystem: Environmental > Aquatic > Deep subsurface > Groundwater > Cave microbial mat | place...
GCACTACGCCGTTATATTCAAGCTTTTCCCTGACGAACTTGATGCGCCAGGATTTTTTCGGCCCAGCCCAGTGCGGCGCAAGGTCTCCCCTCACCCGCACTTTGACATCATATGTCAAACCATCGTGGATGAATTTCGCGTTCGCCCAGCGCTGGGTCTCTTCGGTCATCCGCCCTTGTTTGATATTATCGGAAATGACTTGCTCGATAACCGCGTACTCCCGGCGCTTGATCTTGAGATCGTAAATCGGCAGGCCGGAATTCAAAAGAAGGTGTGGATTGCGGAACGGGTTGACAAACCCGTTGATCAACGCAACGTATTTGTTCTCGTTAAACAGCTTGCTGGCATAAACCGAGAGCTTGGTCGAATAGGTCAGGCAGCACAATAAGATCACCAGGATCGAAAAGAGACCGATGACGGCATCGGAAAGACGCGGCCAAATCCAGCGCACCGGGCTGCTGATTCGTTCGAGGCCGGCAGTAATTTTTTCTTTGTTTTTCAATTTCATGGCGCTTCCCACAGATGAAAAATCGTCTTTAGTTGCCCACGACTGACTTGCGATTGCCTTTTATTGCGTTCAATGCCATGCTGCGAGGCACGGTAAATTCATGCAAGATCGTTTTCTTATCCGTGCCGACCAAGATGCCGTCGAGATTCGGCGCCTCGACTCCAAAATCATTGTCGGCGATGACGGCGATGGTGGTGTCGTTCACCACTGTGAGACCTTCGGGTTTGTCGTATTTCGCGTCCCAGCCGTGTGCCAACAAATCAAAGTAAAGAGTCTTCTTAACCGGAACGATTCCATATGCCATGCAGCCTGCGGCGTTTTGCAATTGCTCGAAAGTTTTGCCTTCGAAATTTTCGCGCGTAATCGGCGTCGCCTCGGTTAGATCGATCTTGAAAATTTTCCTGACGTTTTCGCCGCTCCCCGAGGCGTGTTCGATCACCAAGAACTCATGATCGTTGATTGCCGCCATGTCGCCGATGCTCCAGTCCTTGTTGCGAATGCTGCCGGTTGGAGCTTCGTGTTCATAGGCAAACATTCTGGTGGCGTTCGTCGCCGGATCGATTTCCACAATCCGATGCAATCGCGTTGATTCTCCCGCAGCTTTATCGGGGTTGTACATCGGCGCTTGCAAGATGGCGTAAACTTTTCCATTTGGCGTGCAGGCGATTCCCTCGAAACCACGATTCGGCCGGCGCTTCGCCAATAGCGAATCAACCGCTATCTCGTGCGATGAGGCAGCATACGGTGTGTAGCGCGTAACAAGCTTTCCGTTTTTTTGATCGAGGCGCCAAATGCTCGGGCTGTATTCATCGCCGATCCAGAAAGTCCCGTCGCTGCTCATTGTGACGGCTTCACAATCGATGCCCCACTCATCGGGCTTGATCGGAGCTTTGTTTGTGTCGCTCCACGCCACTTCGTTGATTTCTCCATCGCCCGCCGGATGCGGGATGCCGCTTACCGCAACGCCGTCCGCCAACTTCAATGATATTGCTTCAAGAATTCGGAGCGAATCTCCCTCAGCTCGCACTTTCAAAATCTTTGGAGCGAATTTTGGAAAGGGAAATACTTTCGTCTCGATTCCGCCGTTCGCATTCGCGGCGTCAGCATTCGGGCCGCGATCGGTGATCATGTAATACTCATTTGCCGAACCTTGTATGAAAGAGAGTCCTGAAATTCCTCCTTCGCGAATTTCGACGCCATAATAAGAGCCGATCACCGGCGGCTGTTTAAGCTCGTAAGTAGTCAATCTGATACTTTGCGCATTGGCATGAATGAAGAAAATCGCCAACCACAAGAATACTTCTGAGATTCTCCGCATCGTCTTTCTTTGAAGTTATAATTCAAACACCGCTCATAGAACGAAAGTGCTGCAACGACCCAGTTTCATTCATCATCCCCACGTCCGGCTGCCGAGAATCTCGCCTCGCTGCGCACGGCATAGCAATACTTGCTAATTGCCTCGGCTTGCAAACTGTACTTGGCGATCAGCCTATGCAGCCACTCCGGCAGATAGCCGTCGACTTTTATTTCGAGCACAGCTTTGCCGTATCGAAGCAAGCGCCGAGCGCCTTGCAACGGCCCGAGCAGATCGAGATTTCGCGTCGCCAACAACTCGTCATCGAAGTTCACACGAACGCGATTGATTTCCAATCTCTCGAATGCTTGCCGGCGATACTGGATGAGAATCTTCGGCTCCATGTTGTATTGGCGCTGCAAGCGAAAGAACTCTTTGATCGTGCTGTCCTCTTGCAACAAGTATTCTGGCGGGAGACTGCGCCTCTGCAAAGCTGTTTCGACGGCGCGATACTCATCTTGTGAAAGATCCCTTGTGAGTTTTTTGATGAAACTCAAAAACCGTCCCTTCACCTCCATGCGCACCGGTGTGTTCGGATCGGTTGCTTCACCGTAGGTGCGCGCTCTCAGTTTGTTGCGCGTCGCCGCGCCGCTGAGTTTTTCGTGATACGCCTGATAATCGGACGTATCGAAATAAAGGCTGCGAACGATATAGCTGCCGTGCTGGCCGGCGTGCACATCCGGCCGCATAAACGCCAAAAGATCGCGCGTCAGCGCCGTGCGCGTCGTGCGATCGACGAAATATTTCACCTCCAAACGGTCGAGCATCGCACCGCCTCGCTCCTGTGAGCTTATGAAGCGGCGCGCGGCCGTCTGTTCGGTGTGCGCTGTATTGCCATTAGAGGTCAAGATGGTTCTCCGGAGCAATCATGGTGACCTGCCGCATCGCGCCATTTTTCCCAAAATGGCCGACCACGCTCTCGGCTTTCGCTTTCGATGCCAGCCGAACATTGTACGTGTACTCAAACTCCGAGCCGGAATTCACGTCCGTCGCGCCGCGCAATTGTTTCCACGAGATCAAATTCTGCGCTTCGGTGGATAGAGTGTCCCAGGGATCTTTTTTGTCTGAGCGGAAAATGAGAATGTAATCTGCCGAACCCGTGCTCGCATGGCCGATCTTCGACATGACGACGGTGAGCAACGAAATGATCCCCGTGCCGATCACCGCCACCATCCAGGCATTCGCGCCGCAGCATAGGCCAATGCCGATGGCCAGAAAGAGAAACGTCATGTCTTTCGTGTCTTTGATAACCGTTCTGAAACGAATGATCGACAACGCGCCGACCAGACCGAGAGACAGCGCCACGTTGCTGCCGATGGCCAGCATGATCATCGCTGTGATCGGTGAAATCATCATGAGTGTCAGAAAGAATGAGCGCGTGTAGGCAACGCCGCTATGGGTTTTGCGGTAGACCGTTGCCCAAATAAAAGCAAGTGCGAAGGCCAACAAGAAGCTGAGCGTTACCTGAGCTGGAGTCAAATCAACCTTCAGCACATTCGTAGTATTCATGGAGCATTCCCTTCAATAAGAGGTTATAGAAATTATGAACAAAAAAATCGAATCAGGCTCGAGCTTGCGATTGCCGTTTAGCGTGACTGCCGCCTGTTGTCAAAAACAATTTTGCAAGATCAGCAGCATTTGTGCGCAGGTTGAATTCGCGCAAAACCTTTTCTCTTCCAGCATTGCCCATCCGCTGCCGCAAGCCCGCGTCCGCACCAAGACGTTGCACTGCATTCGCAAGCCCTTCAACATCGCGCGGGGGAACGAGAATTCCGCTCACTTCATCATCAACCAATTCCGGAATGCCGGAGAGCTGACTGGAAACGACCGGCAGGCCGCAGGCCATCGCTTCCATAATGACAACGGGGATACCTTCGCGCTTGCCGCCTTTCGTTGGCACACTTGGCAGCGCAAATATGTCACAAGCTTCCAGCAATTTGATTATTTCGGTTCGCGGCAGCGGCCCATGAACGATGATTCGGTCATTGAGTCCTGCCTCGCGAATCTGCGTTTCGACTTGATCCCGGATCGGCCCATCGCCGACAAAGTGGCACTTGAAGTCGACGCTGCGCTCTTGCAATAAGCGGCAGGCTGAAACGAGATACTCGTGGCCTTTGACGTCTTCGAAGGATGCAACGCAAAGAATTTGCAACGGCTTCGCTTCAAGCTGCTTTTCTCGCGGCGAAAAAAAATCGAGATCGACGCCGCAATGAACGACGTGAATTTTCTCGCGCACCGGCAAGTGGCATTCCTCGATCATGAGATTCTTGTTATAGGACGAGATGGTTACAACGAATGCAGCAGCCTGGATTTTTCGTTCGAGCATGCGCCGCTCGACATGGAGATCAGAGCCATGCGCAGTAAAGCTGTATGGAATTCCCGTCAAGCGATGAATGATCAACGCCGCCACCGCAGGATGCGTCGCAAAGTGCGCATGCACATGAGTCACTGCCGCCGTTTCCATCTCATAAGCAAAACGAACCGATTTCGGTAAAACGCCGATCGCGCCGAAGAAAAAATTGGCGCTGCCAAACGTCCCGCCCAACACCTCGGCCAGCATGCCGAAATAGGCGTGGGGCCGACGCATGATGTAATGAAAATTCGCGCGCACGATGGGCCACGAAATAAATGGTAGAAAACGGGCGCGATGGATGAATCGGTCGACCTCCGGATGAGACACCGGCTGGCGCTCGCGCAACAACGGGTAAAGCTCAATCGCAATTCCCTGATTCTCATGCTCGATCATTTCATATAATATGAAAGTCTCGGTGATCTTCGGGAACCGCGACATGATGTAGGCCACCCTCAACGACTGCTGCAGTTTTTTTGCTGCATGCGTTGTGGGTTGCGTCGAATGTTGTGAACGAACGTGTGACATGGGTTTTATGATTCTTATTCTCACTCTTACTCATACTCGCTTTTTTTGCGAAACGCCAAAATCAAAGGCGAGTAAGAGTAAGGGCAACAAGCGCCCGGTTATCTTATCAACAACATTTTTCTTGTTCGTACGACACCCTGCGTTTGGAGGCGATAAAAATAAACGCCTGCCGAAACGGTTAAGCTGCTTTCGTTGAGGCCGTTCCATTGAACGCTATAGTATCCTGCCTCTTGCGCGCCGTCGACCAACGTGCGAACGCGCTGGCCAAGAATGTTGTAAATGTCGAGGCGCACAGTCGTACGCGCCGGCAGATCGTAATCCAAATACGTCGATGGGTTAAAGGGGTTAGGGTAGTTCGAATGCAATTGAAAATCTTCCGGCTGTGTCGTGGTGTCTGCCTGCGCGATATCGGTGCTTTCATCTTCCATGCGTAAAATTGCGCCTCCTAACCCGATCACGAGCGCCGTTCCAGATTTGTTAAATGCGACGCCATAGAAATCATTCGTTGAGCCGCTGTTATCGACTGTCCATGTTGCGCCGCCATCCGTTGTTTGGAGAATAGCCCCGCCTTTTAATTCATCCGTTGGATCTCCGCCGACGACAGTTCCCCGGTGATTGCCATTAAAACAGATTCCAAACAAATCAAAGGCGGTTCCACTGTGCTGGCTTCGCCAGGTGATGCCGCCATCGAGGGTACGAAGAATTGTCCCGTTGCCGCCGATTGCTGTGCCAGCTTTGGATGTGCCAAAGAACAGACGGTAGAGATGGTTCGACGTGCCGCTGATTTGGCTTGACCACGATGCGCCTCGGTCAGTCGTCCGCAAGATCGTCCCATCATTTCCGACTACAACGGCGGTAGAGTCGTTGTTGAATTCGACCTTGAAAAGATCTGCAAAAGAAAGATCATGAAAAACTCGTGCCCATGTCGCGCCGCCATCTGCGGTGCGAAGAATCACACCACCGGCGCCAACGACAATACCGTAGCCTGCATTGGCAAACGAAACGCCGTTCAGAGTATATGTGCTATCTAATATTTGCGAAGTCCAAAGCTGCCCGCCATCAACCGTGCGTAGAATGGCGCCGTCATCCCCGGCGGCGATTCCATTTGCGGCATTGATGAAGTGAACGTCATGAAGCGGATTCGATGTCCCGCTCTCTTCCTCCGTCCAGGTGACGCCGCCATCGGCCGTCCGCAGGAGAGTCCCTTTATTTCCCACGGCAACACCGGTAACAGTATCTGCAAATGCGACATCGGCGAGCGGTTCAATAGTGCCTTGTCGCTGCATCGTCCACGTCGCGCCGCCATCGGTAGTGCGGAGAATGGTGCCATCGTAGCCGACGACTACGCCAGTATTGTTATCTGAAAAGAAAATTGACCTCAGTATCGAAGAAGTGTTGCTTCTTACGGCTCTCCATGTCACTCCGCCGTCCGTCGTCCGAAGCATACTGCCCGCAGTGCCGACGACCATTCCGGTCGTCACGGTCGTAAAAAAAACGCCACGATAGATTCTGGTCGTGCCGCTCTGCTGCAAAATCCAGGTTTGCCCGCCATCTTCGGTCCGAACGATAGTTCCGCGTTCTCCACTTGCCGTTCCATGATTGCTGTCGATGAAATGAACGGCATAGAGATCATTCGTTGTGCCGCTCTCTTGTCGAACCCAGTTTTGTCCGCCGTCGGTTGTGTGCAGAATAATTCCGCTGCCACCGACAATGGTGCCGGTATCCGGCGAAGTAAACGAAAGCGCCCGCATCCATAAATCCGTGCCGCTGTTCTGCGGCGACCAAACCTGCCCACCATCGCTGGTGCGCAAGATCACGCCGTTCTCGCCGCAAATAATTCCCGTACTCGAATCTGTAAAAACGATGCCGCGGATCGACGCGTTCGTTCCGCTGTTGAGGCGTTCCCACGTCTCGCCTCCATCGGTGGTGCGCAAAACAACGCCCTCGACGCCGGCGGCGTAGCCGTGGTTTGCATCGATAAAAAATACTCCTCGGAGAAAATTTTTCGTGCCGCCAGACTGCCGCGTCCAGGTCTGTCCGGCGTCCGTGGTGCGGAGTATCATTCCCGCTTCGCCGACTAATGTCCCAACATTGACGTCGAGAAAATGGATGTCGTATAAGTTGTTCCCCTGTGGCAACGGGTTCTGCCAGTTCCATGCCGGTTGTGCTGCAGCTTGTTTAAAAAATAAAACGCAGCAGATCACCACCTTCACAGCCCGGAAGGCCGTTCTCGCTTTCATGTTACTCACCGAGACTTAGTAAAAAATATGCGAACTGCACAGAAACCGATAATACTTAGTTTCTTTAAAGTGAAATCTGTGCTTTTTCGGCACACATTTTTGAACCGCTGATCAACACGAATGAACGCCAATATTTTTCATTCGCGTTAGTTCGCGCTCATTCGCGGTTGACGCTTGTTTGGTGGCGGCCCCCGCTCCGCTTCCTACAAAACTCTATTGATGCGGGGCGGAGTCGTCCCAGTTAGGGTTTTTAAATTAACACCTGTTAATACCTGCAAGGCTGCAAATTTGCGCATAACTCAAGTTTTATTACCAAAATACAAAAAGCTAATCCCGCCAGGATTCGAGATAAGCCATCAAATGCATGAGGCGCAGCTTGAAGATGGGCAAGGTTGAGCGCGGGGTAATGTTATTTCTCCTCAGCCGGTGCGGATCCGTCTCGCCGAGATGATTGAGGCCGCGCCTCGTCGTAAAGGCGAGCTTCACGCCGTTTTGCTTGAGCTTGATGACAATCTTTTCATTGTGCCCGCCGTCGGGGTAACAAAAAATCGGAAGGGTCTCGCCAAGCTCACGACGCAAATCATCGAGCGAGCCGCTGATTTCTTGCTGAGCAGCCTCGTCGGTCAGCCGCGGCATAATTGGATGCGTCTGGGTGTGCGCGCCAATGGTCACACCCTCTTTCGCCAGGCGGCGAAGTTCATCCCAGCTCAAAACAGTTTTTTCAACGCTCAGTTCTTCGCCCAATTGATCGCAACTCGCATCGACGAATTTCACCGCCTCGATGTGAGAAAGAGACTTCACATGGCTCTGCAAAACTCTCAAACAATTTGTGCGATGCTCATGCGAGCGAAGAGACAGTACGCCGAGTCCATCGAAGCACATTTCCGCTCGTGTCGCATGAATCACTGCGCGGTATAACCGATCCCACCAAAATGACCGCTGCGGTTGATCTGGATATGCGGTCGGCACGAAGAGCGTGACCGGCAAACGATAATACTGCAAGATCGGCCAGGCAATCTCCCCAAAATCGACGTACGCATCGTCAAAAGTAATCAATACGGCGCCGGAGGGTATCGCGGATTTTCGCTCGACGGCGTTAAGCGCTTCCTCCATCGAAATAACGCAATAGTTTTTTGCCAGATGCCGCATTTGGCGCGCAAAAAGCTCCGGCGTGGCGCTGATGATTCTGGGATGCAGCCGCGGCGTGGTTTTGGGGTCTGCGACCCGGTGATAGGTCAATATCCGCAGAACATTTTTCGGCTCGGCATTGCCCCGCGGAAAACCCAGGCGCAGTCTTGGTACAGCCGGCGTCGCAGATCGTGTTTGTATTTCGTCGATCACTCGCTCTCTCCCTTTCCGATGTCCCTTCGTTATGCAGGGGAGGTTCAAGGCCTATTGTTTTTTGAAAAAATCACTTCATGATTTTTCTAAATCATTCTTCCGATTCGCGCATTTTGCTGCGGAATTTTTTGACGACTCGTGGGAATTCCATAATGCCCGGCAGCGGATCATCAAGCGTCAAGAGATCGAACTTCCGCGCCGGATTGAAAAATCCAAGCAGCGCGCGCAACGCGGCAAAGCGTCCTGGCATTTTGAGAAATGGGTAACGACTGCGCTGCATGAACACGGAAACGATCCACATCAAATCTCGCTGCACGTCGCGGCACCGCACGCCGAGTTTGTAATTCGTGTCCACCTGAGGTTTGATCGAGGCTGCGCCGTGCATGTACATGTCGGCAAGCATTCCTGGGAAATCCACGCCGCTGGCAACAGCGAGCGGCAGCGATCCCCACACGCGCCCGTTGATCTCCATCAATTTTGCGCCAACGCCGTTGGTTTTGAATTCAACCATTGCCAAGCCGGTCCAGCGATGCTCGCGCAGCAGTCGAACTGAAAAATCGTACAGCTCCGGATCGAGCGGCACACTCTCGCGATACGCGCTCGCGCCGCCGGTCAAAGGAATCTCTCTGCGCCGCTTGTGCTGAAAAGCAGCCAGCGGTTCGCCGTCGTGCATCAGCAACTCCACGCCGAGGCCGGTCCCGTTGCAATAACTTTGCAGCAGAACGGCGCAGCGGCCTTCGAAAGTTTTCATCGCACGATGCAACTCATCGCGATCGTTCGCATAGGTGACTTTGAAAGAGTCGATGCCTTTATCTTCTCGCATCTGCTTCGAAGATTGCGGCTTCAAAACAATCGGCCAGCCCAACTCATCGGCTTTCGCGAGCGCCTCTTCGGCAGTCTGCACCAAAAATGTCGCCGGCACCGGAACGCCCAGACGTTTCGCAAGATCGACCGTCTTTGCTTTGTCGGTGACAAATTCGAGCAACGAATTTTCAGGCAGCGCCAACAGCGTCATGCCCGTGAAAGATGCGCGCGCGCGCGCAAGAGGCTGAATAGCCAAATCCGTCGCCGGGATAATCAGATCGATGCCTTTGGCTTTTGCATTCTTCAAAAGGCAATCGCAAAACTCTTGCGGATTGGTTTCCGGCGCGGGATAAACCAGGCGCTCCGAGGCGTAGCGCGAGTAAAAGCCCAGGCTCTTCGGATTTGAATCTGCGGCAATGACGCGATAACCCTTGCGCCCCAAAGATCGGATGATCGCAATCGCGCTGCCGCGGCCGGCGTCGGTCACCAAAACCAGCGGCGCCTTGTCATTCGCGTTAGCCACGTCCGTTCCTCTTTTCATGAAACAGCCAGATGATCGATGAAACTTCTTGTTTGACTTTGTCGAGGTCCTGATCAACATTGACAACTGCAAAGTTGCGAACCATATTTTTAAGATCGAGATATTGATGGCGTCGTTTCTCGAGGTACTCAATCGAAAACTCGCCCTTGCGTTTGAAAACCACTTCACCCGGCGCATCGAGGCAGATCACCAAATCCGGTTCGGAAAATCCGTGCTTGAGAAAGAACCCGTGCAAACGGCGCTTGAACGACGGCGCTCCGTTTTGCGGCTGAATGTCGAAATGATAATAATCGTAAATGAAATGGCGATCGTAGAGCACTAAATAGCCGCGCCGTTGATAGTAATAAGCAACGAGCTGCCGATACCATTCGTCGAGAATGCGATTTGTGAAACCCAATGACTTCTTCACCAACTTCATCGCTTGCCGCACCCCACCTCGCCTCTGGCCTGATTGGCTTTCGTGATGAACGGCGTTTTGTCCGGGACTTGTTAGACTCCCGTTTGTTTTTTCTTTTTGCTGTTTTTTCTTCAGCCATCGCGTCGTCGGCAAAACAAAATTGCTCGACTCGATGTTATCGCCCATGTAAAGATATTTGACCGGCACCGGAAAAGTTTTTTCCAAATGTTTCGCCAAAGTGGTTTTTCCGGCACCGTCCGGTCCGATTAAAGCAACTGTAAACATAGTTCCATTTCGCAAAAATTTCTCTCGCTAAATTATTGTCTCAACGCCCAACGTGGACAAGCCACAACCAAAAAACAAAAGCTCACGCAAAGACCCAGAGACGCAAAGAATACGCAAAGAAAAGTATGAATAGCATTCACGAAATCGTATTGGCCTTGAAAGAATAAAGCTTTGCTTTGCGGCTTTGCGCCTTTGCGTGAATGTTTTTGCTTTTTCTGCAAAGATTTCACCCTATTGTGACAAGTTCAATTCTTGAACATGATCAATAGTGTATCGCCACAGCGCGTAGTAACGATTTGAGCGCAGCCATTCCGAGTTCTCTTCATCGAGCTGTTGCGCCGGCTGGCTTTCATCGAGAAGTCGCGTCATCAAGCCATTGACATAACGCGCCCACGTCAAAATGAAAAGCGGCATCAAAACATCAGAGGGCAATGGCACCTGCTTTACATAGTTGTCGATGTATGGCCGCGCCCATGCTGATCGTCCGAAGAAGGCCTTTTGAAAAGCGTCGATGTAATCCGAATTTTTCTCTGCGTCTGCCCTCGCAAAAGCGATATAACTCAAGAAGAAGAAAAAATCCGTCGCCGGCAACCCGCGAGGCTCGGCAAGCTCCCAGTCGACAACTCCGGGGCCGCCCTTTTGCAAAAGCATGACGTTGGGATGGCTGAGATCACCGTGCTCGAAAACAAGCGGCACCTCCCGAAAGCGCAACGGCGCGGTCAGCTTCGTGCTTCGGTTGATCAAGTGTTCGTCATTCAACGTGAGCGGGAGCTTATCCCTCATTCGCTGCAAGGGTTGTTCGACAAGCCGTTCGAACCAGCCCGCTTCCTCGATGGCCGGGGTCGTCGTCGCGGCTTGCAGATCAATCAGCCATTCGGCGATCATATCGATGCATGACTCGGCGCGCCGGCGCGCATAGGCGCGGTTCATCGGTTTGCCCACGATCATGGTTTCGATCAGCAGCCGATCCTGGTAAAAATCCTCGTAAGCAATGACTTGTGGAATGGAATCGAAACCGCCGGGGCGTGAGCTGTGCACGGCTCTCAGGTTGATCGCTTCGAGATCAAGGCGCGAGTTATCGCCGGAGCGGCGAGGGACTTTGGCAACCAAAATCGGTTCGGCATTGTCTTCGATCATCACAAAAAAAATAATGTGCCTCGAGGCTTTGAATCTCGGCGTGGCGATGACGCAGGAAAAGCGCTTGGGCGAGCCGTACTTCTCGACGGGAAGCCGATGCCAATTCTTGCTCAGGAAAGTCGTAACGACGTTCATCTCTCGCTCTCTTCTGCGGCTGATTTACGCGCCACGATGCTCACGCTCGGCACATTACGCGACAGCAAGCCGGCGCGCATCATCATACGACCGATCATAAGCTTCAATCGATTTTTGAGACCGACGCTGCGTCGTGAGAAAACATGCTTCAAGGCCAGCCGGTCATTCAATGGAATAATCTCCAGACATTTTTCGAAATTCGGTCGATGCCAGTATGTATCGATATCCGAAAATCCACTCTGCTGCAAGATCGCAACATAGTCCTCTATTTTGGCCGCTTCATCCTTTTTGTGGAAAAGATAAAATTTGTCGAACGATCTCTTTGGACGATAAAGCTCGGCATACAAACTTCCTCCTGGTTTGAGCAGATGGCGCATCATCTCCACGTCGCGCACGACGGGCATATGCAAAACCAGGAGATCGAAAGCTTTGTTGCTCTGCGAGGCGGCAAAAGATTCTTCCAACGGCTCGAAGACAGTCAATGACTCGCTGAATCTTTTCAACGCTTCGACCAAAGCGCCGTGCGCCTTCCCAACATAGGCGACTCTTCGCAAGCGCGGCTGCGCGAGCAACATGCGCCAATCCAGCCGGCGGCATAATTCCAACTCATCGTGCGCTCCCCGTTTCTTAACACCGTTCTTGACGGCGGCTGCTATGGGGGCAGCGACAAACACGTCTTTCTCGGAATCGGCCACGGTTGCTTGCATGTTAGTTGTAAACGATTTGCCGTTGCGCCAACGGTTCCTCGGCCTGTTCATCGTCTGTCGCTTCCGTCATCGATTCTATCCGGATGATTCTGTAAGCGGCGCCGGCCAAGGCGATGAGCAGCCAGTAGTATCTTTGATAGGAGAGATGCAAAAACATTCCTGATCCCAAGTAACCGCACAGGCCAACGACAAATGCAGCAGCGTAATGGGCAAGCTCCGGCCGCCGTTGGCGCAACTCGCGGAACAATTTCCAGTGACGTTTTATCAAGATAAACACGATCGCCAGAAACGTGCCGATGCCTAAGGCGCCGGTATCCGCGGCAATTTCGAGATAGAGATTGTGGGCGCGCCGACCCTTGGCCAAACGTTTCGTGCCAATATCGTTTCCGTATTTTTGAGAATAGTATCTAAAGAATTGCCCGGGGCCAACCCCAACAATGGGGTGTTCGAAAAAGACGTTAAAAGCTGCCATCGATTCCGCATAGCGACCTCGCAAGGAGCCATCCGCCTCCCGGCTGCCTTCGGTGTTGTTTGATAACAAGCTGCCGACAGCTCCGACGGTGCTGACGCGCGCGACATATTCGGGCATCATCAAGCCGAGAAGCACGAAGCCGGCGATGGCCGCGGGTATGAGTTTATGCGGCTTGATGTATCCTAAAACCATCACGATGAAAACCATGCCGGCAATCGTCACAAAAGCACCGCGAGAAAAAGTGAGAATAAGTCCGCCGAATGCCAGCAGCCCGGCGCCCACCGCCAACAGCTTGGCGCGGGGGCTTTGCTCGGTAAAAGAAAAGCAAAGCGAGAAGGGCAATATGACGACCAAAATCTGCGCATAGCGATTTTGTGAGCCTAATGGTCCATAAGCGCGGCGCGAGCCGGAGAACTCCTCGAAGTCAACATCTCCGGAGTCAACATCGGCGATGCGCTGCGCAAGCCCGCCAAACGAGTTTTCGTAATTACCGGTAAGCTCCTGTAAAAGACTCAGACTGCCAAGAAAACCGCAGGCTAACAATACGACCCACATTGCGCGACGCAAAGCCGGCAATGTGCGAACGACATTCACGACGAGAAAATAAAGGATCAATCCTTCCGTGACAAAATTGACGATGCCCTCGATGGCGAATTTCATGTTGATGGCAAGAATGGATGACGCCACCAGCGCGGCCAAGTAGATCAACAGGAGAACGAAGGTTTGGTCGAAGATCATTCTTTCGCGTTGAAGAATGATGTAATTTGCAAAAGGCAAGGCGAGCAGCAGTGACACGCCCGCGCCGACAATCTGCGGCACGCCGTGAAACTGTATGGCTATGACAGCCAGGTTTGTATACAGTACAAAAAGAAAAACCAACGTCGCCATATCCGGAGAGCGAAACAGCGCATAGCCCGCCAGCATGGCCACGCCGAGTGCGACGAGAAACTCCGCCTTGTCGCGAGAGACAAACGCAACAACAACATATAATGCGGCGAGCAGCAAGCATGCCATCACAGCATTTTTTATTTGCTTGCCGTGGTCGGGCGTCGAAGCGCCACCATTGAAATTATTCATGTCAGTTAGAGTGTGTGCACAATACCAATTCAGATTGAGACTTCGACATCGGCTTCTATTTTTCCAGAGCGACGGCGAGATTCGTCACTTCTATATCAACTCATATAGCCCAGCGCGCGCAGCCTTTCTTCAACGACCTCATCGGCATCCGATTCCCGCTTCTCGGTTTGTTGGCCGGCATGTGCACGCTGCCACTCTTCAAGTTGCGCGTGCAACTGCCGGGCGATTTCCGGCTGCTCGCCGGAAACGTTTTTAGTTTCGCCGGGATCATTGACGAGATCATACAACTCATGCTGCTCGCTTGACTTCCAAATGTACTTATGTGTGCGCGTGCGAATCATTCTGGCGACGACGCCGTCGAGGCTTTTGATCGCGGTATTTTCTGCCACAGTAAACGGCCGAATTTCTTGCTGTGGTAGCGCGCGCAAGCTTTGAAAACCATTCATTCTTGATTTATCGACCGAGACTCCGGCAATATCCAGAAAAGTCGGCACGAGGTCGGCCAGTTGCACTTGATAGGGCACGCGCGAGCCTGCCGGGAATAGCCGGGGATACCTGATCAACAACGGCACATGCACAAGCTCTTCAAACAGCGCTTTGCGATGGCCGAGATGATCATGCTCGCCGAGGCCTTCACCGTGATCGGCGGTCACGACGATCAGAGTTTCATCTTGAATACCTTTTGATTTCAAAAACTGAAATAACTCGCCAAGCCGGTGATCGAGATAATTCATTTCGCCGTCATAAAGCGCCTGCAAAATCTCCAGGTCTTCTTTTCTTCTTTTGTTCCTGCCGGAAAGCACTTCGGATTTGTTCGGGCTGACCTTCGCAACGCGGCGCGGCGAATACCACGACGGCATGAACCGGCGGTCAAAAGGATGTGGTGGATCGTACTTCTCGTGAACTTCCATGAAATTCACGAACATGAAAAACGGACGGCTGCGATCCCACTCTTCATTCATCCATTTTTGAATGCGCTCATTCGTAAGCTTCGCGCCACTGTCGGTGAGGCGTTGCTTCTGCCGGAACATTTTTTTCAAACGGCGAACCAGTTTGATCCCTTGAATGAGAGACCGGGCAAGGCGGTCACGCTTCTCAAGTTGTTTGATCATCCGCAGGCCGAGCGGACGCTCCACGCCGCGTTTTTGCATGGCGCGCCACACTTCGTCGACCTTCTCGAATCCCTGAATCAAGCCATAATGACTGCTGACATAAGCATTATTCGTAAAGCAGCATGTATAGTAACCATTATCCTTCAGCATACGCGCGAGAGTTGGATAGCCGTCGGGCAGCGCGTCTTTCGAAGTCGTGATGCCGTGGCAAAGCGGGTAAACGCCGGTGAACAAGGATGTATGAACCGGCAATGACCAGCATCCTTCGGCGATGGCCTGCTCAAACAGAACGCCGTCTTGAGCGAACTTGTCAAGATTCGGCGTTGTCGGGCGTGAGTATCCATAACAAGAAAAATTTGCAGCGCGCGCTGAATCCATGACGATCAGCAAAATATTCGGTTTCTTCATATTCACGTTGTTCATTTAATTAGTGATCTATCAGGCTGAGTTTTGGGCTTATTCGTTTGTAACCAATTCGACGGCGGCAACGGTGTTCATTTTTTGCTCTTCAGACGAAACGGCAGTACGGTTTTTCTCTCTCATCTCCACGCTGCCATTTTGCTTTGGCAATGAAGATAACGGGCTGATGATGTCGAACAGTTTTTCGAGCTGCACCGGATAAGGGTGGTAAACCGTATGAGCTTCTTTGTCGTGCAAGGCGCGAGAGAGAATGTCGAGCTGATATTCCGGCGCGCGCTCGATCAAGGGATTCATCAAATCCGGGAAAGCAAAACGATACTTCAGGTAATATGAAAAAAAATCCGCTTGCTCGTAACGCAAAGAGAACGCCATGCGGCTGGCAATTTCCTGCGCGTCGGCATTTTCCATGCTCACGTTGTCATTGGCATGACTCATGATGAAAATAATTTTCTCCGGCACTCCGGTGAGTGCGCATCCCTCGTCGCCGAAGAGACGATGCGGCGCGACATCGACGCACTTTTGGCGCTGCAAGATCAATATGGCTCGCCGCAAAATCGAGAGCGGCAGAAAACTGCTCTTGCCGGCGCTGGGAATGCTTCGATACAATACCTCCACTTGCCGGATCGCCTTCAGCTTATACCGGCTGGCGCGGCTGAGCTTTCGACGAAACAGCGGCAATTGATCGAGATGCCAGTCCCACAAACGAATCGGCTCCGGCATGCCGCACATGCGCATTCCATCGGCGGTGAGAATCACCCACTCGTCTCCCACATAACGAGCGCCGTGAGACATAAATGCAAGCAGCGCTTCGGTCTTCCCTCCCTTCGACCATCCGGTGACGACGAACCCGGTATCGTTGTGAATGAACGCCGACGCATGCAGCGGAATAGCGCCCTTGCTCAGGAAGGTCAAGTTGATGATGGCCATGAGCAGCGGCACGGAAGCCACACCACTTTCACAAATAATTTCGCAGTGACGCGAGCCGATTTGTTCGAAAGCAATCTTGACTTTTGCGCTGGCTTTGTGACGCCCGCGCAAAACGAAAAAGCCGTCATCGGAAAATCCTGCATCGTCCAAACCCAGGAGCCGCATCGGCGAAGAAAGCTCGAGGCGATCCACAAACTTGATGGTGATATCCGGCTCGCGTTGCAGCGCGGCGCGCAGCGGACCGAGTTGTCTCGCCGCGGCAGCGGCATCGCGAGGCGACGGGTTGATCAATCTCACGCCGACGATACCATGCAAGTCATAATCAATGTGCATGGGTGTTGAAGAGCTTTTCGAATCGCTTGTTTGCATTTATCTCTCTGTATTGTTTAAGAAAAAAGCTGCGCCAACCCGGCGGCTTGCCGATTTTCGATGCACAGGCGCAGAAGATTGACGTAGTGGCCCTTTTCAATTTTTGCCGCGCTCAACCGTGTTGCTTCTTTCAGCGCCCGGTGCATCCAGCATGTGTAAAAGAGCGGTTCGACCAGACTCTTGTTCAGACGAACTCGTTCGCAATAGTCCTGAGTCAGGTGTTGCAACAGCTTGCTCGCATCAGAGGGCAGAATGAAATTCTTTGCGAAGCTCTTGAGCGAATCGCGCATGCCGGCGCGCTGCGACATCCAGGTTCCATAAGAGCGCAGGAAATAAAACAAATCCCACAGCGGCATACCCTGCTGTTCGGCAGCTTCCCAATCGAGAAATGCGACGCCGCCGCTATCCGTTGCCATCACATTCCAAATGCCAGGATCACCGTGCTGGAAAACTGTAGGAAAACCAGCGGGACTTTGTGCGATAGCTTCTATTTGGTTTACAAGAAATGTGTGCTCACTCGTGGTCAGTTTATAAATCTGTTTGAACTGATCGAAGAGATTTCTCAACACCTCCGCCACGCGCGCAGCGCCATCGGCTTTAGAGTCTGCCGTGTTTTCGCCGAGATCAATAATCCATTCGAATGCGGCTTTAGCAAACGAGCAATCAATCGTTGCCGAGGTTGCTTTGCGAAACGGTTTCCCATGAATAATTTTCTCGCCGAGAATTGCAAGCGAACCGCTATGACCAAAAAATAAAGGTTGTGGAAATGTCTCTGCGTTGACAACGCTCTTCTTGTTCAGTTCGGCGAGCGCGCGATATTCATTTTCAAGACGCGAATTGAAGGCGGCGCTTCGGGTCAACTTGACGACAGCCTCCGCCTCACCGCTTTCTTTGTTCAATAGAAAAAAAAGCACCTTGCGCGTGTTGCGCCGGCCCATCGCCGACATGCCCCACCGATAAGCATGGAGATCTTTTCCATTGCTCACGGCCACAGATAAAAGATATTCCGGCAGATGGCCGTTGAACTCCATCGACGAGCGTTGGGTAATCATCGCGTAACGTTGCTTTCCCGAAAATTTTTCAAGTGTTCGAGACACAAAGGAAGGTTCATCGATGACTTTTTTGCGAAAGAAACTCTCCGTCGTCGCGTCATGAATGGGAATCGCCGTTTGCATTTCGCCATGCTGTGGCGTCACGCGGAAAACCCGCGGCGTGGATAGATCAAACTTCTTCAGATCGTCCAGCCCCGCTACTAACTCTGTCTGCTCATTCGGCAGGTCCGCTTCGAAGTAAATTATTCCATTTTCTTGCAGGACTCTGCTCAACTCCCGCGCTACTGCCCGATCATCAAGATAAGATCGGCGCTTCTTGGTGGAAGCGATGTAGATCAAGTCGATACTTTGAGTAGGGCATGGCAAACTTGAGAGATCATGCACGTGCATCGACTCAACGTTGGCGATGTTGCGCGCGTTGCATTCCGCGATCGCTCTTGTCAATCGTTTCTTATTGCTGCCGGCAACGATCATGCTTTTGCACATGCCGGACAAAACCGACACGACCGGCAACGCCGGCACTCCCAGGCAGAGCACGCGTTCGAAAGAAAGACGGGGCAAAAGAAAACGCCAGTCCGCCGAGGCCATGTCACCGCGAACATTTGCGCCTACCACGAATTTTGTATTTAATGTGACGTCAAGCATGTGCGTGATTCATTCTGAAATAAGCCTACGCGAAAAGCTTTTTGATAATTCCGATTTTCATCAGCTCAGGAAAAGTTTCTGTAAGCTGGAGCTTTTTCCTGCTGAACCAAAAGACCGCGAGCGTCACAACACCGGCGAGCGCCACGGCGACATAGATGTTGTCTGCGATGAAAAATTGGCTCAGGAACAAGACCAGCGCGCTTGCTGCGATCAAGAGATAAAAAGAAAAGAAGCGCCACTCAAACGGGCTGATTCCTGCAACCAGCCGAAGGCCGGTCTGCTTGAAAATATTATGAGCGATCATCGTGCTCGTCGTTCCGATCGCCGCGCCGAGCGCGCCATATCGCGGGATGAGCAGCAGATTGACAACAACATTCACGACTGCCGCCAGGATGTTGATGACGACGACATAGCGCAGCTTGCCAAGAACTTTTAACGTCAAGCCGTTATTTCCAAGCGCCACGCTGAAGTAATAGCCAAACGAGAGCAACGAGAGAATGATCCACGACTGCTCGTATCGAGCGCCGTAGAGAAACGTCGTGAGTGGTTTCGCCAATGAAAACGTCAGCGCAAAAATTGGAAACGAGAGTACGCCCATCCACGTCGCGGAGCGCCAATATAATTCATTGATCCCGGCATAGTCGTTCTTGGCGAACAATCGCGCGGCGAGCGGCGTGAAGAGCATGCCAAACGCCGCCATGACGATGTTGTTCATGTGCGCCGCCGGCAAGACAACGCGGAACATGGCGACTTGCGTCGTGTCATGAAAATAGCCGAGCAACAGCGTGTCCGAAGAGTGCATCAGCACCGTTACCAAATCGGACGAGAGCAGCGGCAAGGTGAATGCAAAAACCTCTTTCACGGGAAATTTGACCGCGTCGAAGCTAAAATGCTCAAACAGTCCTTGCTGGCGCAACAGCCGCATAAAAACGAAGACATAAAGCATAATACCGAGCATGTAAGCTGCCAGGTATCCATAGGCGAGAAAAACCACGCTGCTTTTGAAAAAAATCATCAGCGCGACCGCCGCCAGCTTCATGCTTGGCCCCAGGATGTGCTTGCGAAAAAAAATGGCGCGCGGATTTGTGAAGCTCGCAAACAAGCCGGTCATCAACGCATCGAAGGCCTCCACCGGCACAAGGAGGATCATGATGAGCAACAAGCTGACCGGCGCTTGGCCGTCTTTCATGAGGCTGGCGAGCTTATCCGGCGCTATATAAAATAAACCCACGATCAGCAAGCCGATCAGCACTACCGCACCGACGACGAGAATAATCGTGCCGAACAACTTGTTGTATTCCTGCTTCTCATGATAAATCGGCACGAAGCGGGTGATGGCGCGATCCAATCCGAAAATGGCAAAGCTCTGGCAGAACGCGACGATCGACAAACCGTAGGCCCAAGCGCCGAAATCGGTCGTGGAAAGATAACGGACGACCATCACCTGCGCGGCGAAATTGATGCCGACAGAAAGCACCCGGCCAACCAACAAAAGGCTTGAGCCTCGAATTTGCTTGCGGGTCGCGTCTTTTTTTATTTCCCGCTTGGGTGATTTTAATTTTTCTACAACTTCATCCATCTACTTATCCTTTGCATCCCTGCATGAATATCTGCTCCACATCAAAGCAGTCACTTCTCTCCGCACTTCCTCCGCGCCCTGTTGCGCATCAACGACGACCATGTTCGGCACTGCCGGCAATAAATTCAAATAACCCTGTCTTTGTTGCTCAAGCCATTCCGGACTGTGTTCCCCTTTGCGCTTGAAGAGCATCTCGCCAGGCGCGTCTAACAGCACAACCAGATCCGGCGACGGACATGCCGACTCCAGCAGCCAGCGCCGAATGCGTTTGCGAATAGATCGCGGCCGGGAGACCAGCCACGAATCATACACGTAGCGATCGTAAACAACGAAGCGACCACGGCTCACATAATAGGCCGCCGCTAAAGAACGATACCACTGTTCAACGACACGATTAATAAAGGCGATGGCCTTCAGGATTTTCAAACCGAGCTTTGCGCGACGCGCTTCGTACTCTTTTATATTTGCATGAAACCATTGTGTCGTCGACAAGAACAATCCTTTGGCTTTTACATTCGTGCCCATGTAAATCAAACGCGCCCGAAAATACGGATCGCGGGTTAAGCTCTGGGCAAGCGTGCTCTTGCCCGCGCCATCGGGAGCGAGAAGCGCAACGGTGAAACCGCGGCGGAAAAATGCGAATAACAACGGCCTAAGCCGGCGCACGGCACGCGCACAATAATTTCGCGAGATGCTTTTCATCGGCGCGCGCCAAAAAAATTTACGAATGACGGCGGAGCGTTTGTTCAGCAGAGAGTGCCATTGATCCTTTTCAATCGCCGAGGCAATACTTTTCCACTCAAGCACCCGCGCTAGGTGTTTATCCACCACTACTTTTATTTGTTGATCAAGAACCTGATCTGCTGCAGCCTGTGCCAACAATGCAATGAAGCGCTTACGGTGCTTTTCTTTAAACTCGGCCTTGTCCAGTATGCAATGTAGAAAAAGAGTGATAAACTCGTTTTCAGGAGACAAGCCGTAGCCAATGTCGTTGCGTCGCCGATTTCGCAAACATGCATCAATGAGATTGATGCCAAGCGTGCGAATCGGCTTGCCGTATCGCAGGTCGGTAACGACGTCAAACTTTATCCACACGCCGAAGCGGCGGTCGAAGCCAACGTAGAACGAATGCGGCGCATGACCCCATGCCGGCAACGAGACGAAGCCGTGCGCATCGAGTATCCGCTCCAAAGATTGAAGGTGATCGGGATCGACGAGTAGATCGATTTCACATTTTTCAACGGCGGTTGCCGGGTCTTCATAATCGCGCAAGAGGCAATAGGGAATCTCCGCTGCGTCAAAAGCATCGAAGATTCTTTCCAGCGAAAGCGCTTGTGATGATTCACTCTTTCGCGTTTCGAACGCCGCATAAAGCGACGGTTCGTCAACAACTTCCATTCCGATGATTGCTCTCTTGTCAATGCTAAGTTGTGCTACAGAAGTTTTCAAAAGAATGCTGTGCTCCAAAATCTGCAGGCCACTTATTTTCGTTTTTGCACTGCCCCTCTGAGGGGCGCCAACTTGTTCGCTTTGCGTAACTGAAAAACCATGAACAAGAAAAAGCCTATCGCCAAAATCAACTCAATGACTTCGGAATATTCGGCGACGACGAAAGAGAAGCCAGGCGGTGGCTCAATAAGATTGACGTAGAGTCTCCACACCAACGGCAAAGCAAAAAAAGGCAGAAAGGTGATGTGCGGCACAAGTTTGGGAATTCGCTCGGCGATTTCTTTGCGAGTGACTCGAATCTGCATAAATAGCAGCGGCAAGAGCGCCCCATATGCGCCGATGACGACATGCACCCACTTAAACGCATCGCCGATGCCATGGATATTGTGAATGTTGGTTTCATGCTGCTTGTTCATCGCGGCAAATTCTTCGGAGGTCGTCCACCCGAATATTCTTTGCCCCCAGCTTATTTCCTCCCCGATGAGAAAAAAAACAGCGATGCTCAAAACACCGTAAAGAACAGCGATGAGCCTATCGCCGCTTCGCCACTCTTGCCGGGAGATGAAAAAACAAAGGAAGAAAGTCATCAGCCAAAAAACGACCTGCAGATTTTCGCTGAACCCATCCTCTGCCGTGAACCACTTGTAGGCGCTCTTTCCCAAAACTGCGGTGATCGCGCCGAACGCAGCGACGATGAAGGGTATTGCACAAATCCATAGCATCGCTCTTGTCGAAATATTCCACTCCCTTGCTCCTTCGGCCAGGTAGCCGCGCCAACCGGAAGAATCTCCCGAGCGCTTCGCTTCCCGTGAGAGATTTCCTTTGGCTTGTCTGACGGCCTGGTCACCGATGATCCCTGAATGTTTCATAGTCTGCCTCTCTCAAATATGTTCTCCCTCCGCATTGCTTCCGCTCGAGCCACTACTCGATTCATTATCACAATCTATTTCTTGTGAAATTTCAACTTCTCTGTTCTATCGCGGCTTCGCACATCTCTTCGAGTATCAGTGCGCTGCGCTGCCAATTAAAATGATTTTCAACATATCGCCGCCCCTGTTCCATGAGCAGTTCTCTGTCTTTACTGCTTTTCAAAAGTAAGGCGATCTGCTGCGCAAATGCATCTGCGGTATCTGCCACATGCACGGGAGGATCAATCTTTTCATCAACCCGCAAGCCGTCACGCACGACGGGCGTCGTGACCACCGGCACCTGCATTGCCAGCGCTTCAACGACTTTGTTTTGTGTTCCGGAGGCCACGTAAACCGGCGCCACATAGACCATCGCCCGTTCAAGATAAGGCCGCAGATTTTCCACAAAGCCTGTCACTGTTATCTTCGAATCGCGTCGAGCGATTTCGGTCAATTCAGCGGTCGGATTTCTGCCGACAATCAGCAGCTCCACGTCGGGCATCATCTCTTTCAATCGTGGCAGAATTTTCTGGATAAGAAAAAGAGCCGCTTCGGCGTTTGGCTGGTAATCCATCACTCCGGTAAAGATGATGCAATTTTGCTCCGGTTGGGTGGAGGAGGATCGTTTCCAAAAATCAAGGTCTATGCCGAGCGGGATAATTCTTGTTCCTGCTTCGGCGCCGGCAACTGCGCCGCGATCGCGGCTGGAGATGAACGCCAGGTGCTTGGTTTTCCTCAGCAGCTTTTTCTCAACGTGCTTGATGCGCAAGTAGCGCAGCAAGAGCAGTGGCGACGAAAAGAAACCAGTCTCGCGGATTTTCGATGCGTAACGCATCGAGGTTGCATCACAGAAATCCACCACAATCGGCAAGGAATTCAAACTTTCGATCACACGAAAAACTGGTTTGCCGTGAAACAACACGAGATCAAAGGAACGCTCGCGCGCTATGCGCTCAAGTGTATTCTTCATCTCGGAAACCCCGCGGCGATGTTGCAGATAAGTTTTCAGGCGCTTGCCGATACCGGGCAGCACACCAACGGCTTTGTGCAGCACAGAGCCGGACGCGCCATTCGCATTGAAGGTATAAATCTGCTCGGTGTAACCGCGCATCTCATCCATCGCGTCGGGAATGATCGGCGATTTCGTGAGCGACAGCAGCGTGATCTGATGGCGTCGCGACAGCTCGCGAATAAAATAATAATGCCGCTGCGGCCCACGCAGCCGCGGATGTTGAAACGTCGGTGTTATATAAAGAATCTTCATCGAATTCCTAATACTAAATCTCAAGATGCCCCAAGGTGTTTTGCTGCTTGATCTGCTCCACATTCTTCTCGGCGGCAAGGCGTCCGCCGCGCGAATCGAAAATCTGGTTGTCGTAGACACTCAGGTTTTCGTTGTCGCTGAGGTCGATTCCCTCGTCACCGCAGTTGACAAACCGATTGCGGCTCACCTCTCCCGAACCGCCATCAAGATCAAGCCCATCGTTGAAGGTGTTTTCAAAGAGATTGTCCTTGATCAACACCTTGCCTTGCCGGACGTTCACCGCATCCTTGCCGAACAAATTCGAAAATCGACTATTTATTATCGCCACCCTCCCCTCGACGACCGACAGACAACCGGTAAACTCTACGCCATTGACCAGGGCTTGCCGCCCGTTCTCAAAAATCGTGTGATCAAAAACCGATGATTCGTCGCTGGCGACGCCGACGACTCCCCACTTACGCCATTTGTTATGCGCCCCAAAAACGATAGGCTTATCTTCCGTGCCACAAGCAATGATTGCGCCATAGGAGATAAGTGAGCATCCCACGCCAAAACGCAGTGTAGCGCCCGGCGCTATCGTCAACGAAACGTCACGCGGGAAGACAGTGGTTCGATCAAAATGATACTCGCCCGCCGGCAGAATCAATGCGGAGGGCTTATTTGCATCAATCTTGAAATCCGGATTTTGCCGGACAAACTCATTCACATCCAAATGGATCGCATCGGGATAATCTTCGCTCATTGTAAGATTATAGCCGCTTATCGTCGACCATATCCAGCCGGCGCGATCCCACTGATAGACCCAAAACAAAAACGACGACGTAGCCGCGACCCACGTAACAACAGTACGAACAATGATGCCGATTGCAGACCACCGGCGATGCCGGCTCAAAAACCAAAAAACGATCACCCACGTTAAAAAAAAAGCCCCACTCACGATGAGTAGTGGCTTGGGTATCTTCCAGATTTCATTCGCGGCGCCAAGCGTCAAAATCACAATAACCATGAACCCGGCCATGGTGGCGGCGCGAGATTTAGTAACGTTCTTCAAAATCCTTCCAGTTATTATTCTTGATATTCCACGTCTGCAAACCGAAGTGATCGAAGGTGAATTCCACGACTTGGCCGCCGATCTTCTCCAGCTCGGCAGCGACGATGTGCTTTTTGTCAAACTCGCAGTACAACAGCAAGTATCCGCCGCCGCCGGCGCCAAGCACTTTTCCCCCCATTGCGCCGTGCTTGCGCGCAGTTTCGTAGAGAAGATCGATATGATCGTTCGTTATCTGGCTGGCCATTTTCTTTTTATGAAGCCAGGCTTCATGGAGTAGCATGCCGAAATCATCGACGCGTCGTTGCAGAAGAGCGTTCTTCATGTCGATGGTGATCTTTTTCATCTGATCCATCGCGTAGATGACCTCTTCTTTCTTTTGAACGTAGCCATCGATCTGAGTCGAAATGATGTTTGCCGAAAGTCGGGTCTTTCCGGTATAACACAACAAGAGATGGTATTCAAGCTCGTTGATAATTTCCCGATCGATGCGCAACGGATTCACGATGACGGACTTTGCGCCGAATTCGATGAAATTAAATCCGCCAAATACTGCAGCATATTGATCCTGCATCCCGCCCTTGATGCCCAAATCTTCGCGCTCGATATGATAGGCGATATCGGCAATTTCATAATTCGTCAAAGGCAGGCGCTGCCAGTGTTTGAGCAGACCAATGAGCGCCACCACCATCGTCGATGATGATCCCAGGCCGGAGCCAGGCGGCGCATCACTGTGGATGAAAAAATCAAAGCCTTGCTTGTAGCCGTTGTTCAAGCTCTTGATGGCCGCCTTGACAAGATCAAGCTCCCCGTCGTATTTCATTTCATCGTCGAGATGATACTTTGTGACCATATCATAGTCGAGCGACTTGACCGTGATGTTTCTGTCTTCCCGCAAGCGCATCGAGCCGTAGGCGTATTTGTCGATCGTCGCGCTCAAAACCACGCCACCGCGCTCATCTTTATAGGGTGCTATGTCAGTTCCACCACCGCAAAAGCTGATGCGCAAGGGCGCCTTACTTCTGACGATCATAAAGGAGTTTTCTCCAGCACGTAATGTTTAAACGCATGAAGCCCGCTCGGCGTGCCGATGTCGACGAAGAAGCCGCGCGTGGCAAATCCACTCAACGCTTTGCCGTTCTGCAAAAGAGCCGGAAAAATCTCTCGCTCCAAGGAAGTTTTTTGCATCGGCGGAATGAAGCTCAGAACCTCTTTTTCCAAAACATAAACGCCGGCATTGATATGCTTCGCCGTTTTGGAAGCGCCGTTTTTTTCATCAAAGCTCAATATTTTTCCGTGGGCATCGATTGTAATCGCGCCGTAGCTGCGGAGGTCGTCGACTTCGGTGAGCGCGATACTGCCGACGGAAGATCGATCTTCCGATCTCCGCAAAAAATGAAATTGCAACAGCGCCGGGAGATCGAAGTCGAAGAAAGAATCACCATTCAAAAGAACAAATCGTTCCTGCAGATGTTTTTCCGCATTTTTAACGGCGCCGGCAGTTCCTAATAATTCATCTTCGACGGCATACTTGATTCGCACACCCCACGGCGCGCCGTCGCGGAAATATTCTTGAATCAGGTTATGAAGATAACCCACGCACAATACGAAATCACAGATCTTGTGGCGCCTTAAGAACTCGATCTGATATTCCAAAAACGGCTTGCCGGCGACCTCCGCCATTGGCTTCGGCTTGTCGCTTACGATGGATCGAAGTCGTGTGCCCAGCCCTCCCGCAAGAATCACAGCCTGCATTCTATCTTTTCAACCATGTTATCGAGATTAAGAGTATTTAATAATTTGGCTTGAAGAATTTTCGCGCACCACAGCATAGTGCTGTCGTGATGTTCTCAAGCGCCAGATACAGTTCGTTGCGGTTGCCAGCGCTCGATCTGATGTCCCTGCAAAACTTTTATCATCGCAACGAGTGCCGCGAAATTTGCCAGGCAATAGAAAAATGGGATGTACAAAAATTTTAGTCTTCCAAGTTTTTGCTCACGAAGCAGATACCCGCAACAAGCTAAAGAGTAAAAGAGAATCTGCCCGGCGGCAACAGCCGCATAAATCATCCCACGTGATTGCAAGGCCACGCTGCTAACAAGCAGGACGAGCAGAATACATGGCACTAACCGCCGCAGAACCTTGTGTGTAAAAAGTTCAACCGAATAGAAGCCGTACCGAAATGGATTCAACAACGATCTGCGCAGCAAGATGCTTCGGATTCCTCTTGTCATCAGCCTCACCTTGCGGCGGAACTCCCGCTCGGCGGCAGGCAGCGGCGGCTCATAAGCTCGCGCTTCAGACTCGAACACAAGACGATAGCCCTGCTCGATGACCAGCGTTGAAATCGCAAAATCGTCGGTCACCGCGGAATCGGTGATTGGCCGGTAAAGGTCGCGACGAATGGCATAGATAGCGCCATGTGCCGAAATGATGCTGCCGGTCAGCGACTCCATTTCCTTCAGCCATTTGTCATAGGACCAATAGAGATCCTCGCCCTGGCTGCTCGAGTCGCTCTTGGAGAGCTTGGTGTAAATCGTGTTACCTGCAACACCGCCAACCTGCGCATCGGCAAAGTTACGAGACAGCATCCGCAACGCCTGCGCATCGTACATCGAATTGGCATCGGAGAAAACCAGAATCTCGCCGGTCGCATGTTTTACCGCGTCGTTCAGCGCGGGGATTTTTCCGCGGCGCGGCAGTTCCAGAAGATGCACTCGCGAATCCGAATAACTCGCGACGATTGCGTTGGTCGCATCGTCCGATCCATCCGAGGCCACGATGATTTGCAGCGCTTCGGCTGGATAGTCGAGCTTGATGGCGTTATCTAATCGCGCGGCAATATTTTTTTCTTCGTTGTAGGCGGCGATGATCAAACTCACCGTCGGCGTAATTTCTTGTTTACGCACCTGCCGCTGCCGCAGACGGCCAACGATGATGATGAGCATAGCGAAGCCGCCGTAGACATATAGCAACGCTGCAATAGACATCCAGAAGGCTAAGCGCATGAACCGATGCCTCTCAATTCGCACCACGCCCATTGAACACGGCGCCGATCGTTCGAAAGAGAATCTGGATATCAAGCCACAGTGACTGGTTGCGTATATAGGCAATATCCAGACGCAGCCTGTCGTCGAAATCCAATTCATGGCGACCGGAGATTTGCCAGAGGCCGGTGACGCCCGGCTTTATCTCCAAACGAGCGGTATGCCAGAGGCTATACGTTTTGGCGCTGAAGGAAGTGGGACGCGGACCAACAAGGCTCATGTCTCCGCGAAGCACGTTGAAAATCTGTGGGATCTCGTCCAGGCTGGTCTTTCGCAGGATTCGCCCGACGCGTGTGATTCTTGGATCGTTGGTAATTTTAAAATCCGGCGGCGTAAGCTCATTGAGATGCATGTATTTTTCTTTCAACTCTACCGCGTTTTTCACCATGGTGCGAAGCTTGAACATTTTGAAAGTGTGACCGCCTTTGCCGGTTCTCGGTTGAAAGAAAAAAATCGCCCCTTTGGAATCCACCCTGATTGCGAGACAGCACAGCGCGAGAATGGGTAGCACGAGGGGCAACGTTACGAGGCAGACAACGATGTCCATAAGCCGCTTTGCGATCCGATAAGCCGTGTCGCTTAGAATTTGATTCTCACTGCCCTTTTCATACCACGGCTTTTCGTACTGAATGTCCAACAGGTTGAGAGCCGAAAGCGTTTGCGCTTTCACTCCATGGTTCTCTGCTCGCATCTCTTCCCTCAGCGTCTTCATTTTGATTGTAGAAATTTTTTATTGCACCACGCTTTGTGTGCTGTGACTCCTCTGTCTTTCGCGAGACGTGACGGAATGCACGGCTCCATTTTCAGGGATATATTTGCAAGCGGCTTCGGCGCTGCTTACCAAATCTTCGATGATCAAGCCATCCACCGGAAACTCTGCCATGCCAACGACCAAAGAGATGCCGGTTTGCTTGAGGCTCATTTCATTCAATCTCGACACCGGGCGATCGGCTTTGGCCATGGTCGTTTCCGGTAGGAGCACAACATATTGGCTATTGGTCACGTCGAAGCTGACGATATCGATATCTCGCAAGCTCGACCGCAAAAGCGAGCCAAGAAAAGACAACAGAAGGTTTATGAAACCCGATTCCGTCTTTTTCATGCTGAACAAGCCGTTGCCCTTTTCAGCAATCCGGTCTTGATCCAGGCGGATGATCACCATTGTGAGTGGATACTGATAACGGCGCGCGCGCGCCAGCTCGCTCGCCAATTGCGGAAGCGAAGACCGATATGGAAGAATCGCTCCCACTTCGTTAAATGTTTCTTCGCTCTGCAAAACCGGCGGCGAGGGCCGGCGAGGTCGTCGAAGCATACCGGCGACTAACAACGCCGCGCCAAAGACGATGGCAATCCACGCCCATAGGGGAAGAATTTCTCCACGCAGCCAATCGCTTGCTCCGAAGACCAAAAGTACTGCGCCCAACAGCAGGCTGAGCATGTGCGTCATTTGTCAACCATTAACAGTTTTGATCACAGCCCCGCCGGCCCTGGCGCCATTTCCACATCCATGTTTATCGAGGCTCACTCTTAAGCCAGAAAGTTCATCGGTTCCCAAAAGATTTCGGCAGGTAGCTTTTTTGACGATTCAGCACAACACCCAGCAGCCGCGCTTGTACGCGGTTCAATTCGGCTATCGTCTCCCGAAGTGTGTGCCGGTTTGTTCGCTCGGCTTCTACGACCAATGCGATACAATCGAGATACGAGCTGAGCAGCAACACATCCGAATGCGTGCTGACCGGCGCCGTATCGACAATGATAAAAGAAAACGAATCGCGGA
>Ga0247727_10004503_pt1 | contig 29473 bp, 27 predicted proteins | sample WisWelCaveWW1625_FD_202498 | JGI IMG/M metagenome (GOLD analysis project Ga0247727, IMG submission 202498) | Biofilm microbial communities from Wishing Well Cave, Virginia, United States - WW16-25 | ecosystem: Environmental > Aquatic > Deep subsurface > Groundwater > Cave microbial mat | place...
GTCGTGGAACTTGCGTTCACTCATCGTGGAACTTGCGTTCACTCATCGTGGAACTTGCGTTCACTCATCGTGGAACTTGCCGGGGCCGTGGTCGCCCGTCGAGCCACCCGTGCGGCGCAGGATCTCCTCTTCCTCGTCGAGGAGCTTCTGCAGATCCGGATCGACTTCGTGGACGATCTCGCGGTTCGCGTCGGCGACATCGTCGCGGTCGGCGACCTCTTCGACCTTCACTTGCTCGGCCTGCGGGCGCTGCCGGCCGCCTCCGGCCCGCACGACGCGGCGGCCGCCCGTCGGACCAGCGGTCTCGCCGACTGCCATCGCAGCCTCACGCGCGATCTTGTCCTCGCCACCGCTCTTGTACGGGAGGATCTCACCCTTGTAGATCCACACCTTCACGCCGACACGTCCACTCGTGGTGCGCGCTTCGGCAAAGCCGTAGTCGATGTCGGCGCGCAGCGTGTGCAGCGGCACGCGGCCCTCGCGGTAGCTCTCGCTCCGGCTCATCTCCGTACCACCGAGGCGTCCACCGCACCGAACCTTGACGCCTTGCGCGCCGGCCTTCATCGCGGTTTGGAGGCAGCGCTTCATGGCCCGCCGAAAGCTGACGCGGCCGGACAGCTGATCGGCAACACCCTGCGCCAGCAGCGTCGCGTCGATCTCAGGTTGCTTGATCTCCTGGATGTTGAACTGGATGCGCGGGTTCCCGGTGATCTTGTGCAGGTCCTTGCGCAGCCGCTCCGCCTCGACACCCTTGCGGCCGATGACGATCCCTGGCCGGGCCGTGTACACGTCGACGCGCAGCTTGTCGCGGGTGCGTTCGATCTCGACGCGGCTCACCGCCGCACGCTCGAGCTGCTTCTTCAGGTAGTCGCGGATCTTCGTGTCCTCGATGAGGAAGTCGCGGTACATCTTTCCGTCGGCGATCCAACGACTCTTCCAGTCGGTGACGATCCCGAGCCGGAACCCGTAGGGGTTGATCTTCTGGCCCATTTACTTGGTCTCCTCGTCGTCGGGCTGATCGACGTCGGGCTCGTCCACATCGGGCTCGTCCACATCGGGCTCATCCACATCGGGCTCATCCACATCGAGATCCTCGACCTCACCCTGCGCGTCGAGCTGCTCGAGCTCGACGTCATGCTCGTGATCGACCTCGTCGTCATGCTCGTGATCGTGATCGTGCTCGTCGTGATCGTGACCGGCGGCCGCGGCGCGCGAACGGCGGACTCGCTCGGCGCGTGCGCGCCGTGACACTCCGGTCGGGCTGCCGGTGCGCTCGGCCTTGCGGCGGCGCGCTTCGAGCTCGTCCTCGTCGAATCGCGCCACCACGATCGTGAGATGGGAGCTGCGCTTCCTGGTCCGGAAGTAGCGACCGCGTGCGCGGGGCCGGCCATGGGAACGTACGGGGCCCTCGTCGCAGAAGCATCGGACGATGTAGAGCTCTTCGGCAGGGATCGCATGGAGATTCTCGGCGTTCGCCACCGCCGATTCGAGCAGCTTCAGCACGTCGTCCCCGGCGCTGCGCGGGGTGAGCTGCAGCAGACGCTCGGCATCTTCGACCGCCATCCCACGGACCAGATCGATCACGGGGCGGACCTTCGTCGGCGAGACACGCAGGTAGCGCAGCGTCGCCTTCGCTTCGACAGCGGGAGTCGTGACGGCCATCAGCGCCGGCTCGACTTCTCTTGCCCGGCGTGGTAGCGGAACGTCCGGGTGGGCGCGAACTCGCCCAGCTTGTGCCCGACCATCGCTTCGCTCACATACACAGGCACGTGCTTGCGGCCGTCGTGCACCGCGAACGTGTGCCCCACAAAGTCGGGGGTGATCGTGCTGCGGCGCGACCACGTCTTGATGACGCGCTTGTCGCCCGCCTCGTTCATCCGCTCGACCTTCGTGCGGAGGTGCTCGTCGACGAACGGGCCCTTCTTCAAGCTGCGGGGCATGAGCTACCTACCTCCGGGAGCCGCGTGTGCGGCGACGACGAACGATGAGCTTGTCGCTCTCTTTGCCCTTCTTGCGTGTACGGCCTTCGGGCTTGCCCCACGGCGACACGGGGTGGCGGCCACCCGAGCTCTTGCCCTCACCGCCGCCGAGCGGGTGGTCGACCGGGTTCATGGCAACGCCGCGCGTCTGGGGGCGCACGCCCTTCCACCGGTTGCGGCCGGCCTTGCCGATCGAGACGAGCGAAGCCTCGGGGTTCCCGACGGCGCCGACGGTGGCGCGGCAGTCGATCGGGACGCGTCGCATCTCGGTGCTCGGAAGCCGCAACGTCGCGTGATCGCCCTCCTTGGCGATGAGCTGGATCGACGTCCCCGCGCTCCGGCCGAGCTTGGCGCCCGCTCCCGGCTTGAGCTCGACAGCGTGCACGGTCGTGCCGACCGGGATGTACCGCAGCGGCAGCGCGTTGCCGACCCGGATCTCGGCGTCACGTCCGTTCTCGAGACGATCGCCGACCTGCAGGCCGAGAGGAGCGAGGATGTAAGCCTTCTCGCCGTCGAGGTAGTGCAACAAGGCGATCCGGGCGTTGCGATTCGGGTCGTACTCGATCGCCGCGACCTTTGCCGGCACCCCGTCCTTGGTGCGGCGAAAGTCGATCACGCGGTACTTGCGCTTGTGGGCGCCGCCGCGGTGCCGAGCGGTCTTGCGACCGTGCGCGTTGCGACCACCGCTTTGCGGCTTCGGTTTCGTGAGCGACTTCTCCGGCTTGCTCTTCGTGATATCCGAAAAGTCCGAGACCGTTTGGAATCGGCGGCCGGGGCTGGTGGGTTTGCGGCTGCGAACAGGCATCGTCAGCTCCCGAAGATGTCGATCTCACCCTCGGCGAGGGAGACGACGGCGCGTTTGGAATCGGGCTTCTTGCTCGTTGCGCGCACTCGGCGGCTGCGAACGACCTTGCCCTTGCGGTTGATGGTGTTGACCTTGGCAACCTTGACGTCCGGCCAGATCGCCTCGACGGCCTGGCGGATCTCGATCTTGTTCGCGCCAGGCGCGACGACGAACGTGTACACCTTCTCGTCGAGGTTCGCGTAGCTCTTCTCCGACACGACGGGCCGCAGGATGACGTCACGCGGATCCTTCGTCATTCGCCGTCCTCCCCCTCGCCCTGCACGATCGCGACAGCTTCGGCCTCTCGAGCCTCGCCGGTGAGGCGGGCCGTCGCGGCGGTGAGGCTGCCCTCCGAGAACACGATCCAGTCGTTGACGAGGACGTCGTAGGCGTTCAGCTCTTCGGGCAGGATGATCTGCACTCGCTCACCAAGGTTGCGGAGCGACTTCCATGCTGAGTCCTCGCTGCGGAACAACACGACGAGCGCGCGGGGTGCCCGTTCGTCGTCGGGTCGCAGGCCCAGCGCCCGCAGCAACTCGACGCCCGTCTTCGTGCGCGGTTCGGTGATCGCCCAGTCGTCGACGACGATGACCCGATCGCTCGCCGCCCGATCGCTGAGCGCCGAGCGCAGCGCGAGGGAGACGACCTTCTTGTTGATCTTCTGCGAGTAGTCGCGCGGCCTGGGGCCGTGCGCGACGCCGCCGCCGCGCCACTGCACCGAGCGGATGCTGCCCTGGCGGGCGCGCCCGGTGCCCTTCTGTCGCCACGGCTTCGCTCCGCCGCCACGAACCTCGGCCCGGGTCTTGGTGCTGTGGGTTCCGGCTCGCCGGTGCGCGAGCTGCGCGGTCACGACCTGGTGCAGCACGGCGAGGTTCGGTTCGATGCCGAACACGGAGTCGACCAACTCCACCGGACCGGCATCGCCGCCCGACGCGTTCTTCATCGTGAGCGCGCTCATGACCGAGCCTTGACCGCGTTGCGGAGGAACACGAGGCCACCGTTGGCGCCCGGAACTCCGCCCTGCACGAGGATGAGGTTGCGTTCGGCGTCGCCCTGGACGACCTTCAAGTTGAGCGTCGTGACCCTGGTGTTGCCGTACTGGCCGGCCATCTTCATGCCCTTGAACACCCTCGAGGGGGTAGCGCAGGCGCCGACCGCACCCGGCGAGCGGTGCTTCTTGTGGTTGCCGTGGCTGGCGCCCTGCCCGCTGAAATTGTGGCGTTGCATCGCGCCGGAGAACCCGCGTCCCTTGCTGATCCCGGTGACGTCGATGCGATCGCCGGGCTCGAAGACGTCGGCCTTGATCACCTGACCGACCTCGAAGCCTGCGAGGTCGTCGACGCGCAACTCGACCAAGGTCTTCGAAGGCGGCGCGTCCGCAGTCTTGAGGTGCCCCAGCGCCGGCTTGTTCAGGCGGTTCGCCTTCGTCTCGCCGTACGCCAGTTGCACCGCGGCGTAGCCGTCACGCTCGGGTGTTTTGAGCTGCACCACGCGGCACGGCCCGGCCTCGATGACGGTCACCGGCACGAGGTGGTGGTCATCGTCCCAGACCTGGGTCATGCCGAGCTTGCGCCCGAGGATCCCTTTGCTTGCCATCGGAAGTGTGTCCTTCAGGGCGATCACGCGAACGCTCCGCACGGCGGACCGCCGGCGGAGCGTTGTCTCGATTGTGCCTCGTGGTTCCTCGTGGGAGGCCTACGAGGACTTCAGTTGTGGGACTTCAGTTGTGGGACTTCAATTGAACGCCGGGCATCAGACGCCCGACACGACCAGGGGATACTAGCGGGTGGCGCCGGAGCCCGCCGACGCTGGCCCACTCCACACCGGGCTACTGGATCTTGATCTCGATGTCGACGCCTGCGGGCATCTCGAGGCGCTGGAGCGACTCCACCGTCTTGGGCGACGACTCGACGATGTCGATCAGCCGCTTGTGGATCCGCATCTCGAAGTGCTCGCGGCTGTCCTTGTGCTTGTGCGGGCTGCGGATCACGCAGTACTTGCGGATCTCGGTCGGGAGGGGCACAGGGCCGCGGATCTTGGCCTGGGTGCGGAGCACGGTCTCGACGATCTTCTTCGTCGACTGGTCGATGACCTCATGGTCGTAGGCACGAAGCTTGATCCGGATTCGCTGCTGGTTGGGAGGCACGAGTCGTCCTTACGTCACTGTTCGATTTTGACGACGCGGCCGGCGCCGACGGTGCGGCCACCCTCACGGATCGCGAACCGTAGACCATCTTCCATCGCGATCGGCTTCTGCAACTGCACCACCATCTCAGTGTTATCCCCCGGCATCACCATCTCGGTCCCCTCCGGCAACGTGATCGTCCCCGTCACATCCGTCGTCCGGAAATAGAACTGCGGGTGATAATTCGCGAAGAACGGCGTATGCCGACCACCCTCCTCCTTCGTCAACACATACACCTGCGCACGAAAATCGGTGTGCGGAGTGATCGAACCCGGCTTCGCCAACACCTGCCCCCGCTCCACCTCCTCCTTCTTCGTCCCCCGCAACAACGCACCAATATTGTCCCCAGCCCGACCCTCATCCAACAACTTCCGGAACATCTCCACACCCGTACACGTCGTCTTCGTCGTGTCCTTCAACCCGACGATCTCGATCTCCTCACCAACCTTGACCATCCCCCGCTCCACACGACCCGTCACCACCGTCCCACGACCCGTGATCGAAAACACATCCTCGATCGGCATCAAGAACGGCCGATCCACATCCCGCGCCGGCTCCGGGATATAGCTATCCACCGCCGCCATCAACTCCAAAATGTTCTCCGCCCACCCCGCATCACCCTCGAGCGCCTTCAACGCCGACACCCGCACCACCGGAATCTCATCCCCCGGGAACTCATACTCACTCAACAACTCCCGCACCTCGAGCTCCACCAGCTCCAAGATCTCCTCATCATCGACCATATCGGCCTTATTCAACGCCACCACCACAAACGGCACACCCACCTGCCGAGCCAACAACACATGCTCACGCGTCTGCGGCATCGGCCCATCCGTCGCCGCCACCACCAAAATCGCGCCGTCCATCTGCGCCGCACCCGTAATCATGTTCTTGATGTAATCCGCATGACCCGGACAATCGACATGCGCATAATGCCGATGCTCCGTCTCATACTCCACATGCGCAATCGAAATCGTGATCCCCCGCGCCTTCTCCTCCGGCGCCTTATCAATCTGATCAAACGCCGTCGCCGTCACATTCGGATCCCGATCCGCCAACACCCGCGTAATCGCCGCCGTCAACGTCGTCTTCCCATGATCAATATGACCAATCGTCCCAATATTCAGATGCGGCTTCGTCCGCTCGAACTTCTCCTTCGCCATGGGTGGCCTTGCTCCTTCGCGCTGTGGTGGCTACGGGCGTTGACTTGTCAAGGAATCAGAACTCCGGGTGCTACTCGCCGCGCACGCGGGCGATGATCTCGGTGGCGATGCTGTCGGGCACCGGCTGGTACGAGTCGAACTGCATCGTGTAGGTCGCGCGACCCTGCGTCTTCGACCGAAGGTCGCCAACATAGCCGAACATGGTCGCGAGCGGCACTTTCGCCTTCACCACGGCTGCGTTGGCACGTTGCTCCATGCCTTCGATGTGGCCGCGGCGGCTGTTCAGATCGCCGATCACGTCACCCATGTAGCCCTCGGGGGTGACGACCTCGACGGCCATCACGGGCTCGAGGAGGATCGGCTTCGCCTTCCGGGCGGCCTCCTTGAGTGCCATCGATCCGGCGATCTTGAATGCCATCTCGGAGCTGTCGACGTCGTGGTAGGAGCCGTACGTGAGGATCGCCCGCACGTCGACGAGGGGGTAGCCGGCGATCACACCGCCTTCCATCGCCTCCTGGATGCCGGCGTTCACGGGTGGGATGTACTCCCGCGGGATCACGCCGCCGGTGATCTTGTCGACGAACTCGTACCCGCCGCCGGGGCCGGTCGGCTCGAGGCTGATGACGACATGGCCGTACTGGCCACGACCGCCGGTCTGGCGCACATAACGCTGCTCCACCTTCTCGACCGTCTGGGTGATCGTCTCGCGGTACGCGACCTGCGGCTTGCCGATGTGGGCCTCGACGTTGAACTCGCGCATCATGCGGTCGACGAGCACCTCGAGATGCAGCTCACCCATGCCGCGAATGATCGTCTGGCCGGTCTCGTCGTCCGTGCGGACCTGGAACGTGGGATCTTCCTCGGCGAGCGACGACAGCGCCTTGCCCAGCTTGTCCTGGTCGTTCTTCGTCTTCGGTTCGATCGCCACCGAGATGACCGGCTCAGGGAAGTCCATCTTCTCGAGGACGATCGCGTGCTCACGTACGCTCAGCGTGTCGCCGGTCGTCGTCTGCTTGAAACCAAGACCCGCGACGATGTCGCCCGCGTAGGCGATATCGATGTCCTCTCGATTGTTGGCGTGCATTCGCAGCAGCCGCCCGACGCGCTCCTTGCGGTCCTTGCTGGAGTTGTAGATCTCCGAGCCCTTTGCAAGCGTGCCGGAGTAGATACGGAAGTACGTCAGCTTGCCGTACGGGTCCGCGACGATCTTGAACGCGAGCGCTGCGAAGGGTTCGGTGTCGTCGGCCTTGCGCTCGATCGTCGCCTCGCCCTTGGGATCGATGCCTGCCGTCGGGGGCAGGTCGATCGGCGACGGCAGGTAGTCGACGACCGCGTCGAGCATGGGCTGCACGCCCTTGTTCTTGAACGCCGAGCCGCACAGCACCGGGACGAACTCGAAGGCGATCGTGCCGGCGCGGATCGCGGCCTTCAGCTCGGCCGCGCTGATCTCCTCGTCGGCGAGATACTTCTCCATCAGGCTGTCGTCGACGTGGGCGACAGTCTCGAGCAGCTCCAAACGCCAGTGCGCGGCGGCATCGCCCAGCTCAGCGGGAATGTCGACCACGTCGAACTTGGCGCCCTCACTGTCGTCGTCGAGCGGCCAGACGATGGCGCGCATGTCGACCAGGTCGACGACGCCGCGGAACTCGCTCTCCGAACCGATCGGCAATTGCAGCACGGCCGGTGTCGCGCCGAGCCGGTCCTTGATCATGTCGACACACCGGTAGAAGTCGGCGCCGACGCGGTCCATCTTGTTCACGAAGCAAAAGCGCGGGACGGTGTACTTGTTCGCCTGGCGCCACACGGTCTCGCTCTGGGGCTCGACGCCGGCGACAGCGTCGAACACGGTGACCGCGCCGTCGAGCACACGCAGGCTGCGTTCGACCTCGACGGTGAAATCGACGTGGCCGGGCGTGTCGATGATGTTGATCTGGCAGTCCTGCCACCGGGCCGTCGTCGCGGCGGAGGTGATCGTGATGCCGCGTTCTTGCTCCTGGACCATGTGGTCCATCACGGCCGCGCCCTCGTGGACCTCGCCGATCTTGTAGGTACGGCCGGTGTAGTAGAGGATGCGTTCGGTCGTCGTCGTCTTGCCGGCATCGATGTGGGCCATGATGCCGATGTTGCGAATCTTCTCGAGGGGGAACTCGCGAGACATTGCCGGAACCTTTGCGTCGGAAGTCGGTGCGCGGTGTGGACCGTCGCGGGACATGACACGGCCGGGCGCGTGGCCCGGCCGGAGGTGCAGCCACGAGCATGCCCGTGCCTGCGTGGAGGATCGGGGGTGCGCTACCCGACCGCCACCTCCGTTTGCATCACTGCCCGGATCAAGTTCACTTCGTGCGCTCCGTCATTTGCGGGAACCTTCGGAGGGTCTTCCGAAGAGTTCGATCGGCGTACGACGGTTGGATTCCAGAGCGTCGTCGCCGGTTCTTGTGTTCGTCACCAGCGGTAGTGGGCGAATGCCTTGTTCGATTCGGCCATCTTCTGCATATCTTCGCGCCGCTTGATCGACGCGCCGATCCCATTGCTGGCGTCCATCAGCTCCCCCGAAAGGCGCTCGGCCATGGTCTTTTCGCGACGCTGCCGGGAGAAGCCGACGATCCAACGGATCGCGAGCGTGGTGGCTCGCCGTGGCCGTACCTCGACAGGCACCTGGTAGGTCGCGCCGCCGACCCGCCGAGATTTCACCTCGAGCGCAGGACGCACGTTCTCGATCGCCCGCTTCAGCACGGAGACGGGGTCCTGCTGGGTCTTGCTCTCGATGTCGCGAAGGGCCGAGTACACGATCTGCTCGGCCGCCGATCGCTTGCCGCGGAGCAGGATCTTGTTGACGAGCTGGGTGACGACCACCGATCGGTAGATCGGGTCGGGCATGAGCTCTCGGCGAGGAGCGGGTCCTTTGCGCGGCATTCGACTACTTCTCGCGCTTCGCGCCATAGCGGCTGCGTGCTTGCTTGCGGTTCACCACGCCGGACGCGTCGAGCGCGCCGCGAATGATCTTGTAGCGCACGCCCGGCAGGTCCTTCACCCTGCCGCCGCGAACCAGCACGATCGAGTGCTCCTGGAGGTTGTGGCCGATGCCGGGGATGTACGCGGTGACCTCGACGCCGCTCGTGAGGCGGACTCGGGCGACCTTGCGCAGCGCGGAGTTCGGCTTCTTCGGCGTGGTCGTGTAGACGCGCGTGCACACGCCACGACGCTGCGGGGAGCCCTTCAGCGCCGGCGTCTTGGTCTTGTCGGGCTTGGTCTCACGGCCCTTTCGGACCAGCTGGGCGATCGTGGGCACGCGTCTTCCTCAGGGTCGGGCGAACTCGAACGGCTTCCGCGCGCGGGTCGACGCAGCCGGAAAGGCCGAACCGCCAGCCTAACACCCGATTTCGCGTTCTGACCGCGTGGGACGCCCGGATCGGGCACTTTCGCGTGTACAGAATGCGAGATCTGCTGGCTCAGACGAGCGCGGCCTTCTGGTACATCGCGACCACGCACGCACCGCCAAGCCCGAGGTTGTGCTGCAGCGCCAGCTTCGCGTCGGGAACCTGGCGGTCCTCCGCGGTGCCCCGCAACTGCCAGACGAGCTCGCTGCACTGCGCGAGCCCGGTTGCTCCGAGCGGGTGGCCCTTGCTGATCAGACCGCCCGACGGGTTGACGACGACGTCGCCGCCGTAGGTCACCGCGCCGGAATCGATGAGCGCGGCGGCACCGCCCTCAGCGCAGAGACCGAGCGCCTCGTAGGTGATCATCTCGTTCGCGCTGAAGCAGTCGTGCAGCTCGATGACGTCGACATCTTCGGGGCCGTGGCCGGTCTGCTCGTAGACGTCGCGCGCGGCAGCGCTCGACATGTCGAAGCCGACGAACTTCATGTCGGAACCGCTGTCGAAGCTGCTCGGGAAGTCGGTGCGCATCGACATCCCGAGGATCTCGACAGCCTGATCGACGAGACCGTGCCGGCGGACGAAATCCTCGCTCGCCAGCACGACCGCCCCCGCGCCGTCGCTCGTCGGGCAACACTGCAGCTTGGTCAGGGGCTCGTGCACCATCGGCGAGGCGAGGATCTCCTCGAGGGTGTACACGTCGCGGAACTGCGAGTAGGGGTTCGCGGCCGAGTGCCGGTGATTCTTCTCGGCGATGCGGGCGAAGCTCTCGGCCGCGACGCCGTACTTCTCCATGTACTCGCGGCCCGCGTTGCCGAACATCTGGGGCGCCGGCGGAGCGCTCTGGAAGCCGCGCTTGTCGACCATCGCCTCGAACGTCCACTGCATCGGCATCGCCCGGTCGGTGTACTTGATACCGAGGCTGCCCTTCTCCATCTTCTCGAAGCCGAGGGCAAAGGTGCAGTCGGCGAGCCCACCCTCGATGAACCGCTTCGCGAGGTAGAGCGCGCTCGACCCGGTGGCGCAGTTGTTGTTCACGTTCACGACGGGCACGCCGCTCACACCGAGCTCGTAGAGCGCCCGTTGCCCGGCCGTCGAGTCGCCGTAGCAGTACCCGACGGCGACCTGTTCGATCTCGTCGTACGCGATGCCCGCGTCGGCGAGCGCGTTCGTGCCCGCTTCTCTGGCCATGTCGGGATAGTCCCACTCACGGCTCCCGGGCTTCTCGAACTTCGTCATCCCGACGCCGACGACGAACACCTTGCGGCTCATTCGGCGACCTCGACACGCGCCTGCTCGGTCGTTGCCTGCTCGTCGACGGGCTGCTCGACGACCGGGTCGTCGCTGATCCGCTGCAGGATCGACACATCGGGCTCGATCGCCGCAGCGGCGGGCGTCGACGGTACCGAGCTGTCGCGCAACCAGCTCGCGATGTCGATGTCCTCGTCGGTGTCGGACGTGTAGAACGGCAACGGCTCGTAGTCGGGAGCGACCGTCTCGATCGACCGGTACTGCATCATGCCCGTCCCGGCAGGGATCAGCTTGCCGATGATCACGTTCTCCTTCAGCCCCGCGAGCCCGTCGTGGCGGCCCTCGATCGCGGCCTCGGTGAGCACCCGGGTGGTCTCCTGGAACGACGCTGCCGACAGCCACGAGTCGGTGGCCAGCGACGCCTTCGTGATCCCCATGAGCTCCGGTCGGCCTTCGGCGGCACGCTTGCCCTCCTCGACGAGGTGGCGGTTGATGTCGCCGTACTTGCGTGAGTCGACCTTCTCCCCAGGGAGGAACGGCGAGTCACCCGGCTCCGAGACGGTGACGCGGCGCAGCATCTGACGGACGATCACCTCGATGTGCTTGTCGTGGATCGACACGCCCTGCTCGCGGTACACCTTCTGCACCTCGTCGGTGAGGTACTGCTGGGTCTCGCGGATGCCCTTGATCTCGAGCAGCTTCTTCGGGTCCATCGGTGTCTTCTCGTCGCCGAGCAACCGGTCACCGGCAAGCACCTCTTGGCCATCCCGCACCGCGATGTGCGCCCGCCGTGAGACCTCGTGGATCTCCTCGGTCCCGTCATCGGCGACGATCGTGATCGTGCGGTTGCCCTTCTCGTTCTCGCCGAGACGCACCACACCCGAGCTCTCCGCCAGCAACGCGGCGCCCTTCGGTGTGCGCGCCTCGAACAGCTCGACGACCCTCGGCAGACCGTGCGTGATGTCTTCACCCGCGACACCGCCGGTGTGGAAGGTACGCATCGTGAGCTGCGTTCCCGGCTCGCCGATGGACTGGGCTGCCATGATCCCGACAGCCTCGCCGAGGTCGGCCGCGGTCTGGGTCGCCAGCATCGTGCCGTAGCAGTTGGCGCAGACCCCGACCAGCGTGTCGCAGGTGAGCACGGAACGCACCCGCACACGCGTCACCGTCTCGTCGGCCGCGATCACGTCGAGCAGGTCGTCGTCGATGCGAAGGTTCGCCGCCATGAGCGTGCCGTCGGCCAACGAGACGTCGTCGAGCAGGCACCGACCGAGCAGGCGAGTGTCGAGCAGCCGGCGCGAGTCGGGGTCGCCGAAGACGTCTTCGACCCAGATGCCGCGGCGCGTCCCGCAGTCCTCCTCCTTGATGATGAGCTCCTGCGCGACGTCGACGAGCCGGCGTGTCAGATAGCCGGAGTCGGCGGTCCGCAGCGCCGTGTCGGCGAGACCCTTCCGGGCACCGTGGGTCGAGATGAAGTACTCGAGCACCGAGAGGCCCTCACGGAAGTTGCTCTTGATCGGCCGGGGGATGATCTCGCCACGCGGGTTCGCGACGAGGCCGCGCATGCCCGCGATCTGCCGGACCTGCATGACGTTGCCACGAGCGCCCGAACCGACCATCATGTCGATCGGGTTGAACTGCTCGCCGCGCATCTCGACCTGCATGGCATCGGTCACCTGCGAGGTGGCCTCGGTCCAGATCTCGATCTCCTTCTGGCGACGCTCCTCGTCGGTGATGACACCGTTGTCGAACTGCCGCTCGACCTTTTCGGCCTCAGCCTCGAACTGGTCGAGAAGCCCGCGCTTGGCCGCAGGCGTCTTGACGTCGGCGACCGAGATCGTGAGCCCGGCGCGGCCGGCGTAATCGAAACCGAGGTCCTTGATCGCGTCAAGGCTCGTGGCGACGATCGCCTTCGGGAACTGCTCGACGAGCAGGCTGACGGCCTCCGTGAGGTCGCGCTTTTTCATCGGGCGGTCCTGGAACGCGAATCCGGCCGGGAACGACTCGTTGAACAACAGCCGGCCGAGCGACGTGTAGACGAGCACGTGATTGTCGTCGCGCTGCAACACGACCGAGTCGGCCGCGTCCGCGTTGTCCTTCCACTCTTCGACCGTGTCGTCCCAGGCACGGCGAGCGGGGAACAGATCCTCCGGGAAGCGGTCGTGCGGCATGCGCACCTTGACGCGGGCATGCAGCGACAACGCGTCGTCGCCGTCGGCGGAGTACCGCTCGTCGTGCGCGAGCACCGCTTCTTGCAGCGACGCGAACGCGCGCCCTTCGCTCGGCGCGCCCTCGACCACCTCGGTCATGTAGAACGCGCCGATGATCTGATCCTGGGTCGGCGTCGCGATCGGGCGTCCCGACGCCGGCGACAAGATGTTGTGTGCGCTGAGCATCAACAGGCGCGCCTCGGCCTGTGCCTCGCTCGAGAGCGGCAGGTGCACCGCCATCTGGTCGCCGTCGAAGTCGGCGTTGAACGCGGTGCACACGAGCGGGTGGAGCTGGATCGCCTTCCCTTCGACGAGCACGGGCTCGAACGCCTGGATCCCGAGCCGGTGCAACGTTGGGGCACGGTTCAGGAACACGGGGTGCTCCTTGATGACCTCTTCGAGCACGTCCCACACCTGCGGGCGGGCGCGTTCGACCATGCGCTTCGCCGACTTGATGTTCTGGGCGAACTCGAGATCGACGAGCCGCTTCATCACGAACGGCTTGAACAGCTCGAGCGCCATCTGCTTCGGGAGCCCGCACTGGTGCAGCTTGAGCTGCGGGCCGACGACGATGACCGAGCGGCCGGAGTAGTCGACGCGCTTGCCGAGCAGGTTCTGCCGGAATCGACCCTGCTTGCCCTTCAGCATGTCGGAGAGGCTCTTGAGCGCGCGGTTGCCCGGACCGGTCACCGGCCTGCCGCGCCGGCCGTTGTCGAACAGCGCGTCGACGGCCTCCTGCAGCATCCGCTTCTCGTTGTTGATGATGATCTCGGGCGCACCGAGGTCGAGGAGCCGCTTCAGCCGGTTGTTGCGGTTGATCACGCGGCGGTAGAGGTCGTTGAGGTCGCTCGTCGCGAACCGGCCACCGTCGAGCTGCACCATCGGCCGGAGGTCGGGCGGGATGACAGGGATCGCGTCGAGGATCATCCCCATCGGAGAGTTGATCTGCTTGCCGTGGTCGTCGCGCCGGTTGAACGCCGAGATGACCTTCAGGCGCTTGATCGCCTTCGCCTTGCGCTGGCCCTTCGCCGTGTCGATGACCTCGCGCAGCTCGAGCTCCTCGGCTTCGAGGTCGAGGCGGCTGACGAGATCCTTGACGGCCTCGGCGCCCATCCCGCCCGCGAAGTACTCCTGGAACCGATCCTGGAGCTCGCGCCAGACGCGCTCGTCGTCGACGAGCTGCTTGGGCTTCAGCGACTTGAACGTGTCCCAGACGAGCTGGAGGTGCTCGATCTCCAGCTCACCGCGTTCGCGGATCTTTTCGAAGTCCTGGTTCTTGATCCGCTCGGCGCGGTCCGTCTCGGCCTTCTTGCCGTTGCGTCCCTCGATCTCCTCGACTTCCTTGAGGTAGACCTCGTCCCGCTCGCGGATGCGCAGCTCGAGCTCCTTGCGGATCTCGTCGATCTCGGCGCGGATCTCGCCCTCGAGCTTCGGCCGGTCGTCGTGGTGACGCTTGTCGTCGACCCAAGTGATGAGATGCGCCGCGAAGTAGATGACCTTCTCGAGCTGCTTCGGCGCGATGTCGAGCAAGTAGCCGAGGCGGCTCGGCACGCCCTTGAAGTACCAGATGTGGGTGACCGGCGCGGCGAGCTCGATGTGGCCCATGCGCTCGCGGCGGACCTTCGAGCGCGTGACCTCGACGCCGCAACGCTCGCAGATGATCCCCTTGAAGCGCACGCGCTTGTACTTGCCGCAGTAGCACTCCCAGTCCTTGGTGGGCCCGAAGATCTTCTCGCAGAACAAGCCGTCCTTCTCGGGCTTGAGCGTGCGGTAGTTGATGGTCTCGGGCTTCTTCACCTCACCGTTCGACCAGGTACGGATCTGGTCGGCGGTGGCCAGGCTGATCGAGAGCTGATCGCTGTCGTTGACGTCGAGCACTTGCTCTGTCGCCTCCCTCGGCGTGGTGCCGACTGTTGTTGCGAATTCCCCGAGAACCCGCCCGGAATCCCGACGGGTGCTTGCGGTCTTGCGGTTCAGAAACGGCGCGCCGACTCGCGGGCGGCGTCTTCCTCGTCGGTGCCGCGCTCGGGCCGCGACAGGTCGATACCGAGCGACTCGGTCGTCCGGAACGCGTCCTCGTCGAGCTCCCGGATCTCGACCTCTTCGCCGGCGGCGTTGATCACCCTGACGTTGAGGCAGAGCGCCTGCATCTCCTTGATGAGCACCTTGAAGCTCTCGGGGATGCCGGGCTCGGGAATGTTGTCGCCCTTGACGATCGCCTCGTACACCTTCACGCGGCCGAGCACGTCGTCGGACTTGATCGTGAGGATCTCCTGGAGCGCGTACGCGGCTCCGTACGCCTCGAGTGCCCAGACCTCCATCTCGCCGAAGCGCTGCCCGCCGAATTGCGCCTTGCCACCCAGCGGCTGCTGCGTGATCATCGAGTACGGGCCGGTGCTGCGGGCGTGGATCTTGTCGTCGACGAGGTGCGACAGCTTCAGGATGTACATGTAGCCGACGGTGATCGCCTGGTCGTACGGCTCGCCGGTGCGGCCGTCGAGCAGCTGCGCCTTGCCGTCCTTGCGGATCAGCTTCGCTCCGTTCGCGCCGTCGGCGTGCAGCTCGTCGAGCAGCTGCTCGATCGTCGCATGCGGCCCCGACTCGTCGACCTCGTCCCAGTGCGCGCCGTCGAAGACGGGCGTGCTCACCCAGACGGCGGGGTGCGTGATCGTGCTCGTCTTGTTCGGGCTCCGCGGCGCGTCGCGGTGCTCACCCCAACCATGACGGGCCGCGTAACCGAGATGCGCCTCGAGTACCTGGCCGACGTTCATGCGGCTCGGAACGCCGAGCGGGTTGAGCACGATGTCGACCGGGCTGCCGTCGGCGAGGAACGGCATGTCCTCGACCGGCAGGATCTTGGCGATCACACCCTTGTTGCCGTGCCGGCCGGCGAGCTTGTCGCCTTCGCTGATCTTGCGTTTCTGCGCGACGTACACGCGGACGAGCTGGTTGACGCCCGGCGGCAACTCGTGGCCGTCGTCGCGGCTGAACACCTTCACGTCGATGACCTTGCCGGTCTCGCCGTGCGGCACCTTCAGGCTCGTGTCGCGTACCTCGCGGGCCTTCTCGCCGAAGATCGCGCGCAGCAGCCGCTCCTCGGGCGTGAGCTCGGTCTCGCCCTTCGGGGTGACCTTGCCGACAAGGATGTCGCCCGGGCCGACCTCCGCGCCGACACGGATGATGCCGCGCTCGTCGAGATCCTTCAGGATGTCCTCGGAGAGGTTCGGGATGTCGCGGGTGATCTCCTCGGCGCCGAGCTTCGTGTCGCGCGCGTCGATCTCGTGCTCCTCGATGTGAATCGAGGTGAGCACGTCGTCGCGGACGAGCCGCTCCGAGAGCACGATCGCGTCCTCGAAGTTGTGACCCTTCCAGGGCATGAACGCGACGAGCAGGTTCTTGCCGAGCGCGAGCTCGCCCTGATGGGTGCTCGGGCCGTCGGCGAGCACGTCGCCGGCAACCACCGGATCGGCCTCCGCGACGAGCGGCTTCTGGTTGATGCACGTGCCTTGGTTGGAACGCCGGAACTTGAGGAGCCGGTGCGTCTTCTTGCCGTTCGTGCCGTAGTCGACGGTGATCGTGTCGCCGGTGACGTCGGAGACGACACCGTCGTGCTCCGCGAGCAACACGTCGCCCGCGTCGCGCGCGGCGCGCCCCTCGATGCCGGTGCCGATGTAGGGCGCGGTCGCCTTCAACAGCGGGACTGCCTGGCGCTGCATGTTGGCGCCCATGAGCGCGCGGTTTGCGTCGTCGTGCTCGAGGAACGGGATGAGCGCGGTCGCGACGGACACGATCTGCTTCGGCGACACGTCCATGTACTGCACGTCTTCGGCGGGCACGAAGCCGATCTCGCCACGACCGGCACGAACGAGCACACGCCCCTCGGTGAACCGACCGCTCTCGTCGACCGACGCGTTCGCCTGGGCGATCACGAACCGGTCTTCGTCGTCGGCCGCGAGATACTCGATCTCGTCGGTGACTCGCCCGCCCTTCACCTTGCGGTACGGCGTCTCGATGAAACCGAACTCGTTGATCCGCGCGTACGTGCTCATGTAGCCGATCAGGCCGATGTTGGGACCCTCCGGTGTCTCGATCGGGCACATCCGGCCGTAGTGGCTCGGGTGCACGTCGCGGACTTCGAAACCCGCTCGCTCGCGTGACAGACCACCGGGGCCGAGCGCCGACAGGCGGCGCTTGTGGGTGAGCCCGGCGAGCGGGTTCGTCTGGTCCATGAACTGCGACAGCTGCGACGACCCGAAGAACTCCTTGATCGCCGCGACGACAGGACGGATGTTGATGAGGGTCTGGGGCGTGATCGCCTCGACGTCCTGGGTGGTCATGCGCTCGCGCACGACCCGCTCCATCCGGGAGAGCCCGACCCGCACCTGGTTCTGGATCAGCTCGCCCACCGAGCGGACCCTGCGATTGCCGAAGTGGTCGATGTCGTCGGGGTAGTAGCCGAGATCGTTGGCATGGAGCTTCACGAGGTAGCTCACGCAGGCGAGGATGTCGGCCTTGCTCAGTGTGAACCCCGACGTGCCGATCGGGCCGGTCGGCGTATCGAGCTGGAACTTCTTGAGCGGCACCTGCTTGTACTCGTCCGCCAGCTTCTTCGTCACCTTGTGGCGCCCGACCTTGGCCATGTCGTAACGCTTCGGGTTGAAGAAGAGGTTCTCGAGCAGCGCGCGCGCCGAGTCGGGGGTCGGCGGCTCGCCGGGTCGGAGCTTGCGGTAGATGTCGATGAACGCCTCGTCGACCGACGCGGTGTGATCCTTGTCGAGCGTGTTCCGCAGGCTCTCGTACGGCCGGCCCTCGTGGTCGGTGATGAGCATCAACAGCTCGTCGTCGGTCTCGCCGAAACCGAGGGCCTTCAGCAGCACGGTGACGGGCTGCTTGCGCTTGCGGTCGACGCGGACGTAGACGATGTCCTTCTTGTCGATCTCGAACTCGAGCCACGCGCCTCGGCCGGGGATCATCTTGGCGTCGGCGATGTCCTTCTCGGGCGCCGTCTTGTCGGGCGCGAGGCCGAAGTAGACGCCCGGCGATCGGACGAGCTGACTGACGACAATGCGCTCGGTGCCGTTGATGATGAACGTGCCGCGATCGGTCATCATCGGGAAGTCGCCCATGAAGACGGACTGCTCTTTGATCTCACCCGTCTGCGCGTTCATGAAGCGCGCCGTCACGAACAGCGGACGCGCGTACGTCATGTCGCGCTCGCGGCACTCCTCCTCGGAGTGCTTCGGCGGGTCGAACACGGGATCAGTGAGCTCGAGCTTGAGCTGACCGGTGAAGTCTTCGATGGGGCTGATGTCGTCGAGGACTTCCTTGATGCCCTGGTCGACGAACCAGGCGAAGCTCGTGGTCTGCACACCGATCAGGTTGGGCAGCTCACGGACTTCTCGGAGCTTGCCGAACGAAAGCCGTTCACGGGAAGCGAGACGTGACAACGTCACTCCATTCCGAAGTGCGGGCCGAAATGCGGGCGGGACGCGGCGAAGCGAGCTTCACCGAGGGGTGCGCGCTCCGAAGGGCGCGCGAAGAGAGGGGCCAATTTCGCTGCGGGGCACAAGCGGGGCGGACACGGCTCGAAGGATGCTAGCCGCCCGCGCGCCATGTTGCAAAGCAGGCAAGGGCAGACGCTCCAGGCGCCTGCCGAACTGGCGCGCAGGATACGACGACCGCGCCCAGGATTCAAGCCTTGACAACAGCCCTCCGAGGGGCTTCCCCCCGGTAGAGCCGTCGGCCCGTGCCCTGTCCCCTCGGTCTGCTACTTCAGCTCGACAGAGGCACCGGCCTCCTCGAGCTTGGCCTTCGCCTTGTCGGCGTCCTCCTTGGAGGCCTTCTCGAGCACCGGCTTCGGGGCGCTGTCGACGAGGTCCTTGGCTTCCTTCAGCCCGAGGCTCGTGAGCTCGCGGACCACCTTGATCACCTGGATCTTCTGCGCCCCCGCGCCGGTCAGCACGACGTCGAACTCGTCCTGCTCCTCGACGGCGGCCTCGCCGCCGCCTGGCGCGGCGGCCATCGCGGCCACGGCAACCGGCGCTGCGGCCGTCACGCCGAACTCGTCTTCGAAGGCCTTCTTGAACTGCGACAGCTCGAGCACGGTCATGCTCTTGAAGACCTCGAGCAGATCGTCTGTGGACATGGTCGCCATGGGAACGGGCTCCTGTTCGTCTCTCGTGAGGATGTGAGGATGGGAGGATGGGTGGTCAGGGGACGGTCGGGCTACTCGGCCGGCGCGGGCGGTGCCTCGCCTGCCTCGACGCGCTGGTCGGCAAGCGCCTGGAGCAACCCGACGGTGTCGCGGAGCAACGCCTCGAGCACGCCCGCGGTCTGCGTCAGGGGCGCCTCGAACAGGCCCGCGATCTGGCTGAGCAGGGTGTCGCGGCTGGGCAGCTCGGCGAGCTCGTCCACGTCGGCGACGGTGATCGGCCGCTCGCCGAGGAGACCGCCCTTGACGACCAGGCTCTGGTTCGTCCTGGCGAAATCGCGCAACGCCTTGGCGGCGGCGGCCGCGTCGCCGGTCACGAACGCGATCGCGACCGGCCCGGTGAGCCATTCGCCGAGCTGTTCGCCGAACCCGGCTTCCACCGCTGCCCGTTGGACGAGGGTGTTCTTGTAGATCTTGTACTCGGTGTTCGCCGGTCGCAGCGCCGCGCGTAGTGCTGCGATCGCGGTGACGCTCAGCCCTCGATACTCGGTGAGCACGGCGGCGTCGGCCGCGTCGAGCTTGCCTTTGATCTCCTCGATCACCGCTGCCTTCCTGGCGATCTGCGGTGTTGTCGGGTCGGCTTTCAGGGCCATCGAATGATCTCCCACAACGAACGAGGCGCCACCGGAGACCCGGGGCGCCCGTGACCGCGCGCTCGCCGGCGGGCGAGCTGCACTCTCGGTTCACCTCGTCCGGCGGTTACCCATTACCTCGCCCAGCTCCTGGGCTGTGCGAGACCGGAGTTCTTCGGTGGTTGTGGTGCTGCTGGACCGATGAGGCTAGGCGCGCGCCGGAGCGTCGCCAAACCCGAGATCAAACGGAAGGTCCCGAATCGCCATCGTCGTCGAGCACGAGCCCGACTCCCAGACCGAGGCCGAAGGCGCCACCGAGCGTCGCGTTGCGGGGGTCTGCGAGAGCGAGCAGAAAGAACTCCGGCAGCTCGGGGACTTCGTCCCCTCGGATCGCGATCGACAGGACGGCATCGGTCTCGCCCGGCTCGAAGATCAGCTTGCCTGCGGCCCCTGTGTAGTCGGCCGGATCGGTCGCGGTCACCGGCACCGTCCGCCAGCGGACCGTCACGCGCCGGCCGCTCGGTGCCGTCAGCCGGATCGGGATACCCACCACCGTGCTGGCGCCGTTGCCCTCGGTGACGGCGGCGGCGCCCGGAACGATGCGCGGGCGCGGGTCATCGTCCGCGATGACGCCGACACCAATCCCGAAGAACCCGCCGAGCGTCGCGTTGCGCGGGTTCCGGAACGACACGACGAGGGTCTCCTCGCGCGGCTCGTCGCGCTCGTCACCGCGCACCGTGACCTCCGCGTAACCCTCCGAGTCACCTGGCGCAATCACGAGCGTCCCGCTCGCCGGGGCATAGTCGTCCGGAGAGGTCGCGCTCCCGTCGAGTGTCGTCCAGTCGAGCTCGACCGCTTGGGTCACCGCGGCGCTCAGGCGGACCGGCACGCGCACGACCGTGTCGCCATCGTCACCCTCGACGATCGACGCGCTGGCGGGCACGGCGACCGGCTTCACGCAACCCGGCGCGCCCGGAACACACAGCGCGACGATCGACGACGGCGTGTTCGCCGCGAAGTCGCCCGGGCTCGATCCGCCGCTCGAACGGGCGCCGATCCCTGCCCCGACGACGAGCGTGCCGTCCACCACTGCCGCGCCGGAGGCGACGCCGCTCAGCGTCGCCTGCGCGCGCACGACATGGTCGGCGACCAACTCCCCCGTCGACGTGTCGTAGAAGCGCAGGTGCGGCGTGATCACGCTCCCGATCAGCACGACGCCGGGGACGCCGCTCGTCGGCCCGTAGCTCGCGTCGCCGGTCAGCACAGTCGTGTCGGAGTTCTGCCAGACGACGTCGCCGGTGTCGAGATCCAGCGCGTGCACAGTCGGCCGTTGCGGGTCGAAGACGTCCTCGCCCGGCGCCGTCGAGAAGTACAGGCGGCGAGCGGCCTCGTCGACCGACGCGGTCGCGATGATCCCACCGATCGCGCCGCCCGCGACGACCTGGCGCCTCCAATACGGCAGGTCACTGGGATCGGCGTCACTCCAGGCGACGGCGTTGCGGACGTTGACGCCGTCGCGGTCGAGGACGTAGTAGCTGCCGTCCTTGCCACCGATGCCGACGACGTCGGTGTCGACACCTCCCGGGCCTGGGCCGTCGACGTCGATCGAGAACAGGTTCGGGACCGCGCCGAACGCGAGATCGTCGTTGTCGACCTCGCGCGGGCGCCAGCGCCACGCGGACGTGCCGTCGAGGTGGAGTGCCACGAGCGCCTCGTCGTATGGCGGCATCGGCGGCGCCGGGACCGGCGTCGACGGATCGCCGTCGGTGTCGCAGTTGCTCGTCCCGAAGAAGAGCAGGCCTCGGTCGGCGTCGAGCGCCGGTGACGACCAGATGTTGCCGCAGCCGTAACGGGTGCGTGGGTGGTCGCAGCCCTGACGGGACGCGAAGAAGCCGCCCGGCAAGCCGAGCTCCACCTCGGTGTGGTAGCCGTCGTAGCGGCGGATCACGTCGCCAGGGCTCGACTCGCCCGGCGGGTCGGTTCGGCAGACCGATCCGCTCTCCGGGTCGAAGAACCACCGCAGCGTCCCGGTCGTGGCGTCGAGTGCATAGAAGCCGCCCTTGCCGGTTGCGACGTCGTTCACGTCCATCCCGAAGTACACGACGCCATCGTGCACGATCGGTGTGGATTCGATCTGGTTGCGCTCGGCCGAGAAGGAGCACAGGCCGGGGAACGCGCCGGTCGTCGCGTCGCGGCAGCCGGTGCCGGCCGCGAACCGCCAGCGTTCCGCACCGGTGGCCGCGTCGAGCGCGTAGAGGTGCTCGCCCGCGCCGAACAGGACGAGGCGCTGACCGCCGACATCGGCGACGGTTGGTGAACCCGCCCCGGGGAACGACGCGCCCGGTTGGTCCTCCCACTCGAACCGCCACAACTCGGTGCCGCTCGCCCAGTCGAGGGCGTACAGGTGGCGGTCCCAGGACGACGCGAACACCACGCGCTGCTCGGCTCCGCTCCCTGGCGATCGGATCGTCGCGATCGACGGTGACGATGTGACGACGGCGTCGGTGTCGAACCGCCAGCGCTCGATGAGTTGCGGCGCGCTCTGCGGCGTCAGCCAGTGCTCGTTCGCGTTGAAGAAGAGGCGTTCCGGGCCACCGGCGAGCGTCGGCCATTCGAGCGGCAACGGCGTGTCCGGTTGCAGGTTGCCGGGGAAGATCGCGACACCGTCGGGGAACGCGAGGCCCTCCCGCACGATCTCTGGCGCGAGCGGCGCGCCGCTTCCGTCGAAGCGGATCCGCCACACCTTGCCGTTCGGGCCGGGGCCGACATCGGGAAGCGTCCCGCGCAGGTCGAGGTCGCTGTAGTAGATCGTGCCGTCGCCGCCGACTGCGAGGCCTTGCGGATGGCCGGTGGGGATCGGCGGGAGCATCTCGTCGGGCGCGAGGATCAGCCGGACCAGATCGCCGTCGAGGTCGTACTCGGCGATGCGGCCGGTGAGGACGCTCGCCGCGTAGAGGTTGCCGTTCGGCGCGAACGCGAGCCCCGAGAACGTGAGCATTCCGTCGCTCGGCGCGGCGAACTGCTCGCGCTGCACATTGGTCGCGAGCGGCGCACCCGTCGGATCGACGGCACCGCATCCGCCTGCTGCGTCCGGCCCAGTCGGGAACGGCGGCGAGAATCGATCGACTCGCAGACCTGCCGACTGGGAGACATAGACACGACCCTGCGGATCGACCGCGACGCTCCCCGCGGTGCCGAGGTCGATCGCGAGCTTGCAGAAGTTCGTCGAGCGCGAGTCGGTGACGGGGTACTCACCCGGGAGACCGGGGAACTGCTCGTACGGCGAGAACCACTGGATCAGCTGGCCGTTAGAGGTGCCGAAGCCCTGGAAGCCCACTTCGCTCGTGAACAGGGTGCCGTCGGGTGTGAACGCGCACCCGTGTGGCTCGGCCCCGGCAACGAGGTACGACGCCGTCAGCTTGCCGACCTGCTCTCCGTCGGCGGCGAAGACCCCCCATCCCGGCGGCGGGTGCGGCTGGCCCGTGTCCTCGCCGGCGACGAAACCACCCGTGCCGCCGGGCAGCCGGCACATCTGCCCGTTGACGTCACGCCCGTCGGGGTCGGCGGCCGCCCGCTCGATCAAGACGTCCTCGACGAGAGCGCCGCCCGCGATCGAGTCGACGTCGATGCGCCGCAGCCGGTTGCCCTCCGCGACATAGAGGAGCTCTCCCGAGTCGTGCGAAGTCGGCGGGCTCGCCGGCGCCGCGGCACCGGGCAAGAGCATCGCCACGCCGGCTGCGAGCGCGACGGCGAGTGCGACGATTCGCTCGGAACGGTACATACGCCGTGCGATTCAACCGGCGCGCCGCCCAGCCCGTCAATGTGGAGCGCGCCAGACGCGCGCCAACGTCGGCCGGGCACGATGTACTCGGGCCCGAGGCGACGCGGGCCTCGATGACAATGGCGACGGACGAGCGAGGAACCACCATGGCCGGGGCGGTAGATCGATTCCTGGAAGCGATCGAGCGGGGGCGGATCGGCGGCTGTGGCGCGTACGCGCCTGATGCGCGGCTCTCGGCGACGGTGCCGAACTGGCGGTTGCACCGACAGGGTCGCGACGAGATCGAGCTCGAATACTCGCGATGGTTCGCTGACCCAGGGCGGTTCGACGTCCTACGACGTATCCCGTTCGAGGGCGGGGAGGTCGTCGAGTACGTGCTGAGCTGGGAGGAGCAGGGCGTGCCGCACGCCGCGCACCATGTCCACATCCTCGACGTCGAGGGCGACGCGATCATCGCCGACACCGTGATGTGCGGCGGCCGCTGGACCGCGGCCCAGGTCGCGGAGATGGGAGCGTCACATGGGTGAGGGCGCCGCGTTGACGGCACGCGCTGTGCGTCGATCGCTCGCCGAGCTGCTCCCGGACGCTGCGCGGCGCGAGCCGATGCCCGCGGACGGCGGCAAGAGCGGGGCTCGCCTCGAACGGGTCGTCGCGGGCGACACCCGCTACGTGTTGAAGCACATCGATCGCGCCGACGACTGGACGTTGCGGTCGACGGGCTCGCTCGAGCCGCCACCGGTCGTGCTCTGGCGTCGCGGTGTGCTCGATGCGCTCCCGGCGTGCTTCGTGCAGCCCATCCTCGATGTCGCGTACGCGGGCGACGGAAGGGCGTGGCTCCTCATGCACGACATCTCCGACACGCTCCTGCCCGGAGACGGCTCGCCGATCGCGCCCGAGACCAACGCTGCGTTTCTCGACCATCTCGCCGCGCTCTGCGCGGTGTGGTGGCAGCGGCCCGACATCCCCAACGTCGTCGAGCCGGTGGCGAGGTACCTCGAGCTATCACCCTGGACGGCGATCGCGGAGGCCGCCCTCGGCTCGGAGCACCTGGTGCCGCGGCTGATCGCGCAGGGTTGGGAGCGACTGGCGCAGGTGGCGCCCGCAGCAGCCGAGGTCGTCGTACCGCTCGCGTGGGATCCGGGGCCGCTGGTCGAGGCGCTCGACGCAACGCCGCAGACGTTCGTGCACGGCAACTGGAAACTCGACAATCTCGGGGTGACCCCCGACGGTCGCACGGTCTTGTTCGACTGGGAGACTCCTGGCCGGGGCACCGCCTGCGCCGAGCTCGCGTGGTATCTCGCGATCAACTGCGACCGACTGCCCGTGAGCAAGGAGTCGACGATCACGCTGTTTCGCGCCGCGCTCGAACGGCACGGAATCTCGACGGCAGGTTGGTGGGACCGCCAACTCGGCCTCGCGCTGCTCGGCGGGCTCGTGCATTTCGGGTGGGAGAAGGCCCTCGGCGGTCCGAGTGCCGAGCTCGACTGGTGGGAGCGTCACGCCCTCGCCGGCGCCGAGCTACTGGTGCGTCGATAGCTCACGCTATGCGTTCGCTATCGACGCACCCGTCTTGGGGGGTTCGGGGGTGATGCGCACGCCGGGGCCCATCGTCGAGCTGGCGCTGATTCCCTTGATGTAGCGGCCCTTGGCTGCGGCGGGCTTCGCCCTGACGATCTCGTCGAGCACGGCGTCGAAGTTCCGTTGCAGGTCCTCCGCCGTGAAGCTTGCCTTCCCTATGGGGATGTGGACGTTGCCGTGGCGGTCCGTGCGGTACTCGACCTTCCCGCCCTTGAACTCGCTCACCGCGCGGCCGACGTCTTGGGTCACCGTGCCGGTTTTGGGGTTCGGCATCAGCCCCCGCGGTCCGAGCACCCGGCCGAGCCGGCCGACCTGACCCATCAGGTCCGGCGTCGCGATCGCGAGGTCGAAGTCGAGGAAGTTCTCGTCTTGGATCCGCTTCACGAGATCGTCCGCCCCGACGATGTCGGCACCCGCCTCGCGAGCCTCGTTGGCGGCGTCACCCGCCGCGAACACAGCGACACGAACGTTCTTGCCGGAGCCGGCCGGTAACGCGACCGTTCCGCGCAACATCTGGTCTGCCTTGCGAGGGTCGACGCCGAGCCGGAACGCGACCTCGACGCTCTCGTCGAAATTGCGGGTCGCGTGCTGCTTCACGAGACCGATCGCCTCGGCGGGCGTGTGGAGCTTCGATCGATCGACCGCCTTGACGGCGTTCGTGTGCTTCTTGCCTTGCTTGGCCATCTTCTTCCCCTCTCGAATGCAGGTCCCTCGTGCGTCGCCCGGGCTCCCGCGGCGAGGTCCTCCGCGGGCGGGTACTGCGGCGCCGCTACTCGGCGACGTCGATGCCCATCGAGCGTGCGGTGCCGGCGATCTGTGCCATCGCGCCCTCGAGATCGATCGCGTTGAGATCGGGCATCTTCAGCTCGGCGATCTCGCGTACCTGAGCGCTCGTGATCGAACCCGCCTTCTCCTTCTTCGGGTTCTGGCTGCCCTTGTCGAGACCCGCCGCCTTCAGGATCAGGCGCGGAGCCGGTGGCGTCTTCGTGACGAACGTGAAGCTGCGATCCTCGAAGATCGTGATCTCGGCAGGCACGACCATGCCGCGCTGGCTCTCTGTGCTCGCGTTGTACGCCTTGCAGAAGTCCATGATGTTGATGCCGTGCGGACCCAACGCCGTCCCGACGGGCGGTGCCGGCGTCGCGGCCCCCGCCTCGATCTGGATCTTCACGACCGCCGCGATCTTCCGTTTTGCCATAACTATTGCCTCGCTTGGTTCGCTCGTCCGTTAGAGCTTTGCGACGTCGCCGAACTCGAGCTCGACGGGGGTCTCGCGACCGAAGATGTTCACGAGCACCTTGAGCTTCGAGCGATCCACATCGATCTCGCTGATGACGCCGTTGAAGTCGGCGAAGGGGCCGGTCACGACCCGCACCTGCTCACCGACGTCGTACTCCAGCCGCGGCCGCACCTTCTTCTCGGTCGTGACCGCGCCTTCTTCGTCGATCTTGGGAACGCCGAGCACATCCTCGACCGACTTGCGCGTGAGCGGTACTGGCTTGGCCCCGCCTCCGACGAACCCCGTCACGCCCGGGGTATTGCGCACGACGTACCAGCTCTCGTCGTCGAGCTCCATCCGGATGTAGAGGTAACCAGGGAACAGCTTCTTGGAGACGACGTGCTTCTTGCCTCCCTTGAACTCGATGACCTCTTCCATCGGGATCACGACCTCGAAGATCTTGTCCTCGACGGCCATCGACTTCACGCGCGAAGCGAGGTTCTGCTTCACCTTGTTCTCGTACCCGGCGTAGGTGTGCACGATGTACCACGCCCCGGGCCGGTCGAACGGTGACTCGATCTTCGTGGCCGCCTCCGTGATGGCGACGAGCTCGGCGCCGGCGAGCAGCACGGGATCGAGCCCGTCGCGCTCGGCGTCGATCGCAACGAGCTCGTCGAGCTCCTCGAAGACCGGGACCGCCTGCTCGTCGTCCGGCTCGTCGTCGGCAGCGACAGCGTCGGGGGTTTCGGCCGGCGCGTCGTCGAGCGCCGCCCGAAGGTCTTGCGCGAGATCCGGCGCGTCGTCCGTCGAGAGATCGGGCTCGGGATCCACCGGCAGATCGGGCGCGACGGCGGGCTCGCCGACCGTCGGATCGTCGGTGCTGCTCGGGTTCGCGAGTGCGGCGAGCGCGTCGTCGAACGCGCTCCCCGACGTTTCGGTTTCGCTGGTGATCTCGTCGCTCATGTCCATCAGTCGAACAGCCAGAGGGCGCCCTTGGCGGAGAGAAGGTCGTACCCGAAGATCAGCAGCGTCATGAACACCACGGCGACGAGCACGATCACGGTGCTGTTCTGCACCTCGAAGCGCGTCGGCCACGCGACCTTCTTCATCTCCCCGCGAACCTCGGAGACGTACTGCACGGGCCCGACGCGTTCGCGATGCTGCGCGGCCTGCTGGGCCGCAGCACGCCGCTCCGCAGCCGCGCGGGGCTTGTCCATGCCCGCCTTGGCCATCTGGCGCTTCGTCTGTCGGTTCACGGCACTGCCTCGGGAGGTCGGCCCACGGGCGGTCGGATCGGCTGGATGGAGCAGGGCAGGAGGGACTCGAACCCACAACCGCCGGTTTTGGAGACCGGTGCTCTGCCAGTTGAGCTACTGCCCTTCGGGCGCTCGGCTCGAAGCGCGCCGGAACCCAGGGTGCGGGGCGGCGCGCTGCAAGGACCGAAGCGGACACGATAGCAGCGGCCTCTCCGGCTGCCGCGAGCGCCCAGCGAGGCGCTCGCGGAGGGATTCAGGTGCGCCTCAGCCGGCGAGCTTCAGCGCCCGGCGGCGGCTGCGGGCGATCAGCACGGCGGCGGTGGCAGCAGTGGCGGCGACCGCAGTACCGCCGATCGCGCCCGCGTACGCGAGACGGCGTCCGGCGAGCACCGAACGGGCCGCACGACGTTCACCGTCCGCGGCCAGCGCAGTGAGCGTCTGCGCGAGGAACCCGGGAGCGGGCTCCAGCGTGTGCAACCGGAGCTGCTGCATCGTGCGGAGCAGCTTTCGGTAGCGCGCCAGCTCGGCCTGGCACTTGAGACACCGATCGACATGCCGTTCGACGGCGAGGTGGCGCGTGTCGGAATCGACCAACTCCGGGAGCAGGGCGGCGACGTCATCACACCGCATGTGCGTTTCCTTCCTCCGATGAACCCTCGTTCGTGAACGCCGTGTAGACGACATCGTGCAGCTTGCGCCGCGCCCTGTGCAATCGCACCTTGGCGGCGGCCACCGAGATCGCGAGCTCCTCACCGATCGACTCGTGTGTCATCCCGTAGACATCGCGCAGCACGACCACCTGACGCAGCTTCTCCGGCAGCTCGTCGATCGCCGCCGACACCCGATCGAACAGCTCCGACGCCTCGGCCATCGCCTCAGGCTGCGTCTCGCCCCTCAACTCCGGCGGATCGTTGAACTCGTCGAGTGGCATCGAGCGATGCCGGCGCTGCCGGCGCATGTAGTTGTTCGACGCATTTGCCGTGATCCGGTACAGCCATGTGGAGAACTGCGCGTCGCCACGGAACTTGCCGATCCCTCGCCAGGCTCGGAGATAGGCCTCCTGTGCCACGTCGCGTGCGTCCTCCTCGTTGCCGGTGAGACGACGCGCAAGCGTGAAGGTATCGACGTAGGTGCGGCGCACCAGCTCGTCGAACGCTTCCCGGTCCCCGTCCTGAGCGGCGGCGACCAGCTCAACCTCGTCCACCTGGATCTCCGTTCTGCCCCGGAGGTGGGTCCTCGCAGTGACGCCACGCGAACAGGGCGGGTCATAGACCCGCCCTGCCGACGAAAGGTTACCGGGCCCCGGGCCCGGTCGGGTGGCTGGGGCTACCTGGTCTCCTTGTGGACCGTGTGGCGCTTGTCCCAGCGGCAGTACTTCTTCATCTCGATGCGTTCACGATCGTTGATCTTGCTCTTCTTCGTGATGTAGTTCCGCCGCTTGCACTCCTCGCAGGCGAGCGTGACCTTGATCCGCTTGTCGGACGCCTTCGCCATAACTATTGCCTCGCTCCCACTCCGCTACTTCCGCTCGCTGGCGCTCGCTCCATCATCATTGCCGAGCTTCCACTCCGCTACTTCCGCTCGCTGGCGCTCGCTCCATCCGCTTCGTTCGCTCGGCGGGGCCGCTTCGTTCGCTCGGCGGGGCCGCTTCGTTCGCTCGGCGGGGCCGCTTCGTTCGCTCGGGCGGGGCCGCTTCGTTCGCTCGGCGGGGAACTATCGCCTTACTGTTCGATTTTGACGACGCGGCCGGCGCCGACGGTGCGGCCACCCTCACGGATCGCGAACCGTAGACCATCTTCCATCGCGATCGGCTTCTGCAACTGCACCACCATCTCAGTGTTATCCCCCGG